>Ga0315277_10001708_pt1 | contig 31456 bp, 26 predicted proteins | sample YL17G05_15_MG_FD_203695 | JGI IMG/M metagenome (GOLD analysis project Ga0315277, IMG submission 203695) | Sediment microbial communities from Yellowstone Lake, YNP, Wyoming, USA - YL17G05_15 | ecosystem: Environmental > Aquatic > Freshwater > Lake > Sediment | place: USA: Wyoming | collected...
AATCTCATCATAAAATTGTATAGATGTTGGTCTTTTTGCAGGCATAAATACGGTTTTTACAAAAAAATTTTGTAAATACAAGAATTTTATTTATAAAGACTTATGATAGCAACTGTGATTATATATAGCAACGGTTGCTATTTTTATTGTTGACAGAGCAACGACATACCGATAATACACAATGACACCGGGAACGATGTTTGAAGTATCGGCTTTTGAGAGCCATCCTGGCATGGGATTTTAAGAGAACCGCATTATAGATTTTTGGACTGGAATTGTCAAGGGGAAAACGATGAAAGCGGACATCGACAAAAACGGCTGCCTGCATATTTCGCCGGAGACGGAACTTGAATCCTTTGCCCTGAATCAATGGGTCGCACTCAATTCAGACGAAAAAGACAGGGATGTTATTGTAATTCATCCATTGCCGGTCGAAGAGGTTGTAAGAACATGAACGAAACAGAACCCATCACCATCAAATTTGAAGACCTGCCGGAATTTGTCCGGCCCAGGGATCTTGCCGAGGTGTTTAAGACCTGCACGCGGACAATCGAACGGCACGCGACCGCCGGTATTTCCCTCCCCCCTTGTCAGGGATTGCCGGGCAGCAAGTTAAGGGGATGGACGAAGATCACCCTGATTGAATTTTTCACCGAGCAGGGCCGTCTCGCCGCCCGACATTCCAGACGACAGCGGCCGGCCAAGACATTCAGTAATACCGGCAAGATGGCCTGGAAGGATGTGAATGTAATGGCGCTGGGTGGTGGAGATGGAGGAATGACCCAGCAGGAGACTGACATGGGCGATGGGGACGCCTTTCAGCAGGAGCTGGGTGGCGAACCAATGCCGGAAGGCGTGGGGGCCGAAGGCGGGAATGCCGCAGCGGCGGGCCACGGCAGCACAGGTATTGTAGAGGCCGCCGCGGGTTGAAGGCCGGCCTTTGTAGGTTAGACAGTCGCTCTTTGAAATAAAAACAGGTGTGTCTGGTGTGATCTGCGGCGGTCGGATTTTTTTGAGCACGTCCCGGCAGAATGCGTTAAGCGGGACGATGCGTTTTTTGCGGCCCTTGCCGGTCAGGGTAAGACTTTGCAGGTCGTCGGCGATGTTGGACCATCGCAGACCGCAGAATTCGCTGGCCCGCAGGCCGGTATTGGCCAGGAATAAAAAGGTGTCGACCGTGGATTTTCTGGCCGAGGTTATGATGAGATCAAATTCCGCCTGAGTCAGGAAACGGGTTTGCGGATTCGATTCCGGCAGCATATCGACGGCCGAGGCGGGATTGGAAAGACTATACCGCCGGCTGAACCATCGGCAAAAACTCTTAATGACGGCCAGGTAACGATTGGCCGTCGCCGGAGACCATCGCTCGGTGATCGCCGCGATGAAATCGAATATGTGGGAAGGCTGGATTTGATGGACGTGGGTAATCATCAGCGGCAAAGAGGCAATGAACCTGCCGATATTGCGTTGATACAGGTCAAGGGTGCGGGAAGTATGGCATCGCATTAAAACCAACCACGTTGAAACGACAGAGGCGATGGTATCAGGAGCAATAAACCTGCCGAGTTTAATCTGGCGTGCAACCTGGTCAAACCCAGCGGCAATGTGGGCGGCGTCCTGACGAGTTGCCGACTCTGGAAGGATTTTGTCGTAGAGACTGACTTTGCCGGTCGCCGGATCGGTAATGTGTTTCCTGATTCGCCACTGCTTTTTGTTCCTGATGTATGATATTGACGCCATAGGTGACTCCAGAATTTGGTGATAATTTTGGGTTCAAAAACCAAATGTATCAGAGTCACCACTTCGGCGTCTGTGCTGCAAGATGTTGTTGACAAACACCTTGCAGCGCCGAAGCGGGCGATCGGAATCGGACCGACATAGCCAGCTTGGAAGGCTGGAGCTTTACCACTAAGCTACGCCCGCAAAATTTCCTTCATATTGTCCCAAAAAGCTCAAATTGTCAACCAAAACCCCCGCCAAATCCCAAATTCCCCCCGTTTTTGTGAATCTTAAAATAATCTATGCAAATTCTGGAAAAGATTTCCAAAAGCGATATAATTGGCCTTTATTCGTTTCGGAGTTTCACTATGGACATTCAAACACTGGCACAAACTGCCCGTCAAGCCTCCATTGTATTGGCGGCCCTCACTACCGAGGCCAAAAACAAGGCCCTCGATGCGATACGTCTGGCCCTGCTTTCTCAAAGCCATCGCATTATCCAGGCCAACAGTGCCGACCTTGCAGAAGCACAGAAAAATAACTTAGCCGCCCCCCTGCTTAAACGCCTCAAATTCGACCAGAGCAAAATCGACGAGGTTTGCAAAGGCTTGGCAAGTCTGATTGGCTTGGAAGACCCTGTCGGCAAAACCCTCTCGGCAACCGAACTGGACAAGGGATTGGAACTGTATCAGGTCAGTTGTCCCATCGGAGTTATCGGCGTCATTTTTGAATCCCGCCCCGACGCACTGGTACAGATTTCATCGCTGTGCCTTAAAAGCGGCAATGCCGTCCTGCTCAAGGGCGGCTCCGAGGCGGCGCGAACCAATAAAATCCTCGCTGAAATCATCGCCGAAGCGACTGTCAAAGCGGGTATCCCCGCCGGCTGGCTGGGACTGCTCGAAACCCGCGCCGACGTCGCTGCGATGCTCGGACTGGACAAATATATCGACCTGATTATCCCCCGCGGCAGCAACGCGTTCGTCCGCCACATTATGGATAATACCCGCATCCCCGTGATGGGCCACGCCGACGGCATCTGCCACGTCTATATAGACAAGGCCGCGGATATAGATATGGCCGTCAAAATTACCGTGGACTCCAAATGCCAGTACGTCGCGGTCTGCAACGCCGCCGAAACGCTATTGGTACATAAAGAGATTGCCCCCATTTTCCTGCCCAAGGTCAAAGCGGCTTTGGAAGTAAAGAATGTTGAACTTCGCGGCTGTGAAAAAACCCGTCAAATTATTAACATCAAGCCCGCCACCGAACAGGACTGGAAGACAGAATATCTGGATTACATCCTGTCGATTCGCACCGTGGATACACTGGAACAAGCTATTGAACATATCAACACCTACGGCTCACGACATACGGATACGATTGTGACCAACGATAAATCCGCCGCGGCAAAATTCCTGAGTCTCATAGATTCCGCATGTGTCTTCTGGAACGCCAGCACCCGCTTTGCCGATGGGTTCCGTTATGGACTGGGGGCGGAGGTGGGCATCAGCACACAGAAACTTCACGCCCGCGGCCCCGTGGGACTGGAAGGTCTGGTTATTTACAAATGGCTCTTGACCGGCTCCGGCCACGTCGTCGCTGATTATAGCGGAACAAACGCAAAGAGTTATACGCATCGCAAATTAAGGAAGAACTGGAATTTCTAAAATGCGTAATTTCGCCAACGCCAAACGGATTGTTATCAAGGTCGGCACCAGCACGCTGACTAAAGATGACGGAGTCGATACTGAGTATATCAATAGCCTGGCCGGACAAATCGCAGCTTTAGTCAAACAAGGCAGACAAATGCTGCTGGTCACCAGCGGCGCGATTGGAATGGGCGCGCGCAGATTGCAGCGTCCCGGCCCGATTACGGAAATGAAGGCCCGCCAGGCCTGCGCCGCCATCGGCCAGCCGCTGCTGATGCATGAGTATCATCAGGCCTTCGCCAATTATGGACTGATTGTCGCACAGGTGCTTTTAACCGCTGAGGTATTGAAAAACCGCAAAAGTTATCTCAACCTGAAAACCGCTATCGAAGCGCTTTTGAAACTGGGCGTGATGCCGATTATCAACGAAAACGACAGCGTCGCCACCGATGAAATCGGCACGGCCTTTGGCGACAATGACCGCCTTAGCGCTCTGGTTGCCAGCAAAATCGACGCCGACGTTTTAATTTTGCTGACCGATATTGACGCGCTGTATGATAAAAATCCCAAAGCATACCCCGACGCCAAGCCAATCAAGATTGTTTATGAAATCTCGGATAAAATTGCCAGGGCCGCCGGCGGCAAAGGCTCGATGTATTCCACCGGCGGAATGAAGACCAAAATCGAGGCGGCCAAAATCGCCGCTTATGCCGGCTGCAGGGTCGTTCTGGCCCACGGGCGACACCCCGGCGTCATCGAGAAAATTCTTGCCGGCGATGACATCGGCACATTGTTTTTACCCAAACAGAAGCTATCCAACCGCATCCGCTGGATATTGAACAATCCGCCTGAAGGTACCATTGCGGTTGATGACGGCGCGATGAGAGCACTGCATAATCATAAAAGTCTGCTGCCCAGCGGCGTCAAATCCGTCGAGGGAACGTTTGAAGTCGGCGCCGTCGTCTGGATTAACGATGCGGCCAAAGCCGTCGTCAGTCTGTCCAGCGAGGAAATCAAAGTCGTCGCCGGCAGACACAGCCGGGAAATCCGAAAACTCCTCGGCCCCGACCGCCGCGACGTCATCGCCGTGCCCGAAGATATTGTATTTCTGGACAATCCCGCGGGAGATCAGGCTTGACGATTGCTGGTTCATTCAGTATTCTAAATGCCCTCCATTTTTTTCAAATCGAAAATGGAAAACTTGTCCTGAGTAAAATCGAAGGATCGAAAATTTTTACGTTCGCCGGAGTGGCGGAATGGCAGACGCGCAGGATTCAAAATCCTGTCTGGCTCACACCAGGTGAGGGTTCAAGTCCCTCCTCCGGCAGTTTTTATAAACAGCGGACAATCAACCGCAAAATCAGGAGAATGTTATGAAGAGAACATCGCATTTATTGAATCCTATCTTCTTTTTCGCGCTTTTTGTTTTGCTCCGGGCCGTTGTGTCGGCGGATATCTATCCATTGATTCAAAACCCTCTCGGGCGCGAACCGGTCAGCCTCAACGGCAAATGGAATTATATTATCGACGTCTATGAAACCGGTTTTTACAGCTACCGGTACGAGGAAACATCTAATGGCTTTTTCCGCAATCAGAAACCCAAAGACAAATCCGACCTCGTGGAATATGACTTCGATAAAAGCCCCCTCATCAATGTCCCCGGCGACTGGAACAGCCAGAAACCGGAACTGATGTTCTACGAAGGCACTATCTGGTACAAGAAAAGTTTCGATGACCCCCGTAAAGATAAAACCCATCGCCTGTTTGTCTATTTCGGCGCCGCCAATTACGACGCCTTTGTCTATCTCAACGGCAAAAAACTGGGCCGGCACATCGGCGGCTTCACCCCCTTCTGCTTTGAAATCACCGACCGGGTTCAGGAGACACAGAACTTTCTGATTGTCAAGGTCGATAACAAACGCTATCGGGACGCCGTGCCGACGGTCAATACCGACTGGTGGAATTACGGCGGAATCACCCGCGACGTGATGCTGATTGAAACGCCTCAGACATTCATTCGGGATTATATGGTGCAGCTTAAAAAAGATTCATCCGACGCCATTGCCGGCTGGGTCCAACTGGACGGCGCTCAAAAACAGCAAACTATCACGCTTGAAATCCCGGAAATCAAACTGAAAAAAACCTTCACACCCGACCAAACGGGCAAAGCAACTTTCGAGGTGACTACAGCGACAAAAGAAAGTTTCTTCACGAAAAAAATCACTGTTTCTCTGTGGAGTCCTAAAAATCCAAAACTCTATGATGTCGTTCTGTCCGCCGGCCAGGACACCATTCGTGACCAGATTGGCTTTCGTCAGATTCAAACCCGCGGTCAGGACATCCTGCTCAACGGCAAACCTGTATTTTTGCGCGGCATCTGCATTCACGAGGAGTCGCCGATGCGTCCCGGAAGGGCCTACAGCGAGGAAGACGCCGAGGTTCTGCTGGGCTGGGCCAAAGAGATGGGCTGTAATTTCGTTCGCCTGGCCCACTATCCGCATAACGAATATATGCTCAAAAAGGCCGACCGGATGGGCCTGCTGGTCTGGAGCGAACTGCCGGTCTATTGGACGATTCAATTTGAAAATCCGCAGACACTCGACAACGCAATGAATCAATTGACGGAAATGATTACGCGCGATAAAAATCGTGCTTCGGTTGTGCTATGGTCAATTGCCAACGAAACCCCTGTCAACGAAACCCGGCTCAAATTCCTGACTGCTTTGATTGACAAAACCCGCCGGATGGACCCGACACGATTGATGACCGCCGCAATGGAAAAAACTTCGCGAGGCAATACCGTTCTGATTGAAGACCCCCTGGGTCAATACCTTGACGTCCTGGGCTGCAATGAATACGTCGGCTGGTATGAAGGTCTGCCTGAGCGATGTGACGACAAAATGTGGCAGACGTCTTATGAAAAACCGCTGATTATGAGCGAATTTGGCGGCGGCGCCCTGGCTGGCTATCACGCCGACAACAAAACCCGCTTTTCGGAAGAGTATCAGGAAGACTTGTATATTCACCAGGTGGAGATGCTCAAAAAAATCCCCTTCCTGCGAGGCACCAGTCCCTGGATTCTCAAGGATTTCCGCTCGCCCAGACGACTTCTGCCGGACATTCAGGATTATTACAACCGCAAGGGACTGTTTTCCGAAACCGGACAGAAGAAAAAAGCTTTTTACGTGATGCAGAAGTTCTATCGGGAAAAAGCCCAACAGCAGAAATAATCAGCGGCAATTGCATCCGATGCAAATGTTCCGGGGGGGGTATCGTTTTCGCGGCCGGGATAAATGTTGAAGTCTTTGCTTTGTCCGAACCGATAAATAGAAAAATTAGTGAATAGTGACGGTAAATGGTGAGATAGGAAACAGTACTTAAAAACTATTCACCATTCACTATCGACTATTCACTGTTTTTTTATGAAAGGGTTTGCGTGAAGTTATATAGAACAGGGTTTAGTCTATTAATCACCGTGGTGGCGGCGGCAGGCCTGACTGGTTGTCAACCCGGGCAGCAGTCCGCCACGACGATGTCGTTTCGGCTGTCGCCATTTGAACTGGCCAGTCGCCTTGGACTGGATGTGACGGAGGAGACTGACCGCTATATCGAAATGAAAAACGGAACCAACCGCGTGTTGGTTTTCATCCACGACGGCGGACGGGTATTCGTCAACCAGGTCCCCATCGGCAGCACCGGCCCGGTAGCTCACTTGAATAACACCGTGTATCTGCCGGAGATTCTGGAAAGTATGATTCGGCCGCATCTGCGGCCTACATACTACGTTGCGCCCGCACCACCAAAATTTCAGTGGATTCCGCCCAAATCCAAAGTCGGCGGACTGGTCGCTATCGACGCCGGCCACGGCGGCAAAGACCCCGGCGCCACCAGCTATCTGGGTTATACCGAAAAAGGTATTAATCTGCGTATCGCCGGTAAAGTCGCTTCGATACTCAGGGCCAAAGGCTTTCAGGTTAAAATGATTCGCACTTCGGACACATTTATTGACAAATATGAGCGAGCCGACATCGCCAACAGTGTCGGTCCGGATTTGTTTGTCTCGATCCACTGCGACTCCAACGACAGTTTGACCATGCGGGGCTATTCGGTTTATGTGAGTCGTTCTGCCGGTCAGGATTCACGAATGGCCGCCGGACTCATTGAAGACGCGATGACTGCCACGGGGCTTTCCAGCCGGGGCGTTCGCGAAGCGGATTACATCGTGCTGGCCAATACCAACTGCCCGGCTGTGCTGGTCGAATGCGGGCATATTTCCAATCCGAGAGAAGCCGCCCTGCTGTACGACGGCACATTCCGGGATAAAATCGCCGCGGCCATCGCCGAGGGCGTTGAAAAAGCGATGGCGCGCCTGTAATTATCACTGACAGGCAGACAATAAAACGACTGATTCCGAAAGAATGCGCCGGCTTCGTCATTCTTTCTTCTTCCTCCTCTCACAGTGGACAAGGCTGTTTGGGGTCTGTATAATACTCCGCCTATGGAAATGTATCCGTTAAAATGCCGACCTATTTTCAAACCCCGTATCTGGGGTGGATGGAAACTCCACGATGTGTTCGGCAAGAATCTTCCCACGGGACAACTCATCGGCGAAAGCTGGGAATTAACCGATATGCCGGATGACAAAACGGTCGTCGATAACGGCCCTTTGACCGGCCAAACCCTTTGCGAAGTGTTGCACAAATACAGTCGGCCCATCACCGGCAGAAACAACTATTGCGGGCCGTTTCCACTGTTGATAAAGTTTATCGATTCACACGAGGTACTCAGTGTCCAGGTGCATCCGGACGCGGCGGCCTGTTCGAGAATAAGCAGGGGAAAACCCAAAACGGAATGCTGGTACATCATCCAGGCCGAGACGGGAGCGGTTATTTATAAAGGTCTTAAGTCCGGTACGACAAAACAACAATTTGAAAACGCAATCAAAAATGGCACTTGCGCCGAGTTGCTGAATTCCGTCACAGTGCATCCCGGCGAATGCCATTTCATCCCCGCCGGGACATGTCATGCCATTGGAGCAGGGTTGTTGATCGCCGAGATTCAGCAGCCGTCCGACACCACCTACCGGGTGTTTGACTGGAACCGTATCGACTCGGCCACGGGAAAACCGCGACCTCTGCATATCAAAGAAGCCCTGGAATGTATTCATTTTGGCCAGACCGCCGACAATCTGCCGGTGCGAACTGTCGGCAGACTTGTCGAAACCGAAGCATTCTCGCTCGACAAAGGACATCGAACAGCCGGCGGTGAGGTTCTGTTCAGTCCAGGCACAATGAAAGCGATTGTCTTTTTGTCCGGACAAGGAGCGATGCTTGGCCCGGCTTTTGATGCGATTCCATTTTCCGCTGGTGATACGTTTCTTATCCCCGCCGCGATAGACGGATATATCCAGGTTCACTCAGATTGCGAATATCTCGTCGCCGCTGTACGGGAATCAACATAAGAACCGTATCGCTGAGGAACAGAAAGTTCAAACCGTGTTAAAAGAAACTGAAAATCCGCCGATTATCTGGCCGCAGGAAAAATCCATCGCCGATTTTCACGGCACATGGTGGGTGGCCCATACCCGAAGCCGCAACGAAAAAGCCGTCGCATGGGCAATGGTCACCAGAGAAATTCCATACTTTTTGCCGATGAGCTGGAAGGTCAGCCGCAAAAAGAATCGCACCTTTCGGTCGCTGCTGCCGGTGTTCAGCAGTTATGTTTTTTTCTGCGGCCAGGAAAAAGACCGCCTCGAGGTGCTCAAAACCAACCGTGTGGCAACCATTATTCCTGTCTTTGAGCAGGCTCGTTTAGTCGCGGAACTGCTGCCCATCGAAAAAGCCTTACGGGCGGGCAAAACCCTCCTGCCGCACGAATATATCAAGGTCGGCCAGAAATGCAAAGTAGCCGCAGGCCCATTGATGGGAATCGAAGGCATTGTTGTCCGCCACGGAGAGAAAAAAATGCGGCTGATACTGGCCGTCGAAATGCTCGGCCAGGCCACCAGCGTCGAAATCGACGCCGAGATGCTCGAACCAGTGGAAAAATAATCCGGAAAGGAGTCTATTATGGCATCACTCATTTGGCTTGTAGGGGCGGTAATCGCGGCACTGGGCGGATGGATTGTTTTTCAGCCAATACATCTGACCTCCCTCCTTCGCTGGGTACAAACCGGCTTTGGTCTTTACTTCGCTTCCCTCATCAGAATTGCTATCGGTGTCATTATGCTTGTCTGGGCCCGTTCCTGCCATCGCCCGGCAATTATAATCATCATTGGCATCTTGGCCGTTTTGGGGGGAATGGTTCTAATCCTCTTGCCGCGCAGCCGGATACAAAAACTCATTCAATGGTTCCAGCAGCGACCCCAATGGATTTATCGTCTCTGGGGAATAGTTGCTGTTGCGTTTGGCATTCTCATCATCTGGGCCGGCTGGCCGAAATAATCGCTTTACGTGTCTTTCTTTTCAGCGGATGTCTTGTCGCTGGAGAGCTTCCGTATCAGTTCATCGCATTGGGTACAGCAGCCGCAGATAGTAGAAGCCATTTCATAACCCACTGAATGGCCTGTTTTCAGCACTGAAAACGCGGTTTTTGGGGGTTATGAAATGGGTTGTAATCTGCAACAGATAAATGCAGATTTTTACCGAACAGTTTGTTTAAGCTAAACAGTCAATGTAAGAAAAAACCTGAAAATAATAATAATTTGTACCTTCTATGTCTCTTTGAAAGTTAAAAGAGATTTAGCCGGGCCGACAGGAATTACTCCTTATTTGATTGCGAGCGGAGGGAGTCGAACCCACAAGTCCCGAAGGACACAAGGACCTAAACCTTGCGCGTCTGCCAGTTCCGCCACGCTCGCCGTCGTCAAGATGACGTCTCGTCGTCTCGTGAATCTTCTTTTTCCGAATCGGCACAGGCCGATTCGTTCTGCGCTGAAACCCGCTCAATTCGTTTTTCGGCGTCCTGCAGAATCTTTCGACAGTGTTGTATCAGCTTCATTCCCTTCTCGTACTGCTCGAGACTTTCCTGTAAAGGAATCTGCCCCTGCTCGATATGCGAGACTATCTGATTGAGCTGGTCGATGGCCTGTTCAAAACTCAACCCGCCTGATTTATTGTTCTTTTCTGTTTTAGCCATATCTTATGTCTCCTGCCCGCCGGGTGGAATGTTGGTTACCGTGCTTTCAATCCGCTGCTGCTGGGACAGTTCGGTCGTTATCGCATCTCCCAGCCGTACATCTGCGACTGTCGTAATGATTTTACCGGTACGGCGGCTGGTGGTAATACTGTATCCCCGTTCCAGCACGGCTCTCGGATTCAACGCCTGTAATTTATTCTGGACGGCGGCCATTTGCAACAGCTTTTCCGAACGGCGCCTTTCCCACGCCTGTCTTGTTCGAGCTTCCAGTTGGATAAGTCGATTCTGACCGACGGATAAAAAGCGTCTTGGTTCAATCCGCAGAATCGCCATCTCGGCCTGTTGAACGAGACGACCGGCCCAGTCGAATTTACCCCGCAGAGTACCTTTAAGGTTCAGTACCGTTTCGTCAAGCCGCTGGGTGCTGTTTTGCAGCACTTGACGGGGCTGGCGGAAAATCACACCAGCCAGAATGGTTTGTAATTCCAGTTTCAAATGCCGCAATTGGCCTTTAACGGTATTGTTAAGCCGTTTTTGAGCCGAGTGTAAGCCGGCAAGGACTTCTTCGGCGTTTGGAACGGCCAGAACGCCGGCCTGGGTCGGTGTAGAGGCCCGCACATCGGCGACAAAATCGGCTATGGTAAAATCCACCTCGTGTCCAACGGCACTGACGACCGGCAACTCGGAATGATAAATCGCCCTGGCGACCGCTTCCTCATTAAAAGCCCATAAGTCCTCCATCGAGCCGCCGCCGCGGCCGACAATCAGCACTTCCAGACCCAGTTGTTTCCGCATTCGATTGGCCTTGTGGATGCCCGCGGCGATTTTCTGGGCAGCCCCTTCGCCCTGCACCGGCACATCGAATAAAAACAATTTTGCACACGGCCAGCGTTTGAAGATACTGTTGCGAATATCCTCAATTGCCGCCCCGACGGCACTGGTAACGACGCCAATCCGCATCGCAAAGCGGGGCAGAGGGCGTTTTCGGTCTTCGTCAAACAGGCCTTCAGCCTGGAGTTTTTGCTTGAGCTGTTCAAAGGCCAGTTGCAGCGTACCGACGCCGACGGGGTCAAGTTTTTCGACATAAAACTGATACTTTCCGCCGGGGATATAAACTTCGACCGAACCGGTGGCCAAAACCGCCATTCCATTTTGTGGACGAAATTTGACGGCCTTAAACTTACTGGCCCACATCACACAGGGCAAAATGCTGTTTTCATCTTTAAGCGAAAAATAACAATGCCTGCTCGAATGGACCTTAAAATCGCTGATTTGGCCATTGACGACCATTCGGGACGGAAATTCCTGCTCGAGTGCCGCGGCCACCATCGCATTGATCTGCGATACTGAATAAATTGTCAACGGATTCTTCGCCATAAATGAAATTATAAAAAGTTTTTTGTTATAGAATTGTTTCGATTTGATGCAATTCTTCTTCGCTAAAAGCAAGATTTGACAAAGCCTTGAGATTGTCCGTAATTTGTTCGGGACGGCTGGCCCCAATCAGAACGGAAGTAATTCGCTCATCCCGCAGCAGCCACGCAACAGCCATCTGCGAAAGCGATTGGCCGCGGTTTTTTGCGACTTCATTCAATGCTCTCAGTTTGCCTACCAGTTCAGGGGTGATGGTCTCGGCTTTCAAAAATGGATTGTGTTTTCCCGCCCGTGAATTGGCGGGGATTGAGCCGGAAAGATATTTGTCCGTCAGGAGTCCCTGGGCCAAGGGCGAAAAAACAATACAGCCAAGACCCAAATCAGCCAGAGTACCAAGAAGCCCCTGCTTTTCAATATCCCGCACCAGCATCGAATAGCGGACCTGATGAATAACAAACGGACAATTCAACTGGCTCAGGAAATCCGCAGCTTTGCGGGTTAAATCCGGCGGATACTTGGAAATGCCGACATACAGAGCCTTGCCCATCCGAACCGCATCGGCCAGAGCCATCAGTGTTTCTTCCAACGGCGTTTCGGGGTCGGGCCGATGTGAGTAAAAGATGTCCACATAGTCCAGCTTCATTCGACCAAGCGACTGGTCGAGACTTGTCAGTAGATGTTTTCTGCTGCCGCCATCACCATAAGGGCCGGGCCACATCAGGTGTCCGGCTTTGGTGGAAACAACGAGTTCGTCTCTGTGCTGAGCTAAATCGGAATGCAAAATCTGTCCGAAAAACATCTCGGCATAACCCGGCGGCGGACCATAATTGTCGGCCAGGTCAAAATGCGTAATCTCCGCGTTAAAGGCGGTCAAAATCATTTTGCGAGCCGTTTGGGGATTATCATCCTGGCCAAAATTCTGCCACAAACCCAGCGACAGTGCCGGGAGTTTCATCCCGCTTTTGCCGCAGGTACGATAGTTCATCGTATCATATCGCCGGGGATTGAAAGACTCGCTCATCAGGCATTCCTTTGAAATACCTTATTGGCACAATTTACAAATCTCTTGTTTCGTGGAGACCGTCGAAAACAGGTACGACTCTTTCGCTTTCATCCTCCACAACCCGTATCGACCGCCACTTCCCGCTGCGATAGCGCAGATACAGAATCCCGCTAAACAGCATCAGGATGGTACACAGCATAACCCACGCTGATTGCGGCGTAAAGTTCAAAATCCGCAGCATCACCGCCAGTACGACAACCAGCGTCCAGTGCATACCGACCGAAATACACATTGTCCAGAACGTATCCCCCGCCCCGCGCAGTGCCCCGCCGAAAACCAGCATCATTGCGTCGGCCATGACATACAGCGCCGCCAGACGCAGCATAAAAACGGCTATTGGAAAGGCCTGAGTGAAAATCGCATCCTGCCGGCTCGGTCGAAACGCCCCGACCAGATATTTCGCAAAAAAAGCAAAGGCGATGAAGGTGCAGAACGAATACAGCCAGGCCAGTTTCAGACCCGACATCGTGGCGCGGTGGGCGGTATCCGGCTGCCTTTCGCCCATATAGCGTCCGACCAGACTCACGACGCCGATATTAACTCCCACCAGCGGAATAAACGAAACCATATCCCAGTTGAACACAATCGTTATCGCCCCGGCGGTAACCAGGCCGGTGGCGTGAAACATCAGGACCAGAATGTCAAAGGCCAGGAGATTCAAAAAAAACTCCACGCCCGACGGATAACCAAAACGCAGCAGCTTTTCCATCACGTCCCAGTCGTAATGAAAGGACTTCATCACGGCGTATTCATCCCGGTTGGATTTGCGAAAATAGGCCCAGACCAGTACCAGCAGGCCGACGGCTTCGCCGATGATTGTGGCATAAGCCGCTCCCGCGATGCCCATGGCGGGCAGGCTCAGCTTGCCGAAGATGAAAATGTAATCCAGTGCGACATTCAGCGCCATAGCGGCGATGGTTGAAAACATAACGATTCTGGTTTTTCCGATGCCCGAAAAAAAACAGCTTAGGCCGTTGCGCGTCAAGCTGAGAAGTGTGCCGTACAGCAGGATATCAAAATAGATCTTCTGCGGCGCCAGTTGTTCAGCGGGAATTTTCATCACGTTAAACAGCCAATGGCCCAGCGGACGACAGGCCAGAATGGCCGGATAAGCCAGTAGGCAGATAATCAGACCCTGTGAGATTGCTTTGGCACATCGTTCCTTGCGTTTGGCGCCGAAATACTGCGCGACCAGCGCGGTGCAATAACCGGTCAGACCCATAAAGAATGTGGCCAACATAAAACAGGTCAGACCGCCGCCCATGGCCGCGCTCATTTGTTCCGACCCCAGCCGAGACAAAAACAGCCGGTCGGTAAAAATCATCACCGTATCGCAGGCGTTGGAGGCGACCATCGGCAGCGCGATAACCAGCATTTCCCGAATCCCGCCGGGCCCTTCATAATGTCGTTTCAGTAAATCGTTCATAATTTCGCCGATTGTAAAGGTAAAAGGCAATGGGAAAAAGGGAAAAAGAGAAGGCAGAATAAAAATAATCCGTTGAGAGTTTGCTGGTGAAGCGACTTCAATCTTTGAATTGGCCGTATGCCTTGTTACGGTCTCGCCTTCGCGATAATTCGCTCATGTATCTTTTTCCAATATGATCCTTGTTTTTTTGTATCCAGACCGACAATCTCGTGCTGCCCGCAGGCGGAGAATCCACATACAGAAGATTACTCATCAAACCTTCCATCTCATCCCGTGTTATCAATACATCGTCAAAACACAGACCGATAAGCTTACTCATCATTCTTCCTATGAAAGGAGGTGTGGACATGATAAGTCTATTTGTGCCGATGGCTTTTGCGATGGTCTGAACTAATTCTTTAAAGGTGAATGTCTCCGGTCCGATTGCATTTATGATACAGTTTTCACGGCATAATCCCTGCTCCACACATAGTTTAGCCAGGTCTTCCACATAAATCGGCTGCAGTTTGCAATTGCCGTCGCCAAATACTCCGAAGACAGGAAATGTCCTTAACATCCATGCGATATTATTAATAAGAATATCTTCCCTGCCAAAAATTACCGTTGGCCGAAGAATTGCATACGATATTCCTGTATTGATCAGAATTTTCTCAAGCTGGGCTTTGGCGCTGAAATACTCAAGAGGCGAATCTTCCGAGGGATTCGTGATGCTGATATGGACAATCCTCTCTACTCCGGCCATCCCGGCGGCACGGAATAGCCGGGTAGTATTCTCAATAGCATTTGCAAAAGTAAACGTCTTGTGATTGAATCGTACCCAATATGTATTGTAAAGTGTTTTGACTCCCTCAAGCGACTTTTTCAACTTGTCAATATTATCAAAATCAAAAGGAAAAGCTTTAACAGCATCTCCAAATGGATTGGGGCGATTCAATGAATTCGTCAGCGTGACAACTGCATGTCCTCTTTCCAATAATTCTTTTGCAATATATTTTCCTGAATACCCGAATGCTCCCGTTACGGCATGTGTTTCTTTTTTCATACAGTTTCACTCGGAAAACAACTTATGTATTTATCTATGTTGAATTTCCGTTTCAGGCCGGCAAAGTTCATATAGCGGACTTTGCCGAAGATTTTTCTTTCGCCCCGCAGTTCTGAGGCGCAGTGTGGTTTAAAAGCCGAATTCGTTCCTTCTGTATCATCCGGCTCCCTGTTAAGTGAAAAAGCAGAAAAACAAGCTAAAGTTGTTCTTTATTTTTTATTTTCCCGCCACAGCCAGATTGCCAATGCCGCGGTAGCTATGCACGCTGCAGCGCTCATCCACATTGGTATTTCAGTGGCGCCAGCCATTGTCACCTTCACCTGAAAAATCAGCCTTAACAAATGCACGATTGAAACAAGCAGCAGAAATATTACCGTGATAGTTGTGGATGGTTTCATAATGTTTCCCCTTTCTTTCTGAAATTGCCCACGCAGGTTTTTGAACGGCCGTTCACATATTCTAACTGTTTTGAGCGTCATTTCAACCTATTGGACATAATTTAGGAAATTTTTCTACCATAAAATCCGAAAATGAAGATAATTTCCATCATACGTTGAATCCCGTTATAAGGAGTTCTGTCTGTGAATGCTCAACAATGGCAGACGCTTTTGGACGTCATCGCGGGCAAAGCAGTCAAGCCGATGCCGGTTGGATTCATTATTGACAGTCCCTGGCTGCCGGGGTGGGCGGGAATTTCGACCCTGGATTATTTTGCAAGTGATTCGCTCTGGTTTGAGGTGAATCGAAAGGCGGTACAGACGTTTCCGGAAGCGATGTTTCTGCCGGGCTTCTGGGCCGAGTATGGGATGTGTACGGAGCCATCGGCATTTGGGGCCAAATGTACCTGGCATGAAAATGAACTGCCTTTCGCGGACAAAATAATTTGGCAAATCACGGACATCGACCATTTGACTTGTCCAAATCCCAAAACAGACGGTCTGGCGCCCTTTGTTTTACATCGTCTTCAAACGTATCGCAGACCCATTGAAAAACTGGGCCACGCCATTCGATTCGCCGCAGCTCGCGGACCTCTGAATGTGGCGTCGTTTTTGATGGGAACGACGGAATTCCTGACGGCGTTTCGTACCGATACCTCCAAAATCCATACCTTACTGGAAATCATTACGGAATATACAATCTCCTGGATAGGCGCGCAAAAGCAGACGTTTGATACGATTGACGGTATCTTGCTGCTGGATGATATGGTCGGTTTCTGCGGCCCGGATGACTTTATGGAATTCGCGCTGCCTTACCTAACCCGAATTTATAACAGTCTGAACGTGTCCGTGAAATTTTTCCATAACGATGCGGGCGGTCGCGTATGCGCCCCGCATCTGTCTCAAATGGGGATTAATTTGTTCAACTTCAGTTTTCTTCACTCGATGGAGGAAATGAGACAATGGGTCGGCGACCAGGTTACGCTATTGGGAAATATCCCGCCGCGGGACGTACTGGCTGCGGCAACGCCTGCGGAGGTGCGCAATGCTGTTCGACAAACGATGGAATCCATACCGGACAAACGCCGGCTCATTCTGTCCTGCGGCGGAGGAGTGCCCGGCGGCGTCAACTCCGAAAACCTTCAGGCGTTTATCACGGCCGCTCAGGAATAACTTTCTTCAAAAACGAGGTAAATTATGCGCCACGTAAACTTCACATCGAAATTCGCAACGATGCTTTTATCGGTGGTACTCGTATTCTGTTCGGGTTGCGTAATATCTCCTGTGGCTACGAAGGGACAAATTGATTCATCTTTCCCTCTGGTCAGCAACGGTTCGGCATCGACATTTGTAATTGATCCGAATGATGCCGAGGTCGTTTCCGTCGCCGCTCAGGCCGTCTGCGGGGATATTCAATTAGTTACCGGCGTCAAACCGACCGTCAGCCGTCGGATGCCTGCAAAAAGCAACGCGGTTGTACTGGCCGGAACATTAGGAAAAAATCAATGGCTTAATCAATTAGTTGCACAGAAACGTCTCGATGTAAAACATATCCAGAATAATCCCTGGGAGAGTTATCTGATTACGGTCGTGGAAAAACCGTTTCCGGGAATTAGCCGGGCGCTGGTCATCGCCGGCAGTGACCGCCGCGGAACGGCCTACGGCTTGTTTGAATTGTCGGAAATGGCCGGCGTCTCGCCGTGGGTTTGGTGGGCCGATGTAATGCCGGATAAACGGCAGGAATTATATATCAAGCCGGGATTGTACACCTTCGGTCCTCCGAGTGTGCGGTATCGAGGGATTTTCTTAAACGATGAAGATTATGGACTCAAGCCCTGGGCGGCAAAAACTTATGAGCCTGAAGTCGGCGATATCGGCCCCAAAACTTATGCAAAGATATGCGAACTGCTCCTGCGGCTCAAAGCGAATTTTCTTTGGCCCGCTATGCACGGATGTACGGGAGCCTTCAACAACTATCCGGAAAATAAGGTCGTCGCAGACCGCTACGCCATCGTTATGGGCTCGTCGCACTGCGAACCGCTGCTGTTTAATACGGCGACGGAGTGGGATAAAGAAACGATGGGACCGTGGCAGTACGACATCAACCGCCAGGCCATTTATCGTGTACTGGATCAGCGCGTCAAAGAAAATGGAATATATGAAAATGTATATACCGTCGGTATGCGGGGAATCCACGATTCCGGAATGGCGGGCAATCTGCCCATGGCGGAACGTGTGAACCTGCTCCAGCAGATATTCCGCGATGAACGTGAAATTTTGGAACGCCGCATAGGGCGGCCCGCTGCGACGATTCCGCAGATATTCGTCCCGTACAAGGAAGTCTTGCCGATTTATGATGCCGGATTGATTGTGCCGGACGATATAACGCTCGTGTGGGCGGATGACAATTACGGATACATTCGCCGGTTTTCCAACGCCGCGGAACAGAAACGTTCAGGCGGCGCGGGGGTTTATTATCATATCTCCTATTGGGGCGCACCACATTGTTATTTGTGGCTGGGAACCACCCCACCGGCCCTGATTTGGAAAGAATTACGACGGCTCTATGAAACCAACGGCCGCACACTCTGGGTTGTGAATGTCGGCGATATTAAACCCTGTGAAATCGGGATGGAGTTTTTCCTGCAAATGGGCTGGGATATCAGCCGATGGAACGAAACCAATTTACAGGAATACACGTCGATTATGGCGGCGCGGGATTTTGGCGAACCGTTCGCCAAAAAAATCGGGGATATTCTCAATACGTTTTATGTGTTGAATTTTCAGCGAAAACCCGAATATATGGGATTTAACCGCAGTTATCCGCAGGGCCCCGACAACGACCCCCAGTTCAGTTTGTGGAATGATGGGGATGAATGCGCCTATCGTCTCGATGCGTTTGAATCGCTCCTGAAACGAGCCGAGAAAGTTTATACACAGATTCCATCGCAGAAACGCGATGCCTATTACCAACTGGTTTTGTATCCGGTTTTCGGCGCAGCCAAAATGAACGAGAAAATCCTGTGTGCTTATCGAAGCCGTGAGTATGCCAAACAGGGACGGGTTAGCGCAAATCAATTCGCCGACGAAGCCAAACAGGCTTACGAAGCGATTATCGCCGCCACAGCCGACTATAATGACAAAATCGCCGCAGGCAAGTGGCGGTATATGATGTCCTCCGAGCCAAGGGGCGAAGCCGTCTTCAAGATGCCGCCGGTGGGAAAAATTGTTCCCTGCAAATCCGGGATGCTTGGCGCGGCGATAGAAGGGTCGGAAAACGCAATAAAACCAGCAAAGGGAAATCTGGAATTTACCGATATCGTACCTGAAAAAATCGTCAATAACAAAACGCCGAATCCGGAAAACGCCCTGCTTCGGTTTTATGGTCTAACCGGCGAACGGTACTTTATCGACCTCTTCAACTACGGGGCAAGTCCCGTCGCGTGGAAAGCATCCCTGTCGGACAAATGGATACGCTGCACCCAGACAGAAGGTACGATTGACAAAGACGACCAGCGAATCTGGGTGGACATAGACGAGTCGCAACTGCCGAAGAACAAAGACGCAAGTGGGACAATCCATATTGCCGCCGGTCAACTGGTCTATGAAATCGCAGTTAAAGTCTGCGGAAAAACGATTGCCGGGGCCGAGGGTTATTTCGGCGAGCAAAACGGCGTCATCAGTATAGACGCCGTGGAGGCATTCAATCTGCGCCCGGCCAAAGGACGCTCCTGGAAGTCTATCCCCGGCCTCGGACGCAGCGGGCGGGCGATGGGGCTGTTTCCCCTGACGGGATGGCATTGTGAAAATCTCAATCAGGCAAAAAATGACTGCCCGATGGCTGAATATCGAATCGCGGTATCAACCGGGGGCAAGGCAAAAATCCTTTTACAGTCAGTCCCTGCCTTTCCACTGGAAGCGGGCAGAAAAATTCAATGCGCTGTCTCAATAGATGACAAACCCGCACAGTGGATATCCTTCGATACGGGAGGCGCTGAAGGCGGCGGCAAAGCAGCACAGCAGATATGGGAGAAAAATGTCCTCAATGGAATGATGGAAGGCCGGGCAGAAGTGGACATCGCCGCAGGCGTGCATCAACTGCGAATCTGGGGAACCGACCCCAGCGTAATTCTCGACAAAATCGTCATCAGCTTCGCGGATATGCCGCTCAGTTACTTTGGCCCTGCGCCGACACGAATCCGTTAATTCAATAAGAAAATACCAGGTTTAATGAAAAATTCTGATTCAATCACGTATAAGCCGTCTCCAAAAGCAGCGTGGGCAAATGGTCGCAAGCTGCTCGCCGTGGGAATCATTTTGATTGCGTGTGTCTGCGGCTGGTTCATGATGGAGCTGGAAATCCTCGGGGTCCGGGTGCTGGTCCCGTATTTTGGCAGCGCTGTCTATGTAGTCACGGGCAGCGTGATCGGGGTCTTCCTGCTCAGCCTTTCGGTCGGATATATGCTCGGCGGATGGCTCTCCGGCAAAATTAACGCATGGTCGGCGCTGGGGGCAGCGATGATGACGACCGGCGCATGGCTGTGTGCAATACCTTTTTTCGCAGAGCCTGTGTGTGATATGATATTCAACATCGGGCTGGATGAAAAGTGGGGCTCGCTTCTGGCGTCTCTTGTTTTGTTCGGCGCCCCGACCGTGCTGCTGGGTACGGTCTCGCCCACCGTCATGCACTGGCTGACGACGCAGGCAAGTGATTCCGGATTTAATGCGGGCCTGGTGCTCGCAACCTCTACCATCGCCAGTTTCGCCGGCTGCGTGGTCACCGCATTTTATCTGGTGCTTTGCTCGCTGCGAATGACGCTCTGTACTTCGGGAGTTGTCCTGGCGGTTCTGGGCGCAATGGTTTTGCTGTCGGCGGCCATGCAGGCCAAAAAGAATCCCCGCGGCGACTCGAATGGAAAACAGCAATGAAAAACCGGATGCACAAGACAATCCTGATTTTGATGTTTTGCATGGCCCCTTTCGGGATCGCCATGGCCGCCTCCCGCCAGCAGCAGTTAGGTCAGGTGATCCATAAGAAAAGTTCGCTCTATAACAGCATATTCGTTTACAAAGATGGATCCATCGTGTCTCTTAAATTCGGCAAACGGGCCACCTTGAACTTACAAAGCCAGGTTGACCTGAATGACCCCCGTCGGCACATGCTCGAATACACGACGATGACATTCTGCGGCCTGTTTTATAAGCCACAGCCCCAAAGGATGCTGGTGCTGGGGTTGGGGGGAGGAGTCATCCCGCGGGAAATGCATCATCATTTCCCTCAGCTTCAGATTGATGTGGCGGAAATCGACCCTGATATTCCGCCGGTTGCAGCACGGTTTCTGGGATTCCATGAGGATGAGAAACTAAAGGTGCATGTGGACGATGGCCGCATGTTTATTAAAAAGCAGTTGCGCTGTAATCCCGTGCCCAAATACGACATGATTATCCTCGACGCCTTCAACGGCGATTATATCCCATTCCACCTGATGACTAAGGAATTCCTCCAGGAGGTTAAGGGTGTATTGGCCGACGATGGCGTTGTCATTGCCAATGTGTTTTACACCAACCGTCTTTTTGATGCGGAATTCAAGACATTTCTATCTGTTTTCGGACGCAGCCAGGCGTTTTTTGGCGCTGTTTCAGGCAATGCCATGCTGGTTTCGCCCGGCCCGGCCTGCCCGATACTGACAGAGCAGGAGGCCGTGGAACATGCCCAACAACTGCAGCAAAAGCACAATTTGTCCTTCGATTTAATTGAGGTCGCCCAGATGCTGCGGCCGGATGTTCACCCGGACCGCAGGGCAAAAGTGCTCACGGACGACGTGGCGCCGGTCAACTGGCTGCGAGAGCAGGAAACAAAAAAATTCTCATCCGACATCCCCTAAAAGCCCCAGCCATAGCCGGCCTGTCGCGTCTTTTCAATAATCATCAATCAATTATCAATCTCTTTCCCCCATTATTCATTCGTCATTCATCATTATTCATTTAAACAAACCCCTCACTTCTTGAGTGGAGGTGACTCGAAGAGCCGGAGGGGTATCTTGAATTCCAAATCCTTAAATCTGATATTATTCTTTTTTTCTCCCCAATCCAAAATCCAAAATCGATAACCGCCTGTCCATCTCGTCCATTCAGTCCATCCCGTTTCTGCTTGCCGCGTCGAAGTCTTGACGAAGACGGGTGTTTGCATAGCAAATATCCGCAAAAAAACCCGAATTTGTCACCGGAAAACCACCGACTTTTTTATGCAAAATAATTATTTTGCTTCAGAGAGGCACAGAGATTAAAGAGAATTTTTCTCTGTGTTCCCTGTGGACTCTGCGGCAAAAATTACAAAACGAAGCCAATCCTGCGAAACCGAACAACCTCGACCTATACAGTTGATAATTAAAATTCTCAGTCATGTTTTTTTCTTGCGTCGCGTTTGCGGTCGGCTTCTTTCAAAAGACGTTTGCGTATTCGAATCGCCTTGGGCGTAATTTCAACCAGCTCGTCTTCCTGAATATATTCCATCGCCGGCTCGAGACTCATTCTCCGCGGCGCTTTAACGCGGGCGTTGTCATCCTTGCCCGCGGCCCGCATATTGGTCATTTGCTTGGCCCTGACGGCGTTGACGGGGATATCATTGTCTTTGCAGTGCTCGCCAACGATCTGGCCTTCATAGACCTGTTCGCCCGGTTCGACGAAGAAAATCCCCCGATCAAACAGGGCATCCAGCGCATATGCCGTAACGGTTCCGGCGTCGGTGGCGATCATCACACCGGCCTGCCGCTGCGGGACGGAGCCTCGCATCGGCTCATAGCGTTCAAAATTATGGTGCATCACCGCCCTGCCCTGCGCGGCGGTCAATAATCGGGCGTGCAGGCCGAACAGGCCGCGGGAGGGGATGTTAAATTCCATATGAATGTAATCATCCGCACCGGTTTTGGCGTCCATACTGATTAGTACACTGCGTCGGTCGCCCAGCAGGCTCATCACATCGCTCTGACAATCCACAGGACACTCGATAACCAGCCGTTCAATGGGTTCCTGGCGTTGGCCGTCAATTTCCCGGATAATCACCTGCGGCTTGCCGACGGTCAGTTCATACCCTTCCCGCCGCATATTTTCCAGCAGGATACCCAGATGTAAAAGCCCCCGCCCGGAAACCTGAAATTCGTCTGCGGTCTGTCCGGGTTCCACTCGCAGGGCGACATTGGTTTTTAATTCTTTGTCGAGCCGTTCACAGATGTGTCGGCTGGCGACGTACTTGCCATCGCGTCCGGAAAACGGTCCGTCGTTGACGCGGAAGGTCATATTCATTGTCGGCTCATCCACGGCAATAATCGGTAGCGCGCTGGGGTCGTCGGCACAGGCAATGGTATTGCCGATGTCGATAGGGTCCAGACCGGCGATGGCGCAGATATCCCCGGCCTGACAGGTATCGGCGTGTTTTTTGCCCAAACCGTCGAAGGTATAAAGTTGAACGATTTTCTGCCGGGTATTACAGCCCTCGTTATCAATGACGGTAACAGTCTGAGCCTGAAAGACAGAACCCGCAAAAACCCTGCCGACAGCGATACGACCGACGTAATCCGAATAATCCAGCGTCGTCACCAGTATTTGCAGAGGGGCTTCCGTGTTGGCTTTCGGAGCCGGAATATGATGGATAATCGCGTCAAAAATAGGTTGAAGATTAGAATTGGGTTTGGCAAGGTCGGTGGTCGCCCAGCCTTGTCTGCCCGAGGCGAAAATAATCGGAAAATCAAGGGACAGGTCGTCGGCATTGAGAGACACGAACAGATCAAAGACCTCATTGACCGTGTCGTTGGGTCGGGCGTCGGGACGGTCCACCTTGTTGATAACGACAATCGGCTTGAGTTTGTGATACAGCGCCTTCGACAGGACAAAGCGGGTCTGCGGCATCGGGCCGTCAAAGGCATCGACCAGCAGCAGTACGCCGTCGGCCATTTTCAAGACCCGTTCCACTTCGCCTCCGAAATCCGCGTGGCCCGGCGTGTCGATAATATTAATTTTGTATTCTTCGCCATCCGGGTCGGTATAGTGAATCGCGCAGTTTTTGGAAAGAATTGTAATACCTCGCTCTTGTTCCAGCGGGTTAGAGTCCATAATCAGGCCATATTCTCCCCCCGCCAGTTTGTCCAGTTCCGCATCCCGAAACATCCCGGACTGGTACAAAAGCTGGTCAAGCAACGTTGTCTTGCCGTGGTCAACGTGAGCGATAATCGCTACATTGCGAATATGTGTTGCTGCGAACATACCATCACTTTCATCGTCAAACGGATTTCCGGAAAAAGAATAAGGCCGCAAACCGTATCTTTTGCGGCCGAAATGTCAACTGCGGAACACCACAACTCTGATTTTATCGAGAGTATAACCCCTGTCTTATGGACAGACCGCCTCTTTCAGGTCGGAACAAACCCCTATTGGGCACAGACTGATAAAAACAAAATTAACTGCAGACCTCTGAAGTAGTAAGGCTTACAAACAGCATCTTGCCTTTTTCCTCGAATTTCAGCTTGCCCTCGCGGGCCAGCCAGCCAAGGGCCATCGGTGCCAGTTGGGCATTTACATCGGCCTTTCTTGCCACCACAGCGATATTTACAGGTTCCTGACTTTTGGCAAGGGTCTGCCAGATTTGTCCCGCTGCTTGTCCAATTTTGTCATGCATAGTATTTGTCTCCATCAAAAAAATCCGAATCCTTTCTGCTTCTTATCTTATTGTTCGTCATTATACTCCGAAAAGTTCCAATGGCAACTCTAATCTTAGTATTCGCCATTATACCCCGAAAAGTTTCAATGGCAACTCTAAAAATGCCACGGCAAAATAAGGTTTTTCACAGAACATTTCAAGCAAATTCTCATTGCCGCTTGCCTTGACCCGCCGGATGGGGTAAAATAATCTCATATCTTGAGAAATTTGGCTTTTCAGGCATTGAACACCCAATGACGGCAAAATCCGGATAGATTACCACTAAAAACCAAAAAAATGAGAATGCCGATTTCCAACCATTGCGGCACGATTCAGGATTGTTAAAATAACAATAGAAATTCCCACAGGAAGGGATAACTATGAAGGATTTGTTTTGTGTTAAGGATAAATGCGTCGTTATCACCGGAGGCGCCGGCGTTCTGTGCGGCGCAATTGCCGAAGATTTGGCCCAGGCCGGCGCCAAGGTGTGCATCGCCGATTATGATGAGCAGCGTGCCAATGCCCTGACCCAGAAAATCGCCGCCAGCGGTGGTTTTGCCCTGCCGGTCAGAATCAATGTTTTGGACAAAAAAGAAATCCAGGAGGCATTCGCCTGCGCTCTCGACGGTATGGGGCGCATCGACGTACTGGTTAATGGCGCCGGCGGAAACAAAAAAGAAGCCACCACCTCCGATCAGATGAAGTTTTTTGATTTGCCCGCCGATGCCCTGCGGGGAGTGTTTGATTTAAACTTCATGGGAACATTTCTCCCCTCTCAGGTCTTTGGACGTTATTTTGCCGAGCAGAAGCGGGGAAATATTCTGAACGTATCCAGTATGAACGCCTTTCGTCCTCTGACCAAAATCTGCGGCTACTCGGCGGCCAAGGCCGCGGTCAGCAACTTCACTCAGTGGCTGGCTGTACACATGTGCCAAAATTATTCAACCGACATCCGCGTCAATGCCATTGCACCGGGATTTTTCCTGACCGAACAAAACCGGTTTTTGTTGACCGACGAAAAAACCGGCAAGCTCACCGCCCGCGGCAAGACGATTTTAGACCATACCGCGATGGGCCGATTCGGTTCGCCCGACGATTTGTTCGGTGCGGTTCGCTGGCTGCTCAGCGATGCGTCCAAATTCGTCACCGGCATTATCGTACCGATTGACGGCGGTTTCAGCGCATTCAGCGGAGTATAAATTCCATACTGCAAGGATTATCAAATATGACGGCAGACCCTGCAAAACCCTTGAAGGAACTTCAACCCACGAAGAAATTCTTCGTCGGCATTGACTCCGACGGCTGCGTATTCGATACGATGGGCATCAAGCAGCGGGAGTGTTTCTGCCCGATGATGATTGCCTATTTCGGCCTCCAGCCCGTCGCACAGGCGGCGAGGGAATGCAAGGATTTCGCGGATTTATTCAGCAAGACCCGCGGCGCAAACCGCCATAAAACCATCGTGCGGATTCTCAACGAACTGCTGCCCGAACACCCGATGGTCAAAGAACGCAAATTCAAAGTCCCGCACCTCAGGTATTACACCGATTGGGTCAATAATCCCAACACTCTGCTCAGCGACAAAGGCCTCGAAAAAGCCATTGCCGATGCCCTGAATGAAGAGGCCAAAAACGAACTTAAACAGATATTGGTCTGGAGCAAACGGGTGAATGAGTTAATCAAGGAGGTGGTCAAGGGGATTCCACCCTTCCCGTATGTCAGGGAAAGTCTTGAAAAAATCAACAAACAGGCGGATATGATTGTTTGCTCCCAGACGCCGACCGAAGCGCTGGTGCGGGAATGGCGGGAGCATAACATTCAAAGTTATCCGCGAATAATCGTGGGTCAGGAAATAGGCACCAAGGCTGAACATCTGAAATTTGCATCGGAGGGCAAATACCCGGCCAATCACGTCCTGATGATTGGTGATGCGCCGGGCGATTTGAAAGCCGCCCGTGCCAACAAGGCCCTCTTTTTCCCCGTCAACCCCGGCGACGAAACCGCTTCCTGGAAGCGATTTTTTGAGGAAGGGTTCGACCGATTTATCAACGGCGCTTACGCCGGCGAGTATGAAAGCAAACTTATCGCGGAATTTGACAAATATCTGCCGGAAAAACCCTCCTGGGCAAAATAATCAGGAATGACCGATTATGCTTTATTATGCTCGTGGAAGCGAACAGGACAATTTAAGCGGCGAGGATTTGAAACAGGGCCTGCATCAGGCGCTGGAAAAACTCGGGCGCCGCAAAAAGGTGCTGGCCGTCCCGCCGGATATGACGCGATTTCATTCCCGTGCGGGCGAACTGACCCAACTGGCCTGTCGCTATTACGGCGACGCGATGACCGACATCCTGCCGGCGCTGGGAACGCATTCGGCAATGACCGAATCGCAGCTCAATCGAATGTTCGGCGACATCCCGCCAACCCTGTTCCGCAGGCACGACTGGCGCAGCGACATCAAAACGCTGGGGCACGTCCCGGGCGAATTTATTAAACAGGTCAGCGAAGGCAAACTCAATTACGACTGGCCGGCACAAATCAATAAACTGCTGGTCGAAGGCGGTTTCGATTTGATTCTGTCCATCGGTCAGGTCGTGCCGCACGAAGTGGTCGGAATGGCCAACTACAACAAAAATCTTTTCATCGGCGCCGGCGGCCCGGAAAGCATCAACAAAAGCCATTTCCTCGGCGCCGTATTCGGAATGGAACGGATTATGGGCCGGGCTGATACGCCCGTTCGCAAAGTATTCAACTACGCCTCCGAACATTTCATCAAACACCTCCCGATTGTCTATGTCCTGACCGTTGTCGGCGCAACCGCGAACGGCTCGGCGGTACGCGGATTATTCATCGGCGACGATATCGAATGTTTCCATCGGGCCGCACAATTGTCGCTCAAGGTCAATTTCCAGATGCTCGACGAGCCGCTCAAAAAAGTCGTCGTCTATCTCGACCCGCACGAATTCAAAAGCACCTGGCTGGGCAATAAAAGCATTTACCGTACGCGGATGGCGATGGCCGACGGCGGCGAATTGATTGTCCTTGCCCCCGGCCTGAAGGAATTCGGCGAAGACAGCCAAATCGACCGCCTCATTCGCAAATACGGCTATATCGGAACCGACCGCGTCCTGAAACTAACTAAAGAAAACGTAGAATTGCAGAACAATCTCAGCGCCGCGGCTCACCTGATTCACGGCTCTTCCGAAGGCCGATTCAGCATTACGTATTGCCCCGGCCATATTTCAAAACAGGAAATCGAATCGGTCAACTTCCGTTATGCCGACCTCGGCACGATGCTTAAACTCTACGACCCGGAAAAACTCCAGAACGGCTTTAACACCGTGAACTGCGAAGAAATCTTTTTCATTTCCAACCCCGGCATGGGCCTGTGGGCATGGAAAGAACGGTTTAAATAAAAAGGACTATTCATCCAGGATAAAATAAAGGAGTAAAAGAAATGTCAAAAGCGGATATCGCAGTAGTCGGTTTGGCGGTGATGGGCGAAAATCTCATCCTTAATATGGAAAGCAAAGGCTTTACCGTGGCCTGTTTTAATCGCACCGTGTCCAAAGTGGACGATTTCATCAACGGCCACGCCAAAGGCAAAAATATCATCGGCTGTCATTCCATCGAAGAATTGGTTGCCAGTCTCAAACGTCCCCGCAAAATGATGCTGATGGTCAAGGCCGGCTCCGCGGTGGACGACTTCATTGAGCTGCTCCTGCCGCATCTCGAAAATGGCGACATCATCATCGACGGCGGCAACAGCCACTTCCCCGACACCACCCGCCGCACACAATACCTCGAAAGCAAAGGCAAACTCTATATCGGCACGGGCGTTTCCGGCGGCGAGGAAGGCGCGCTGCTGGGGCCGTCACTTATGCCCGGCGGCTCTCCCGCGGCATGGACACACGTCAAACCCATCTTCCAAAAAATCGCCGCCAAGACCGACAAAGGCGAACCCTGCTGCGACTGGGTCGGCGAAAACGGCGCAGGCCATTTCGTCAAGATGGTCCACAACGGCATTGAATACGGCGATATGCAGATGATCTGCGAGACCTACCAGATGATGCGGCAGGGTCTGGCAATGACCAACCCGCAGATGCACGAAGTCTTCACCGAGTGGAACAAAGGCGAGCTGGATTCCTATCTCATTGAAATCACCCGCAACATCCTCGGCTATAAGGATGAAAACGGAAATTCCACGGTGGACTTGATTCTCGACACCGCCGGCCAGAAAGGCACCGGCAAATGGGCGGTGCTGGCTGCACTGGACTCAGGCCAACCGCTGACGCTCATCGGCGAAGCAGTTTTTGCCCGCTGTTTGTCAGCTATTAAAGAAGAACGCGTCGCTGCCGCCAAAGTTCTCAACGGCCCCAAAGAAAAATTCCGCGGCGATAAAAAAACCTTCCTCAGCGACCTGCGTCAGGCGCTCTACGCCTCCAAAATCGTCAGTTACGCTCAAGGTTATCAACTGATGCGGGCCACGGCAGCCGAGTTCAAATGGAATCTCAACTACGGCGGTATCGCACTGATGTGGCGCGGCGGCTGTATCATTCGCTCGGCCTTTCTCGGCAAAATCAAGGAAGCCTTCGACCGCAATCCAAATCTGACCAACCTGCTGCTCGACCCGTTCTTTAAGGATGCGGTGGAAAAGGCCCAGTCCAGTTGGCGCCGCGTTGTCACCGAAGCCGTGCGGATGGGAATCCCGATGCCCGCAATCAGCGCAGCTCTGACTTTCTATGACGGCTATCGCAGCGCGGTACTCCCGGCCAATCTCCTCCAGGCCCAGCGCGATTACTTCGGCGCTCATACTTATGAGCGCGTGGATAAGCCCAGAGGACAGTTCTTCCATACCAACTGGACCGGCCGCGGCGGCACGACCGCCTCCTCAACCTATACCGTTTAATATAAAAATTGGGTGGCACGGTCAATCCCGATTCATCAGGGTTGGCCGTGGATAAAATGCGGAGACAAGTTATGACTTATATGAACGAAGACTTCCTTTTGCAGAACGAGATGGCGAGCTACTTGTACCACGAACACGCCAAAAAAATGCCCATTTACGATTATCACTGCCACCTGCCCGCCGCCCAGATCGCCGAGGACAAGCGATTCGACAATCTCACCCAAATCTGGCTTTACGGCGACCATTACAAATGGCGGGCGATGCGAACCAACGGCATAGACGAAAAATACATCACCGGCGACGCCTCCGATTATGAAAAATTTCAGAAATGGGCCCAGACCGTGCCCTCCTGCATCCGCAATCCGCTGTATCACTGGATTCATCTCGAACTCAAAAAACCCTTCGGCATCACTGACAAACTCCTCGGCCCCGACACCGCCGGGGAAATCTATGAGGCGTGCAGCGAAATGCTCAAGACGCCCGCCTTCAGCGTCCGCAACCTGATGCGAAGCTGGAACGTCAAACTCGTCTGCACCACCGAAGACCCCACCGATACGCTCGACCATCACGCCGCCATTCGTAAAAGCGGCTTCGAAATCGCCATCCACACCGCCTGGCGCCCCGACAAGGCAATGGCCGCGGGCAACCCAAAATTATTCAATGCCTGGACGGATAAACTGGCCGCCCTGACCAATGCCAACATCCGCGATTTCGACAGCTTCCTGGCCGCGATTCGCAAAAGACAGGACTACTTCCACGCCAACGGCTGCCGTCTTTCCGACCACGGCCTCGAGCGAATCTACGCTGCCGATTACACCGAATCCGAAATCAAAGACATCTTCCAGACCCTCCGCACCGGCAAATCCGTCAACCCCCAGCAGATAGACAAATTCAAATCCGCGATGCTGTACGAATTATGCCTGATGAACGCCGAAAAAGGCTGGGTGCAGCAGTTCCATCTCGGCGTCCTCCGCAACAATAACAGCAAAATGTTCGCCAAACTCGGCCCCGACACCGGCTACGATTCCATCGGCGATTTCGACCTGGCCGCTCCAATGGTCAAATTGTTCGACCGCTTAGACAGCCAAAATAAACTGACTAAAACCATCCTTTACAACATCAACCCCAAAGATAACGAAATCCTCGCCACGATGCTCGGCAATTTCCAGGATGGCGTCACCCCCGGCAAAATGCAGTTCGGCTCCGCATGGTGGTTCCTCGACCAGATGGACGGTATGACCAAACAGATGAACGCCCTATCCAATATGGGCCTGTTAAGCCGGTTTGTCGGGATGCTCACCGATTCGCGCGGTTTTCTGTCGTATGCCCGGCACGAATACTTCCGCCGGATTCTGTGCAACCTGCTCGGCGAAGAAGTCGAAAAAGGATTCTGGCCCGACGACCGGGAACTGCTCGGCCAAATGGTCGAAGACATCGCCTACACCAACGCCCGCAATTACTTTACGATGGAGTGCAAATAAAAATCGTGCGGCACGGTTAAACATCTTGTCCCCCGCAGCCTCGTGTGAAGGAGGATGTTTGGCCATATTCTTTTGACTCGGAAAGGAACAGAAAAATGAATATGCCAAAAGCCGGAAAATCTTTCCAGATGGAATCAAAAATTTGTACATACCTTCTTCTTCTGATTTTTGGGATGTTCCCTCGTGTTTCCGCCTTCGCGGCCCAGGGGATGCAGCTTTCATCCTGGCCGTATGAAAAGGAAACCAAAGAACAGCGCGACGCCCGGATGCAATGGTGGCGCGAGGCGCGGTTCGGAATGTTCATTCACTGGGGCGTTTACTCCGTGCCGGCCGGAACATACAACGGCAAACAGATTCCCAGCATCGGTGAATGGATTATGAACCGCGGTAAAATCCCCGTCGCCGAGTATAAGGCATACGCCAAACAGTTTAATCCCGTCCGGTATAATCCGGATGCGTGGGTCCGCCTGGCCAAAGAAGCGGGAATGAAATACATCGTCATCACCTCCAAACACCACGATGGTTTT
>Ga0315277_10001709_pt1 | contig 31448 bp, 16 predicted proteins | sample YL17G05_15_MG_FD_203695 | JGI IMG/M metagenome (GOLD analysis project Ga0315277, IMG submission 203695) | Sediment microbial communities from Yellowstone Lake, YNP, Wyoming, USA - YL17G05_15 | ecosystem: Environmental > Aquatic > Freshwater > Lake > Sediment | place: USA: Wyoming | collected...
TCTTGCGTCCCGCGGATCCGTCCCAGAGAACGGTGTATCTCGGCAGTGGCGTGGGTATGGGGGCCCGGCTGAGCGGATTCACCCTCGAAGGAGGGCAGGGTCGCGATGTCATCCTCGTGGAGAACGGTGCCGCGCCGTTGATCCGCGATAATGTCTTCCGCGATCATAACGGTCTGGTCCAGAATGCGTTGTCGATCGGTTGCTATGGTGCCAGCCCGACCATCGAGTACAACCTCTTCTACCACAATCGGTCCATCGGCTGCGTCGGCGTCTTTACGGGTAACGCCCGCATCTTCAACAACACGTTCGACGACAACTCCCGGGGGTTCTGGTCGCAGAGTGTGCTGACAATTGCCAAGAACAATATTGTGACCAATTCGGTCGCGTTCGGCATTGGCGACTACCGTTTCGCGGTGTCGGACTACAACTGTGTCTTCAACAACAATCCCGACTACGGGTACGGCGCCATCCCCGGCGCGCAAGACATCACCGCCGATCCCCTCTACTGTAATCGGGCGAACAAGGACTTCCAGTTGGACTTCGTGTCACCCTGCAATGGCACCGGCGAAGGCGGCCTTGACCGCGGCGCCTACGACGCCGGCTGCGTGACCGACAGGTAGATCATTCCATCACGGCAGACGGCGGCCCCACCGAGCCTGCCTGCACCACTTCATCGATCCGGTGGCAAGGAAGTCAAGTTGAAGAAGCGACTATCTTCGCATAATCCTGCGCGAGGGAGCAAACCCGCATTCCCTTGACCACGTGACATGAAGCGCTATCTTGCCTCCGCAGTCCGGTCGTCTGTCCTGAAACCACGAAGACCTGATTGACGCGGGAGGCGTCTATGCGTAGGCTCACGGCAGTGCTCTTAGTGGGACAAGCGGGAGCACTGCCTTCTCCTGTGCGAACGTGGCAACGGAATTCTGTGAGCCGTGCGGGATGGGGGCAGTCGGTCGAAATGGCAACGTCACCGGCAATCCGATTGTTGGAGAGCGATTGCCTGGGTGCCCCACGGCTTGCCGTGGGAAAGGTGGGGCACCGCTGTCTCCTTGCCCCCAACGAGGGGGATTCCCACAGCAAGGGGCGTGTTGAAGAACCTTTCGTCTCTGTGGCGCCGGGTGCCCACACCCGGCGCAAGTGACCATGGATCAACGGTCGGGTGTGGGCACCCGACCGCACATATGCCTCATTCGGAGGTTTCTCAACAGGCCCCAAGCTGTGGGGCACCAGTCCATCAACCATCAGGCTTTCGGCAGGAGCGCCTGGAAGCGCGGATCGCCGCGTAGAGAATCGAGATCGGGGTCTTTCTCGAGCCATTCCATGTTGGCGAATCCTCCCTTGATCGCCTCTTCCAGACAGGCGACCGCCCTCTCGGTCTGGCCCTCAAGCGCATATAGGCAGGCAACGTTATAGCGCACGCCGGCATCTTCCGCATCGATCGCCAGTGCGCGTGCGGCCCATTCGAGGCCCTTTTCCCGCTCGCCCAGCCGACATAGCGAAACCGCTCCCATGGTGGCCGCCCGGGCATCGTCGGGGTTCAATCCGATGTGCTTCTCTACTACCTGGAAGGCGCGCTGGTACGCCGCCTGCGCGTCGGCGTCGCGCCCTAAAGCTGCATAGGTCTGCGCGGCAAGAAATCGCGCTTCATAATTCTCGCGGACCTGGCAGGCTTCCTCAAACAGCCTAACCGCTTCCGGGAACCTCCCCTGCTGAAAGCAGGCGCGCGCATAGAAATACCGGGCCTCGAAATGCTCAGGATCGAGCCGGATTGCCGTCTCAAACTCCTGCTGAGCCTCGTCGTTGTGCTTCATCAGCCAGAGTGCCAAGCCCCGCGCGGCGCGAACCTCCGCCTCTCCCGGGGCCAGTTCGAGCGCCTTCTGGCTTGCCCGGTCGGCTTGGTTCACGTTGGCGTCGGCGGAATCCCCATACCAGTGGACAAGGAGAGAGCAGCAATTGGCGATGCCGGCGTAGGCGAGCGCGTACCCCGAATCGATCTCGATGGCACGCGTGAACATCTGCCGGGCGAAGTGGAAGCTCTTCCTCCGCCCCTGATGGAGGAATTGCCGACCGCGTAGGTAATAGTCGTACGCCTCGACGAGCGCTGTCGGCACGCGGGCGATGGCGCGCTGCTCATCCTCGCTTAAGATGACCCGCAGTGCGCGCACAATGCTCTTGGCAATCTCATCCTGGATCGCGAATACATCCTCCATCTCGCGATCGTATCGCTCAGACCAGAGGTGATAGCCATCGGCAACATTGATCAGTTGCGCCGCGATCCGCAGACGCCGGCCTGACTTGCGCACGCTCCCTTCGAGCAGGGTCTCCACGCTCAGCTTCCGTCCGATCTCACGGGCGTCTTCGTTCCTCTTCTTGAACGCGAACGCGGAGGCCCGGGCCGCGACACGCAGACCCCTGACCTGTGCCAGGGCCGTGATGATCTCCTCCGCCATCCCCTCACAGAAGTACTCCTGCTCCTCATCCGCGCTCAGGTTGGCAAACGGCAGTACGGCGATCGATGGCCGGCGCTCTTCGAGCCGTCCTGTGCCCTCACGGGTCGTGTATTCCAGGGATTTCTGCGCGCGTTTCAGATCAGCGATGAGATCGGCCGCGGACTGATACCGTTCGACTGGCTGCTTGGCCAGGCACTTGCCCACGATGCGGCGCATCTCAACGGAAATGTCGGAACGGAACTCCTCCAGCGGTGCGGGCACGTCGTGCACGATCGCGTAAGCGGTCGCCGCCTCGTGCTCCTCGTAGAAGGGACGCCGACCGGCGAGCATCTCATAGAGGATCACGCCTAAAGACCACAGATCGGTGCGAAAATCCAAGTCTCGGCCCTGAATCTGTTCGGGTGAGGCATAGGCAATTGTGCCGGTAAAGGCGGTTGCTTGCGCGGCATCGGCTCCGCCACGGGAGGTGGCGAGGCCGAAATCCATGATCTTGGCCCTGCCCTCCGGTGTGATGATGATGTTGGCCGGCTTGATGTCGCGATGCACGATGTCGGCCCGATGCGCCGCCTGCAACCCCTCCGTCACTTGCAACGCGATCTCAATGACACGGTTTGTGTCGAGACGATCGCTCGCAATCGCTTCCTTCAGTGTCTGGCCGACCACGTACTCCATCACGATGAAATCCTGCCCTTCGATTTCCTCCTCAGCGTATATGGTCAGGATATTGGGGTGATTCAACTTCGATGCCGCCCTGGCTTCGCTCAGGAGGCGCGCCCTCGCCTGGGAATCCCGCGATAGCGTCGCCGGCAGGAGTTTCAATGCAACTTGACGGACGAGGGTCATGTCGGTCGCGAGGTACACCTCACCCATGCCCCCCACCGCAAGCTGCTTATCAATCCGATAGCGTCCGACAGTGCGACCGATCATGGTTGGACCCTTCTTCTCCGAAGCCCGCGCGTGAAAAAGATACATGCACAGGCGGGGCGGGGCAAACGCAGCTTCGTCAGTAGTGACACAATCATTTGGCAAACAGCATCTTCAGCGCGATCAAGATGAGGGCGACAGCAAACACCTTTTGCAGCACGGCATTCGACATCCCGGTGGCCAGTTTGGCGCCGATGAAGCCCCCAACGAAGAAACCGGCGCACACGAGAGCCGCGATCTTCAGATCGACATATCCCGCCTTGTAGTAGGTCCAGGCGGCCAACAGGCCGATCGGCGGCACCATGAGCGCCAACGTCGTCCCTTGCGCCTGGTGTTGTGACAAACCAAACAGAAGCATCAACGCCGGGACGAGGATCACACCGCCCCCCAAGCCGACCAGGCCGCTGAAGGTTCCGGCGACCAGACCCAAGATAAGACACAGAACAATCTGGCTCATCTCAAACCCCCTTAGGCTCGCCCCAACAGCGCGGCCCTTTCACATTGATACAGTCAGGAATCCCGCACGTACAAAGTCACGGCAAGGAGACCGTCTCACTTGCGGGACGGACGACGATACAATCTCGTCGTTTGCGCATGCTCGCCCAACACTCGGTTGGGGGGAAACGCCAATCACTCCACCCGGCCGCGGCGCCAGAGCACATACGCCAAGCCCGCGAACAAGGCCAGCGCCAGCCATCCGGAGAAGCCACCCAGCCAGGCATCGCCAATCCCTTCCGGCTTGCCGACCAGATAGACATACCCCGCCAAGGCCACAGCGATCAACCCTTCACCCGCGATTAGTCCGGACGCGAGAAGAATGCCGCGCTCACGATCAGGGTTCTCTTTGGCTTGACGCTGACGTCGGTCAATCGCCCAGCGCACCAAGCCACCGGCGAAGATCGGGGTCATGGTTGTGACCGGGAGATAGAGACCCACGGCAAACGGGAGTGAGCGGACGTGCACCAATTCGGCCACAATCGTGAAGCCGGCGCCGATGAGGACGAACATCCACGGCAGTTGCGCCGACAGGACCCCCTCGATCACCGTCTTCATCAACGTCGCCTGCGGCGCGGGCAAAGCGACAGTGCCTAGTCCATAGGCGCGATGCAGAACGGTGACCGCGTAGGCAACCGCCCATGCCGACGTCACCACGCCGAGCAACTGGCCGATCTGCTGCTTGTACGGCGTCGCGCCGACGAGATACCCAGTCTTCAGATCCTGGGACATGTCGCCGGCGGTTGAGGCCGCGACACAGATGACCGTCCCAACCGACAGCGCAGTAATGCGCCCCAATGTATCGGTCCAACCCAGAGCGTAGAAGATCAGCGATGTCCCCAAGAGCGTGATAATGGTCATCCCTGACGTTGGATTCGAGGACACGCCGATCAACCCGACAATCCGTGAAGATACAGTGACGAAGAAGAAGGAAAACACGGTGATCGCCAGCGCGACGACGAGCCGCCCGGTGAGTGTCTCAAACCCGCCCACCAGATGCGGAATGATTGCCACGGCGGCAATGATGCCGAGGACGATCACCCCCACAGTACGGATCGACAGGTCGTGTTCCACGCGCGGTGTCTGAGCTGCCGCACCCTGCCTGCCGTGTTTCAACTCGCGCACGCCGAGGCGGAACGATTGCACCATCGTGGGAACGGAGCGGATGATCGTGAAGATCCCTGCCATCGCCACTGCCCCGGCGCCCAGATAACGGATGTAGCGCGACCAGATCTCTGTCGACGTCATATCGACAATCAGTTTGGTCGTCTCCGGGAACAGCGGCGCGGTGCGTCCGGCACCCAAATAGTTGATCAAGGGGATCAGGATCACCCACGAGATGCCCGCCCCCGCGACCATCACCGCCGCGATTCGGGGGCCGAGGATGAAACCGACACCCAGAAGCGCCGGGGTTGCTTCAATGCCGATCTGTGCCTTGGGCAGGCCGACGATCCCGGTGCGCGGCGCATCCGTCCACAGATGCAGGAATCCCGTGCAGAACTTGTAGACCGCGCCGAGGCCCATTCCGAGAAATAGCGGCCTGCCCTGCGAGCCGGTCCCTTCCGCGCTGGAGAGAACGCGGGCGCAGGCGGTCCCCTCCGGATACGGCAGAGTATTGTGCTCGGCGACGATGAGAAACCGTCGCAAAGGGATCATCATGATGGTGCCGAGCACACCGCCGGTGAGCGCCAGAAGCGAGATCGAGAGCAGCGTCGGGTCGGCGCCCCAGAGGAAGAGCGCAGGGATCGTGAAGATCACGCCGGAGGCCACGCACGATGACGCCGAGCCGATCGATTGCGAAATGTTGTGTTCGAGGATGGTCGAACGGGTGCCGAAGATGCGCAGCCCCCGAAACACCGCGATGGTCATCACGGAGATCGGAATCGAGGTCGCAACGGTCAGCCCCGCCTTCAGTCCCAGATAGGCATTGGCTGCGCCCAGCAGGACACCGAAGATGACGCCGGCGATCGCCGCTTTGACGGTGAACTCCGGCAGCGACTCGTTCGACGCTACCACGGGCCGGAAGGCGGTGGTGTCGTGATGTGAGTCAGCGTTCGGCATGCGCGTCGCACCAGAGTGGAGATGTAATCCGATCAGGAAACTGATGAGCGTCGTGTCCAGATGGCCCATCCGCTCCCGCCGAGCATGATCAGGAAGCAGACCAGCGAGAGCCACATCGAGTTGGCGAAGGTCGTCGAGTGGAAATCGAATCTGAGGCGATGTGTCCCGGCGGATACGGCCACCGCACGGAAGGTGTAATCGGCGCGATAGATCGGCAGCGAGCGCCCCGATTCATCGGTGGCGCTCCAGGCGGGATAGCAATTCTCCGATAGCCACAGGATGCCATCGCGCTCAGCCGTGCATTCGACTTCGAACTTGTCGACATCCCACGCAACAACGCGTGCCGGCGTGAACGGTATCGGCGGGGCCATAGAATCGGCCGGCGGCAGATTCGGCATCGCCTGGTCCAGAATCAGACGGCTCCGATAGGGGAAATCGGCGCTGCGAATGCGCGCCAGGGTCGCGTTCGAATCGGCGTTCACCTCGTATTGATAGAAGACGGCCGCACGCGGCAACGCCGCTTCGTTGCGATAAAGGTATAACCCCTGGCTCTGACCGACAAACTGCCAGCCGCTCTGTTCGATCGGCTGCGGGGCGACAATGAACATCGCGTTCAGCAGATTGCGCGTCGCGGCATTGACCAGCAGCGCCGGGGACTGGTCATGGCGGCCGACGAAGTTGTCGTGCGTCAGAAGGTGGTTGCCGTGCATCGCCGAAGGCGACAACTCCTCGATGCCATGGAGTGCGAGATAGTTATCCTCCAGCATACGCGTCAGATTGAGCACGCGGTACCGTTCGGGGGCGGGCGGGGCGTTCTGGCGAATCATATTCAGAATCGGCCGATCGCCATAGGAGCGACGGGGATCAATGGTGGTGACGAACCGCGCATCGAATTGCCACAGCGGCACGACCGCCAGGATTGTCAGACCGCCCAACACGCCGGATGATGAGATGCCGCCTTTCCGCTGCAGCCGAAACAGGCCGACCAGCGCCCACAGTAGGATCGTGCCGATGACGAAGCCGATGCGCATATGCGACGCATTGGCGGCCGCCGCCTGCGCCTTCTCCCCCACAAGCGGAGCTCCGAACGCCGAGGCCCACCCCGTGAGGAACGATCCCCCGGTCACCAGGCCAATCAGGGCAATGATCGAATAGACGCCGGCGATGATGGTCAGAATGCGCAGCGGGTCCTGCGCGCGACGGACCGCCACGGCCCCGGCTTTGCGGGTCTCACGCAGCAGGTCGATCGATCGCGCCGCCATCACCACCCAGGAAAACGCGAATAGGAAGCTGCTCATCGAAGGTGCGCGGAACTTCTTCACCATCGGGACAAGCTCAAAGAAGAGCCGAAAGACCGGCGTGGAATCGCCCAGGGCGTGCAGCAAGGTCAGGAGCGAAAGCCCGGCGAAGAACCAAATCGACGGTGATCGCGCGGCGACCAGCGCCACGAGCGCCAGCGCCACTGCCATCACGCCCACCGCCTCAGAGTTGAGCTTGAAGAAGTTCTCGCCCCAGTACGTGGCTGGCCCGCTCGACAGGTTTGTTCCCGGGAATTCCGGATTCACCTCGGAGAGGAGCTCCTCAGAGTGCATCGACCAGGAGCTCGACCATTCGTACCCGTGCCCTTCACTGTGCTGGATGCGTTGCGAGTACTTCGCAAGGTACTGGTAGGGCGCCATCCACTGGATCGCGGCCGCGCCGCCGGCCAGCAACACCGCCAGAATGAAGAAGATGACGGGCCTCGCGATCTTGCGAAGATTCAAGCGGTACTGGTCCCACAGCAAGAAGAGGAAATACAGGCCGAGTCCCCAGGCGGCGTAGTACGCCATCTGGACGTGCGCGGTGAGAATCATCAGAGCATACACCAGCCCGAATCCCAAAAACCACGTGAGCCGTCGCGTAATGACCGCGCGATGAACCACCAGAAACGCCAGCGGCAGAAGCGCGGTGACGTAAACCTTGCCGTCATGCCCCGGATAGAACAGCGAGACCAGGCACGGCGTCCACATGTAGAGTAAACCGCCGATGAAGGCGCCGGTGTCGCTGCGCCCCAGCACGCGCAGAAAGAGGAACATGAACACGCCGGCCAGGAAGACATGGAGGATCAGCTTCAATCCCAGGGCATACGTGACCGGCAAGATCACCTGCAGGATCGCGGCGGGATAGAAGATGTCGCCGTGCATCGCATCGACGAAGGGCAACCCGGCATGGATAAAGGGATTCCACATCGGCAGGCGGAAATGACTGCGCCAGAACTCAGCGTAGAACGTGCGAAAGAAGACGCCCGCCGACATCGTGTCGGTGCCATAGATCATCTTCCCCGGCGAGAAGATCGGCCCGGCAAAGAAGAAGACGGTCAATAGCGCATAAGCGAGAATCGCCCAGCGCACCGGCTTGGCGGCGACGCGTTCACGGAATGACGGTCCGGCCTGATGCGATCTTTCGGGTTTGTGTACCTTCCCGCCGTGGGGCTGCCCCTTCTTGGTCTGCGGATGGTCTTTGGCCATGCGGGGAAGTTAGGGAGACGGAAGCGGCTGGCCAAGAGGATTTGCCTGGCGCCCCGCCCAAGGCCCGCCGAAGCACGGCGGGCCGCCGAGGGCTCACACCCAGGGCAACACAGGGGCATAGGGCTCAGGCGCTACAGGAGAACTGCCGCGACATCGTCGAGACAGGGAGAAACGCCACCCGAGGGCGGGTGGCGTACACAATGCGAGCTTGCGGACGAACACCACATCCCGTCACCTAGGTGCCACGGGTCTTCAGACCCGTGCTCTCGCGACCTGATTACAGGATAGCACGGCTCTAAAGAGCCGTGGCACACGGGTGGGGATCAGCGCGGCTTGCCGTTGCCGTTCCGCCCATTTCGCCGTTTGGGCGGGCGCAAGAGCGTGCCGCGGCAGATGCGGGAGCCGCAGCGGCAGGCGTAGCGCTTGCGCCACTGCCGACCGTAGGGGCCATCGCAGTCGAGGTTGTAATCGTAGGTCAACTCCGCGCCCGGCTGGATGTTGCAAACCGCCTCGATGACGATGCGGCCGTCCTCGTTGAGCGATTCACAGTTCGGGTCGCAGGAGTGATTGATGAATCGCGCCGCGTTCCCCCGTCGCGTGGCGTCGATGACCGTGTTCTCATCGACGGTGAACAGGTATGTGTGGGGATGCTCCATCGCATCTTCGTCGTAGCGCCGCTCCGCTTCCTCGTGTGTAACACGCTCGCCGGTATACTCGATGACTCGCTGACCCTTGCGGATGCGGCGCAAGGCAAAGACGCCGCGTCCCTGGATACGGGAGTTGCGGACTGCCAGAAGCGCTAAGGAGCTATTGGACACGGGTTCACCTACAGACGGAACATGAAACACAACGTTGACGTTCCCTCAGCGACTTTGGTTAAGATAACAAATTGCATCGGAAATGCAAGGGGCTCGTTGGGTCGGCTGACACACACTCCTCGGTCAGGAGCCGGTCGCCATCGCTCCGATGATCGCATCGGCGAATTCCTCGGTCGTCGCCTTGCCGCCCAGATCGGGGGTGCGCACCTGGCCGCGTTTGAGCACCGCGAAGGCGGCATCCTTGATCCGGTCGGCGATGTCGTCGCGTCCCAGACGCCGGAGCATCAGCACACCGGAGAGGAGCACGGCGAGGGGATTGGCGATTCCCTTCCCGGCGATGTCGGGCGCCGAGCCATGCACCGCCTCGAACACCGCGCAGTCATCACCGAGATTGGCACCCGGGACCACGCCCAATCCGCCTACCAGACCCGCCGCCAGGTCGGAGACAATGTCGCCATAGAGGTTTGACAAGAGAAGCACATCGAAACGCGAGGGATCCATGACCAGCTTCATGCACAGAGCATCGACGATTTGATCCTCGAAGACGATATCCGGGTATTCCTGCGCCACCTTGCGGGCGGAATCCAGAAAGAGACCATCGGAGACCTTCATGATGTTGGCTTTGTGCACCACGGTCACTTTCTTGCGGCCACGACGGCGTGCGTACTGAAACGCGAAGTGGGCGATGCGTTCGGAGGCGACTTTGGTGATCACCTTGATTGACTCGGTCACACCGGGGGCGATCACATGCTCGATTCCAGAGTAGAGATCTTCGGTGTTCTCGCGCACAATCACCAGGTCAATCCCCTCGTAGCGGGAAGCGATCCCCGCGAGCGTACGCACCGGCCGCAGATTGGCATAGAGGTCGAGCTCCTTGCGCAGGGTCACATTGGCCGAGGCGAACCCCTTACCCACAAACGTTGTGAGAGGTCCCTTCAGGGCGATCTTGTTCCGGCGGATCGACTCCAGCAGGGTATCCGGGATCGGCTTGCCGTGCTCAGGAAAGGCCTTCATCCCGGCATCATGGGCTTCCCAGGCGATATCGGCGCCCGCCGCATCAATGACGCGTGTCGCGGCGCGCGTGATTTCGGGGCCGATCCCATCACCGGGAATCAGTGTGACCTTCGTGGACATTTCTTCTCCTTCAGGCTTTGACAAAGTGTGGCGGCGGCGCTAACTTCCCGCCTCCCACCAACTCCAGGTTGGCGGTACGGAAAGCCCAGGATAATGGAATTCCTCTCCTCTATCGTCGATCTTTTTCTGCATCTCGATCGGCACCTGGACCAGATCATCCGCGCCTATGGTACCTGGACCTACGCGATTCTGTTCCTGGTGATCTTTGCCGAGACCGGGCTGGTCGTCACCCCATTCCTGCCGGGGGACTCGCTCTTGTTTGCCGCCGGGACCTTTGCCGCCCTGGGGTCGCTCGATCCATTGTACCTGACCATCCTATTGTGCGCCGCAGCCAATCTCGGTGACACGACCAACTACTGGATCGGGCACTTCGCGGGACCGAAGATGTTCCACAGGGAGAATGTTCGGTTTCTCAAGAAGGAGTATCTCGAGCGAACGCACCGGTACTATGACAAATACGGCGGCCGGACGATCATCATCGCCCGTTTCGTGCCGATCGTAAGGACCTTTGCGCCCTTTGTCGCCGGGGTCGGCCGCATGGGATACGGTCGTTTCATAAGCTACAGCGTCTTCGCCGGGATAGGTTGGGTGAGCTTCTTCGTGTACGGGGGGTACTTCTTCGGGACCATCCCGGTGGTTCGACGGCACTTCTCCTTGGTTGTCATCGCCATCATTCTCATCTCCGTGATGCCGATGGTAACTGAATTCATCCGGCACCGGCGCAGGACGACCTAAGAACCTGCAACAACAGGACCGTTGCCGTACGAGATCGACTGGCGAAGTCATGACCGTGGAAGCGGTCGTGCACCTGCAGAGCCCATCACGTCGCGGCTAGTGTGCGCGCTGCCGCAAAGCGACGGCGACGATCCGGCCCGCCGCGGCGTCGGCAATCCAGAGAGTCGAATCGACCACCGCGACGTCCGTGGGGCGTTCCCAGCGGCCGATCAGCGGCGGCAGATCGGCGATCGTGCGAACGAGACGCCCCTCGGCGGAGAACACGACCACGGCTTTCGCCCCCTCGTCGGCGACAAAGCACTGCCCGCGCGCGTCCACGGCGATGGCGCGCGGCTCAACCAGATCAGTTCCCCCGAAGACGCGGAGCGGGACACCGCCGGGGTCGAAGACAACGACGCGGCGCGTGCCCGGGTCGCAGACATAGACCGCACCGCCGTCGGACGCACAGGCCAGACCCGTCGGCCGCACCAGACGGCCCCATGCAGCGTCATCACCGCTGCCGAAAGCGGCCACAAACGCGCCGGCTGCGTCATACCGATAGATCAGAGCGTTCGTCTGGTCAGCCAGATAGAACTCCCCCTGCGGTCCGAACGCGATTCCTGTCAGACGGCCGACGACCAGACCGAGCGCCGCGAACGGCGGCTCGACCGTCCCGACCAGCCGCAGGCGCGGATCGCAGACGGTGATCGCGCCTGTCTCAACGCCGCTGATGTAGACGTTGCCGATCTGATCGACCCGCACGAATCCCGGCTCGCGCAGGGTAGTGGTGCCCACAACGGGAGCGGCTCTGGGAGGAGTGACACCACCGGGAGACGGAACTGTCCACAGCCGACCAGCCTTCTGGTCCGCGACGACCACGGTGCCCGCAGGCGCAAAGGCAAACGACACCGGCTCAATCGACCCATCCCGGACCGCGGTCACCAGGCCCGAGTTCGTCACCGCCTGTTGTTCCAGGTAGGCCCGATTGATCACGCCCCTGACAGTCAGTTCAGTCGATGCCGTCAACTCGGGGATGGAAACCGGACGCGTCGCGGCGCAGGCGAGGATAAACAACGCCACCGCTGCAACTGACCAGCGCCTGACATACAACAACGGGCGCGTGCACGTGAGACCATGCGACTCTGAAGTCCGCACGCGTGCGCGCCGGGCGTCATCCACCGCCTTCAGAGCTGCCTGGAGAACACGATACCGAAGGCGGGATGGTCGAAGCTGGGGTGGCCCTTGAGACGCACCTTCCAATGCGAGGCCTCCATGCGGGCACGGCGGTTGATCGATCTGGCGGTGCGCCAGGCATCCGCCGCGGCAATCAGACGGTTCAGAACAGCAGCGCCGAGAGCAAACTTGGCGCGATTATCCGCCTCGTTGCTCTGATTGCGCAGCGTGCGGTAGCGGTGCATCGCGGCCGGGGAGTCCCACTGCCAATCCCAAACCGGACTGTCCGGGTAGTAGGGCCGCCCCGGCGACACCAGACGGCCATTCTCATTGTATTCATCACGCGAATCGTAGAAAGTAATCAGACGATAGAAGCTGTCGTCCTTGCCAGTGGGATCAATCCCCGCATGAAGACGGGCGTACGATCGGTAATTGTCCTCTTTGATGCCGCTTACCGTCCGAAAATATCCAAACAGCGTCCAACTGAGCGCCTCGCCGATAAAGAAGACCCCGGCGCGTCCTTTGGCGCCGGCATACCACTGCCCCGCCCCGGGCAGAAGGAGAGAGTAGCCGACGGCGCGTGTGACATTGACCTGATCTTTGTCTTCCGTGCGGAACTCGGCTTCGTTGTCCGGTCGCAGCAGCGCTCCACCCGTCGACGGATTCACGCCCGCCAGAGCACGTGGCAGCCATGCATCTGCCGACTGCTTCAGCGTGTCGCTGAGGGATGCCGTCTGAGGAGCGATGGCGCTCGACCCGTCCGCGCGGCACACAGTCGCGTGCCCAGCGGCCAGGGCCAGCACCAAGAATCCGATTGGGTACAAGAAGCGCATCGGTGGTCGAGCCGTCATCAGAATCGATACACTAAAGTCAGACGGGGCATGAACTGCCCCCCGCTTGGGGCGCGGACCAGCCGGAGGTGCGGTTCGATAGTGCCGAATTGATCCTGCGCCCGGTTGTAGCGCCGGGCGCCGATCGCCGCCTCAAATGCGGACAATAAATGGTTGGCAATGGTCGCGACCAGAATCGTCGAGGCGCGTTTGTACTCTCGGTTGGCGTCGTCTCGCATCTTGAGGTACTTGTGGCGATGGGGCGACACGAGGTTGAAACGCGTCGTATCCAGCGGACCGGTCGGCAGACTGTCGGCAGTGGGAGAAATGCTATCGACGGTGCGGCGGTAATCGTCCCACCCGAAGTTGAACTGGCTGTACTTGCCGATGCTCTCGTAGTACTCGTCCTTCGGCACTTTCACCTCACCCAGCGTATCCTTGACATAGGCATGATGTGAGAACGTGCGCTCCCGCAGTGAGTCCAAGTCGTCTATGTAGCTGTACGTGCGGGTATCCAGGAGCCGGAAGTCATAACCCGGCGCGAACTGCTCGGTCGGATAGAAGACCCGGCGAAGACCGGTGAAGTAGCGGGTGCTGTCCCAGTACTGATCCGCAAAGGCTCTGTAGGCATCCTCTCCGTCCTTACCCTTGCTGTGAAAGTGGGTCACGCCGTACCAGCCCGCCGCTTCTAGGCCGAGGAAGAGGAACGGCTTGATGCGGGAGCCATTGTACCACTGTCCCCATCCGGGGATCAGGAAGGACTGCAGGAACGCGCGACGCGGGCTTTTCTTCTTGAAGCCGTAGACGTCGATCGGCTCGTCGCCTGTGACCCCCGTCTGAGCGAGCAGCAATGGCGACGGATCAGCCGGCGTTGCCACACTCAGCAGCACCGGCCGGTCCCAGGTTGCCATTTCCAGGGAGATGTCGTTTGCGTGCAGAGCGGCCGTCGCGCGCGCGATGCCGCCTGAAAGGACCACGATAGCAGCAGCGGCAACCGGCCCGATCCAGGCAAGTACTCGTCGATCGCGTTTCACTCGTCCTCCTTCATGAAGGGCACGGCACGCCGTGCCCGTACAGGCGATTTCCATGAATATCGGCACGGGATGCCAAGTCCCGACCGCAGCGTGCGATCACTGCACCACCGCCAATTTGCAAAATACGGTCTCTGTCTGCCCACCGTCCCGCCGGGTCACCTCCAGCCGTGCGAAGTAAACTCCCGAGGCCACAGCGGCGCAAGGCCAAGTCCATTCGTTGTACACCCCCCCTGTGCCGGGGCCGGCGGCTTCGGTGACAAGGTTCCCAGCTAGATCGTAGATCTTGATCTTGACCCTGGCCTCCGCTCCCAACCAGTACCGCACAATCGCCTGGTCGCGTGCCGGGTTGGGATAGACGTACGCCCGCTCGGCGGCGAAGAACTCCGATGGCGTCACTACCGGCTCCAAGTCCTCGATCGGGACCGTGGCGGTGTGACGTTCATCGCGGCCGGCCATCGGCCAGATCGCCCTGGCTGCCTCGGTGGCGGTGTTGGGCACGGCGAACGCGTAAAGATAGCCGTCCGCCGCCCGCGCGAATACTGCCGCTTCCGTGTTGTCCCGGTTGAGGGCCCAGCCGACCGGCGCAATCACCGCGGCCCCCACGGGACGGGGCATCTGCGGCAACCTGTCCCCGTGCCGCTCGTAGCCATGTACCGCACGGCTCGTACCACCGGTCAATAACGTGAGACTCTGGTCAACCCCCAGATCAACGACCGCCGGCGACCAAGCCGCCGTGTCCGGGTCGTTGCTGCGGCCGATGGTGATCGGGAAGTTCGACAGCGGCGCACCGTTGCGCGCATAGGCATGGAGACGACCCTCACCAACGACAACGATATCCAGATACCCGTCGCGATCAACGTCGGCAAGGGCTGGCCCGGACGACGGGGAGAATCCCATGTCAATTGGAAAACCGGGAAGTGCCACGAACGCCGAATTGAAGACCCATAGGCGCCCGGCGGCGTTCACGACAACCGCCTCGACTTCACTATCGCGATCGATATCGCCCAGAGCCGGTGCCAGAAGCGAGTCAGCCCCCAGGTTGATGCCAGACTCAGCCCCGAGCCGTGCCGCCCACCAGGAACCGTCGCGGACATAGGTCAACACCGCATCCTGCGGTCCCCGTCCTGCTGTCCCGCGCACCAAACCCGGCGTGCCCAGGACCTCCCGCACGCCATCATCGAGGTGAATGAGGTTGCGGAAATAGCCACTCGCGGGTACGAACAGGTCCTTGAGCGTGCCGGCCCCGGGCCGGTCCCAGATGCTTGGCGGTCCACTCGGAGTTCCCACGGTCCGGCGGGTGAAGAGCGTGTCGAACAGGCTGTCGCCGTCGGCATCGTTCATCTGCCACGCGTATACCCGCCCTGTGCGTGACACGGCCACGAGCGTACTCGTGCCCTCGCTGACGTTGTAGACTAGGGGTGGCGCCAGCCATCCGCCATCAGCGGGGTCTCCGATCGCCACCGGCCGAAGTGTGCGCACGACGAAGGTTGTGTCGAAGGCACGCACAGTGTCAGGGATGTGCGGACCGGCGAGCGGCGTACCCTCCCACGAGTAAGCGAGGATGTAGTTCTTGTATCCGAGGAAGATCTCCGGGCGCCCGTCACCGGGAGTGCGCCAATCGCCCGTCACGGAACGCCCGACATCAGTGATTACCGGCGCGCCAGCCTCACCAGCTTCCGCCCCAACATAGACGGGGAAGCCGGGCAGTTCCCCGGCGGTCGAGACCTTGCAGGTCATGGTCTTGTACGGGAGCGAGATGCCGCTAATGCGAATCCCGGTGTAGCCGCCGGTGTAGCTCTTGGCCGGCGGTACGGTCGTGGGGCTAAGTTCCATGTTGTAAGGACGATAGAAGTAGTCGCCGGGGCCTCCCGTGTAGTAGCGGAAGATCCCCTGTGACCCCAGCTGTGAGAGCCCATCGGCTTCGATGACGCGCAGGAACCGGCGATTCTCGTCCCACTGCAGCGTATTTCCCAGGAAGTTGTTCGGCGCCGCGTCACTGGTCACATAGTCGAGCGCCGCGACGCCTTCATCCACATGCCAGATCACCATGCCGGTGCCGGGGAGCAGGAAATCGTACTCGCGCGTGAGTTGTGGCGGGACGCCGGGAATTTGCGCTGTGTCGGCGGGGCCCAGAATGACATTGGTGGCCGAATCCAGACGCAGACCCGAAGCCTCATCACCATCCAAATCGAACTGCCTATTTTCCAGAAGATAGTACTCAGTCGATGAGATCGGCACTCGCCAAACCTGACGGTTAGAAGGAACCGCCTCCAGTTCTTCGGCGGCCCACACGGCTACGTTGTTCGAATCGGTGACCGTCTCGGCCTCGACGAAGCCCAGGTAAGCGCGCGACCAGGGATCAGGCAGGATGGGGAGCGCACCGAAGACGACGCGTGCCCTCCCCCCCACCTCGGCTTCGACACCGACATCGGCGGCGTTGTTGTCCATCAGGGAGAAGTTACCGACCCGCGTCGCACCATTGTAGGTGTTGTAGAGATCCACCAGGCCGAGCTGATGACCGAATTCATGCGCCAAAACGGCGTTGAGGACACTGATGCGCCCATCCTGGATCATCGTCTCGGGCATGATGATCGCTTCGAGTAGACTGTCGGCACCAGCCCGCAGAAGCAGCGGCGCGCCGGGGGAACCTCCACCCGGACGTGCGAGGTAGGGTTTGTCGAGTCGTAGGAAGGCGGAGAACAGATCACGAGGCGTGTCGCCGGCAATGTCGGTCTGCCGATCGGCACCGGCGTGGAAGATGATGACGGCATCGTACGAAGAGAATTCCACCTCGGGATCGGCGGTCGCGGCCTGGGCAGCATCGATTACAAACTGCTGCAGCCCCCAGACGACGCCGGAGTCGCCAGCGCGCTCGCGGCCATAGTATCCCATCGAGTCCGGCACCTGGTAGGCCGCTTCGGAATCGGCGGGGAAGACCGTCCACTCCAGTCGCACGCGGTCGTTCGACACGGTGTTCCAATAGTTGTCGAGTGCCCGCAGGTGCGCTTCGAAGTAGCGTTTGGCGTGCGGCGCACTGTCGAACTGGTGGCCGGTCGAATCCTTGTAGGCGGTCGAATCGCGCCGGTCAAAGCGCCCGCGTCCGGTCGTCAGGGGATCATCGGGATCTTCATAGGGGAACTCGACCCGGATGGCGAGCACCCGCAACGTGACCGGCTCCCAACGCGCAGCGCCGGCCGCCCACCGTCCGGGGGACAGAGGCGTCACGCGCTCCAGACCCAGCAGGTTGCGTTCCGACGGCGCCGGGCAGAGACAACGATACATCTGCTGGTCACTGTGAACGATAGTGTCGACGACAAGCGCGCTGCGGCCGATACGCACGATGTGCGCGTCGGTGTCCCACAGCGCCGCCGCCTGCGGGGCGTGACCCGGCGTCCCCAGCATCAGAAGGAGCGCTCCCGCCACACACAGCAACACGGCATGGGGCCAACGACTGCCGAATCCTGGAGGCAGTGTCATGATCCAACCAGTTGACCGATCACCCCAGTTGTACCGGGTGACCGCACCCGGCACTGCGGTCGGGTGTGAGTACCCGACCACACACGAGCGAAGTCGTGAAACCGATTCTGCCATCTTAGAACCGCCCCGTCATACTGACACGCAGGGTGTTGGCCAACGGCAGATCCTTCTGGGACGGAATGTAGGCGACGTCCAGTTGGAATCGCTGGTATGATAGGCCCGCACCGAGCGTTGGCGTCTTGATTTCGCCGTCCTGGTCGTAGACGTACCCCGCGCGCAGGGCGACAAAGGACCCGTACCAGTACTCGGCGCCGCCATTGAAGACGGTTTGTTTGAGCTCTTCTGATGTGCTGCTGGTCAGATCGACCAGTTCCTTGTTGGCCTCGCCCAAGATCGTCAGCTTGTTGTAGGGCGAATCCCACACCTGGTAAGAGAAGCCCAGCGCCAGATTCCGCGGCAGAGGGTCGGACTGCTGCGCGTCGATGTAAGAGATGTTCGGCCCCACGTTGGTCAGAGCCGCTCCGAGAGTCAGACGACGCCACGGTGTGCGGTAGAGGAAGCCGGCATCCATGGCGAAGGCGGTGGCACTCCCGGAGCCGATCTCGGCGCCGGCGCCCTGATCAGCGAGACGCGAATAGATGACCTTCGCCGACAGTCCGGCGGCCAGGTTGGGGTTGAGCCGGGTTCCGTACGACAGCGACAGCGCACCGTCGAAGGAGTTGAACGACTGCCCGACATTGCCCAGTTCATCGCGTCGCTCGATCTGGCCGAACGATAAGAACGTGACGGCGGCTCCCACAGTCCCGATCCCCTCGATGTTGGCGACATAGGTCAAGTATTCGTAGTACAGATCGAGATTGAAATCCGGGAGCCAGTTGACGTGCATGAAGCTGATTTCCTTGTGCGGGTGCTGATAGACGACCACGCGATCGTTGGTCACAAACCAAACGTCGCCGCTCTTGGCGACGATGGCGTGCACCTGATCCTGCTCCAGTTCCCCGTGGAAGTAACGGCTCCACTCGCCGGACTTCACCTCAAGCTGTCCGACCTCACTGGCGATGAACAGCCGGTCCCCTTCGGCGGCGAGATCGAAGATCCGGGCGCCGGCGGGGTTGCGATAGACATACACGGTGCGCCCGGCGGGAATCTGCTCATCCGTCAGACTGTTGTACAGCTTGAGGTATTCGGACAGGCGCTGAACGCGTTCCGGGGTGGCGCGCTTGCCGAGACGCGCTTCGGCGAGGGCCTCAACGGTCGTGGCTTCGTCCACGGTAACCGGCTCATATCCAAACGAAGTCCACTTCCCCTTGCTGAAGCGGAACGTACCAACCGTAGTGCCGACCCAGAGGCGATCGTACGAGTCGAGTCCCAGGGCGGTGACCTCACCCCTCAGGCCGAGCACATAGGGGACGGCGACTGCTTTCCCCGCGGGCGGATTCGAATCGGGCGGGAGGCTGTTGGCCGAACGCACCGCCTCCACGGCACGGTCAATCATCAGGGCATCGTCCGTGTCCAGGAAACGCTGCACGAGAGAGCGTAGGGAATCCCCGACGTTGGCAGTCACGGAAGCGCTGCCGGAGAACGCATTGCCGTCATAGGACGCCAACCCGGCATCGGTGAGGGCCCACCCCGACTTGGAGCCGGCCAGAGCGATCTTGAGCACCCGGGAACCGGGGAGCCCCCTGTCGGTCCCTATCGTCTCCCACTTCGCGGAACTCCTGACCAACAGCCCATTGTCGGTACCAACCCAAAGACGACGCCCACTGGTGCTGGCGAGGCAATTGACCTTGGTCGTGTTCCAGTCCGTGCCGGCTGGTGGAGCCACTACGTCCCAGCGATCGCCGTCGTATTGCAGAAGCCCGTTGTCCGCCGCGACATAAAGATTGTCTCCGTCAGAGGTGATCGCACGCACCGGAGGACGAATCAGATCGTTGAGATGGACGCGGATCGACCGGGGCAGAAGGAGCGAAACGCTCCGTTCCATCGAGAAGCGAATCCGGTCGAGAAGGGTCAGATCGGCCGGCCCCGACTCCGGGAGAGCCGCGACCGCGGCGCGGAGATCGGGGAGGCGATCGGTTTCCAGCCGTCCCTCGAGATAGGCGGTGCGGAACTCCCGCATCACGTTCTCCAGCGTCGTGCGATCCCGGTACCCGTCCGGGATGGCGCCAGCCACCCGCTGCAGCATGCTTTCAAACTCCACCTGGGGAATCCCGACTTCGCCCGAGGCCGATCGTCGGGCAATCGTCTCCGCGTCATCCTCGGAGAGAAAGGGGGCATAGTGCAGGAGGGCGGCGGCGATGGAACTGAAGCCCTCGGTCGACAACTCCAGGGCGTTCGCCATCTGTCCCGGAACCTGTCCCGGGACATTTGCCCCGGTCGCGGCGGCCCGCGAGGCGACCTTGGCAGCCTGCGACGGATGAAACGCGGTCAGGCCGGCGTCGGTCAGAATCCAGAGATCGTACCCGAGAAAGTTGTCGTACGGTAGCCCGTTTCTCAGCGCCACCGCGTCAATAACGTTGCCGAACTCCGCCAGCGGGTACTCGCTCCACTCGCTGTTGAGCGGGTAGGTGCCCAGCCCGGCGGGGTTCCAATGCGTGGCCGTCGCGTCATTGGCCACTGCCACGAATGACTCTCCCATCCCGGCGGCGCGCGCTCCCGGAGCGATGCGCAAGAACAGCACGCCGGCATTGACCTGCGCGCGCGCTGGCGCCGTCACCATCACCAACAGCACCAGCGGCATGCACGCCGCCAGCGCGATTCTCATACGTTGCATCGGTCTGTCCCTTTCCGTCAGTATGCTTCCCGCTGGAATCGGGGCACGGCTCCTCGCCATTGTTTTCGGTTTGCGCATTCTCCGGCCTACCTGTACTGGCCGCCCGCCGCAGCTCCCGCGTGGGAGCGCTGACGAGACGCTCTCATCGAGATATTACCAGCTTGGCCTCTCTATATGCCCTTTTATCGACAGTCTCCCCCTGAGCCGAAACCAACTGGCCGCTCGCCTCCAACTGGGCGATGTAGACCCCATTGCCGACCGGATCTCCGGCGGCGTCCCGTCCATCCCACGCCACCTCCCCATCGCGCGCCAACCCGGCCTCCCAGATCAAGCGCCCCGTCAGGGTGAAGATGCGGATCCGGGCCGCCTGGACTTCGCGCGTCGCCCGGAAGTAGAAGGTCGTCCGTTCGGCAAACGGGTTGGGATAGTTGAGGAACTCGGTCACGCGGAACTCGCCGGCTCTCTCGGGGTCGGTGATCTCCAGGGAGATCGTGCGCTGGCTTGAGTTGTTGGCATTGTCCCAAGAAGCCACGACCAAGCGTTTCAGACCGCGCCCCAGCCCGGTGAGGGCAAAACGCGCCCTGCCCCGATCAAAGGCCCCGGGATCATAAGTAAACTGGTCGGTCAGATCGGCGAAAGGCCGATCACTACCCGCCTCGGAGACCACCAGCCGATGGCCGGTGGCGCCCGTGAGATTGATTCCTGACGGATCAGAGAGGACCACAACCACGCCGGCGTCTTCGCCAATGGCGAATCCATCGACCACCGGCTCTCCCTTCTCGGTCTCCAAGAGGATCTCCGGTCCCGTGGTGTCATTGGGCACCGCGGTTGAACCCGCCAGCCACAGCGAATCAACGCTGCCATCAGCCATTCGGTCTGCAGACACGGCGTGACCCATGATGCGGGCACCCCGTTCGCCATAGGCAATATCCTTCGATACGATAAAGCCAAAGGCGAAACGTCCGTCCTGGACCTGGGCACGGCCTCGGTAGAGCGTGCCGCCAGCCAGTTCGTAGCGAATCGCCAGCGCCGTGTCGACCGAGTACACGCGATGGCGATTCACATCGCGGACGGCAATGGCCAGTTCGCCATTGAAGTCGCTCTGCAGTGCTCCGGTCGTATCTTCGATGACGCCCTCGACACGGGTGAGAGCGAGCGCGGCCAGGCTATCGGGTTGCACACTGGTGAATCTCACTCGCAGGGTTGGGATTCCCAGACGCATGGCCGGGTCACCGAACAGGACATAACCGCGATCGTTCTGGCAGGGACAGATGAGATCCTGGCAATCAGGGAACTGGCGGCACGTGGGTTCGAAGTACTGGCGGCGGAGTTTGGCGGTGTACACCGCGGCGGCGATGCCGGTCACGTTCCGGTTGAACAAGAGGTCGAATACTTCTTCGTTCAAATCCGCATTGGCAAGGGCCGCAGCCAGGCGGGTCGCCGAGACGACGGCCACCGCTCCCCCCTGCGGCATCCGGAACCACTCTTCGGACATCCCTTCCCTCACGGGATCGTCGAAGAACCCGATCGAGCATGAGAACGTCAGAACGGCGGTGGGCGTCGTGACGTTCACCAGACGGGGCAGATCGGTGGTCCGTTCGAAGACCCGCTCATGCGCCAGCAGGTCGGGATTGCCGTGACCCAGGTAGTCAAAGACAGCGACGCCGTCGTTGAGACCGGCAATGATCGCCTCCTTGGCCAGCGGTTTCGTGCACCCCCGCGCGTTCGGGTCGCTGCAACTGGGATTGCTGAACGGATACTCGGTCAGGTAGACCTTCTCGAGGTCGAAGCGCCCCGGGATAGTGCTGCGGGAAATCCGTTCGGCGTCGTTGATGTGAAAGATCTCGTCGACTGAACCCAGGTCACGATCACCGAATTCGTCATCGGCCACGAGCATGATCCGCGAGCGCCAGGCGCCGAGGTTCTCCGGCGATTCGTAGCGGCGGATCTTGGCCGTGATCGCCCGGATCTCCACCGAGCTTCTGACCGGCCATCGCCCGATCAGCATATCGGGGAAGGGATTCTCGCCGGGGTCTGGTACGGCGTTCAACACCGCGCGGTCCGAGAAATAGGCGTAGCTCTCGTCGGAGACCACGTTGTCATCCCGGACGATGTACGGCGGCACATAGTTCGTGGAGTGCGCATCGGTGCGATCGAGGAAATCACTGGAGCCATCGCCGACCAGAAGGGCCCAGACGGGCTGGGGCGCCGGCCAGCTCTGGTGTGCCCAGCGCAGAAAGCGGCGGATCGCCACCGGATCGGCGATGCCGAGCGAGAAGCTGTTGTCGATGTCCTCGAGCGCGACATAGCGGGCGACCAGACCGTCGGCCGCGGAGCGGTAGGACAGGAACTCCTCTACGGGAGCGGCAAAGGCACGGGGACCAATGGCCACATAGTCCGCGCCCCCAGTGGGACGGTGCAGATCGGCGGGACGGACGCGCTGGAGACTCTGGGGGCGGACCTTCTGCGACCGGGGCGCGGCATAAAAGACGCGCGGCACGCCGCGTGTCAGAGTCACGCCGAAGCGGGCGACGCTGCCGTCCACGGCGACGTCCGACAAGACAAACGGCGCCGCCGGATCGGTCACCTCCCAAGTCTCGGCATCGGCGGCGTTGGCGATCACGAAGTTGACCGTCGCATCGGTGTCGGGCGCGAGGAACTTCTGCCCGCCGTCGGCGCAGTCGAGACGACGCTGGTAGTTGATTGAATAATAATCGAGATAGTAGTTCGCGGCCAGGGGGTTGTCAAAGACCAGGACATACGTGGCCGCGGGGTCGAAAGCCGGCAGATCAAACTGCGAGACGGTCGATCTGTCCTCGCCGGCGGCCGGCTGGACGCGGTTGGGAAGGACGTTCACACCGCCGATCGTCAGGCGCGCCGGATCCCGCCCGTCGTAACCGGCGAAGGTGCCAAATACTACACGGGCCGGCGCGCCCGAAACGGGATTGCGGACCCCATCGAAGGCAACGGCCCCCTGGCGCTGATTGCGCCAGTACCAAGTGTAGTAGCTCTCGGTGTATCCCAGCGAGTTGACGCGGAAGAAGTGGTCTTCCTCGTGGCGGGCCCGATCAGTGGCCGCGAACCGATCGGCGGCACCGGCAACGGGCGGGGCCGGTGTTGCGGTCAGCCGCCGTGGCGGATCGGCGAAAATGCCGCCCAATGCAAGCCAGTAGACGTTGTCGCGATCATACCTATGGACGACGTCGACGAGTTCACCGTTCGGTCCTACTTCCCAGCGGTTGAGCCCCTGAGCCCAGAAGATCAGAGAGTCCCCCTCGCCAAATGAACCGTCCACTTCGCCTGAAATCCCAAGCGGCACCTCAGTCAGCGTAGGTGCGGGATCCGACATCAAGGTCGGGAGCTGACGGCCCGGGCCCGCGAAGAGCCGGAAAGAGCGCGGGTCGAGGGCCGTCGGGTCAATCCCGGCGGCACGGAAGTCGGCGACTGTGACCGCCACGATCCCTTCAGAGCGCGTGCGGATCGCGATCCAATCATCAGAGCCGGCAAAGGGGTTGGTGTCGGCGGACACCGCGGCAGGCAGCACGGGTTCTCTGGCGACACGCCACCTGGCGCCCTGGTCCGCATTGAGAAGGATATTGGCGAAGATCGGGGCAAAGGGATCGAAGCGGCTCAGTCCGACAGTGCCATCCGGGCCGGGGCGATCGAAGCGAACCTGAACGGTGAGCGAACTCCGGAAGTCGACCTCCCCGACCGGTGAGACCACAGCCAGCGGGTGGAGAATCAACCGCGCCACGCGCAGCCCGTGGAGAGTGAAGATCCGATCGACAACGAGCGGCGATTCCGGGTACGCTCCGGCGCCCGCCGCCAACGATGGATGCCTGGCCTGCGCCATCGACGGACGGATCGACCGCTGGGCAGGGGCGCCCGCGATCAGCTGTGCATCGACCGTCTCAGAGCCGGGTGGCAGCGCGATGTATACGACCCGCCCGGGAATGGGGGGAAACCCGGGGGCGGTGTTCAGTGCCGTGTTCGGCAACTCAGGATACTCGCCCTGAGATCCGGCACGCCAGAGGACGTCACCGGCGCGATACTCGAACGTGATACCAGAATTGGTAAAGGAGAGAATGGAGCAGTCGTCGTACCCGCCCCCTACAGCCTCGGGGGCGGCGAGCAGAATCGCAGCAGCAACAAGAATCAGCCGGAAGTACGGTCGGTGCAAGCGCACAATCACCCTGCTCTATCAGATTCTTGAGAACATGTCGTGCCCCACGGCCGCCAAGATAAGCCAGCGGGTGGTGTGGAGCAATCAATCGAGCAGGGGCGCTAGAACCTCCTTGTGTTGTGGGTCGATCACCGAACCCGGAGCCAATTAAGGCCTTAGATGGGTTTATGTCAATCGCCATCTCAGCGCCAAAGAGGCAATTGGGTCCCTAACCATCATAGCGGAACCAGGGGCGCTTTGTTCCACTGGGAGCAAAACCCGCGCCAAGACCAGATCGCGTCGATTCTGATCGCGATGGCTCGATGCCCGCCCATCTACCGCCGTTCCGCAGCAGCGCTTCCGAGACGACGTCCGCCGAGTCGGCGGGAGACTCCTGGTCCGTTGTCTGCGCATCGGCCTGCAACTAGTCATCACACAGTTGCAGATTCGGGTGCTATGAATGGGTCGGACAGCGACCAACGACCGGCGCGGGCCGCGCATCCGCAGCCGGAACTGCATGATGTCCATGTATTTACCATTGACAACGGGACAGGGCTGGTCATATTTTGTTGCAGTGGTCTCGTCACGGTGACAAGGCCCGCCATCATACCGCTTGGTTCCGTGGTCGCAGTCGGCATGAGACAGCCACGAATGGTCGTAGCAGGTGTCGTCGCAGCGGCCGTTGTCGGCGCTGCTTTCCTCTCCTGCGCGCGAGAAAGACCTACTGCGCCACGCGGGACGCCCCCTGCCCCGACCACGTTGCACTGGGTGAGCACGGCAGTGATTTACGGGAATTCTCCGGGTAAGAAGGACCACTCGCTCGTGTTCATTCTGGCCACGTGGTGCGGATGGTGCAAGAAGCTGAAGACCGAAACGCTGGCCGACACGACCGTGGTCCGGATGCTCAATGAGTCGTTCAACATCGCGCAGATCGATCCGGATTCGGACAGTCTTGTGGTCTACAAGGACTCCGTGGTTACGTGCAAGCAGTTGGCCCGTTCCATCTACGGCGTTCGGGGCTATCCCACAATCATCGCGATCGACAGGATGGGCGAAGAGCTCGGTGCTATCAGCGGGTACCGCGACCCGGCGCCGTTTGTCGATGTCCTAGAACTGATCCTTGAGCAATGGCCAACACCAGGGGATCCAGCGACAGTCACCAGCGTGGCGCCGGACACTCTGCTGCGACATGATGGTATCGTCAGAATCGGGCGCAGTGCGGGGGCGTCGGACTGGATGCGTCGGATCTGACCGAGCCACTCACTTCACCTGAGATTCTGTCCGTCCCAGAGCAGTCTCCAAACTCATTGCAGGGGGATCCTCTCCGCCGCGACCATTGGGATTCTATTGCGGCCTCTTTCCCATGCGTCGCAGCCGGGGCGGTCTTGAGCGTTGTGCCCCTACGATCTGCAGTGTATCTTCGCCTTCGCTGATGTCCTGTCGCCCGGCGAACCTATGCCGAAACCAGCCGCTCAAGACGTGACGATCTCGCACGCGGGCTTGACCACAAAGACCCTTCTGGTCGGGGTTGGCGTGCTCACGCTCGGCCACCTCATCACCGCGGCGGCCCCGGGTATCCGGACCTGGGGCATTGATTACTGGTCGGAACTCCCGGCTGGAGTCCGCTGGCTTCTGGTCGGGATGGTAGGATTGTCGCTGATCCCGTCGGTGGCCCACGCCGTCGATGCCATGATTGAGCGCGTGCGCTGGCGCCCCGCCGGCGTCCTCGCGACCGCAGTTGTTCTGGCGATCCTCTTTGTGGTCTTTCGCTCACGCGCGTTGGCATATGGCGACGGCTACTCCTTTTCCGGATACCTCGCGGCCGGGGCCATGCCGCGATTCGAGGCGCAATTGGCCGTCATGTGGCTCGATCTGACCGTCCACTGGGCGCTCTACCGATTCCTCGTAATGCCGCTGGGGGGATCGGTGGAGTTGACCTATGCGATTCTGAGCGCTCTCGGCGGTCTTTTCGCACTGGGGGCGGTCGTACGGATCGCAACTCGTGTGACCACTGCCGGCCCGGCGCGCCGATTCCTGATTGCGGCGGCTCTGGCCAGCGGCGCAGTGGCGTTGTGGTTCGGGTATGTCGAGGCGTACACGTTGACCAATGCTGCCGGTCTGTGGGCCCTGGTGTTCGCCATTGACGCGCAGCGACGTCCGCGCCTGCTGTGGGGCGCCTGGGGATTGTGGATTGTGGCTTGTGCCCTTCATCTGTTGGCGGTGCCGCTCGCTCTGCCGCTGGCTTGGGCCACGTGGCGCGTACGACGGCCCACAACCGCACCGCTTTCCCGTCAGGCCGCAGCGATCCGCTTTGGCGCCGGATTCCTCGGATGCGGGCTGGGCAGTGCCATCCTACATCAAATCGGCAGGACCATTATGGTCCCCTTGTGGAACACCCCTGATTCCGCGTATACGGCCTTCTCAGTGTCCCACATCGTTGATGCTCTCAATCAGGCATTGCTGGTGGCACCAGTCGGCCTGATCGGTTTGGTCGTGTGGTTTGCAGACCGGCACGTCGCGCCGGAGGGGTCTGCCACACCGACAACGACACGAAGTGCGGCGCGCGGCGTGCTGGCGGTCGCGGCGGCATCGACCTGGTACTTCGCATTTTGGGTCGATCCGCTGCTCGGCGCTTTCCGGGATTGGGATCTCCTCGCCGGTTTCGGCATTCCCTTGTCACTGTGGGGTGCTCTTGTGGTGTGGGAGCCCTCCGGAAAAGGAACCCATCATGCTTGGCGGTGGGTGCCGGTTGCGTTCTTTGCGGCCATCCACGTCGGATCATACGTCGTTTCTTTTCAGGATGAAACCCGGGGGGCGATGCGCGTGGACCGTCTCGTTCACCAGGACAGCCACTACTCGGCCGGATTCTTCCGGGGAGCTCGTCTGACGCCGTGGGCGTTCACGATGGCCAAGGAGGAGGGCAGGTGGGACATCGCCGCCGAGCACTTCCGGCGACGCGCCGAGTTTTGCCCCACGGATGCGATGTCCTGGAAGAATCTGGGAGCGGTCTACCAGCATCTGGGCAAGTATGACAGCTCAATCGCGGCATATGAACAGGCCGCGCGCTGTGACAGTAATGACGCGTCCACGTACCGGTCTCTCGGACTACTGCACATCCGTCGGGACGACCCCCAGCACGCACAAGTGGCCCTGTCGAGGGCTGTGGCTCTGTCCGACACGACCCTCACGGTGCGCAATCTTCTGGCGCAATCCTACCAGGGCATGGGAATGCTGAAGCAGGCGGACAGCATAGCACAGGAAGCGGTGCATCTCCGGCCTGATCATTACGAGGGCTACTACATCCTGGGGCGCAGTGCCCTGGCGCGCGGGGACACCGCAACGGCACTGCGCGATTACGAGGACGCCGTCGCGCGCAATCCCGCCGATGAGGAGATCTACATCCATTTGGTCGAGTTGTGCCAGAAGGGTAAAGACCGCGAACGGACGGCGGCGGCAGCGCGGCGCTGGGAGGCGAAATTCCCCGCCGACCCGAAGTCATCGTTCATCCTGGGCACGTCGTATCTGCTGCTGGGACAGTTTGATTCCGCCAATGTCGCGTTTCAGCGGACCCTGAAGCGCGCTCCGGGGGATGCCCTGGCGACTTACTACCTGGCCACGACCTTTCGGCATCAGGGCCGCCCAGAGAAATCGCGTGAACTGGCCGAGCGCGCCGCCAAGCTGGACACGGGTCTGGCCCTCCCCTGGCTGGAATTGATCTATCTGGCGGAGGACGCCGGCGATCGCGCGGCGGCGGCAGCAGCAACTCGTGAGTATCTGCGCCGGTCCCCCGCTGACTCCGGTCAGGCGTATTTCCGGCAATTCCTCGACCGTTGAGCTTCAACCGCGCCGTGACCGCAGTCTACGTCTACTCGCCTCGGCGCCCGGCCACCGGGAACGGATGCCTGAATCCAACGTAGAACAGCGCGAAGGAATTCAGGCGTGCGGTCTTCATCACAGAGACACCATCGACCGGCGATCACAGGACAGGCAGCGTACTTGCGTTCTGATATCGGCGGAGCGTCCAGAAGCCCTGAGAGCGCCCCGATTGTGCAACGGCGGGATCAATTCTTGCAAAACAGCGCCGGTTCATGCATCGTATAGGAAGAACCGCGCGGTATGACAGCGGCGGCAAACAACGAGACGAGAGTGGGTCATGAATAACGAGCGACGTTTCCGGCTGTACACGCTGTTTCTGGCCGTAGCCGCGGCCGCGACGATCTGGATCGTGGGATCGGGGGAAGCAACCCCCCACCGCGAAGCCGTCTGGGCCCAAACCGAGAGCGGGCCGGCCGGTACCGACCGGGGCACGAACCTCACGCGGGAAACGCTCTATAAGTACACCCGGCTGCTCAACGACATCTCCTATCGCATCCAGTCGAACTACATGGATACGGTCGACACCAAGAGCATGGTTTACGCCGGGATCCGGGGCATGCTCGATGTTCTCGACCCCTTCTCGGTGCTGATGGAACAGAAGAGCTTTGACCAATTGATGGAGTCCACGCACGGCACGTATGAAGGGCTGGGGATGCAGATCGACCAGCGCGAGGACACCATTACCATCATTGCGCCGATTGAGGGAACTCCGGCGCAACGGATCGGGCTGCAAGCGGGCGACCGGATCATCAAGATTGAGAGCAAATCGTCTGTGGGCATGAGCACCGAGGATGCGGCCAAGCTGATGCGGGGTCCCGCCGGCACCAAGGTCGTGCTCACCATCATCCGCGCCGGGCTGCATGAACCGCTGGAGTATACGGTCGAGCGCGCCATCATTGAGCTGAAATCGGTGCCGTACTATGGGATGGCGGACGAGCAGAACAAGATCGGCTACGTGCGGCTGAACAAATTCTCCGAGACGACTGATCAGGAACTGCGTGACGCTCTAACCGACTTGAAGAACAAGGGCGCCAGGAGCCTAATCTTTGATCTGCGATACAACGGCGGCGGATTGCTCGACCAGGCCGTCAAGACCTCCGGGCTCTTTCTGGAGAAGGACAAACTGATTGTCTACACCCAAGGCCGTGACCCGGAGTCCCAGCACAAGTACTTCTCCACCGAGCAGGCGCTGGTTCCGGACCTGCCGTTGGTCGTGCTGGTTGATGAGGGCACGGCATCGGCGAGCGAGATCGTTTCCGGGGCGATTCAGGACTGGGACCGCGGGCTGATTGTCGGCAACACGACATTCGGCAAGGGATTGGTCCAGCAAGTGTTCCGGCTCCCGGAGACCGAGGACGTCGCCCTCAAGCTGACGACGGCGCGCTACTACATCCCCTCGGGCCGCTCAATCCAGAAGCCGAGCCGCTCCACCAAGCACCCCAGCGCCACCGAGGAAACCGATGACACCGATTTGGTCGAAAAGCCGCGCTCCGAGTCCGACGTCTTCTACACCAACAAGGGGCGCAAGGTCTATGGCGGCGGCGGGGTCGTCCCCGATGTGTTGGTCGAACGCCCGTTGGCGAAACCATTGGAAGTCAATCTCTGGCGCCAGGGGAAATTCTTCAACTTCGCCGTGTACTACAGCGCGATCCACGCTAACCTCCCGCTCGGTTTTGCGGCCGACGATGCCGTAGTAGACGAGTTCCGTCAGTACCTGAAGGACAACAAGTTCGATTTCAAGACCGAGACCGAAATCGAGCTAGATAAGATGGTGGGCGCGTTGAAGGACGACCCGCAGCGTCAGGCGATCTACCAGTCCACGCTGGATCAGATGCGCACCCTTGTGGCTCGTGAGAAAGAACTGGCGTTTGAAGAGAGCAAGGACATGCTCAAGCGGGAGATCAAGCGCGCTCTCTTGAACAACGTCCACGGAGAGCACGGATACTACGAGGCGTTCGTCCTCCGGGACGACGAATACGTGCAGAAGGCCAAGGAGATTCTCTCCTCCAAAGACGAGTATCGCCGCCTGCTCTCCGCCGACAAGAAGAGTTGACCCCGATCACATCACCTGACAGGGACGGCCCCAACCGGGGCCGTTTTCGTTTGTGTTCTCACATAGCGTGGTCTCCGCCCACCCTCTTCAGTGATCAGGTGGAGGACAAGGGGCTTCAGCCCCTTGTTGGAGGGCACGGCATCTCGAAGATCTCGATCGCAGAGAGGGGCCGTGCCGGTTTGCGTCAGGGACCTCAATGGTGCGTGCCTAGTACGTACCCAACCCGCCTCACAATGATGCAACTGTGGGGTGGGCTCCGCCCACCTTCTTGAGCGCCACCGGCGGGCGCGCCCTACTTGATGATGACCAGCTTGCCGATCTGTTTGCCTAGACGCGAATCGACCCGCCAGATGTAGATCCCCGAGACCACTGCCTGCGTATTGCGCGATATCAAATCCCATCCCACGATTGAAGAGTAGGTCGTGAGGAACTTGTCGGGATGCATGATCTTGCGGACCAGATCGCCATCCAACGTGTAGATGTTGATCTCGGCGGTGTCGGGTAAGTTGATGAACCAGATCCGCCGATCCCGCTCATCCATCACCGGCTTCCCCGGCGCCTCGTATCCCTGCCGATAGTAGCTGGTCGGGTTCCCGAAGGCATCGTCGAAACGAATCTTGTACGGGTTGGGGTAGACTGAGACCTTCAGCCCCGAATCAACGACCACGTCGGAAGAGTAGAGCAAATGGCAGTACTTGCTGTTGGCGTGGGGGGATGATTCGAGGGAGGAGACATTGCGCGCATAGTCACCATAGTCAAAGGCGGTGACGGCAAAGTACAAAGGGATGGCGGAATTGAGATTCCCCAGGGTCATCTCGTAGACGCCGTAGGTGAGTGTGTCTTGATCGATGATCGTGTCGCGTTCGCCAACCTTCTGGATCAGGTTGTCTTCCCAGCGGTCGGCGCTCCAGTAGCGGTTCCCCCGGTTGGGGCCTTCCGGCGCCCAGTAGGAGTAGCGCAGACGAGG
>Ga0315277_10001710_pt1 | contig 31445 bp, 29 predicted proteins | sample YL17G05_15_MG_FD_203695 | JGI IMG/M metagenome (GOLD analysis project Ga0315277, IMG submission 203695) | Sediment microbial communities from Yellowstone Lake, YNP, Wyoming, USA - YL17G05_15 | ecosystem: Environmental > Aquatic > Freshwater > Lake > Sediment | place: USA: Wyoming | collected...
TCTGAGTCCTAATTTGAGCACCCAGAGGGCGCTAGTTTGAATCACATTCAGTATCTGGAGTTTACATTTAAGCAGGGCGGCCCCATTTGGGACCGCCCTGAGGCACTCAAAACTCAGATCAGGTTACCGTGAAGACGTTCGAGGCGAAGCTCGTGTACTGCACGATGACCCTAGAGTTCGCGACGCCCAGACCGTTCAGCAGTGAGGCTGGGATCACGATACTAGTGGCCGAAACCACACCCTGCGTACCGCCCGAGAGCGTTGCTTGGATCTTGGCCTGGTAGATCTTCACCGAGCTAGCGCCGTTCGCAGAGGTCACCTTGACCACCGTGGACTGGACCTCGGAGTCACCAAGGTTCGTCCCCGTGATCGTGAGGTCACCAGCGCTGGGTGTAGCACTCGCCGCAGCCGTAATGACTGTCAGAAGGGCTACGAACGGCGTGGAGCCGTCGTCCTGCACCACCGAGATAGCGGCTCCGTTGGCAATCGCTGGAACTCGACGGGTGTCCGGGTTGTAGCTCGCTGAACGGAAGCCCGAGATCATCCCAACCTGGAAGCTCTTGATCGCCACATCGGTTTCCACGAAGTGCGGGGCAATCGAATCAGCCAAACCGCTAAGCTGAGCTGCGGTTCCGCCGTCACCCACAGTGGCCACCAGAGTCACTGTGGAAACGTCCAGAGGGCCGCCCACAGGCAACGTTGCGGTGACGACTGTTGCCGCAGTCGGGACAGTCGTGATTTCGCCACCGGCTGCAAAACCCACGGGAGTGTTGAACGTCGAGCCGTTACCCACCGTGTCGATGTTGAGGTAGCTACCCACACCTGGAGCATTGCTCTGGATGACCAGGAAGTTGCCGTTCAGGCGGGCCGTAGCGGCAACACCTGCGGTAACCAACGCTGCGTTCACAGCAACGACCAGGGCTGCCCCTGATGCGTAGACCGCAATGCCAACCGTGACGACCGTGAACCCGGCCGAAGCCAGGGTCTTGATCCGAAGCGTCTGGGTCGGGGCCGTGATGTTGGCACCCCCAGACACGTTCGTAGTGCCCTGGCTGCCTGCTGGAATCACAGCGAGTGCTGCACCAACAACCGTAGCGTCGGGACGGCCGATACGGCGTTCCTGACCCTTGGGCTCGGTGGGCGGGTTGTACTGACTGATTGTTTCCAGGTCCATGATTGAGACGGGACCCGGCATATCTCCACGAATGACTCCAACGCGCATGACTAAACTCCTGTGTTCGTTTCTTGGGTTGCGGGTTCCGTAAACTTTCCGCGTAGGTGGTCCGTCTTTAGCAAGCGAAGGACAGCCCCATAGTCCGAGTAGAACCCTGCCACGGACTTAAGGAATTTGAGCTGATCCGCTTGCCACGCAAAGCTGGCTGCCCGAACCCAAAGACGCATACGCTGGAGGTACTTGATGTACTTCGCGGCGTATTCGAGCGATTGCAACTCACCTCTCGCAAGTTCAAGGTTTGTGTACCTAGAACGGACATCCTTGAGAATGAGTTGAACTTGGCGCAGCATGAAGAGATTCTTAGGACGCCACCGATAGTGCACAGACTGAAAGTCTGAGCCCTCTTGCTCCAAGATCCATGGAATGTATCGGTAGGTTGCCATGCCATTTGGTAGAAGCCTTTACAGCCCCTCGGTAATTACGAGACAGCAACCAGTGCTGTGTAGCGTTCGTTAGCAAGCACACGAACAAAGGACGTTGCGTTCGCGATGCCAGGCACCAACGCTGCCGGGATGAAGATTGAGGTAGCTGCTACCGTGCCACCGCCCGTGATGATCTGAGCAGAGGTCAGGGTGACTGCGCCCGTACCCGTAATCACAACCGTGGTCACATCGGGAGCCACTGACAGGAACGTGGTCCCAGTCAGAGTCAAGTCGCCTGCACCGGGCGTATCTTTGTCTGCAAGAGACAGGGTCGGAGCAGTCAGGTCCGAAGCCACCAAGGACACGACACTGACGAGGCCTGCGGTCTGGAGGCCCGCAATCTTACCCTTACCTGCCGAAAGCGTGATACGGGGCGTTTCGTTCAGGGTGATGTAGCCCTGAATCAAGGGGAAGCCCTGGCTCGCTTGAGTGCGGGGTACGTAACACGCCTGCTTGGGCTTGTTCGCGTAACCGTCCCGAACGTACGCCTTTGGATCAGCGGTCGAACCCAAACGATGGGGAGTTTTGTTGGGGAGCTGATCATCAATGTCATCGACAAGAATCGCACCCGCTACGGTCTGGTTGTGGTATACACGGAGCATGTTTTAACCCTCCTAGGAGTGTGACAACAAAAGAATACGCTACCATCACAGAGCAAAGCGCACTCAAGCCTTCAACTATGCACCTCATAAAAGGAAAACGACACCAAGAGAGCCTTTGGTTCGTGTATGTGGACTTCACGAACCGCTATGACCCATCAGAGCCATTCCAGGGCGTCGCCTACTACGTGGGTAAGCGAAGAAACTACGGATGCGAGAAGCTTGGGTGTTACGAAAGCAGCCCGTGTAACTCACCGACTTCTAGGCAGCAGAACGAAGCTTTCACTTTTGACGCAAGCTTCCAGCAGATCAACCGGGGAGGCGCGTTCTGGGTCCATTCCTCGCCACTCCTTCACATTGTTGTTTACATCTGCCCGGAGAACCAACTCTGAGCACACTACTGCGCTGGCCGAGGCGAACGGATTTCTTACACGTACCCCAAACCAACGCGCTATCAACACCGGAATAAAGCCCAGAAGGCCGACATAGTCGTACCGCTCTCCGAGCTTCTTCACGGCCCCCGCCACATCTACTCCGGAACTGTGTGTGAAGGCGTATTCGGCTACAAGTATTCTCCCGCGCATCCATTTTACTCGCGGCGATACCTGTACCCCTCCGATAGTAGCGTGGATCAAAACGGGCACATCAAAGAGCTGTGCGCCAATCGCCACATGGCTAGCCCGTCCCTTGGTGAACCAACGAATTGAACGCGATAGCAGATCATTCGATGCAGTGAACACGAGCGTTGACATAAGTCCTCCTAGACAACCGAGCCCGCCGGGATACTCTCGGCAGCCACCAGAAGTCCGTATAGAGCCAACTTCAAGTCCGCGTAGTGACTATCTCCAGTCGGAGGCTGCATCATCGCAGTGATCAGGGAGCTTCCCGCAAAGTCCGTCGATCCTCGGCTGATCGGAAAAAAGACTCCGCCATCTTCGTAGCCGATGCTCCACTTGATCGTAGCCGTAACGCCGTACGGGTTATTGATCGGTGTATTGATGAGGATGCTCTCGATGTTCACGTGATCGAGAGTCCGGGTTGACGCGACATCCTGTGGGAAGCCGTCAATCAGATAGATCTGCTGTACTACTTTGGTTTCTGGTGCTGTGATGATGAAAGGCATTTTCTCTTCTCCTACGTGATGTAACCATATTCTTGCACTAGGATAGCGCCGACCGTACCGGCACCACCGGCTCTATTGTTGTTTCCGTTGGAAGTGGCACCTGATCCGCCCGAACCGTTACCGATGCCAGCACTGCCAACAGTACCGGTGCCTGTACTTGGGTTCCCTCCGGCTCCGAACGGGCCAGATCCACCAGCACCACCCAGTGGGATGAGAGCGGCGAGGCCCATCCCTACCTCCCCTGCCGCTCCAGGGGCGTTCACATCCCCGTTCGTCCCCACTACCCCGCCGAGCCCACCGGCAGTAACATGCGGGGCAGCAGCTCCTACATCTCCGGAGCCACCGCTACCCCCCTTGGCCGTGACGGTCGTGGCCCCTACCGTGAAGGTCGTGTCACCGCCAGCGCCTCCAGGGTTGTTGCCTGCTGCTCCAGCCGCTCCAGCCGCTCCGAGGGCGTAGGTGTAGCCAGTGCTGGGCACCACATCGAACACCTTGCAGCCGTAGCCACCGGCTCCGCCCCCGGCGGCGCAGGTTGGACTACCATTGTTGCCATCGACGCCGCCACCTCCACCACCTCCACCGACGTACTCGATGAAGATGCGGAACGTGTTGCTACTGACCGTGTGGGTCGTACCACTGACCAAGTAGATCTCGCTGAGTAGAACGAGCTTGGCCTGACGTAGAACGCTTTGGCCTTTCATACCGTGGCCTCGTATTCGGTCACGAGGATCGCCCCCACTGTCCCGGCAGCACCAGCCGCAGCAGCACTGGCGTTCAGAACGCTTCCACCGGCACCTCCCGCTCCGTTACCTATGGCAGCCGAGCCTGTGCCTGCCGCAACCAATTCGATTCCTCCTGCTCCGAAGCGGCCATCCCCACCTCCACCTGATACCCCCACGGTTCCGCTGAGTCGAATACCAGCCGTACCCGCTTCACCCCCGGCATTTGCATCACCATTCGTCGAGATGACACCACCCGCTCCAGGAGCCGTTACCGCCACGGTTGTCCCTGCGGCGGACCCAGTGCCTCCAGAGCCACCAAACGACGTGACGGTCACGGCTCCCACGGCAAAGGTGGTGTTGCCTCCGTTACCGCCGTTGTTGTTGCCAGCCGCTCCTGCCGCTCCTGCCGCACCAATGGCGTAGGTGTAGTTCGTGTTGGGGGTTACATCGAAAATCTTGATCGCGTAACCACCAGCGCCACCACCGCCAGCAAGAGCAGCACTGACCGCTGCTGACGCACCACCACCACCACCACCTCCACCTCCGACCTGCTCGACCTTGATCCTGGTCGTGGTCGGACCCGTCGTGAAAGTCGTGCCTGAGACCAAGAACGTCTCACCGATCAACGCCTGTGATGGAGTATTGATCTGAGCCATTACATGATCTCGGTGATACGAGCGTTGCCGTTGGCGGCGGCCCAGATCCCGTCGATGTTACCGCTCCACTCCTCGGACGCGATTGAAATCGACGTGTTTGAGGTCAAGCGGTAGGTGTAGCTCGTGGACGAGGCAGTCGTGCCGAACTTGATGAACAACACCTGCGTCGAGTCATTGGCGATGTTGACACGCTTACGGTTCGGGTTCGTCGTCACAAGATTGACGGAGCTGGCCGAGCTGGCCACGTTGGTCAAGCTGCTCGTATCGAGGAACACGGGCAGCGAATCCATCGACGTGACAGCAACGGACCCGACCAAGAGCTGTCCCGCAGTTCCGGCCGTACCCGTGTTGTAGGTGCGGAAGAACGCGGGAATCGCCGACGACGTGGAGAAGCTAGCCTGCCCCATCGGGATCTGAATGGTCGCTTCGGCTACCACAACGCCATCAGCGCCCGACACCTCGAACTTGACCGTCTCCTCGTAGTAAAAAATCTCGAACGAGTAGTACGAGGCGTTCGCCAACGTGGCTAACGTGGCGGTCGAAGTCTCGGTACCGTTGTGGTTGATGACGCCGGTCAGGGTCGTTCCGACCATGCGGAAGAAGCCGCCGTTGGTCGGGGCCGCGTTGGTAGCGACAGACCCGATGCCGAACTCTTGAGTGACGTTAGCGAAGGCGATAACCCTGGCTCGGCACTGATAGTAGATGCCAAATTCAACCGCGAACCGGATGTTCTTGGTCGAGTTCAGGATCGAGTAGTTTCCGCTTGTAAGACTGGCTCCCGCGTTCAACGTCAGGATGCCGGAGCCAACGGTCTGAGTCATGCCGGACTGTGAAGCGGTCCACCACCTCGTATCGACCGCCGCACCCTCAAACGTGTCGAACAGCACCATCGACTCTTGACCGACTCTGAGTCGATCATCGCCGCCGAACTGGAACGGCGTGTTGTTCGGGGACAGCGCAACTACAAGGGCCGTGTCAGATCCAGAGGCTTCGGTAGCCGCCGCCAGGACTGTGGCGGTGTTGGTCCCGTCGTTGATCTTAGTGGTCTGTGAACCCAGCGTCGTCTGGTTAGCCGCTGTCGCTACGCCGGACACCGTGACAGGAACAGCACCTTGATCCGAAGCAATGACTACAGGAACGGAGTCAGCGCTTGTCTTTGAGCCAACTGTAGGGGCGGTTGAGCCGAGCCAAGCTCCCTGATTCACGTCGAGACGAGCACCCACCAAAGCAGCGGGAAGCTGAGTCGAATCTACGGTGAGACTCGCTCCGCCGTCTGACACCGGCACAACGGTGCCGCTGGCTACGCCCTGAATGCTAACAACGCCACCCGCTGGAGTTCCAGCAACACCGGCACCAGCAACAATCAGTCTTCCGGAACTATCCCCCAAAGCGGACTGGATGTTGACCCCGTCATCAACCATTGCGAGGGTACCTGTGGCAGTCCCACGAGCAACACCATCTGCATACTGCGTTCCACCGCCAAAGCTCGTGATCTGATTTCCGGCTGCATCGTAGATCGCAACATCTACGGGCTGATGGTTTGCTCCGGACGCTGTAGATGTAACGTCGGCTGCGGTGGTGGACCCCTTGGCACCTCCCCGAATAATGGCCTTCTGTGTCCCTCCGGTGAGGGTCGCGTCAAGAGCAGCACCAGCGGGGAGCGGCAGGGACGCCGCTGAGATGGTTACCGTGTTGTTCGGGCTGATCGCCACGACAAGCGCTTTGTCTGCACCAACAGCGGCTGTAGACGCAGCCTTGACCGCGACGTTGTTAGTGCCGTCCTCGTCTTGAATGACTACCGTAGGATTTGTGGCATCAGCAGACATCAGGTGACCTCTACGCCAAACAGATTGAAGGACACGTTGGCTGTGTCCGCGTAAACACGAACAACGTCTGTGGCGGCAAGAGAAATCCCGATCGTGGCAAAGAAGGACGCCTTGGCCAGCAGAGTGCAATCGTAAAAGAGATACTGCTTTGGCGTGTCGGCCGCTCCTGCTACAGCAACGCTAACCCGAAACGTGATCTTGGTTGCGTTCTGGTTGCAGACAGAAATCGTAGACGCTGTAACGGAGGTTGCTCCGGGAACCGTATACAAGGTCGTCAACGTAGTGGCGGCCGGAGATAACTGCCCAAGGACCTTGAGAGTGTCCATTATGGTTTCCTCGATAGTTCTAGGTAAGAGGCCGCCGCTCTGAGACGCTCGGGGTTATCTAACATGTGCCCTAAAGAGATATTGCACGCATAACAAAGCAAACCACGCACGACCCCGCTAACGTGGTCGTGATCCACAGCTAAGCGTCGCCCACTAGCACAGATCAGCCTGCAAATTGCACACACGCTGCCCTGCGAAGCTAGTAGTTCTGCGTACACATCTGCGCTTATGCCGAATATACGCTTTAGGCGGTTGTTTCGGATACCAGCGCTAATCTTTTCTGAGTTAGCCGCGTATCTTTTCTTTGCCCGTAGTTGTTTCTTAGCGTGCTGAAGGGTACCAGGAGAAAAGTAGCGCTGTTCCCACGCTCGCTTTGCGGCTTTTCGTTCTTCCTGCGTAAGCACGGGATTTCTTTCACGGCGCAAGCAGCCACAGCTTTTTTTGTCCCCCGATCGAAGGGCTTTTGTTTTAGCAGTAGTCAAAGATCCACACTCACAACGACATGCCCAAACGACACTACCTGCGGAACGTGCGGAGGTACTACTCAATACGGTCAAACGTCCGAAAGAAGCGCCAATCATGTTGAGAGTGTCTGTCATTTCTTCATCCGCCCATCAACAAAAAGGTGCGTGCCAAACTAGGAGCAGCGCTTGCTCCCACAGCATCCCAAGCATTGTTTTTGCGCCCGTACGTAGTTCCATTGCTAGGAGCGTCATCAACGTAGGCGAGTGAACCGAACAAGCCTTTATTGAACCAAGATATTGAGCCGGTGTCACCCTCGTCCACAATCGTCATGCTGCCGGTGCGTGAGAACGTGTTACTGCCGATCGCGTCGCTGATCGTTGCCGGTGCTGCGCCGAGATCAAGCGTCTTGAAGCTCCAGCGGTTAGTGAGCGTGCCGTCGATAAAATCACCCGTGGTCGTGAGCGCCCTCATCTGCGCTTCCCACGCCGCGTCAGTGAGCACGCCGTCAGTCTTAGCGCCGAGCGCGATCACCGTGCAGCCATCAACAACAGGCTCAACGCCGTCAAACTGACCCCCCAGGCGCACACCCGCTGGGTCCGCTGTAAAGCCAGTCATGGCTGATCGCTGTAGATCTTTGCCCCCAAGCCGCGTGAACCGATCGGTGCCATCAAAGCCAGTGGACATTACGACAAGCGCTTTACCCTTCAAGTCCCAGTAGCCAGTGGCATTCAACCCCTGCGCACTGCCGCCACCGTTTGTCACCTGTGACAGCAAGTTTGATTCCGCAAAGCCTGTGCGCCAACCGCCGACCGCTTGTGCGCCGCCAGAGATTACGTACTGATCGACCGCTGTGGCGGGACCGCTCGTATCCATGATGAATGCGATGATAATCTCAAAGCCGGTAGCGTTGCCCTTGAGAGCGGTGTCGCCAGTGATGTCGTAATAGTTTGTAGCCGACAGACCACGAAGGCCACGTAAGAGCGGCGCGTCTTGAGTGGCTGGATTGAACAGTGGCATTTATGTCATCTCCGATACACGAGCTGAACCATTCGCGCTTGCCCAGATCCCGTCGATTCGCCCCGTGTACCCAAACGGAACTTCATAGTAGCCCTGTGAAGCAACACGCACCGTAAAGCTGCTGGTTGACGCCGTGGTCCCAAACTTTACGTACAACAGCGCCGTCGAGTCGTTGTACACAGTGGCTCCGATACGAGCGACGTTTGCAGCTAGCAACGTCACACTGGTAACGCTGGCTCCTACGTTAGACAGCGTTGCTGTACCCGCTTGTCTCGGAGTCACGACCAATGCAGGATCTGCTGCTACTGCTGAAACAGACGCAGCTTTGACGTTTGCAGTATTGGTGCCGTCGTTGATCTTAGTTGTCTGCGAACCCAGCGTTGTTTGATTCGCAGCGGTTGCTACGCCAGACACAGTCACGGCGACAGCACCTTGATCCGAAGCGATCACGACAGGCACAGAGTTTGCCGAAGTCTTAGATCCCACTGTCGGAGCAGTTGAACCCAACCAAGCTCCGGCATTCACATCTAACCTGGCCCCAACCAACGCTGCGGGTAACTGAGTGGAGTCCACCGTGAGGCTGGCCCCGTTGTCATCGACAGAAAGTAGTCCGGTCGAGTCATCCGCGATCGTGACTCTAAGCGCAGTGGCTTCGGTTCCACCGCCTGTCGTGGACAAGGGCGCTGGTACCGACAGAACGTCAACATCACCAATGTTGTTTGTGCCTGCTGGCAGTGCAGCACCAACAACAACATCAAGACGGCCACCCACAAGTGCTGCGGGTAGCTGCGTCGAATCGACCGTGAGACTACCGCCGCCATCTGCAACCGGCACCACAGTACCACTCGCAACACCCTGGATACTGACGACACCGCCCGCTGGAGTTCCTGCGACACCCGCACCAGCGACGACAAGTCGCCCGGAGCTATCACCTAGAGCTGACTGGATATTAACTCCATCATCGACCATCGCCAGCGTGCCCGTGGCTGTTCCACGCGCCGCGCCGTCAGCATACTGCTGACCACCACCGAAGCTGGTAATGGGATCTCCATTACTGTCTGGGATAGTGACCCAGAGCGCTCCCTTGGAACTGGCACGTACCTGAGTCCAGTCCCCTTCAATCGGAGTTACCGTCGAGAGCTGGTCATCACGTTGTGCCACCAGTGATGGGGCTACGGGATTAGCAGGTGCGGCATCATCTACAGTGTACTGTGTTCCACCGCCAAACGTAGTGATCTGGTTTCCCGCTGCATCATAGATCGCTACGTCTAGGATTTGGTGATTCGCCCCGGAGGCCGTGCTCGTAACATCGGCAGCGGTCGTGGAACCCTTGGCTCCACCACGTACTATCGCTTTCTGTGTCCCACCCGTGAGAGTCGCGTCAAGAGCCAACGCTCCCGATGTTCCGATGTTGGCTGTGACGGTTCCACTGACAGGGACAGCCCCTTGATCACTCGCAATAACTACTGGAACGGAGTTTGCAGAGGTCTTCGACCCAACCGTGGGAGCCGTTGACCCCAGCCATGCTCCGGCATTCACATCGAGCCTTGCTCCTACAAGGGCTGCCGGAAGTTGTGGGGAATCAACTGTCAGGGAGCTACCGTTGTCATCGACGCTAAGGACTCCAGTAGAATCGTTAGCTACGGTTACCCTAAGAGCGGTCGCTTCGGTGCCGCCACCGGTCGTGCTCAATGGAGCAGGAACCGTAACAGCAACGGTGTTATTCGGACTGATCGCAACAACTAGTGCAGGATCAGTCGCAATAACAGCGGTGCTAGCCGCCTTCACGGCTGCTGTGTTTGTCCCGTCATTGATCTTGCTGGTCTGTGAACCCAATGTTGTCTGGTTCGCTGCGGTAGCGGCACCTGATGGAAGAGGTAGGGAAGCCGCTGAGACAGGCACCGTATTATTAGGACTGATTGCAACTACTAGAGCTGGATCTGTTGCGATAGCAGCGGTACTTGCTGCCTTCACCGCTGCCGTATTCGTGCCGTCCGTGATCTTCTCAAAAACAGCGCGAGCTACGGCATCCCCAGTGGGCTGAGTATTGGTGCCGTCCGTAACACGCACTGGCCAATATCCAGCGAGAGCGGCAGCGGTCCCTTGAGCCGCCGTGACCACATCGGACGAGGTTAGGGCTCTGATGGCTGTTGGATTGACAGCGGAGCCACCGTGATAAATCTGAACATCAACTGCTTGGTGATCAACACCTTCCGCCGTACTCGTTACGTCAGCCGCCGTAGTAGCCCCCTTGGCCCCACCACGAATGATTGCCTTCTGCGTACCCCCGGTCAGGGTCGCGTCCAACGCTAGAGCGCCGGATGTACCGATGTTCGCGGTTACGGTCCCGCTGACTGGTACCGCTGATTGATCGGAGGCAATGACGATAGGCGTGCTTGCCGCCATCGCCTTTTGCCCGAGTGTGTTGATCCTACCAGTGAAGGTCGCGTCTGCGAGAAGAGTGGCGAGGGTCGCTTCTGTAGCCGCACCTGCTGGCAGAGGAAGCGAAGCCGCACTGACAGCGACAGCACCTTGATCACTTGCGATTACAACTGGAACTGAGTTCGCGGAAGTTTTGCTACCTACCGTAGGGGCGGTTGATCCTAACCAAGCTCCCGCGTTCACGTCCAACCGTGCTCCAACGAGAGCCGCTGGAAGCTGCGGAGAGTCTACCGTCAGGGAACTCCCGTTGTCGTCTACGCTGAGCACACCGGTCGAGTCATTCGCTACAGTTACCCTAAGTGCTGTAGCTTCCGTTCCGCCGCCAGTCGTACTCAACGGAGCCGGGACACTAAGAATATCCACATCACCGATATTGTTCGTTCCGGCGGGGAGTGCGGCACCAACCACTACGTCGAGGCGACCGCTTACAAGAGCAGCAGGAAGTTGAGGTGTATCGACCGTCAACGACGCACCGTTATCATCAACCGAAAGAACACCAGTTGAGTCATTAGCGACTGTTACCCTGAGCGCAGTCGCTTCCGTTCCACCACCAGCCGTGCTCAACGGGGCTGGTACCGACAGAACGTCAACATCACCAATGTTGTTGGTGCCTGCCGGAAGTGCCGCACCAACAACAACATCAAGACGGCCACCACTCAGAGCAGCAGGTAACTGCCCAGTTTTCGTACCATCGTAGAAGGCAGCCCCATCGGACAGTCGAGCTGCCCAAGCCGATGTGGCGACAGCGCCTGTGCCTTGATCAACAACACCGCCAACTTGAACAGCCCCGCTAGGAGCGACTTTAACGTCAACATAGGCACCACCACCAGCCGTGGTCTTCCCCGCTAGAACAGCCTTCACCAACGTCGCATCCTGCTGCCCATCCGGCTCTGAGGCCAAACGGATCTGGCCATGCCTTGCGATTGTCGGGTGTAAGATCGTCTGAAGACGGAACGTCGTCTGAAGCGTAGCTCCGTTCGTGTAGACAACTCGGAAGTACCGAGCCCTCGGACCAACCATGTAAGATTGGGCCAAAGCCGCTGAGATCGTGAAAACTAACGTCTCATCCCAGTTCGTGTTGTCTTGCGACCACTGCAACGAGAGGCCATCAGTCGCGCTCGCGTGAGAGGCAAAGACCTGAATCCCGATGGACGCAATATCGAGGACGTCGGCACCAGTGCCTGTGAACGTGGCCCCGCCAGTGAGCACCGCAGTAGAACTGTTACCCGCATCTACGGTACCGGTGAAATCCACAGTCACCGTGCCACTAACGGGGATGGCACCCTGATCTGACGCGACTACGACAGGCACGCTGTTGGCAGAAGTTTTAGATCCCACCGTGGGAGCGGTACTGCCAAGCCACGCCCCCTGATTTACGTCCAGCCGCGCTCCAACTAGAGCGGCGGGTAACTGGGGCGAATCGACGGTTAGGCTTGCGCCATTATCATCAACACTGAGGAGCCCTGTGGAGTCATTCGCCACAGTGACACGTAGAGCTGTGGCCTCTGTGCCACCGCCAGCCGTTGAAAGCGGAGCCGGTACACTGAGCACACCAACATCACCAATAGTGTTTGTGCCTGCCGGAAGAGCCGCACCGACTACTACATCAAGACGACCACCACTCAAAGCCGCAGGTAACTGACCTGTCTTCGTAGCGTCGTAGAATGCTGCGCCATCGGACAATCTTGCAGCGTTGGGGCTGCCTGCCGTTACATGCTCTTGAGCGGCCCCTGTAGGCAACGGCAAAGAAGCTGCGGAAATTGGCTGCGTGACTGCGGAACCGTCAACCTTGAGAGCATTCGCGGCGGAGACAGCCGCAGTGTTGCTCCCATCATTGATCTTAGTTGTCTGATTCCCCAGCGTCGTCTGATTCGCAGCCGTTGCGGCACCAGATGGCAACGGAACGCTGGCCAAACTGACGGGCTGAGTCGTAGTCCCTGTGGGATCAACACGAACAGGTGCCGCCCCTGTACCGAGCACACTGACGCCATCCGTGACTTTGACCGGCCAACCACCCGACAGTGCCGCTGCGGTGCCCTGATCTACCGAAGTTCCGCCGCTGGCCCCGCCTTGACCCAGCGTAGTGTAGACGCCAGTGAAACTCGGAGTCCCGCCGGTCAGCACCCAACTGACTTTGACGGAGCCGCCCTTGATGCCACTGAGAGTTACCGTCTCGATCCCAATGGCGTTAATGACCGTAGAAGACGCCGATGAACCAAACAGCGTCGTGTCGTCTCCAGGATCAACTTCCTGCAACGTGTACTGAAGCGTCGGAGTCGTTCCCGTAGGAGAGTCCGTTACGTTGATCACAAGCGTGACCGAACCCGCGCCGAAGCCGGAGAGTACGGTCGAGCCGTTGGCCGTAAGAGTAGCGTCTTCTTGGACCGCCTGAGATCCAGGGTTGACGACTGTAGGTACGGGCTGCGTAGGAAACATGGCTATGACTTCCCTGCGATTGTCGCGGTGATCGTGCGTGCTGCACTAGACTTCAGGCGTAGGTACCTAGCGCCACTGACCAACTGGATTCCGAAATCTCCGTTGACCCCGGCTAGCGCCAGAGCGTCATAGAAGTTTGTGTTGTCCTGTGACTCTTGAACGGTGATCGTGGTGTTACCGCTAGTGTTTCCAAACGCGGAAATCTTAGACACGTACTGGCAGTCAATCACTGTCGAAGTACCGTTAGCTCCAACCGACGCCGCATTCCAAGCGTTCGCGTGAGAGCCCACTACGTTGACAGGAAGCGCTCCTTGGTCAGAGGCCAGCACAGTCGGCAACGAGTTCGCGGCAGTCTTCTGCCCGACTGTTGGAGCCGTTGACCCGAGCCAAGCACCAAGGTTCGTGTCTAGGCGAGCACCAACCAGTGCGGCGGGAAGCTGCGGAGTGTCTACAGTGAGACTCGCTCCATTATCGTCTACTGAAAGCAACCCAGTCGAGTCATTCGCGATCGTAACCCGCAACGCAGTCGCTTCAGCTCCGCCCCCAGCCGTAGACAGCGGAGCAGGAACACTGAGCACATCGACATCACCGATGTTGTTGGTACCTGCGGGAAGTGCGGCACCTACTACAACATCTAGCCTGCCGCCGCTGAGTGCCGCCGGAAGTTGACCCGTTTTCGCAGCATCATAGAAGGCGGCACCGTCACTGAGACGCTGAGAAAACGGCGCTACCGCAGTAGTACGATCCAGAGCCCTTGTGGAAAGAGCCACGTCAAGCTGAGCCAGAACACTCGCCAGCGTGGTCTGCGTAGCCAGCGTAGCCAGCGTAGCTTCAGTTGCCGCTCCTGCCGGAAGCGGAAGCGAGGCAGCACTAACAGGAACCGCACTCTGATCGCTGGCAATGACGATAGGCGTTGATGCAGCCATCGCCTTTTGGCCCAACGTGTTGATTCGCCCTGTGAAGGTAGCGTCTGCTAGGCGAGTCGCAAGAGTCGCCTCTGTGGCAGCACCTACGGGCAACGGTAAAGACGCAGCACTAACTGGCTGAGTCGTAGTGCCTGTTGGGTCTACCCGTAACGGATCTGCGGCTGTGCCTGCTTCAACAGACCCGCCGGAAGCTGCCTTCCGCAGACCAACACCCAAGACATACTGGGAACCTGCCCCAGTGTCCACGTCGAACACACGGGCTGCTTGGAGATCAGTTCCATCGGAGCCGCCGACTTGAGTAGAGGATGCGGGGATCGCAGCGTTATTGGTGCCTACTGACGGGTTAGTGGCTGTGACAGTCCCACTGACAGGGACAGCGCCTTGATCAGACGCGATCACTACGGGGACGGAGTTTGCGCTGGTCTTAGAGCCCACTGTTGGGGCCGTACTCCCCAACCAGGCTCCATTGTTTACATCAAGACGAGCGCCCACCAAAGCAGCAGGAAGCTGTAAGGAGTCCACAGTGAGGGAACCGCCCGCATCGGAGACAGGCTGCGTCGTAGTGCCCGTGGGATCTGTACGAAGCGGATCAGCAGCAGTACCGGCTTCGACTGAACCACCGGAAGCCGCCTTCCGCAGGGTCGCCCCAAGCACATACTGAGTGCCGCCTCCTGTATCAGCATCAAAAACACGGGCCGCTTGGAGATCCGTTCCGTCCGACCCTCCAACCTGAGTCGCAGAAGCTGGTATGGCAGCCCCTGTTGCGCCAACAGAGGGGTTAGAAGCGACAATCGGATTGTTCGGACTGATCGCTACAACTAGGGCAGTGTCCGTAGCTACCGCAGCGGTAGACGCTGCTTTTACTGTGGCAGTGTTTGTTCCATCGTTGATCTTAGACGTCTGTGAACCGAGTGTAGTCTGGTTCGCAGAGGTTGCAGCCCCCGCAGGTAAAGGCAGAGACGCAACGGAAACCGGCTGAGTGACTGCGGAGCCGTCTACGACCAACGCACCAGCCGCAGACACTAGAGCAGTGTCCACTCCGTCAGTGATCTTTACGGGCCAACCACCGGCAACTGCCGCAGCAGTTCCCTGATCCGCTGTAACAGTCCCCATTGTCGAACCTGACGACGCAGGGGCAACAGGTTGGTAGAACGTCTGGAGTCGAAACAGCGTCTGCGGAGTCGCGCCGTTCGTGAACCGAACTCTCGTGTACTGAGCCTGCGGAGCAACACTCTGGTTATTGGCTGTGCTGGCAACTACAGCAAACGAAGTGGTCTTGTCCCAGTTTTCGCCATCTACCGAGAAGTCAACGAACAGCGTGCCTGCTTGATCGGTGAAAACAAACAGACTGACCGCTGCGTAGATCGAGACATCCTCACGACGACCAACGAACGTCCCAGCCGCACCAAGCGGTACAACACTGCTATTCGCAGCATCGACGACAGAGTTTTGTGTGATCGTCGCGACAGACATTCATTACCTCTGTGCGAACGATTGGAACATCTCGACAGCCGACCCACGAAGCTGATGAATCATCGAAGCCTTCGTATTGCCGTCCACATAAATAACGGCAGCCATACGGTCCCCAACAACTGCGGTTCCCTGAGCAAAACGCAGAAATGCCCACGGCTCCAAGACTCGATTTTTGACATCGAATCTGAAGTTCAACTGTGTGCCACTCTGATTCACATAAGCGAACCCAGTCTGAGGGTCCGTTGTGATGCCAGTGCCTGTAGTGAACGTCGGCCCAGAGCCACCGTACGCTATGGCCGCTGTCCACGCTCCAGTCGCAGCACCCGCTATGTCGAACAAGTCCAGTGTCGAAACAGCGCCACCTCGAAACGAATAGATGTAGGAGTAGCGAGCATTCTTGTCCGCATCCAACGTGATGGGGAAAGAAGCTGCACTCGAACAACCGATAGCCAGCACAGCGGGTCGCACTGCGTACGTTGCGGTGCTCCAGCTATCTGCGGCTTGGCCACCTGTGATCGCATCTTGAGCGTACGTGTGCGTGTTTGTGGAGGCAGAGGACCACAGCAAAATCTCGTTCGTGTACTCGATCACGTACTGAGCCGTGGCACTAGGCGTCACAGTCCACGCCGGAACTGTGTAGACGGGACTTGCACCTGCCGTGTGACTTGTGATCTTTCGACGCTGCCCAGCGGCTGTTGGAATAGCCGTGTCGTTGACGATTCGGATCTGAAAGTTGCGGTACTCGTTCACCAACACAGCCGCATCCCCCGAAGCAGCTTGCCCCGTGAGGGTTGCTGCTCCACTGGCTGTGGCAGTCAGTGCCCGACTACTGACCCCACCAGTCCCCGTCCCTAGCAGGAAACCCTCACCAGGGTTATTCGTGGCGGGGACGTACTGCTCGTCTAACGCAATAAAGCTGCAATCTGTGTTGATCGTGGCGGGAAGGTTCGTGATCGAAAGATTGCCTGAGTACCCGTTAGACGCCACATCGTAAAACTTGAACTGGCCTGCCGCTGCCGCACCCGCGCCCAACAAATAGACACGCCCAGATAGCACTTCAAACGCATCTCCCGTAGCGGGAGTGAAACTCAATGCGGAGTCGAGACGAACTGTCGTATTACCACCACTGGGCAACGTGTTTGCGACAATTAGGCGTTCTTCTGTCTTACCCGAGCTACCACCAGCGTTGCCGATCACGCGGATCTTATATCCGCGTCCGTCTCCTCGATTGGCCAGCGTGTTGACTCCGAGCGTGCCTGAAAAGTTTGCCGTGGGCACAACCAACAAGATCGAAGTGCTGCCTGCCGCCAGCGTGCTCCGTGGACCACGGGATGGGGAACAGACGCTTCCGGCACCGGCACCGAACGTACCAGCTAACGCGGGAGTCACCATCTGTGACCAGCCGTCATTCTTCGGGCTGTAACGGTTGAACAGTGCGTTGCTGGCTAACTGCCACACAATAGGCACCCGATCTTCGCTGTTCCTCATGTCGCTACAAACCGAACCGCCAACAGCGTGAATGCTTGGGGTTACAGCAGCCGGACGCCAGTCTGGGAGATCTAGGAGGTCTTTGAAGTTTAGTACGGTAGCCATAGATCAACTAATCCTTGAGCGGACGTTCTCGGCCCACATCGTTCGTTCGCCACTGTAGAGCAACGTGGACTTAGCGTCGAAACCAGCAAGTTGGTTCAATGAGGTGACCGCAGCGACTGTGGTGACTGTGGTGACTGTGGTGACTGTGGTGACTGTGGTGACTGTGGTGACTGTCGCAAGAGTCTGAGCGGCGTTGATGTCGATCGCTGCACGCAGACGGCCTGTCGAGGGGTCTACAGCCATCCCCAACACACGATTCAACGGACGCAAGTTGCTCTTGATCGACTCCGAAATGTCCGCCAGCGATGTCTGAAGTTCCCCTGCTGTCGTGACCAAGGCCTTACGCCACGGAGCTGTGCCGTCAGAGATCGCGAAGCTGTTATTACCGGTGTCCGACACTGCCAGTGCCATCGACGCATCGATCGGTCCACTGCTCGGACCAACGGCACCGTTGATCACGTGCAAACGAACGGGCAGAGATTGTTGCCCCAGCGCCGGAAAGCTCGCGGACGCAACTGGTACCTCAACACTGTCGAGATACCAGAACACGAGATCAGAGCGCACCACACAAGCGTACCGATGCAACGCTCCGTCACTAGGGCGGGACAACACCGCAACGATCGTCCTGACACCGTTCGCATAGTACACAGCGTTGAGCGCCCCAGTGGTGTCCTGCTCGAAACCAACCGCGTCCTGCAAAGGCGTAGCAGCCGCCCAAACTGTAGGTGCTGTTCCGAAGCCCCAGAAGTGGTGCGCGTTGGTCAACGCAACCGCGTCTAGCTGCTTCACCATGCCGAACAGCAAGAACGAGGTACCTAGTGGCGGGAACACCGGCTGACTCGCCAGGGACACGCCATTGTTGGCCGTGGTGCCTGTGGTCAGCGTAAGGAGACTATTTCCCTGCGTTACGTTGGCTGTACCTACTCTTACGGCGTTCCACCGATTCGTCGTATCTACGACGGTCCCATCAAAGGCATCCGTGAATAACGCACCGGCCTCTGTGCTAGTACGGAGTGTTCCGTAGGGCGAAACAAACGCAGTTAGACCGGCGGCGGCGGCATTCGGAGACGTGATCGCGTGGTACTGAGTGCCACCTGCGTCGATCTTTGGAGCACGAAGATTACCTGACCCGTCCCTACCAGCGACTTGCTCAGCCGTTGAAGGTACTGCGGCACCAATGGTTCCGATCGCGGTCGATGCTGTGGATAGCGCCCCGGAGGCAGACACCTCAACGGTATCGGTGCCATCTGTGATCTTTACGCTTGCCTGCTTGGCTACCAGCGTCGCGTAGACTTGAGTGAACGAAGGCAGGGTGCCGGTAACAACCCACGACACCTTGATCGAGCCACCGAACGCGGACTCCATCGTGATGCGTTCGATACCGATGGCTGAGATCACGGTGCTTGAGACGGTAGGTCCGATCACCGTCAGCCCGTCGCCTGGATCTACTTCTTGAATCGTGTACTGAAGCGTCGGAAGCGTACCTGTGGGAGCCGCCTTGACGTTGATAAACAACGAGACTTCAGAGGCTCCGTAGCCGGTGAAGATTGTAGCTCCACTGACCGTAACGGTGGCGTTACTCTGGACAGCTTGCTGATTAGGATCAGCAAAGACAGGCCCCGGTGATAGGAGGAAAACGCCTGGCATCTAGACGTCCCTCGTCACGGTGATACCGGTCACAACGCTACCCGTGTACGAGTACGTCATCGTTGTCTGAGCGATGATCGTGGTCCCATCAAGCGCGTAGACTTTACGAACTTCAGTCGTAACCTTTGGGCCTGTGTACGTGTAGTCGATCACCTTGATGTTCGTAGCGCCTGCTGTGCGAACCCAAACCTCTTGAGTGACTTTTCCACCTGAGATCGTGTTTGAGTACGTGTTGTTGAGACTGTCCGGTTCGTTATCGAGTAGGAAGTCTCCGTTGGGCAGCGCATCGTTTGCTAGCGTCGGCTCTGCTACCCTGACTACCGCGTAAGCGCTGTCAGCGGCGTCCCTGGCTTCGAGGACACCCGAGACATGCTTGATCGCTGCGCCATCGGGACCTCCTACGTAAAACAGCGGCCCGATGACACCCAGTATTTTAGCAAAGAAGCTCATCAGAGGTCAGGTACTGAGTATTCGATGACTACTTGAGCAGCACCGGCTGCGGGAGCGCCACCTATCGTTGTTCGGACCACACCGACCACAGGAGCTACGGTGTCCTGTGGAACCTCGTACTGATTAGCAACCGTGGGTCGGTTGTCTGTGGTTCCCTGAAACACGGTGAGGAAACCGACCTGTCCAACAGAGATGGTCGAACCGCCTGAGAACGGCGTGGTGACATCGACCATTGCTCGCAGAACGATCGCTCCGACAGGAAGCTGTGTGGTCGAGTCCTGAGATGCTGGTGCGTTGATGACAGGGTACCGAAGCACTCGGAGGGCACCCGAGAAGTTGACCGCCGCATCGGGCAGCCACGACATCGTCGAGACATCCCAAATGTAGAACGAGTTTGCCGACAGACTGATCGCGCCGCCAGAGAAAGCTACCGACGTGAAGATCGTGCGGCCTTCGGTGGAGGTGACTAGCGTGACAGTGCCTACGCCCTGACCATCGTCCCAAAGCAAGTCACCAATAGCAGCGAAGCCGCCGCCCGTCGTGACGACGTACCATCGCGCCGTTCCAGAGTTAGCTGGCAAAGCTACGGTTCCGTCATGCTGCAAGGTCACAACGACGGGCTTGTTCAGCACGTCAACATACGCCTTGGTCGTCAAGTCGTTGTTACCAAGCGGAGTGGCACCTCGGACGATCGCGTAGGCAGCGTCAGCGGCATTACGGGCTTCGATAGCTCCAGCGACATTCTTCAGCGCCGGTCCCGCAGGACCCCCGAGCTGGAAGAAATCCTGGATCACACCGTTGATTTTGGCGAAGAAACCCATAGCGACTACCTCATCTTGTAAAGCAATAGCCCAGCACCCTGTGTGCTAGCGGCTGGACTGATAGTGAGCTGAAAGAAATCCACAATGGGGAGATCAAACAATGAAGACTGGTCGTAGGAGTTACCCAGTACGTCCAATGTGGTGTCCCCCGGTGCAAAAACCAACGTGGGTACAGTGGTGGTACCGAGGGTCACAGAGGCCGCAGGATCATCAAACGGAGTCGTAACCAAAATGGTACAGCGTTCCAGCACTTGTCCAGGAAACACCTGCTGCAACAGCAACGGTGAAGCAGTGCTATAGGAGAAAGGTACCTTCTGATCAGACACAGAGGCGGTGGTCGCCCCAAGCATGGAATCACGCAAGAAGTCTTCGTCTAAGTCTTCCAACGCCATACGCTCAACAGAAGCGTAATTGATGGTCCGGGCTGCAATGTCCTCAAAGGGCACCGCCTCTAGCCCGTCACCTGTGTCGGTCAGACGCACAAACGATAGCTGGGCCCTATTCGGCGTAGTGCCCGTCATCACAATGCCGTCTGTCGCATTCTCTACTTGAAACAATGCGAAGATCACACGCCCGGAAGACAGGACAGCTTTGCGGGTAGACCCGTCCACCACAGCACACAAGTTCTTAGGTAGGATCGCCGTTAGACTCGGCACCGAAGCCATCGAGTGCGACCCAAAACCAGCATTGAACGCAGCCACAGTACCCAAGGTGGTCACAGTGCCCACTGCTTGCGTGGTACTCACAGGTAGCTGCCCCAACGTAAGCACCGCGTAGTTCTGAGCGACTGGAACGACTACATCGCTAAGGTTGCTAACCGTGATGAGGACACGCTTACGCTCCAACGCATGAAGGGCGTCGGAGATAGTCTGGATGCCCCGTATAGAACCCTCTGAAGGGAACACCGGAGGGGCTGTGAAGGGGTCGTACCAGTTGCCGGTTTGTAGGTCGTTGAAGTAGCTGAGTAGCGACCGGATGTTGTTCAGATCCTGAGCTAAGCTAGCCGCACCGCTCTCCATCGTTGCAGCGGGAGGCGTATTGTCCACGAACCCCACGCTCGTCTGGAGCGTAGAATCGACTTGGGCATCCTGGCGTTGAAGCGTACGCGGCATCTAAAAGGCACGAAACCTCAAAAGTTTATCGATCACACAGGCTGTAGGACGTAATCCGCAAGCAAGTGGTCCGTTGGCAGCAGAGGCACCATCATGACCACGGTATCGTACCCCGTCCCATACCCCCCGGACTCCGTTACCAGGTAGTCATCCAAGAGCGTCAATCTCTGCCCATTGAAGAACAAAGAGATGTCGAAAAAGGGCAGGTTGTGCGTGAACTTCTCCAAACCAGGCGTCTGGTACGTGACATTGACCCCGTCTTTCGGGCCTACAAGGTTCTGCCCTACGCGATAGCGCACAGCAGCAACAAAGAGCTGCTGTGCCACCTGCAAAGATAGTTGGTTGATGAGGTACATTGTGGAGCCAGGTACACACGACCTTTACTCAGCGAGGGAAGGCCAACGTGAACGACAGGGAGAACGTGACTGCGGCACCCCCACCACGAACGTAGATAGATCCCTGGGTGGGCAGAAAGCCTAATGACTGGATGATCGTAGATCGAGCAACCATGACCTCAGGGCCACCGGCCTCCGTCGAAATGAAGAGATCGTTCCCCGCTTCTTCGTTGTGGATCTTGAAGTCCTGCATGAGCATGGGCAGATCCAGTTGCATCGAGTTAGCGCTGGTAGCCCCGTTCGGAGCATCGCCATGGATCACCACGAGGCCAACTCCGTGATGTGCCGAATCGGGCAAAACCAGCGTAGGTGCCCCTGGGGTCTGCTCAGCACCCCCGATAACCGGGAAGAACTGTAACCAGAATTGACTCGTGTCCGGGATCCCGTAGGTCGCCGGGTTGAAGACCATCCGCACCTTGTCAGTCACGGGCTGTGTCTCGATGACATTGCGGTTCACAGCGTCATCCAGGAAGCCGATGTTCGTCGAAGTCAGGATGGTCGCGAAGACACTATCGAAGTTAGCACCCCACTTCAGACGGTAGCCGTCCACGCCGTACACTTTAGGGGTATCAATGTCCACAATGTTAGGGCGTCTACGCCGGATGCTGAATAGTCGGTTCATGTTACCTCTTGCTTGACGTAGCGATCGTAGGTTTTGGCGCTCTCAGACGCAGCGGTTGCAGCGTCCTTGACTCCGCGCTCACTCTTCACCTTGTCATAGGTAGACTGGTAGGCCGCATCCTTGGCGTCAGCCCAAGTTGCAGCGGCTTGGCCTTGAAAATTGGGCTGGAGCTTGTTCGGACGAACATGATCCCGTTCACGTTGAGCCATCACTGTGCGTCGCTTGGCCCGGTACTGGTTCTCTTTACCCGCTTTGCTAACCCACCCCCCTGACTCCCCATCCTTAAGGACAAAGTTCACGTTCGTGGGCTCAAACACAAGGTCTACCCTGCCTTGACATGCATCGGAGCAAGCCAATGCCGACCCCTCTTTCACAGCATCGTACTGTTGAAAGGTCAGGCGACGTTCTTCGACCTTCTGGCACTTCCCGCACTGTGTTCTGTACATTGGCATGGTATCTGATCCGATCTATTTTTTCTTCTTGGCAATGTCCCAAGATTTAGTGTGGAGGAGCACTGCGGCCACGTGCTTACAAACAAAGTTATGCATTTCCTGGTCTCGAATTACAGGGACTGAAGCCGTCCCCCTGGGTTTCCCATCCAGGTAGTCCTCGGTCTTAGCGTGATGCTCAGGCCCAAGAAAGCGCCATGCTTGGCAACTACAGGACAGATCAAGATCCATCTTAGACAGCTTCGTGATGTTAGGGCTACGTTCCCTGAACGCTTTGACCTTAACAACCTTCGGCCCGTTCCCGTGATCCACAGAAAAGATCCACCGCAAGTTCTTGACGTCAGCACGCTTCAGACTCACAGAACACTGCCTAGCCCGCTCTGAGAACTTAGGGTTGAGGCCAGCCAGTATTTCCTCAGGCCTAGAAGCAACCTTGAGCAGAGCCTCTGGAGCTACCCTTAGAGCATGTGCAGAAGCTAGCCTCCACAACCCCACCACAAACTCCGCTGAGGCACCGTGTACGTTTGAGGGCCCAGATATCATAACTGCCCTCCCCTTTTAGCCCTAGCACCCCTATCGTAGGCCCTGATTTTTAGTCGCCTAGCCAACTCTTCAGGGGGCAATCGCCCATAGTTGACCTCTTCCCACCTAGCCAAAACGCGAAGTGCCACCCTACCCATATCTACGGAACTGTGCGTGTTGGGTATTCCATCACGGTACGGGTAACGTGACTTTGGGCCTGTCTTGTCCCACTCCCCTTTTCCATAGCCCCCGATACCGTCATGCTTGTCCGCGTTGTCCTCACGGGTGTCCACACGTTCCCGATCAGTCAACAAATCGTCGGCGTTGTCCGTCCGGTAGATGGACTCATCTTTACCCTTGTCGAAATCGCGCACAGGAGCGTCTTGGGGTTTCGTAAAGGTAGAAGTCCCTGGGATCCCCGAGTCTAACGGCAGGCCCTTGTTCGAGGGCCCCCCACCGGGCAGCCCAGACTCCGCAACTGTACCCCGACCTTCACCGTAAGCGGGCCTAGACACAAGGGGCTGCTGTAGTGAAGATCCACGCACGTTTCAGGCCTTCCAGACATCTTGCGCGGCGGTCTTGAAGTCGTCCTTGTGTTCTTCAGTCTGCTGCTTCCACTTCTTGGCGTCATCCGCATCCATGTTCTCAGTGGGGTCAGCGGGCTTGCCTTCCTCGAACTTGGACTCGATCAACTGGTCAGCCAACGTGTTGGCCATCCGAGAGTTGTTGTAGACATCCTCGTCTTCAACCTCAGACTCAAAGCGCTTCCACGCCGTCTCGGCCTTGTCCCCAACGTCGAAGGACTTGTCGTAAGGCCAATAGAGCACCAGGTCACCCTTCTTGAAGGCCGTGCCATCCCTGGACTTACCAGGGTACTTGGCGTGGATCCAACGAGGGTCGCCGCCGTACGATGAAGCGGCGGTCTTGTGCCCCTGAGCGTGCCCTTCCGCCAAACGCTTCCCTTCCTCAGCGGTGGGCTTCCAGCCTAACTTCTTATGCCCCAAAGACACTACCCAGATGTTGTGCCCCTCAAGCGTTACGGTGTAATCCCCAGCGTACCAAAAAGGGACCGTTTGATTGAATTTCCAGCGTAGCGCTGCACCTGAGGCGGTCTTGAACTTGTCGCCGTATTCCTCGGTGTTCTGCTTCCACTTCTTGGCGTCATCCGCATCCATGTTCTCAGTGGGGTCAGCGGGCTTGCCTTCCTCGAAACGGGATTCCACCAACTGCTCAGCTAGCGTTGATGCCTCACGAGAGCTGTTGTAGACATCTTCGTCCGCAACCTCAGACTCAAACTTACGCCAGGCGTCTTCAGCCTTCTTACCCGCCATGAAGCTCTTGGAGCTGGGCCAATACAGAACGAGGTCACCCTTCTTGAAGGCTTCCCCATCCTGCGTCTTGCCCGGGTACTTGGCATGAATCCAACGCGGGTCACCCGAGGCCGCTTCCTTGTCCGAAGACAGCTTGTACATGGCACGCAGCTTGTCGGGGTAGCGCTCCATCCGATCCATCGACCGCTTTGCACTCGTGATGTCGTTTGGCTTCCCAACGACAACGGCATGCGTTGGACCGTTAAGCCGAATCTCTAGCCCTCTAGGGGTCTGAAAGAGGTATAGATTCGCTGTCTCGTACAGGATGTCTTCTTCCCTGGCCGAAGCCGCCTTGAAGTCATCCTTGTGTTCCTCAGTCTGCTGCTTCCACTTCTTGGCGTCATCCGCATCCATGTTCTCAGTGGGGTCAGCGGGCTTGCCTTCCTCGAACCTAGATTCCTTGGTGTCGTCGGCTACTGTTGCAGCCTTGAACTCATCCTTGTGCGCCTCAGTCTGCTTCTTCCATTCTGCCGCGTCCTCAGGACTCATCTGCTTGGTCGGATCAGCAGGCTTCCCCTCCTCGAACCTGGATTCCTTGGTGTCGTCGGCAACGGTCTCCGCCGCATACTTGACATCGTAGCGCTCAGCCTCTGGAACGGCCTTCTTCACAGATTTAGCCAGATACTCCATGTCCTTCGCGACACTACCCATCTCATGACGAAGCTCGTAAGCGCTCTTACGCACCTTATCCGCCAACGCGATAACGTCATTGGGCATACCTGTGAGAGGCCCAATACGAGCAACCCTACCCGTCAAAGCATCGGCCACAGCCGACTGGGCCGCATCGTTCTCCCCACGACAGGTGAACAAATTCTCGGCCGCCTGCTCCAATGCTGCCGTAAAATCGACCACCGGAACCCCAGAGCCATGCTCACGATTACGAATCTTGAGGGGGCCAAACCCAGCCGTCTTGAGATCCATAGTGTCCCCAAGAACCCGTCGAAGCGTTGCAGCCAACAGCACTCGGCTGGGACGGTTCTCAGGGTCACTCGTATCCAGCAGGCTGGCCGAAAGATTGCGTAGAACGTCCGCAATCTCCGTGGTTGCCGAAGCCTTCTTCACGCTCTGCCCCTCAAGGCTCACGATGAGGCTAGACAGCTCAGAAGCGTTGACCGTGCCCGTCGCTTCAATTGATGCCGCCAAGTGCTCCAACCTAGCTACAGCTTCAGGGATCTTCATGCAACTCTCCACTTCCTTAGACCGACGAACCCGACGAATACGAACATCCTCAATAGCCTTCTCCAGCTCCTCAACCTTCTCAGGTCGCAAGCTGTCCTTGATCTCTTCGTAGTCCATCTTGGCAGCCGCCATAGCCGCAGCACTCAACGCCTTGTCCATACGAAGCAACGTGTCAGGGATGCCGTGAATCAAGTGAGCGGCAACCTCAAAGAAGTGGTCCCGCTCCCCCGACTTCTCAATGAGCTTGACCGCTTCATCCAGGTATTTCTTGAGTTGGGCGCAACGCAACCTAGCGTCCCCCAATTCTTCCATCAGGAACACCGAAATACCAGAAGCGACCTTCGTCTGACTATGGTTTCGTTGCAGGCAAGAGTCTTCCACGTGAGATCGCTCCAAGCGTGCCCAGGTTAGGCACGGGAGCGATCTCACAAGAGAAAACCCAACTTAGCCCTGGAAGGCTTGCGGGAACTCCGCCACGAGCTGCTGCTTGAATGCGTCAGACTCAATAGCGAAAACAGCACGCAGCACATCAGGACGATCCTCAAAGTCAGCCTGCAAACGAGCCAGCTTCTTCTTGGGAGACGCAGTAAAGTCGTAGCTGGCTGGGAAATCCGGGCACATCGTGTGTGCGATCTTGCGCCGAATATCAGCGGTTCCGTCCAAATGCATCACGGGGGTCTCAGCCGCTGTCCTCGGGTGAACCTGTGGCTTATTCTTTGGGCCGTTCGTGTTCTTGAAGGTGATCCCGTCTTCCGTCCGGGTCGATGCCTCCGCCTTGCCGCCCGTACCACCCATGTCAGCGATCTCAACGCCACCGCCAACCGTCTGGGTGAGCTTCATGCCCTCAGCTTCTTTGACCTTCGAGGCCGACTTGATCGTAGCTACCTGGGTACCCTGACTACTGATGTCCGTATCGACGTAACGAGACTTCAACGAGTCCTTCTTCGCCAAGTAAACCGCACGATCCTCAGGGGCCATCCTGGCCAGCATCTGTTCCTCTGTGATGCCCTGACCAGCTTCAATCTGGACGTTGTTCGCTTGACGAAGAGCCTCCCCAGCCGACTCCGCCGACAACGAACTCCGAGTCTTGGCTGCGGTCTTGAAGACCCGCCCAACCTCAACACCCTCTTGAGACTCGGCACCACCCTGTTGAGCAGTCTTCATGGACTTACCACGGTTGGTATCTCGCGTGGCCGCCGCATGAGTTGCCGAACTCATCACCGTACGCTCATCCGCCTCGATGGTGGCAACGGCTGTCTTGGCCTGACCCTGAGCATCCGTGGGAGGACGCATCTTGATGTTGGCAGAAGCCGGAGCCCCGTAGAGAGGATTACCCTCTTCATACTCCGCTGTAGGCACAACCCAACCTGCATTGGAAGCACCACGGAACTGCGGGAACATGTACGAAGCACCCCCGTAGTTCACGGTCGAACCATCGAAGGTCAATTCGCTGCCCTTGATTACCTTGACGCCGAACGTCCCTAACTCGAAGGTGCGGGTCGCAACGAAATCCTGGAACTCCCCCGACTTGAATCTGATTTGGTCCATTATGATCTCCATCTAGGGGCAACACTACCCCCTTATGAAAAACGATAAATAGACTATGGATCAGGTCCCCACCTAGAGGGAGGGACGCCCAATCGTGCGAGGGTGCGGTATCCCGTGTTTACGAAGATGGCGTTCAACCGTTGTGGCGGCGATGCCCAGCTCTTCGGCCATACGGCGTATCGGAACACCCTTGGCCGCCATCTCTCGAAGGAGCTTCTCGGGTAGGGCTTGCCGAACCTGGTAGTGGGGACCTTGAAACCCGAAATCCAGCTTGTACTGCATGCACTCCGGGATGTGCGGTTTGATGAGGGCAATGAACAAGTGGGCTTGGTCCTCGCCCTCGAAGATGAACTGACCCGTGTCCCCCTTCACATGAACCCAGCGGGGGCTTAGTCCAAATTTATGAAACACAGCGATTGCGTGTTGTTTAGACTCGGCACCCATACCAAACGTGATCAAAGGCCACCAGTCTGCCGAACCATCGTCCATGTACCAAACAGCAAGAGCAAAAGCATCTACGAGATCCGGAACCAGAGAAGTAACTTTCTTTGGGCCCCGCACCGGGTAGAACAAGGGGTGCCACTCATTGAGGGCCGTATGGGCTACCGTCTCAAAGCGCCAACCCGCGAACGTCTTGTCCTTCAAGGTCCAAGACACAGGTTTGAGGCCCTGCTTCGACCACGAACCCCACTGTAGACGTTTCCACTCCGCGTACCCCTGCTGATTGTCCGCGTGGTTTTCCATGTAGCGGGTCGAGTTGGGCAGCCTGTCTAACCGCCCATCCCCAAGCATCGAACCGATCAACAAAGATCGCAGAGACCCTACAATAGGGGGCACCTCATGACGATCAGTCCGTAAAAGGGTTGGGATACCAAAGCGCTTACGCCAAGAACGCACCCTTTTCACAGATGCCCCCGAGAAAAGCTCTGCTATCTCAGCGTCGGTGAGCTTCTTTTCCGAGTACAACCTTCGTAATTCTGCCTCGGGCACAGGGCACTCTATAGCCTTCATGCACTAGAGATAGCACACACCGGAGCATTATGGAGCTTAAAAGCACAAGGGCCAACCCGTTTCCGGATTGGCCCTTGGACTTGGTTTTCTCTAGGCTTTGCGCCTAGTTAGCTTCAAACGCGGGTGATGACGACACGAGCCAACCCGCGAGGGTTGAACGCGCCAATGCCCAAGTTTTCAAAGCAGGAGAAACCAATCGTACGAGCCTTCGGGTCGTCCGCCGACAGAACGGTGATCTCGGTGCGAACCGGGATACGACCGAACTGCTCGGGCTCGCAGCACACGTACGCGAAGCCAGCCGGAACAAGCCTGGACGTGATGATCTGAGCACCCCACAGAACGGCCTGGAGGCCGGTCTTGAGCAGGGTGGCCTGACTCTCAATGTCCAAGATGTCACGACCGAACTTGCGGATGTCCGCGTAGTCCACTGCGTTCATGTAGATGCGGGCGACACGAAGATCGTGACGTTCCACCTCTGCGAACGCATCGGCGAGAACCGCCGGACTGATTGGGGCAACCACCGGCACGTCCGGGTTGGTCTGGCCGGGCAGCGTGTCGAAGCCCGAGACAGCGATGCTGTCAAGGATCGCGAACACACGCTCGTCCTCTGCTGCCTGGATCTGCGCCTTCGCCAAATCCTGAGCACGCTCGATCAGATCGAAACGACGCTCCTTGATTTGGGTGAGCGGAATCTCCGGGTTCGAGGCGATCTCGAACAAGGGGAAGATCACGCGGCGTGGCTTCTGGATTGCGAGAATGTTCTCGCCTTCCTCGCCCACGACGAACGCGGTCACATCCGGGTCCTTGTCATAGATCGGCAACGCACCATCCGGGAGCTGCTCGACCAAGAAGGTCTTACGACCCACGGACGAGTAGTCGCGGCGGAGACGCAGCGGTTGAATCATCGAAGCGGCAAGCTTCGCACGGCCAGCAGCGGTCTTGATGTACTCGCTGATAACCTGTTGTTTGGTTTCGTTAGAGATTTGTCCCATAAGCTTTCTCTGCTCCTTTTCCTAAAGCCCTCAGACCCGAAGGTCCAAAACGAGGAGCGAAGAGTTGGCGTCTGGAGCGACCTTGACAACACCCATCAGAGTCACGAACTCAATCGCGTTCTGAGCAGGCACGTTGTACTCGTAGGCGTCCGCGAGGACGTTGGTAAGCAAACCGTTCACCGAAGCGTACAGTTTGTCTCCAACAGCGTAGGTGATTGGATCACCGGGAGCAGCAGCGAGCTGCTTCTTGGTCTCGTACAGAGTTACTCCGACCGTGCTTCCGCTGCCGCAAACATACGGCCCACGACCGGACGCGACGCCCGGGGTGTTCTCGAAAGCGTTACCCAGGGAATCATTGATGAAGATTCCGAGGGGCAAGTAACCAACGGCGTATGAGCCGCCGGGCTTGACCGGACCGCCGATGTAGTTGTTTCCAACATCTGGGCGTGTGAACGCGACCGAACTTCCCAGGACACCGACCCTGGTGATGCTCGCTAGCGTTGTTGACTTGGTCGTCGCTCCGGTGACTACGGGGGGGTTGGCTTGCGTGAACGCATCCGGCGTCAGTAGGCCCACAGAATTGCGGGTCACGACGTGGAGGAGTTGCACTCTGCCGCTTGTCTCCCTGAAATCACCTGAGCTTTGACCGCCGATTGCGTAAGAAGTCATTGTTTTGACTGTCTCCTAACGGGGGTTGTTACTTAGGTGCTTCACATTCGATCCGATCTAAGCACTGGGACCTCGTTAGAGATCCCAGTGGGAAACTTCACTTGAGGCCGAAAGCGTCCCGAACGTCGGGAGCTGACTGCCACAGGCTCGACAGGTCAGAGACGCTAGCGCCACCACCCTGCGAACCACCACCGAGCTTGGCGACACCAGCAGTCGGACGAGTCCCCACCGTGCGGGTGGAAGCCGTACGAACACCGGCTTGCTTCTGCTGTGTCTGTTGCTGAACCTCTTGCTCGTCATCCTGAGCGAACAACGTGCGAAGAGCCTCATCCTCAGGTCCCAGGTCATCCATGCCAACATCCATGGGGGCGGGGTCCATCTGAATGTCCGACTCAGCCATCGGGCCGCAGCCGTCTTGAGCAAGCATCTGATCAAGGGTCTGCTCGTCACTCTGTTGCTGCATCGGAGCTTGCTGTTGTTGAGCTTGCTGAGCAGGAGCCTGCTGGGGCACTTGCTGTCCCATAGCTTCCTGAATCATCTGCTGGATCTGAGCCTGCATTTGCTGCTGACTCACCTGCTGTTGCTGCCCCTGAGCCTGCTGTTGCTGCACCAACTGCTGCATCTGCTCCTGAGCCCGCTTGAAGTTGCCCGTCTTCAGACTGTGGGCGACTCGACCGACAAGAGTCTTGATAGCAGCCTGCTTCTCTTGACCCTGGTCTTGGTCTTGCTGATCTTGAGCCTGCTTGGCTTGATCCTCGTCCTGCTCTTGGTCTTGAGCCTGCTTCGCCTGAGCCTGCTCTTCCTCTTGGTCCTGCTGAGCCTGCTTCTCTTGGCCCTCGTCGGCGTCCTCATCGGCACCCTCATCCTGCTGCTCACCAGCAAGACGCTTGTGGGTCGCGATCAACGCCTGGTCAGGCATGAACATGAGGGAGAACGCTTGGTTCTCAATCGACTTCTCGCTAGCCGTCTTTGTGCCAGCCAGCATGATCCGAGCGACCGCTACGCAGAGGTCCGCCTTCCTGAGCAGGACTTCCTTAGAAGCTGTCTTCTCAGAGTGATTGAAGGTGTCTGAGCGCATCTCGGGCATCCCGATCTCATTGCGCTTGACCTCATCACCCTTGTACTCGGACTCCCACGTGTTTGGCGTGTGGACATCCTCAGCGAACGTGCTGGGGTCGCCAGTCACGTACTTGTCCGCAGCGGGTTGTGGGTGGTCTTGGTTCATTGTGTAGATGTCCGCCTTCTTGAGGTCGGCAGCCTTTTTCACAACTTCGTTTCGATTCCAGGTAGAACGCTCTCGCATGGCAGGTGATCCTTTACTCGTAGGCTGTGGTTGTATAGATAGATTCCCTATGACCGTCGTGGGGCGTACAAGCGACCTTTTTCAAGAAGCCTGGC
>Ga0315277_10001712_pt1 | contig 31427 bp, 31 predicted proteins | sample YL17G05_15_MG_FD_203695 | JGI IMG/M metagenome (GOLD analysis project Ga0315277, IMG submission 203695) | Sediment microbial communities from Yellowstone Lake, YNP, Wyoming, USA - YL17G05_15 | ecosystem: Environmental > Aquatic > Freshwater > Lake > Sediment | place: USA: Wyoming | collected...
ACATTTGTTGTGAGAGGAATTCTTCGAAGAACTTACCGTTGATCTGCAACAGAGGAAGGCTCCTTCCCAAAGAGGATGAGAGGTAAAGCATGACAGCGCGGACCATGAAAGGTATCGCGGACAGAGCCATAAGCGCCATAAAGCGCCTCTTGTGAACCAGGAGGTTTATCCCCTGCCGGGTTATCACCCACCATCTGTAGGGATGCGACGTCCATTCACCAGACCAGTGCCGGTATCCAAGATCATAAATTGGCATGGGATTCTCCGATTGCTCGGAGGAAGACATCCTCCAAGGACTGTTTCAGCGGCACAAGGTGCCGTATCTGGACATGATGGTCTCGCGCCACACGCAGCAAGCTCTGGCTGCCGAGGCCGTCGACCATATGAATCTTGAGGATTCCCTCGTCACCAGCGATGCACTGGCAGCCAAGGACTCGCAGTTCTTCCATGAAGGCCTCAGCGTTTCCTTTCACGCGACATTCGAAGACGGCCCCGACACCACGCTTCAAGTCGTCAATTCTGCCGGCTGCCATCCTCTTTCCCTTGTCGATAACCAGCGCCTCCCCGCACACCCATTCGACATCCGGCAGCAGATGCGAAGAGAGAATTACGTGGATGCCCTTGGAACTCGAGATGTCCTTGATAAGATCGAGCATTTCCATCCGGCCCTTCGGGTCCAAGCCGTTTGTCGGCTCATCAAGAAAGATCAGCTCAGGATCGTGCACCATGGCTTGGGCAAGCTTGATCCGTTGCTTCATTCCGGCTGAATAAGTCTCCACATTCCGGTAGCGTGCTTCTCCAAGACCAACATAGAAAAGAATCTCGTGGGCGCGTTGCAGCGAATCCTTCAACTTCATGCCGGTTAGCTGACCTGCATAAGCCACGAAGGTCACGGCATTCATACCCGGGATGTGGCAGTCATTCTCGGGCATATAACCGACCTTCTGACGAATGGCCAACTGCTGCGTGCGGATATCAAGATCCAGAAGCTTTCCTTCCCCGGATTTTGGCGTGATGAATCCCAGGAGGGTTTTCAGGAGAGTGCTTTTCCCAGCTCCATTCGGGCCCAGCAAACCCATTGAACCGCCCGAAAACTGAACGCTCACGCCATCCAGCACTCTCTGCTTTCCTAAATCGACCGTGAGGCTTTCGAGATCAATTATCAATGTGGCGCTCCTCGTGTTTCGTTCCGTAATTACGATTCGGGCCTTTAAATAGTTCGATTTATAAACACACCATGCATGTGAATCTTCTTCAGATTCTATCCCCCGCAATTGCGGGGATGCACAGTCCGCCGAGTTTCTTCCTTGTTACACGGGAAGCGGACGCTTAGAATAATGGAGGTAACAGGTAGAAAACGATTGCGTATTATGACGAGAAGGTGCAACAAAAAACATCGCCCATGAAGAAGCTTAGCTACGCTTACCTGATCATCATGTTTCTTTTGCTCTTCTCGACTGCCGCTCCTGCGGTAGAAGTGGGCATGTATCGCCTTCTCTCCGTGGCGGATTCCGGCAAGCTAATACTCGTTTCACAGATTCCCGGCAAAACCAAATATGTTCTCGATGCTACGACTGCAAAGATCACCGTCAACGGCAAGCCGGCGGAGTTCCAGGATCTCAAGTCATACGTGGTGATACAGGTGAAGTTCGATCTTCGCAAGTTCAGCAAGGAAGGAATAGAGGTCGATGGAACCGCCACCGAGATACGCATCACGGTTCCTGAAGATTCGAAGCAACCCAAGTAATCTCAACCATTTAAACAGACCTCACATTTTTTTCAGAATCCCCTTCTACGCCATCCGGCATTCTAATATAATTCATCGCGTCCGATAGCGACGTACTTGGTCGGGCGATGCGCAGAGCCCGCAGCGCAGTCCCAGGAAGGTAGAAAATCCTTGAAAATCAAGAAGTTATAAGACAGTGGGCTTTTCTAGAATGGGGCTATGCACTTGACTCCTGTAAGGACCGCCTGAACGGCCCGGTCTGCGCCAGACGAGCCTTTGTGAATCTTCGCGCCTTTGCGGTGGGGTTTTAAAAAACCACCGCAAAGGCCCAAAGACGCCAAGAATCACCAGGGATTCCTTTCAGCCCAGGTTGGGATCGTAAAATCGGTAGTTACTGGAGTCATGTGCATACCCCCATTCTAGAATAATCCGCATTCGTGGCGGTTACATCAACGGAGAAACAGGCGTTCCTGGGGCAGGCTTGCACATGACATGCGAGCTAATTCGTGCGCACGGGAGCCGTTGTCTGCCGTGAGGCTTGTTTGCACCTGGAGGAAAGATGGCCTCTGCCCTCAAATATGAGGATAACTGGGAAACTGAGCGCTACGCACTCTTAAACACCCGCATTTGCGATCTTCAGCTGGACTTTGAAGATACTCTCCTCCATCGTTGCATCCAAAAGCTTTATGCCGAACTAGCAGCCAAGAAAATGCAGTTCCGGCCCCGATATTATTTTACCTGCGCTGGCGACGAGTGGGGATGCCCCGACTTAGTGCCTATCATCGGCATTCCCTTTTATCTCGCTGATTCCCGATTGACCCGGATCGAGAAGGAAATGGGGTACACCACCTACGAACAGCGCGATATCATGTTTCTTCTGCGCCATGAAACGGGCCACGCCATGAACTATGCCTATGAGCTCTTTGAAACCTCGGGGTGGAAAGAGGTTTTTGGCGATTTTAACAGGACTTATCCCGCAAACTTCAAGTTTAAGTTTAACCCTTTCAGCCGCAATTATGTGAAGAGTCAGGGCGAACCCAAGTACTACGCTCAGGCTCACCCTGACGAGGATTTTGCGGAAACCTTTGCCGTATGGCTTACACCACGTTCCAACTGGCGCAATGTCTACAAAAAGTGGCCTTCACTGAAAAAACTGGAGTACATGGAGCGGATTATGGTCCAACTGAGGAACAAGAAGCCGCACGTGTTAACTGGTCCGTTCGACTCGCCTTACCAGAACAAGACCTACACTCTGATTGAGTATTACGGCGAAGACCTGGATAACTTCAAGGACAAGGCTCTGGGAATATACGACGAGGATTTGAAGCGCATTTTTGCCATCGTCACAAACGGGCACAAGAAAGACCTCCCTGCGAAGGATCTGATCCGCAAGAACCGGCGTTTCCTGATTGAGACCATCTCATCCTGGACCGGCGCGAGAGAGAAGGTTGTGGCGCCCGTTATTATCAAGTTCTTCCATCGCTGCCGCGAACTGGGTCTGGTTCATTCCGCGGAGGAAGAAAGCTACAGCCTCGCTTCACTCGCAGCATTGGGAACCACGGTCGTGATGAACTATCTCCACACCGGCCGCTATATCGCGGATTAGGCCCCCGGCTATCCAAAAGCCGCACGCTCGATTCGTGCCTGAAGCACCATATAAACTATTCTTCCCACAATAATGTTGAGAAATCAGTAACGTGGAGTTCCGCCCAGACAGCTCGAAATTCCTTGAGATTTGCATCCGCGGAACTCCACATTACGGAGATGCCTCAGAGCGCCTCAAGCCATTCCAGAATGGAAGGGTTTTTGCGCCATGAGGGAGTGCTGGTTTTTTTTCGGAACCACCTTGGCTTTGTTGATAGCTTTGCGCTTCATCTCCAGGTCGACAGTTGCGTATCGGTTAGTGGTGTTGACACTGGCGTGACCAAGCCAATGGGCAACAGTGATTGGATCGACATCGGCTTGCAGCAGACTGGCCGCGGTGCTGTGACGCATGCTGTGGGGGTGAAGTCGCTTCGCAGCCAAGCTTGGGGTGTGGGTCTTGGCCCGATCACAGTATTTCGCGAGAATGGGCGGCACTCCTGGGACACTCCAAGCTACATAGCCGGAGCGAGCGTTTGAGTGCGCCCACTCGGCGTCTGGGTATTCCAACGCATGTCGTTCATTCTCCCGCCGTTCTATCTCCCGCTCCGACGCCGGAGAATTGCCTTCGGGTTGGCTGAGATTCGTTATCCTTGGATTGTATCTGGTAGGCGGGACAATAAAGCCTGATGTGTTTTCCTTGCCCATCCAAGATCTTCATCTTGTCAGAGTGAGGGGAATCGGCTACCGTGTAGCTATGGGAACAATGGCGCCTTTCAGGTCATCAACCAAATTGCCGGATTTGCTTAATAGGCTGCGAGCTCTGTTGCCTGATCTTGCGAGGCGATACCACGTTAAGTCGCTGGCGCTGTTCGGATCTTATGTGAGGCAAGAACAGACCGCTCAAAGCGATCTGGATCTGTTGGTGGAGTTCGACGAACCACCCAGTCTGCTGGAATTCGTCCGGCTCGAACGGACGCTTTCAGAATCCCTGGGAATTAAAGTCGACTTGGTAATGAAGACCGCCCTCAAGCCGGGTATCGGTCGTAGAATCATGCAGGAGATTGTGCCGGTATGACTTCCAGCCGCACAGTGTTAGATTACCTGCACGACATAAGAGATGCTCTGAACAAAATCGCACAGTTTACGGCAAGCATGACCTTAGACGGATTCATTGCCGATCCCAAAACTGAGTACGCTGTCGTCCGCGCCCTCGAGATCGTTGGTGAAGCAGCCAAGAGAGTTCCCGAGGAATTCCGCATTAAATACCCCGAAGTGCCATGGCGCGATATGGCGGGCATGCGCGACAAGCTGACACATGACTATTTCGGTGTCGATCTTATGGTTGTCTGGAAAACGATCCAACAAGATCTTCCAACGATCAAACCCCTGCTCGACCGAATTATCGAGACATTGGAAGCGAAGGGCGGCGAATGAAAGCAGGGCTCCTCGGCGGATTTCTTCCGCATGGGAATCTCTGCAATCTGAGGCGATGCCTACAGCCTGCGGCCTCCGGTCCCCCGATGGATCAATTCCTATTCAAGTCAGCCCTCATTTCCCTTTCATCGGCATCTCCACCACGATTTTCTTTGAGGCATAAGATGCGACTCCTGGAGGAAACTCAATAATCAGAAGCCCATCTCCACCATCTCCCTGCCACCGGCCACCGTCGATCCTGTCGGGCTTTTGCCCCGCTTTCATCTGAAGGCTGTAGGTAGTTCCCGCGCGGCCTTCCAGCTCGATGGTGTAACGCCGCTTCTCTGCTTCCCACCCGATTCGTATTACCTTGATTGAAGAAGTGGCCTGGCCTGGCAGGGTTTTGACCTGTGGCTCTTGAATTTGCAGACCGGGGGTTAATAAGATTCGGATTTCCTCGCTTCCCGTGAGCGGCAGGCTAAACTCGCAATGAGCGTCTTCGCCTTGATGAATCTTGAACTCGACTTCCCTCCCGTTAACCAGGACTCGGCGCACCAGGGCTCCTGCCTCGAATCCGGGTGAGAAGTCGAGGCTGAAGTCCGCCAGTCCGGAAGAGCGGATACGATACGTTGCCTCCTCCGGCCGGCGTCTCGCTTCGAAGTCCAGCGAGCCCCTCCCTACCTTCAGATTGCGCACCTCGATTTGGTCCCAACGAACGGGGAGATGGGGCTCCAGCCGGATCCTTTTGTCGGGGGCGGCAGGATAAAATCCCATCACCCCCTTCAGCAAGGGCGTGAGGACTCCCGCGGAAGAAAAGAGCTGATGCGGCACTGCAGTGTCCATTGGCACATAATAGTCTCCGGAAAGCAGTTCAGAAGAATATCCGAGAGAATTGACGTAGGTCTGGCGGGCATTCTGGGTCCAGTGCAGATAGCCCGAGACAGGACGGTGAAGCCGGTACTCGGCCCATGCGAGCAAACCGGTCAGAAAGGGCCACACCGCACCATTGTTGTAGCTGATTGGGTCGTAAAGCTTGCTGTTGCTGGTCAGCATCCGCGCGCCCCAATCCGTGCTGATCTCCGCGCTCGCCAGGCGGTCCAACATTGAAGCCGCGTGCTCTGCCTGGGCGATGTTGAACAGAATCGGAACGGCGGGCCAGACCGTGATCTCGTCGCTCCTTCCGCCCCCTTCGGTGAGAGCAAAAGAGAGTATCTTCTTCTCCGGATTCCAGAACTTCCGATTGAAGTTGGCCAATCCCAGATCGAACCTGCTGCCGGCCTTTGCCACCAAGTCATCATCGTGCATGAATCTTGCCATACGAGCCATCGCCCGATGCGCCTCAATGCTGACTCCTGCAAGATAGGTATCGGTAGACAGACGATTCAGCAGCGTTCCTGTTTCGACAGCGGCAAGCCCGGCTTTGGAGTTGTCCATCATCCCGTCGTCATCGGCATCCGCCGAAAGGCAGTAAGTGTGGGCCTTCTTCAGCGATTCCCAGGATTCGCGAAGAAAGGCTTCATCTCCCGTGTGTTGAAAGAAATTGTCCATGGCCACGAGGTAGAGTGGCGTTGTGTCGGCGTGATAGTATCCGTACGGATATTCCTTGAACCACGGAATCATGGCTCCTGACTGCGAGAGCTCGTGCATCATCTTGCCGTCCGCACGCTGGTTGCCTCGCAGAAACGCGAGTTCCTGCCGAAGCGTGGCAAAGTCTCCGATGGACGACACGGCAAACGAGTTAAGGAATGTGTCTCCCCCGAAGAACCAGCCGAAGCCGGGGCGGCTGCTTGTACCGGAGAGTCCCAACCCCGCAACCTGGCCGCAGCCAAGTTGTGGATTGCAGACGAATCCTGTATCCAGAGCAACCTTGGCCCATTCTACCGCACGGTCCACGTCGGGCTCTGGAGACCTGATAGCGACGTAATCCGTTCGCAGGCGAGCAAAGTGCTCAGCCCTTGCCGCATAGAGCGACTTGGCATCGGAGATCATTCGAAGATAGGCTCCGCGCACTTGGGCGGGGGCGTCCAGGCCGCCCGATATGGCAATCGGAATGAAATTCTCCTTGGCGTAGGCAGCATCCACATCGATGTGAAACTGCGTGGGTGAGTCGGGCAGATTGTGTGCCGGCTGGACGGAGTAGCGCGTCGCCGCCGGGGATCCGACAATCGCCGAGTGCTTGCGCCGGCTCTCGCTGATGATGAATGCCTTAAGGCTCTCATCCCAGTAACTGTACTGTCCCCCCAATCCCGCCGGCCACATGGGCAGCAAGTCGATGAGGAAGTTGACAGTAATCGCAACCCTGCGGTTTGCGTCGATATCCAACAGTATGAGGCTGCCCGGTGCCTCGAGTGGCGTGATGAGATGGGCCCGCACGACGAATGCCGGATGGGCGTAAGTGATCGTTGTACACTCCGGGCGAACGGTGATCCACTCGGCCAGGTCCGCCGACGCCAGCGGGTAAGAATAGCCTTCCACATTAAAGGTAAGTCGCAGATCATGAACCACCTTCATCGGGTAGATCCAGGATTCGAAAACACCCTCCTCGCGTCCCATGAGCACAGCCTGCCGTCCTGCGGATTCGATATATTTCCCGCGGCGCACCGCTTGAGAAATCTGGATCGGGCTGTCGGCGATGTCAAACTTGTGCACCACCGGCAGTGTTTCAGCGGCTTTGGGAGCAGCCCGGCCCGAATCGGCGGTGGTTGCCGAAACGCAGGCCAGGACAAGCAGACATGCAAAGCAGGGAGCATTCATAGCAGATCCCCGAGGAGCACTCGTATTGGAGTGATTTTAATTTCTTTGTGGTCTTCGCGATTTGCCGCTAAAAGCAAACCACAAAGACCGCCGATTTTCCATGATCCTGCGGCTCACCGCCGGGAATGATAATGGGAACGATCACATTACTGCGGGATGGGACGATGAATGAGGAATGACGAATACCTCAGCGGTTGTTTTTATTCGTCATTCTTCATTCGTCATTTTTGACCACAGTAAGGTGCCTGCCCTGCTTTTTTCTTAGGAGTTGCACATGCACCCAGGGGTGCGCCACTGCGCATGAAGATCACCAGTTTATGCGAAGCTGGACCGAGATCCGCGTGCCTGCTGCCCCGCAGGCACGCGTTCAGAGCCGCGGCCGAAGGGAGCGGGATCACACAGCATGAGGGCCAGGCTTCTTTCCTATCAAGGTTTTTCCGATCTGCATTTGAAATGCCATCGAATCATGTCGTGGCAGTCCGCTCGCTTCGCTCGCGGCTCTGACGGTCCTCCAAAAGGGTCACAATCATCCGTAATGAGACATCCTCGGGGAATTTTCACGGGAGTCCGCAAAGAATCAATGCGCCTAGCTGCCCAGGAAGAACTTCATTGACGCGTTGGTCAGTTCTTGGATGCGGTTCCAGAAGATCATCATACCGGCTGTAGGGAGCAGCATGATCCAGACCATTACATGGCTGGTCCAGGGAAGACTGATGGCAGTCGTGTTCTCGCTCCCTTCGATGACCATGGCCTTGATTACCCGAGCATAGTAATAGACCGAAATCACGCTGTTCAGAGCACCGACCACGGCATACCACGCGAGATTTCGGTTCACGGCCGCGCCAAAAACATAGAGCTTTCCAAAGAAGCCCGCGAACGGGGGAATTCCCATCAGGGAAAGCATAAAGATGCTCATTGAGATCGTAAGGAATGGAGACCGGCGGCTTAGGCCGTAATAATCCTTGATATCAAAGCTTCCGGTATGATTGTAAATCTCAATTACCACGAGGAAGGCGCCAAGGTTCATGAAAAGGTACGTTATCAGGTAAATCAGAATCGACTGCACTCCCTGGGAACTAAGAACCACAACACCCATGAAGAGGTAACCGGCGTGCGCAATGGAAGAGTAAGCCAGCATCCGCTTCATGTTGTCCTGGCGGAGGGCCGCAATGTTTCCCAGGGTCATAGTGATGATCGAGATCACAAGCAAGAGGAGTGTCCAGTTTAGCGTGGTAAAGGTCACCCACTGGGTCGGCCCACCCGTGCTGTCGGAAAGCCCTGTGAAAAAAAAACGAATCAGGGTAGCGAATCCCGCCGCTTTGGGCGCGACACTAAGAAACGCCGTCACCGGTGTGGGAGCACCCGTGTATACGTCCGGACACCAGAAGTGGAACGGCACAGCCGCAGTCTTGAATCCGAATCCCGCGAGGATCAGCACCGTAGAAACAAGCAGTGTAAGAGAGTTGTCACCCGTGGCCGCACCCCTGGCAAGAACTTCTCGAATTGCGGCCATCTTGGTCGTACCCGTCAGGCCATAGAGGATTGTGATGCCGTAGAGCATCGAGCCGGTAGAGACAGCTCCAAAGAGTATGTACTTTAGCGAGGCCTCGTTCGACTGCCGGTCGTTCCTCAGATAACCAACCATGATGTAGCACGTGAGTGACACCATTTCGAGCGACAGGAATAACATCAGCATGTCGACGGCGGAGGCCAGCAGCAGCATCGCCAGTGTGACACCCAGCAGGAGAGCGTAAAACTCGCCGAGATGTGATTTGGACAACTCCTTGGAGCCCGGGGTCGCCAGCAGAACGAGAAACGAGGTCAGGATGAGGAAGCCCTTGAAAAACACAGCCATCTGATCCATGGCAATCATGCCGTAGAACATCGTTCCTGAGGGAGCGCTAAAGAGCGGAACGCTGAGCACGAACGAAGCTATGAGGCCAAGCGCCGTAAGTGCGAATGCCGCGCTCTTGCGGATGCCCTTGGGAAGGGTGATATCGAGGATGACGACGCCAAGAAGCGTGAGCGAGAGCACGAGCTCCGGATAGAACTTTTGCAGGTCGTGAAGGATCTGTGGATTCATGGTTACCCCTTGAGCGTGTCCGCCTTGTCGAGATTGACCGATTTCACCAACCGGTACATCGAGAGCACGATGGCCAGAGCCACCGCCGCCTCCGCAGCGGCGATCACGATGATGAAGATCGCAAAAATCTGGCCGCTCAGGTTCGCCGCAGAGTATCGGGAGAAGGCAACCAGGTTGAGATTTGCCGAGTTGAGAATGAGTTCGACTCCCATCAGCACATTTACGGCGTTTTTCCGGGCGAGGACAGCCATGATTCCGAGAGAAAAGAGAGCAGCGCTGACGACGAGATAATGGGTGAGTCCAATCATTCCGGTCTCCTCCTGACAATCAGCGCCGCGCCGATCAGCGCCACGAGCAGGAAAATCGACGCGATCTCGAACGGCAGGATGTACTCCTTCATGAAGAGCTCGCCAATGGCTGCAGTAGTCGGTGCGGGAGTCCTCTGCCCGCCGTTATACCAGTGCGTCCTCAGCAGCACGCCGACCAGGGTGAGGAAGACAGATAACATCACCAGCAGGGCAGGCAGGAACTGGAATGTCTCGCTCTTTAGATTCAGGTCGTAGAGTTTGTGCGTCAGCATGACGCCGAAGAGCAAAAGCACCAGGATGCCGCCCACATAGATCACCATCTGGGTGGCCGCGAGGAAGTCGGCGCCCAGGTAAACGTAAAGTGCAGCGACGCCGAAAAACGTGAACAGCAACCCAAACGCCGAGTAGATCAGGCCCCGGGAAAACACTACGATGCCGGCGGAGACAACCGTGATCGCAGCGAAGAAATAAAAAACGATTTGTGCAATAAGACTCTGGTCCATGGAAAAACTCACGCCTTGAGTGTGTGGGGTTCCTTGGCAGGTTTCGTGTACAAAGGCTTGTCCACGGCAAAGTGGTAAACGTGGTCCTTCTTGTCGTAAACCGAGTACTCATACTCTTTTGTCATGACGAGGCAGTGGGTTGGACACGGGAATGTGCACAGCGCGCAATAGCAGCAAAGCGTCATGTCTATATCAAAAACGTAGGTCCGCAGCTTGATGGCAGTGCCGTCCGAAGCAAATATTTCGGGTTCGTCTTTCCCCCTCTTCTCCGTCTGGATGTCAATGCAATCGGTCGGGCATACGCGGGCGCACTGGCCGCAGCCGATGCAATCCTCGATCTTGTTGAAAAGGCGGGAGCGCGCACGCTCCGGAAGATTCCACTTAACCGTGGGATACTGGATGGTGTAGCCGTTGTTCGGGCGGAAAAGGTGCGGAAGCGTCACCCACATGGATTGGAGGGTGGTAGCCACGCCGCGTCCGATATCTTTAAAGTATTGCACCATAAGTGACCTCTGATCTCACTTCCAATAAACCGACAGGCACCCGACGCCCAAAAGGATTACGAAGCCGATGGGAATCATCACCTTCCAGCACATGTACATGAGCTGGTCAACCCTTAACCGGGGTAGAGACCAGCGCAGCCACATCTGCAGGAAGACAAGAAGCAGCGCCTTCAGGGTGAACAGAACAGGTCCCGGGATGAGCTGGTGTTGGAGTGGCAATACCTGCGACCATCCTCCCAGAAAGAGGGTCGTTGCAATCGATGCAACCACGAACATGTTGGCGTATTCAGCCAGGAAAAACAGGGCAAAGCGAAACCCCGTATATTCGGTGTGATACCCTGCTACGAGCTCGGATTCGCATTCGGGAATATCAAAAGGGGTGCGGTTGACTTCAGCCAGCGAGCAAATGAAGTAGACAAAGAAAGCTATGAAATCAAAGGGATTGCGGAAAATGAACCAGTGCTGGATCCCGCCCTTCTGCGCATTTACGATGTCCTGCATCGACAGGCTTCCAACCTGGACCACGATGGTCATGATGGCAAGTGCAGCAGGGATCTCATAGCTGACAATCTGAGCAGCGCCCCGCATGCCTCCGTAGAGAGCATACTTGTTGTTCGAGGCCCACCCCGCCATGATGATGCCAACAACCGACAGGCTCGTTACAGCCACGATGTAAAGAATTCCGATATTTAAGTCCGAGACTATGGAGGATACACCAAAGGGTATTACCACGAACGAAGCGAAGGAAGCGATGAACACAATCATCGGCGCCATCTTAAAAAGTACTTTGTCCGCCGCGGCGGGGACGATATCCTCCTTGAGGAGCAATTTGAGGCCGTCCGCAATGGTTTGTGCCCAGCCGTGCCAGCCCCCGACATACATGGGCCCCAGCCTGTCCTGCATGTGAGCCGAAACCTTTCTCTCCAGCCAGACAAGGAACAGGGCGAGGACGAGCACGAGCACCAGGATGATCACGCTGCTGACAAGCAACGGAATAAGAGCCTTCAGGAAAGCCGGCAATGCCTCATAGTTCGGGATAGACTTCAGAAGAACTCGGATCGATTCCATCTGTGTAGTCCTTAACTAAGGGCCTGTCAATGAATAACGTTTACACTTTGCTGCTGGCCCCCAGGCCCGCTGGCGAGGCGCGAGCGACGAGCATACCCGGGGTGGTATGTAAGGAGCGAGCAACAAAGCCAGCGGGCCTGCGGGCCGCAGCCCGAAGGGGCGCGGCGGCGGGCGGGCATCTGCTTCGTTGCCGCTCCTCGACGATGCACACTGATATCGCCTGCGTCGCGGCGCCTCGCATCTGCCCGTCCGGCGCTCGCGCCAAAGTGCAAACGTTATTCATTGACAGGCCCTAACGATCGATTTCGCCCAAAACGATGTCGATGCTGCCAACGATAGCCACAATGTCGGAGATCATGGCTCCGCGGCTGATTTCCCGGAATGCGCTCATTGTTGCGAAGCATGGCGATTTCACCTTCACGCGGTAGGGCTTTGTCCCACCATCGCTGACGAGGTAATAGCCCAGTTCTCCACGGGGGCATTCCGTTCTCATGTAAACCTCTCCTGCGGGCGGTTTCACTTTCTTGGGTATCGCCTCCTGGACATCACCGGGGGTTAACTTGGCAATGGCTTGGCGTGTGATTTTGCAGCTTTGCTTTACTTCCAGGATTCTTACGATATAGCGATCGAAGCACGAACCTATTGGTCCAAACTCACCTTTGCCGACAGGGACCTCGAAGTCATAGTCCTCATATCCTAGGTATGGCTCATCTTTGCGAACATCGAACTCTACTCCGCTGCCGCGCAGGTTCGGGCCCGTTACGCCATAGAAAACCGCCCGCTCCGGCGGCAGGATCCCAACGTCGGCCGTGCGCTTGATGAAGATATGATTGTATGAGAGCAAGCGGTTGAGGTGGTCCACAAGGGGTTCGAAGTAGTTCAGGAATTCTATGATCTTCTCCTCCAGCCCGGGAGGGAGGTCGAACATCAGTCCGCCAATCCAATTGTAGTTGTAAAGCAGGCGGGCTCCGCAGGTTTGCTCGAAGAAATCCAGGATCATCTCCCGATCGCGGAAGCAGTGCAAGAATGGCGTAATCGACCCGATATCATTGCCGTAGGTGCCCGCCGCCAGCAGATGGCTGGCGATGCGGTTCAGCTCGGCCATAATGATGCGGATGCAGTGAACCCGGTTGTTGACCTGGATACCCATGAGCTTTTCCACCGCCAGAACGTAGCCGAGTTCCTGGTTCATGGCGGCCACGTAGTCCAGCCGGTCCGTGAAGGGAATTACGCCCGGGTAATCCACGTTTTCGGCGTGCTTCTCGAAGCAACGGTGCAGGTAGCCGATGTGAGGGATTGCCTCCGCCACCACTTCGCCGTCCGTTTTTAGTTCCAGACGCAACACGCCGTGGGTCGCGGGGTGCTGCGGCCCCATGTTCAGAGTCATCACTTCGCCGCTATATTCGACTTCCATCCTACCTCCTAAACCGGCATGTCGCGATAACGGGTGGGGAACTTGTAGTCTCTCCGCAGGGGGTATCCCTCCCAGTCATCCGGGCAAAGGATCCGGCGCAAGTCGCTGTGTCCCTCGAATTCAACACCTAACATGTCGTAGGCTTCTCTTTCGTGCCAGTTGGCCACACCCCAAACGGACTCAACGGTTCGCACCTTGGGATTGTCACGCGGCAGCTTGACCTTCAGTGTGTAACGGTGGTGATGTTTCATGGAATAGAGGATGTAGACCACTTCGATGCGGTCCTTGTAATCTACCCCACCCAGAAGCTCCAGGTGATCCATGAGCACTCGATCGTCGAACTTCAGAAACTGGCAGACCTCGAGGATCGCAGCGGGCTCCACAACGCTCCACGGAGAGACGACCCCCAGTTTCGATTCGAGAATTCGTGCACCGAACTTTTCCGTCAGTAGAGCTGAGATTTCTTCAGGCTTCATGCGGCAGGCTCACTCTTCTTGGCAATGGTTTCTCTCTTGATCTTGTTCTGCAGCTGGATCAAACCCTCAATCAGAGATTCGGGTCGGGGCGGGCATCCGGGGACATAAACGTCGACTGGGACAATCTCATCCACTCCCTTTAAAACGTGATAGCCATACTGCCAGTAGGGACCGCCGTTGTTGGAGCAGCTGCCCATCGAGATCACGTATTTCGGCTCGGCCATTTGCTCGTAGAGCCGCTTAATTCTTGTCGCCATTTTGAGGGTGACCGTGCCTGCAACGATCATGATATCGGCCTGCCGTGGCGTGCCGCGGAAAACCCCTGATCCGAAGCGATCCAGATCATAACGGGAGGCGCCGGTGGCCATCATCTCGATCGCGCAGCATGCCAGGCCAAAAGACATCGGCCAGGGTGAGTTTGAGCGCGCCCAGTTGAAAATCCAGTCCAGGGACGTGATGAAAACATTCTCTTCAAACTTCCCGTCCATAACTCCCATACTTGGTCTCCTGTCCTGAGGACTGACACGCTATGAAGAAGGACTAATTTTGCGCACGTCCTCGGGCTTAACCCATGCCAGATCACCCTTCCGCCATACATACGCCAAGCCCACGACGAGAATGGCGATGAAGATAAGCCCCTCGATAAATGCAAAGGCACCCAGATTCTTGAAAACTACGGCCCAGGGCAAAAGGAAAATGATTTCCACGTCAAAGATTATGAAAACCAGGGCGAATACATAGAAACGGATGTTGAATTGGATCCAGGCCGAACCTTGTGGATTTTCCCCGCACTCATATGGAAGGAATTTTTCCGCCGAATATCTTCCTCTAGGCCGGATCAGCCAGGCAAGCACAAGGCTGATCACAACAAAAAGCAGCGCTACTACCATGAAAACCAGGACACCGGCGAAGCTCGATTCCATAGCTAACCTCCATTGCCGCGATCCGGAACGTGTCCTGCCTCCGGCTTTTTGGAAAATGCTACCTTACTAGCAATCATTTGTTTTGCAAAGTGATTTCTGGAGGTCTGGATCGAGGTAATCCTTCAGGTGTAAGTGTAAGCAAAAGAATACATAACCCCCAAGAGGGGATCAAGTCAAAGCCCGAATAAACAGGGCGGAGACATGCAGATCACGGGGAGACTCGAAAACTCCGTGTCTCTTAGGGCTCGCGCAAGAATTAATTGGCATTTTGGCGCGAGCCCTTAAGTCGAAGCTGTGCGTGTTGCATTGGGAAAAACCATCCCTTAGTATTGGTGAGCTCGGAAAGGAAAGCCCATGAGAGCAGTGCGGTTTCATCAACACGGTGGAGTGGAAAAACTCATATTGGAAGAAGCCCAAGATCCTAATCCTGGTCCAGGAGAAGTGGTGGTACGCGTCAAAGCCTGCGCCCTGAACTATTTGGATATCTGGGAACGCAAGGGGATTCCCGGAGTACGGTTTCCCTTTCCTCATATCTCGGGAAGTGATGTCGCCGGAATCATCGAAAGCCGGGGACCTGGCGTCGATCACGTCAAATCTGGAGAGAAGACGCTGGTCAATCCTGGTCTCAGCTGTATGGCATGCGAATACTGCTTTCAAGGAAAGGACAATCTCTGCCGACGCTATTCGGTGCTCGGTTATTTTACTGATGGGGGATATGCGGAATTCGTCAAAGTACCAGCGGTTAATGCCCTCCCCTACCCTGAAGGATTCGAATTCACCGAAGCCGCCGCCATCCCACTTGTGTTCATGACCGCCTGGCACATGCTGGTGGAGCGCTGCCGCCTGGAGAACGGCGAGACCGTCCTCGTGCTGGGAGCGGGAAGCGGGGTTGGCAGCGCTGCCATCCAAATTGCCAAGCTCTTCCATGCCCGTGTAATCGCAACCGCGAGTTCGGAGGTGAAGCTTGAAAAGGCAAAGGCGCTTGGAGCGGACTACGTCATCGACCACTCACGGCAGAAGATCCGGGACGAGGTCAGGAAAATCACGGATAAACGGGGAGCGGACATCGTTTTCGAGCACGTTGGTGCTGTGACCTGGGAGGAAAGCATGGCCTCGCTCGCGCATCACGGCAGACTTGTCACCTGCGGTGCAACCACCGGCTATGACGTCAGGGTGGATCTGCGGTACCTGTTCGCCAAGCAAATCACGATTCTTGGCTCTTACATGGGATCCAAGCACGAACTCCTGATGGTTCTAAAACTCGTGCGCGAGGGGCTGCTCCGCCCCGTCATCTCCGATATTCTGCCGCTCGCCGAGGCCGCCCAAGCCCAGACCTTGATGGAGAATCGCCGCCATTTCGGGAAGGTGGTGCTGGCAGTCTAGCGCAAGCGCAAAAGACAACTCGATGACCCAAAGAACACAATGAACTCATAGTGTTCTTTGGGTCTTTGTGTTGTCCTTTTTGGTCAATTCTTTGAAAAGGACTCAAACATGATACGAGCCATCCTATTCTGCCTTGTTTTCGCTGCAGCTATAGGTTTCTTCGCGCGCAGCTGCGTGCAGCTTGTGAAGTCTCTTTCCATAGGCAGGAATGAGGATCGCTTCGGTAATATCGGAGCGAGGCTAAGAAATGTCCTGGTCGTCGCCTTCGGTCAATCCAAGCTTCTGCGCGAACCTCTCGCCGGGCTGCTGCACTTTTTGATCTTCTGGGGCTTCGTCATCCTTCTGACCGCGGTGTTGGAAGCGAGTATTCAGGGCATTTTCCCGGGCTTTACACTGGAGTTTCTCGGTCCCGCTTTTCCTGCTCTAGCAATTCTCCAGGAACTCATCGGAATACTCGTGATTGTTTCGTGCCTATTGGCGCTGGCGCGCTGGTACCTTGTGCCTCCAAAGCGATATTTTGGACCAGAAATAACAGGCCATGTACGCATGGATGCGACACTGATTTTGTCCCTGATTTTGGTCATCATGATTTCCATGTTTGGCACCAATGCTACGCACATGGTTCTGGCAGGCCGCATGACGGGAGTCCGCTTTGCATCCGTCCAGATTACCGCCTTGTTCCATGGAACCCATGATGTCTCGGCATGGTACACGCTTTTCTGGTGGGTACACATAATCGTGGTACTTGGCTTCCTCAACTACCTCCCATATTCGAAGCACCTGCACGTATTCACCTCTATTCCCAACGTTTATTTCGCTTCCCTGTTGCCGCGCGGCCAACTCAGCAAACTCGACCTCGAAGATGAGAGTGCTGAAAAGTTCGGTGCCGAAGATGTACGAGACCTCACCTGGAAGCAGCTTCTGGACGGATTTACCTGCACCGATTGCGGCAGATGCACTTCGGTCTGTCCGGCAAACATCACCCGCAAGCCCCTCAGTCCGCGGAAGATAATAATGAACATTCGGCAGCGGACTTCCGAACTCGCTCCTGTTATCCTCGGCGGCACGCAGGAGCAGCACCAGGATTTAGAAAACCGCCGTCTCCTGGACAATTTCATCACAGACGATGAACTCTGGGCTTGCACCACGTGCCGGGCTTGCATGGAAGAATGTCCTGTCATGATCGAGCATGTACCCACGATCCTGGACATGCGGAGATACCTGGTGCTGACGGAATCGCGTTTCCCGCCTGAGCTCACTACTACATTTAAAAACCTTGAAACGAACTACACGCCGTGGGCGTTCAGTCGCGAGTCCCGAGCGGATTGGGCCAAGGGCCTCGACGTAAAAACAATGGCGGAAGTGGATGGAAAAGTCGATCTCCTCTACTGGGTCGGCTGTGCCGGATCTTACGACAAGCGTTACGAGAAGGTCTCTCGCTCAATGGTGAAGCTACTGAAGGCGGCCGGCGTAAAGTTCGCTATCCTGGGCACAGAAGAAAAATGCACCGGTGATGCGGCACGCAGGTGCGGGAACGAATACCTCGCACAGATACTGATGACGGAAAACGTCCAAACGTTGAACAATCACAGGGTCAAGAAAATCATCGCCACCTGCCCGCACTGCTACAACACCCTCAAAAACGAATATCCGCAATTCGGTGGGCATTATGAAGTCATGCATCACACGGTCTTCTTAAGGCAGCTCGTGCAGTCGGGCAGGCTCAAAGTCAATAAGGAGGCCGGACAGAGGATCATTTTTCACGACTCGTGCTACATCGGAAGATACAACGGCATCTATGATGCGCCTCGCGATCTGCTGGAAGACTCCGGCGCGAATCTGGTCGAAATGACCCGTTCGAAAGATAAAGGATTCTGCTGCGGAGCAGGCGGCGCCAGAATGTTCATGGAGGAGAAAACCGGCAAACGCATGAACATCGAGAGGACCGAAGAGGCTCTGAGCCTGAAACCGCAGGCGATTGCAACCTCCTGTCCATTCTGCATGACGATGATGACCGACGGAATCAAAGCCAAGGACGTGGAAGAAACCGTCCAAGTCAGAGATGTCGCGGAGATCCTTGCGGACTCATTGATTGTCTAGCACTTACGAGGATTTGCGCTTTATGCTGCAGCCAAAAAATGCTGTTTCTGGTTTGGCCACAGGCTGCCCCGCGAGGATACTGTCAATGGCTTCCTCTGCATTGGCTTCACGACCTCTGTCGCCCAACTTCTTGTTGTTGTCCAGGGAACCCTTGTATCGCAGGATTGCACCGGGATCGAGAATGAATATGCTTGGAGTGTGACTTGCCCCCAACCTCTCCGCAACCATCCCGTCCGAATCCAAGAGGATCGGAAACGAAAGATTCAGATTCGACACGTTGCGCTGGATCTCCGCTTTGGATTCATTCGCGTTTGAGGCGACACCGAGCACCACAACTCCCCGGTTGCCATACTTGGATTGAAGCGCAGTCAGCCTATCGTTACAGGCCAGTGCAACTGGACACTTGAACGACCAGAACGCTAGGACGATTACCTTTCCTGCGTAGGAATCCAGCGAATGTATATTGCCGGCCGTGTCCTGGAGTCTGAATTCTCCGATCTTCTCACCGATATCAGCCGCAACTGCAAAGACTTGAGAGAGTGCCGCCGCAAGACAAAGCAGGGTTATGGAGATGAAAGCTCTTGCTCGCGTTCGGTTATCCATGAAGTTGAAGATGCCTGAAAAGGCAAAAGGTTTCCTGTATTGACGATCGCAGATTGACGATTGACGATTGGTCAACAGGGATCTTCAATCGTCAATCGTAGATCGTCAATCTCAGTCGGCCCACTGCGACCAGGATTGGAGCCGGTTCTTCAGCCTGGCCATGAATTGATCAGCAACTGCACCATCAACAACGCGGTGGTCGAAGGAGAGCGCGAGGTAAACCATCGAGCGTATAGCGATCGCGTCATTGACGATAACGGGCCGTTTCTCGATTCCACCAACCCCCAGAATGGCGGTCTGGGGCTGATGGATGATTGGAGTGCCGAAAAGAGAGCCATACGAGCCGGGGTTTGTGATGCTGATGGTGCCGTTTTGCACGTCATCGGGCTTCAACCTCTTGGTGCGGGCGCGCTCGGCTAAATCATGGATGGCCAGCGCAAGTCCGGTGAAGGACTTGAGATGCGCGTCCTTGATGACAGGCACGATGAGCCCGTTCTCCAAGGCGACGGCGATGCCCACATTGATCGGCTTCTTGAAGATGATGTTGTCCCCGGAGACGGAGCAATTGAGGATCGGGAACTCGCGCACCGTGTCGACGAGAGCCTTCACGAAAAACGGAGTGAAGGTCAGGTTGATCCCTTCCCGCTTTTCAAACTCGCCCTTGTATCTTTCTCGTAGCGCGACGATGGAAGACATGTCCACCTCGAAAACTGTGTGAACATGCGCGGACGTGCGCTTGCTGAGCACCATATGCTCTGCAATGGACTTGCGCATCGTGCTCATCGGCAATACTTCCATCTCCCCAGCGAAGCGCGGTATCTCGACTCGCGTCTCGACCGGCGCTTGTGTCGGCTGTGGAACAGCCTCGGCAGCCGCGGCGCGCGGCAATTCGGGAGCCGCAGCAGGACGGGGCAGCTCGATTTCCGAAGCCGCCGGTGCTGGAGTTTCAGGTGCCTCTGGTGCCGGGGCAGTCGCAGCCTTTGAACGCTGCTCGACATAATTCTGGATATCCTGCTTCGTGATGCGACCCTCGAGACCAGTGCCCCGGACCTGCGAGAGGTCGATGTTATATTCTCGCGCCAGACGCCGGACCAGCGGCGACGTGCGGATGTCCAGAGGCCGGACCGAAGGAGGAGCCGCAGCCGGCCTTGCCGGTTCTATCGGCGCAGGAGTCGGCTCCACTTCTGCCACAGGAACTGCAGTGGGTGCTGAAGCTCTCAATTCCTCAGCCTTCGGCGCAGGCTTCACGGCCGGCGCGGCCACAGCCGCCGGCGGCTCGGCCGACTCAGCTTTCAACTCGGATAGCTGCGGCTTTGCGGCCGCGGCGCCCTCGCCGCCGATGATGGCGACAACCGTGTTGATCTGAACGGTCTTTCCTTCAGGCACGAGAATCTCGGTCAGGACTCCCTCGGCGGGCGAAGGAATCTCTGAATCAACCTTGTCCGTGGATATCTCGAAGAGCGGCTCGTCGCGTCCAACCCTATCCCCTACCTTCTTCAACCACTTCGTGATCGTCCCCTCAAAGATGGATTCTCCCATCTGGGGCATTATGACTTTAGTCGACATGAGTTTGTGGATCTCCTAGCTTGATTGGCCGAAAACGGTCTAATAGGCAGCCAGTTTTCGGGCTGTGTTCAGCACGTCGGAAACCTTTGGCAGAAAGAACTCTTCCAAAGGCGGACTGTAGGGCACAGGAGTATCCGGAGCAGTGACCCGGAGCACGGGCCCATCCAGGTACTCGAAAACTTCCTCACAGATGATGGCTGAGATTTCGCCGGCTATGCCGCCGGTGCGCGTGTCTTCATGGAGGACGAAAACCTTGTTGTTGCGCTTTACGGATTCCAAAACGGTTTCCTTGTCCAACGGCAGGAGAGAGCGGAGATCAACGACCTCGAGATTGATTCCTTCTTTCTCGAGTTCCTCAGCAGCCTCGAGCGCAACGTAGACCATCGCCCCGTAGGTCAAAACGGTAATGTCGCGGCCGGGCCGACGGATTACAGCCTTGCCGATCGGCACTGTGTAATCCTCGTGTGGCAACTCCTCCTTGATGCGGCGGTACAGGAACTTATGCTCCAGGTAGAGCACAGGATCCTCATCCCGAATCGCGGCTTTAATCAAGCCCTTGGCATCGTACGCAGTCGAAGGCGCGACCACCTTCAGCCCCGGAGTGTGCACGTAATACATCTCCGGATTCTGCGAGTGGAACGGGCCTCCGTGAACACCTCCGCCCGCAGGGCCCCGGACCACGATGGGAACTCCCGCGCCCCAGCGATAGCGGGATTTGGCGGCAAAATTCGTAATCTGATCAAATGCGCAGGAAATGAAGTCGATGAACTGCATTTCTACGATGGGACGCAGCCCCATATATGCAGCGCCGATTGCCGCTCCAACAATAGCCGACTCCGAAATGGGGGTGTCGAGCACCCGGCCGGCGCCAAAGCGTTCGATCATTCCTTCCGTGACTTTGAACGCTCCGCCATAGGTCCCGACGTCTTCACCGAGTATGAAGACGCGACTATCCCGCTCCATTTCCTCCCAGATCCCCTGGCGTATGGCTTCGAGATATGTCGTCCGGCTCAAATGCGATCTCCGTAGCTGGATTCTACGTGAGTTTTGGTGATTCTGGTTTCATCGTCTTGTTGTTGATTGCTTTGACGATTGCAGATTGACGATTAAAAGACACTGCCGCTTCGCAATTGTCAATAGCGACATGATAAAAGCAAGACCAGCAAGAAACACAGATAAGCCCTGTCACCCTTCATAGTAAACTCCGTTCAGGCACTCTTCCGGATCCGGATAGGGGGACTTATGGGCCCACTCAACTGCCCGATCAACCTCTCCCACAGCCGTGTTCCTCATTGCATTGATTTCCTCCAGCGAGAAAATCCCCTCATTCGCCAGGAGTTGCTGATAGAGGACAATGGGATCCCTCTTTTCCCACTCTCTAAATAGCTCCTTTGGGACATAGCCTGCATCATCGTGCGCCGAATGCCCGGTCATCCGGAAGGTCTTGCATTCCAGCAGCGATGGGCCGCGACCCGCACGCGCGTACTCGATGGCATGCTTTGTAGCCTGATAAACAGCCATCACATCATTGCCATCCACGATCACTCCGGGCATGGCGTAAGCGGCGGCTCGATCAGCCACGTTCTCCACCGCCATCTGGTGATCCAGAGGGGTCGAGTATGCATACTGGTTGTTGTTGCAGATAAACACAACCGGCAGCTTCTGAACCGATGCCAGGTTCATGCCCTCATGCCAATCTCCCCTGCTGGTTGCCCCGTCGCCAAAATAGCAGAGCACGACTCTGTCCTGGCGTCGCATCTTAAAGGAAAGGCCGATCCCCGCGGCGACAGGGACGTTGTCGGCGAGCATGCTGACAAAGGCGATGACGTTCATGCCCAGGTCTCCCATGTGCATGTTTCCTTCCTTGCCGCGAGCATAGCCATCCCGACGCCCCATATATTGGGCGAGTATTTTCTCGGGAGTCATGCCACGAATGAGAAAGGCTCCCATGTCCCGGTGCGATGGGCAAATCACATCGTCCGGCCGAGTTTGAATGCAAGAGCCAACCCCGATCGCCTCCTGCCCCCGCCCGACGTATACGCCGCCAACAATCCTACCCTGCCGATAGAGCTTCCGCTCAATTCGGTCCTCAAGCTCGCGGGTGAGGACCATGTACTGGTACATCCGCCTGTGCGTCTCCTCCCCGATGGCATGAATGGATGCTGAGTCGTGCCTCACCTCGATCCTATTCAGGACTCCGCTCATACTATTCCTCGCATCGTGATCGTTTCCGCCTCCCTTTGGATCTTAACCGCTGCAAGCACTCGCGGCATGAGGAATCGTCCTGAAAGTGTGTTGCTCAGCTGGAGCTATCCCCTCTGGGCAGATTCCAGTTTCAAATGATATCGCGCGCTCGAATCCAGGCGAAGACGCTTGTACGCGATCCGCCCGTCCTGTTTCGAAACTCGGATGTGCAGACAGCTTGCAGTCACTACCCGATTCAGACGACTGCGGACTTCCGAGCGTGGCTCAGGAGTCTCTCCTGAAGTTCGAGTTCAGAGATCCTTGTCATCTTACGCGTATAAACCTGGCCAAAGTGCGGAATGTACCTATCTGCAACCTCCTCCAGGTCAACCCGCCGGGAAAGCAGTTCAAGCATTGACGTGACATTCTTTCCGGCGATCCCACAAGGAATTATCAGGTCATAGTAAGAAAGGTTGATGCTAACGTTCAGTGCGAACCCGTGCCGCGTGGTCCAGCGACTTATGTGTACACCCATTGCTGCAATCTTACCTTGCCGCGTCCATACCCCTGTCAGCTTCTCAACGCGTCCGCTCCCGATACCGAACTCGTCCAATAACCGGATAAGGGACTCTTCCAGTTTCCACATGAAGGAGTGGACGTCCCTTTCGCCAGCTTCGAGTTTCAGCAAGGGATATCCCACAAGCTGACCCGGGCCGTGAAATGTGATGTCGCCTCCACGGTCCACCTCGTAACAGCTCACTCCTCTGGCCTGGAGTTCTTCATCGGAAACCAGCAGGTTATCCCATCTGCCGTTACGCCCGAGCGTAATCGTCGGCGGATGCTCCAGGAGAAGGAGCACGTCAGGCTCGAATCCCTTCTTCTTGGATTCGCAGATGCCAAACTGGATGTCGAGCGCCCGCGAGTACTCTGCGCACCCAAGAAAAACAACCAAGCATTCCTTGGCGACTTCAGGCACCTGTTGTCTCAGAAATGAATGGCGGCACCGCTGTAGATTGCATGCGCCGCTTCCATGATTCCCTCCGAAACGGTCGGGTGAGCATGGATGAGGTGCGACACGTCGCCCGCAGTGGCTTCGAGTCCGATGAGCGACGCTCCCTCCGCAATCAGTTCGGTAACATTCGGTCCGACCATGTGCACCCCGAGCACCTGCTTATACTGTCTGTCGCAGACCAGTTTCACGAAGCCTTCGTTTTCGCCGAGAATTGTAGCCTTCGAGACGGCAGCATATGGGAATTTCGCGGTCATGATTTCAATTCCCCGCTCGCGCGCCATCTGCTCGGTAAGTCCGACGCTGGCAACTTCAGGACTGCAGTATGTGCAGCTCGGCACGATATCGTAGTTGATCGGCATGATTTTCTCGCCGGCCATGTGACGCATCGCAAGCATCCCCTCGTGAGAAGCGAGATGCGCAAGCTGCTGCGTGGGAACCACATCACCGACAGCGTAAATGCCCGGTACGTTGGTTTCCATGTGCTCGTCTACGGAGATAAACCCTCTTGTAGTCGCGACTCTGAGCTTTTCCAGGCCGATCCCCTCGCTTACCGGCATGCGCCCAACGGCAATCAGCGCTTTATCGGCCGTTATCTCATTGGTTTCGCCCCCGCCGAGAGTTACTGTGGCACGCACCTTCCCATCCAGAACGCTAATATTCTCAAGACGGGCCTCAGTGAAGATTTTGATCTTCCGCTTGGTGAGCAGTTTCTTTAGCTCATCCGACACATCATGATCTTCAAGGGGAAGAATTCGGGGCAGCATTTCCACCACGGTCACATCCGTGCCGAAGCGTGAGAAGATCGATGCGAACTCTAATCCGACGGCACCGGCCCCGACTACGAGGAGCGACTTGGGTATTCCGTCCAGGTCGAGTATTTCCTTGTTGGTCAGCAGGCATTGGCCGTCCAGTTCCAGCCCCGGTAGCAGCTTTGCTTCGGAACCGGTCGCAACCAGTATGCTCTTGGCGCGGATTTCGGAGACCACCTCGCCCTCCACTTGCACGGTTCCGGGTCCGGTGATTGTCCCTTTTCCCCGAAATGTTTCGACCTTGTTCTTTTTCATTAAGAAATCGGTTCCCATGGCGAGCTTCTTAACGATTTTGTCCTTCCGCGCCCTGACCTGGCGAAAGTCCAGGTTGATATCCTTATAGAGAATGCCAAATTCCTTCCCATTGAGAGCTTTTTCGTAGAGGTCGGCATTGAGCAGAAGAGCCTTCGTCGGTATGCAACCCCAGTGCAGGCATGTCCCGCCGAACTTCGAATACTTCTCGATGAGCGCGACCTTCAGGCCGAGCTGTCTACCCTGTATTGCAGCCACATACCCGCCTGGACCGCTTCCTATCACAGCCACATCGTAGAGAACGGACTCAGTGCTCACTGTTCACCTTCTCTGGCTCGGAATGTTCGTTAACGAATTGGAAGTGCTGTCGGGCTCTAAGGGCTCGCGCAAGAATTAATTGGCATTTTGGCGCGAGCGCCGGGTGGGCAGATGCGAGGCGCCGCGACGCAGGCGATGTCGGTGTACATCGTCGAGGAGCGGCAACGAAGCAGATGCCCACCCGCCGCCGCGCCCTTTCAGGCTGCGGCCCGCAGGCCCGCTGGCTTTGTTGCTCGCTCCTCACATACCACCCCGGGTATAGCTCGCCGCTCGCGCCTCGCCAGCGGGCCTGGGGGCCTGCCGCAAAATTCCAAGTAATTCTTGCGCGAGCCCTAAGTCCCTCGGCTGCAAGTGACCGGAAGTTGACGAGCCGATGGATCGCCTGCAAGCGCACATGACTTCAAGGGATGCACCTGGCAGGGCGAGCCGAATTGCGGCCCGATCGGCCTGAAAAATTGCAGCAATTATATTATCACCGCGTGAAGAAGGCAGTCAAGACGCGCTGCACGCCCGATTTCCTCAAACCCTGCAAGCCCGATCTGGTTGGCGAAGCGAGTGAGTTGCTTGAGCCCCTTCGACATCTGGGGCATAATTCCTTCTATCATGGCGAAAGACCTTTATCAGGAAATAGTCGAGTTGAGGCGCCAGGGAGTCCGAGCAGCCTTGGCTACCATTATTGCCCGCAAGGGTTCCACTCCTAGAAAAGATGCGGCAAAGATGCTGATCTACGAAGACGGGCGCCAAATGGGCAGCATCGGTGGGGGTTGTACGGAGGCTGAGGTTTGCAGGGAAGCAATGATGGCCATGCGCTCTGAAAGGCCGAAGCTTCTGAGCTTTGATTTTACGGAGGAGGATGCGGAAGAGAGCGCCTTACTCTGTGGTGGTGTAATGGAGGTGTACGTGGAACCGATTCTGCCGGATCCAACACTGTTTATCTTTGGCGCAGGACACGTCGGGCAGGCCGTGGCGTCCATTGCCAGAACGCTCGGCTTCAAGATCGCCGTGGTGGACGACCGCATCAAGTACGCCAACAGCGAACGGTTTCCTCAGGCCGACGATTTCTATGTCAACAGCTGGGAAGAAGTATTCGCAATTCTTCCCGTCAACGATTCTTCCTATTTGCTGATTGCCACGCGCGGACACAAATACGACCTGTCCTGCCTACGCTATGCCCTTCAGACGCCCGCTAGGTATATCGGCCTTCTCGGCAGTCGACGGAAAACGAAACTACTCTACGAGGCGCTCGAACGGGAAGGCATCGATCCCGCATGCTTCCAGCGGGTTTTCGCGCCGGTGGGACTCGAGATCGGATCCGAAACGCCGGAAGAGATCGCTGTGAGCATCGCAGCTGAGCTGGTGGCTGTCAGGAAGAACCTGGACGTTCATCCCCTGAAAGACTCACTACGATACCTCAGGCCTGTGCGCCACAGAGACAAAGAGGTCGCAGAGACTGAGCCTGTCTGATCTCTGCGTCTCTGGGCTTTTTCCGTCAATCCGGTTGGCCTTTGCCATACCAGGTCACTTCACCAGATAGCGATTTCAGGAATTCGACAAGGTCCTGCTCCTCCTGCTTTGTCAGGTGAAGGGGTTTAATCTTCGGAGAAAGCCATTTGTTTGGATGCCCGCCTTTGTTGTAGAAGCCAACCACTTCTTCCAAGGTTTCCTGTGACCCATCGTGCATATAGGGCGCCGTACTGGCGATTTCGCGCAATGTCGGGGTTTTGAAGGCTCCCTGGTGACCCTCGAGCTTTGTGACTTTGTAGCGTCCCATGTCGGGTACTTTGGCGGTCATCCCCACGCCAATGTTGCTGTAATTCTCATCCGTGAAATTGAAGGACGCGTGGCAAGTCTCGCAGTTGCCTTTCTTTTCGTCTTTGAATACCTTCATTCCCCGCTGCGCCGCTTCACTTAGCGCTGTCGTATCCCCTGCCATGAAGCGATCATACGGGCTGTTTCCTGAAAGTATTGTCCGTTCAAAGCTTGCGATCGCTTTGCCGACGTTTTCCGGGGTAATAGCGCCGTCCGGAGGAAACGCCTCCTGGAACGCCATTACGTAAGTTGGGTCGCCCTTCAGCTTGTCAGCGACGACTCCCATGCTGGGCATACCCATCTCCACCGGGTTCATGATTGGACCCAGAGCCTGCTCCTCCAGGGAGGCCGCGCGTCCGTCCCAGAACTGCACTGCGCTGAAGACACGATTGATCACCGTGGGGGCCTGCCGGTTTCCTTTTTTGCCCCCGACACCGGTAGAGAACTGCTCGGGATCCGCAAAGCCATTCTCCGGAATATGGCAGGAGGCACAGGAAAAGCTGCCATCAACCGAAAGGCCTTTCTCAAAGTAGAGGCGCCTACCGAGTCTAATCTTTTCCACCGTGAGCGGATTGTCTTTGGGGATGACCGCGCTCTCAGCCACCAGGCCTAGCGGGAAGACGAGCTTGTAGGGCGCAGGCCCCTTCGGAGCCTCGGATTTCGCCTTCTCCCCTGCTTCCTTCCGGTAACTGCAGGCAAAAAGCGTGAGAGCCAGAACAGTGCAAGTTGCAATGGCGACGATGCGCTCCCCAAAAGATATGATCGACCTATCCATGAAAAAATCCTCCTGAGTCATCTAGGAAACAACAAGGGAACTGAGGGATTGAATAGAAACACGACAGACCAAACCAGAGCCCTGGGCAAAAAACGGGCTTTCGTCACGATTTTTCAATTTGTTCCAGGGGCCAAGGGACAAAGGAGCAAAGGGATGGAGGGTTCCAGATGGTGTTCTGTTCCCTTTACCCCTCGGCCCGTTTGCCCCTTTACCCCTAAAGTTTGCGAGCGAAGCGAGCTAAGTTCATTGTTGGGCTCTGCGAACTCCGCCGGCGCGGGCGCCGGGCACCAAGCCATGTCCCATTCTCAGCCCAGGAGTTGGTCCATCCGGTAGATCATTCCCTCTCGGGTGTACGAGGCCAGTTCCACAATGCCTGTATCCATTCGGATAGCATCTTCGGGACACGCTTCAACGCAGAATCCGCAGAAGACACACACCCCCATGTCGATATCAAAAACCCTGGGCATTTTTTCGATATTCGGATCCGGGTGCTCCGCTGCAACGATATGAATGCAGCGGGCGGGACAAACGGTCTCGCACATCATGCAGGCGACGCATCGAGGCGTACCGTCCTCGCGTTTGGTCAGGCGATGTCGCGTTCGCAATCTCCTTGCAAAGGGGCGGCGCTCCTCGGGATACTCATAGGTAACGGTTCCCCCTTTCCCGACCTTGAACCCCAGGCTGCGAAGCAAGTGGCGCGGAAAGTTTGAGAAGAAATGCCTGGCCGTCAGGGCAAGCCCCTGAGCTACCTCGGTAATGTATAGACGTTCGAGAATTCCAAGAGGTTGCTGGTTCATGTCGGGGGGATAATAGCCAAATATGCCAGCACGATCAAGTTTGAAGGCTTACCGTGAGGACATCAGAATAGCACGCAACAAAAACGCAGACATCCTAGAGATAACACGACTTATTCGGCGTGATTTCCATGTCACAGCGATTATCGGACGCGTTCAGATTGAGCTGCCAACCGGAACGAGCTCTTCCATGCGCCGGCAGATTGCCTCGTAATGTTTCATCTCTTCATCTGCGAAGCGCTGAAAGATCTTTTTACCCTGAGTCTCGATGAACTTGTCCGCGAAATCCCGGAAAAAGCCGGCCGCCCGCCGCTCCAGCTCCAACGCAACCTCAAGCGAACTCTTCGCATCCATCATCAGCTGCCCATCGACTTCGTGGGAATGCAGTTCGGGAATAAGGCGCTCCAATTCGCATGGATCAAAGTGCAGAAATATAGGAGCCCGTTCGAGACCTTTTTCCTGACCGTTTAATTCCTCCAGCGCGGCTTTGAGCCCGTTCAGGTGGACTTCCTCTTCCAGTGCGATACTCTCGAGGATTTGGCGGCCGCCAAGGTCCATGTTGCGAGCCGCGGCACTCCTGTAGAATTCAATCCCGCGTGTCTCCATGCAGATGGCCATTTTCAAAGCATCGCGGGCGAAGATTCTCTCCGTGTCGTGCTTTTGGGTCTCGGGCACGGGGCGATGCTCTCGGCATTCCTCACAAATGCCATAAGTCTGAAATCTATGGTGAATTGGCTGGAAATGATACTTTTGAATGATCTCGTCCTGGATTCGTTCCAGCTCGGGCGATACGAACTCAATGGCTTTGTGACATTCCGTGCAGACGATGTGATGATGGTGAGGGTGATGATAGCTGTGTTCGAAGCGCGTCAGGCCGTCCCCCAGGGTGATTTCCCGAGCAATTCCACACGCGGTCAGAGACTTAAGGGTGCGGAACACGGTAACAACTCCAACCTTCCTGTCTTTCTTTTTTACCAGCGAATAGATGTCCTCGACACTCAAGTGCCCTTCGGTATTGAGAAAGGTTTCCAGAATCAAATCTTTCTGATAGGTTTTCTTAAGGCCGTTCTGTCGTAAGTAGGCGTAAAAGAGCTCAGTTTCCTCTTTGAGTTTTTTATTTGGCATAAGAAGAATCCTTCCCTATCCGTTGAGCTAACCAGGATATGGCACGGCTATCATAGCACTTATGCGATAAATGATCTTTAAGAAAGATTTAAGGATTATAGCGCGCCAAAAAGGTGAAGCTGATTCTGTGACGCTCACTCTCCAAGATATTGAATCCTTGAAGGCTGATCTTCTCCCTCAATTCGGCTTCATCGAAGAAGCCGAAACGGACGAACCGCTCGAGGAAATAAGCCAGGCCGGCGGACCGCTCAGGGCGGATTGTCGTTTGTATACAGAGATGCCCCTTTGGGCACAAGACCCTCTTAAGCTCCTTCAGCGCATCGTCCGGACGCTCGAATAGGTGCAACGCCCCGCAGCAGTTCACGGATGTGAAGGTAGCCGTGACGAAGGGCAGGCGGAAGGCACTGCCTCGCACTAATATCACGTTCTGAAGATCTTCCCTCTCGATCTTTTGCTGAGCAAAGCGGAGCATCGGCCACGAGAGGTCGAGGCCCACTACGATTCCCTTTGACTGTCTCGCCAGTGGCCGCGTAAAAATCCCCGGACCGCACGCAAGATCCAGCACACGCGCGTCCTCTCCGGCGCGGTGCAATCTCAACACCGTTCGCATCTCGTCGTCAAAAGACCGCGAACTAGCAAGGTAGTATCCTGCGCGCCGCCAAAGGCGCTCGTAAATCGAGACAATCAGCGGCGTCTGCATGATTCGCTGGAAGGGAGTGATTGCCTCCAAGGAATCATCGCCGATCAGGTCGAGAACGCCGCCACGCACGGGAAAGGCGGTGCCACAAGAGGAGCAAAAAATCGTGATGTCTTTGCTGTACAGAGGTGCGGCCGCGCACAGCGGACAGCGCATGTAGGGGAGGACTCTATCGAGCATAAGGCGGCTACGCCACCTTCGTTAAAATCTCCGGTCCGGAATCGGTGATTGCAATTGTGTGCTCAAAATGGGCGGAGGGCTTGCCGTCCATGGTTATAACCGTCCAGCCGTCCGCGAGAATTCGCACCTGCTCGGTACCCAGGTTCACCATGGGCTCGATGGCAAGGACCAGCCCCGGCTTGAGTTTGACTCCGCGTCCGTTGACCACGTAATTGAGCACCATTGGATCTTCGTGAAGACGCCTGCCGATCCCATGCCCTCCGAATTCCCTAACAAGGGAGTACCCGTGAGATTCCGCATGCGTCTGTATCGCCCGGGAAATGTCCGCCAAATGATTGCCGGGTACCATCTGCTCAATACCAAGATAGAGACATTCCTCTGTGACGCGAAGCAGCTGTTGCACCTCGGGCCCAATGTTCCCGATGGGGACTGTGATTGCAGCGTCGCCATAGTAACTCTGGTAAACGACTCCAAAATCAAGTCCGACAATATCTCCCTCTTTCAACACTCTGATCCCGGGTACTCCGTGCACAACCTCATGGTTGATGCTGGTGCACAGGCTACGGGGAAACCCGCGGTATCCCTTGAAAGCGGGCTGAGCTCCCGCGGCCAGGGTTTTTCCCTCGGCAATCCGGTCCAAGTCCCGTGTTGTGACGCCTGCTTTGCAGCACGGACGGAGTTCTTCCAGAACCTCCGCCACGATCCTGCTGGCAGTGCGCATGATTTCGAGCTCGCGCTTGGATTTGAGGGTAATCATAGCTTCATCTCCACACCCGAAACTCAGAAGCCGCTCTGCTCTTCCTTTCCTGGCAATGATTCCTGAAGCCGTCACATAATGCAACCTGCGACAGGTTGGAGGCAGGCAGCGGGCGGCAGGCACTAAGGGTCTGTCATGCAATAACTGGTCCACTTTGGCGCGAGCGCCGGGCGGGCAGATTCAAGGCGCCGCGACGCAGGCGATGTCGATGCACATCGTCGAGGAGCGGCAACGCAGCAGATGCCCGCCCGCCGCCGCGCCCCTTCGGGCTGCGGCCCGCAGGCCCGCTGGCTTTGTTGCTCGCTCCT
>Ga0315277_10001713_pt1 | contig 31419 bp, 33 predicted proteins | sample YL17G05_15_MG_FD_203695 | JGI IMG/M metagenome (GOLD analysis project Ga0315277, IMG submission 203695) | Sediment microbial communities from Yellowstone Lake, YNP, Wyoming, USA - YL17G05_15 | ecosystem: Environmental > Aquatic > Freshwater > Lake > Sediment | place: USA: Wyoming | collected...
TTTGCCTATGAAATAAAAGGTCAGACGGAAGGGTGGTACGACATTATTCAGTTTGAGGGTGACGAGGTGGGAATTTCCAAGATAAAAGAAAAGTTTAATGTAATTGACGATCTAGTGAGGTATTTAATAATTTTGGCCGACGAAGACACGGCAGATGGAGGAAAAAATGGCAAGAAGTCTAAATAAAGTCATTTTAATAGGTAATTTAACCAGAGATGTGGAATTGCGCTACACACCTCAAGGTACTGCGGTAGCCGCTTTTGGTGTGGCTACTAATAGGCAGTGGAAAGTTGCCGATCAGGTTAAGGAGGCCACAGAGTTTCATAATATTGTGGCGTGGAACAAACTTGCTGAATTGTGCAGTCAAATGTTGGTAAAGGGTTCCAGGGTTTACGTGGAGGGCCGTTTGCAAACCAGAGACTGGGTTGACCAGACGGGAGCTAAGCGTTATAGAACAGAAGTCGTCATTGACGAGATGATTGTCTTAGGCGGAAAGTCCAAAAATGGGGAAGGTGCCACGGGAACTGCCGAGACCACGGCACACGATGTTGCCCCTGACGACCTGGCCAACTTAAACATTGACGATGTTTTGGCGGGTGACACAGCTCAGCAGGGAGATAAGTAAAAATGCCCGGGTACAGTCAAGACAGGGGGTGTGACAGGGAAGTATATGCCAAAGTTACTACCGCGCCAAGCTATAAGGAACCTCTTTCTCTAAAAAGATTTATCACTGATAGGGGGAAGCTAGTTCCCGCCAAGAGAACAGGGGTTAGCGCTAAAATGCAAAGAATTATTAGTCGGGAGGTTAAGAGGGCGCGCTTTATGGCACTTTTACCGTACACGGATAGACACGCACTTTAGGCTGTGATTTAATGCAGAAATGAACTCCGCGTTTAAAAAATTCCAAATTACCTTGTTTATGCTCCTTCTTGCGGGATCCGCTTTTTTTGGTGGACTTTATTTGGGTAAGCGTGGTTACGAAGTCGATATCAAGAAAAATCCGCCACAAGTTGAGTTTGTTAATAAGTCGCTAACTACGCAAACAGTGGATTTTTCACTCTTTTGGGACGCTTGGGATCAGGTTTCGCAGGACTATTTAGATAGGCCAGTAGATCCCAAAAAGATGATGTATGGTGCGGTTAGGGGGATGGTGGAGTCCTTAGGTGATCCCTATACGTCGTTCTTAGACCCCGATGTTAATAAGGCCATAAACAACTCTTTAAACGGCTCGTACGAAGGTGTGGGAATGGAGCTTGGAGTTAAAGATGGGCAGCTTATGGTAGTTTCGCCGCTGGATGGGTCGCCGGCAAAAAACGTGGGTGTATTAGCAGGCGATAAGATTTTGGAGATCGAAGGTAAGACCACTGCTGGAATCACCATAACGGAGGCAGTGTCGCAAATTAGAGGCCAGGCCGGCACCATAAGTACACTAAAAATTCAGCGGGGGAATGGAGAGCCTTTTGTTCTTACAGTTAAGCGAGAGAAGATCACTGTAGCTAGTGTAACTTGGGAAGATAAAGGTCAAGGTACTGCGTATGTAAGAATTAGTCGGTTTGGGGACGACACTAATGGAGACTGGGACAATGTGGTAAAAGAAGTTAACGTTAAAATGCGTGAGCTTGACGCTATTGTGCTCGACTTGCGGGGAAACCCGGGCGGATACTTGCAGTCCGCGGTTCATATAGCAAGCGACTTTTATACAGGAAAGCCCGTATTATATGAACAGGACGCTCTTAGGGAGCAATTGCCTTTTAACGCCCAGGGAGGCGCAGATTTTGCCAGGATTCCGGTTATTGTTCTAATTGACGAGGGTAGCGCGTCGGCAAGTGAAATACTTGCCTCCGCGTTAAGGGAGAACATTGACGCGGTTTTAGTTGGTGCCCAGTCTTTTGGCAAGGGAACCATTCAGGATGCCAAGGAGTTTAAAGACGGATCCGGTTTGCATATTACCATTGCCAAATGGCTCACAAGTCAAAAAAAGTGGGTTGGTGACAAAGATGAAAATGGTAAAATTGGATTAAGGCCGGATGTTGCCGTGGAAATTACCAAGGATGACATTAACGCCGGCAAAGATCCACAACTGGATAAGGCCTTGGAAATAGCGTCTAAATACTAACTTTTTTAAGCTGAATTTCAGAAAGTAATATACAATGAAATTATGAAAGACAACAAGACCAAAGGAATACTATATTTCGCGCTTTTTGTTTCAATAATTCTGTCGATGGGAATTATATTTACGCCGAGCAGGGGTAGTGCGCTCGGTGTCATCACCTCGGGTTTTGGCAATCTCGTTCAGAGGCTGAGTTTCACGTCAAAATCCTCCTATTCGCCAAACCTTGTTACCCAAGAAGTCGTTCAGGAAGAATCGCAGGTAATAAATGTGGTCAATAAGGTGTCGCCTGCAGTGGTTTCCATTGTGGTGAAAACCACAAGTTTTGATCCTTTTAATGGGCCGACAACTGACGAGTCGGGCATTGGCACGGGTTTTATTGTGGATAAAAACGGTCTTATAGTTACGGACAGTCATGTGGTGGACAGCGTAAACGGACAGTATTCCGTGGTTTTAAAGGACGGCACTACTTACGATGTGAACAAAATTCATTTAGACAGGCAAAACGACTTAGCCCTTTTAGAAATCGCTGCGCGTAACCTACCCACGGTGGAGTTGGGGGACTCCGATAAGTTACAGGTAGGGCAAAAAGCCATAGCCATAGGAAACGCTCTTGGTCAGTTTCAGAACACCGTTACAGCGGGAGTAGTTTCTGGTCTTGGTAGAAGCATCACAGCCAGTGACGGACCGGGTACGCAGGGAAAGTTTTATGAAAATGTTATTCAAACGGACGCTGCTATCAATCCCGGCAACTCCGGTGGTCCTCTTTTAAACATTGCGGGTCAGGTCATTGGGATAAATGTGGCAACCTCAGCCGGGGCTAACAACATCTCTTTTGCCATTCCTGTAAACACCCTAAAACCTATTCTGGAGTCGTTTCTAACGGAGGGTCGTATTGTAAAGCCCTATCTTGGGGTGTCGTATCAAATGATCAGCAAGGAAATTGGGCAACTTAGGGGCTTTCCGGAGGGGGCGTTCGTTTTAAGTGTTACCAAAGATACCCCCGCAGATAAAGCAAGCTTGCAAAGGGGCGACATTATAACTAAGTTTAACGGTCAGGAGCTGGGTGCCGCGCTTTCCTTGTCCCAGGCCATTTCCACCAAAAAAGTGGGCGACGAAGTTACGCTGGAGATTAATCGCAACGGAAAAACCCAAGAACTAAAGGTTACCCTTGCCGAAATGCCCCAAAACCTGTGATGAGGTTCCCCGGGCCTGCACCCGTGGTAGAATATCCGCATGGACGGGAAAACTCAAATTAATCAGCAAATCGGTGCCTTAAGGGACCGGGTCAAACGCACCAAGCAGCAAAAAGAGACGGAAATCGATATCCAGCTTAAAGCTTTGTACGACGAGGAAATAGAGTCGCTAAATAAGGAAATTGACGCGTTGCAGAAGTCGCTGGAAATTATGTCCCGTACCGTACGGGTTCCGAAGCATTCTCGTCGCGGGTCCCTGACTTCACTGCCCACTCCTCGAATCGCTGCGGAACCCTCCGTCTCATTCCCTCCGTCTTCATCCACCGAACGGTCTGGCGGAATTAACGAAGACGGGGTGATTTTAGAGGTTAGGTCAGGTACCGGTGGGGACGAGGCGGCGCTCTTTGCCGGCGACCTCTTTAATATGTATTTGCGGTACGCGGAAAAATCGGGTTGGAAGTCAGAAATTGTCAACATGTCTGAGGGCAATGCAGGTGGCGTTAAACTGGCAACTGCGGAATTAAAGGGAGCTGGCGCTTACCGTTTGCTAAAAAACGAGTCCGGGGTGCATAGAGTTCAGCGTGTGCCAGTAACGGAAGCAGGCGGGCGGATTCATACCTCCACTGCAACTGTGGCAATTTTGCCTGTGGTTACAAAGGCGGAAATGGAGATAAAACCCGATGACCTGAAGTGGGACTTTTTTAGAGCGGGTGGGCACGGCGGACAAAACGTAAACAAAGTTTCCACTGCCGTCCGTTTGACTCATATCCCGACGGGTGTGGTCATTGAGTGCCAGGAGGAGCGTTTTCAGGGTAAGAACCGCGAGAAAGCCCTTTCGATTTTAAAGTCCAGGTTGTATTCGGAAATGCAGTCGCAGCAAGTGGATTCTATCTCCCAGCTTAGGGCATCGCAAGTGGGCAGTGGGGAAAGGGTAGAAAAAATCCGCACGTACAACTTTCCCCAAGACAGGGTAACGGATCATCGGGCTAAAAAGTCTTGGCACAATATTCCTGCCATTTTAGCGGGTGAAATAGGCGACATACTCACTATCTCGTCCGCTCTCACCACGGACGTCAATCCGCGGACCCTCACGTAGACCTTAGGTCTTTAAGGGTAATGGGTCTCTTTCTAGCGTCAGCGTTGTTCTTGCCGGCCATTTTCTTCTTTGCTGACTTGGAAATAGCCACACCGCTTTCTTTGGCCGATTTCATTCTTTTAGCAAACTTGTCTATCTGCCCCTCTGTGTCGATATACCTTTTTTGACCGGTAAAGAACGGATGGCACGCGGAGCAGATCTCCACGGCAATTTCTTTTACAGTCGACATGGTTACAAAGCTATTTCCGCATGCGCAGGTGACAACCACGTCCTTATAAACTTGTGGGTGAATTCCTTTTTTCATACTTTTTATTATTCCGGCGTTATTGTTCCGCCGCAGGCGGACGCTTGGGCATTATATCAACCCTTTTTGCGTTCCGCAACTAAAATCCCTAAAGCAATCACCGCTGCGCCTAAAATAATGCCTTTGGTGGGTAATTCCCCTAGGATAAAAAAGGCGGCAGGAAGTGTAAAAACAGGGGAGACGTAGGAAAAAATCACCGTGTCGGTAACTTTTAAATACTTGAGCGACCATTCAAAAAGCCCGTAGGCTACTATAGAAGATAAGAGCGCCATATACAAAAGTCCCAGCCACGCGTTTAAACTAAGGTCGATGATGTTAAAATTTGTTTCGCCAAATCGACCAGAGGATTCTAAGATATAAAACGGAAGCATGGAAGCAAGTCCGACATAGAAGGAGATTCCCGTGACCAGTTGTGAGCTGTACTTTTTTCTAGGGACAGAAATTCCCAAGAACCCGGCGGTCTGATCAATGGTGCGAGAATTCTCCCCGCGGATGCGTTTTGACCATAAAACATGGACCACCCAGAACAGGTTATAGATAATAATAAGGATATTTCCCCAAATTCGTAGATCTATGGAGTGGGAAACGGAATTTGAGTCCAAAATTGGTCCAATTGCTAAAATTAAGGTTCCTACCGATGTAATAATTAGTCCAATCTGGATGTTTTTTTTGACCTTTTCACTAAAAAAATAATGTCCGGCTGCCACCATAAAGAGGGGGGCAATAACCCCAATGACCGCCACCTCCAAGGATGAGGTATATTTAAGTCCTAAAAAGAGTATCGCTAGGCTTGTTTGACCGGTTAAGCCGGAAACTGCCAAAGTGGGGAATTCCCTTAACGATACGTTTTGTCGCCTTAATTCCATGTAGATGAAGGGGAAAAGTATCAGGCATACTATTAAGAAGCGGTAGAACAAAAAAGAGTAAACTGGAATAAAATCAAGTGTGTATTTAATAATGGGTGGGGCAAAACCCCAAATAGCAGTAGCGACAAGCATGGCTAAAAGGGCGTAAAATTCCTGTTCTCCGGCTCCTTTGGGTTGTTTGGGCAGTCCACTTATCATTTTTTTATGATATCATGGCAGATATGGAAATAACATATTTCGGTCACTCTTGTTTTAAAATCAGGACAAAAGAGCTAACCCTGATTGTTGACCCTTTTGATCCGGGAAAGTTAGGGATAAAACTACCAAAACTTGAGGGCGACGCGGTTTTAATTACGCATAACCATTTTGACCATAATTATAAAGGAGCAGTTTCCGGTTATCGTTTGCTGATTGACGGACCGGGGGAATACGAGCTCTCCGGAGTTAAAATCATGGGAATTCCCACCAAACACGATGATAAGTCGGGAAAGGAGTGGGGTAATAACACCATGTATTATATAGAGGCGGAGGACGGTGTATCCGTTTTGCACTGTGGCGACTTGGGTCATGTGCTGGACGATGCGACTCTGGAAAAGTTTGGTGAAGTTACGGTCCTCTTAATTCCAGTTGGCGGGGTTTATACCATTGACGCAGAAAAAGCCTCAAAAGTAATTTCCAGCATAGAGCCTGCTTTTGTTGTTCCCATGCACTACAGGGTGGCTGGGTCAAAAATCAGCGACATTAGCACCTTGGAGAAGTTCTTAGACGAAATGGGTTTAGAAAACGGCGCAGTTAAGAGATCGAATGCCCTAAAGGTCTCGTCTGCCGATAACGAAGCCGAAACCCAGGTCGTTGTGCTTGAGAGGCAATAACAGATTCCGCAGCATTCTCGTCGCGGGTCCCCGTCTCGCCGCTCGCGACTTCCTCAAATCGCTGCGGAATCCGTCACGACGTCCGCCTGCGGTGTAGATGACAAGTTTGTACGAAATGTGAGGGATAGGCAGGAGTACGGGACCCATCCCGAGCAGGGCACGCAAACTTGTCGGAATGACGGGAAAGGAACGAATATGGCTACAAAAAATACGCATCCTACACAAGCTCTGGTTCCACCCCACGACTTAGATGCGGAAAAATCCGTTCTAGGGTCAATTTTGATGGATGAAAACGCCATTATTAAAGTGGTAGAGAGTTTAAAACCGGAGCATTTTTATAAAAGCGCTCACACCAGCATTTATGAGTGTGTCATAAATTTGTACGAAAAGCGTGAACCTATTGACTTAATCACGCTTCCGCAGGAGTTGAAAAACAAAAAACTGCTTACGGAAATCGGCGGGATCTCCTACCTTACTGAACTGGTTAACTTTGTTCCCACCGCGTCAAATATAGAGGCTTATTCAAAAATTATTATCGACAGTGCATTACGCAGAAGCTTAATAAGCGCCAGCGCTAAAATAAATCAAATGGCTTTTGAAAAAAGCGAGATCGACGGGCTTTTAGACGAGGCTGAACAAGAATTGTACGCAGTTTCCCAAGACAGACTGCATCAGGACTTTGTGCCCATTTCCGAGACTTTGCAAATTACTTTTGAGCGACTTGATGAGATGTCCAAAACCAAGGGCGCACTAAGAGGGGTCCCTACGGGACTAAAAGCAGTGGATAAAATGCTTTCCGGGTTACAAAGGGAAAATCTAATTATCTTAGCTGCGCGCCCCTCGGTGGGGAAGTCCTCTTTTGCTATAAACTGTGCTCAACACGCCGCCACTATCCATAAAAAGGCCGTGGGTTTATTTTCGTTGGAAATGGGTAGGGAACAGGTGGTGGATAGAATGATTTCCGCGCAGGGTGATATTGATAATTGGCGTATTACCACGGGAAATTTGCAGGAGGAGGACTTTGAGCGTTATGGCATTGCCGCGGGAGAGCTTGCGGAAGCCCCCATTTATATTGACGATACACCAGGAATTGGCATCCTGGAATTGCGGACTAAGGCCCGCAGGCTTCAAATGGACAAAAAAGTCGACCTGATTATCGTTGACTATCTTCAGTTGATTCGCGGCCGGTACGTGGAAAGCCGTACTCAAGAGGTGTCAGAAATTTCCCAGGCGCTTAAAAATTTGGCAAGGGAGCTAAAAGTGCCTGTTTTGGCCGTGTCGCAGCTTTCCCGTGCCGTGGAAATTAGGGGAGGAGATAAACGTCCGCAGCTTAGTGATTTGCGCGACTCAGGATCTATTGAGCAGGACGCAGATGTGGTGATGTTTCTATATCGACCAAATGAGGAGGACCGTATTAATCACAAGCTTTTGATTGCCAAGCATAGAAACGGCCCCACGGGCGAGATTGATCTATTCTTTAAGGCCGACCGTACCAGGTTCTTTGAAGCCGAGATTAAAATGAAGTAGGGGGGTTGCAACCCGCATCCCAACACTCTTCTCATGATATAATTTCTCAAATAGGCCGTGGTGGCGGAATGGCATACGCGGTGGTCTCAAAAACCACTGAGAGCAATCTTGTGTGGGTTCAACTCCCACCCACGGCACCACAATAATATGATAGCAACGGATTTAAAAACAGGAAAAGTCTTTAAGGAAAATAGCGCGCCTTTTTTGGTCGTAAAGTACGAACATATAAAATCCGCCAGGGGAGTGGCAAACGTTAAGGTAGTTGCCAAAAACCTGCTTTCGGGGGCGGTAATCGAGAAGGGTTACAAAGCAGGGGATTCGGTTGTAGAGGCCGACGTTTACAGAAAAAATGCCCAGTTTTTGTACCAGGACTCCGGCGGGTTTAATTTTATGGACCCCGTGTCGTTTGAGCAATTCAGCATAAATGAAGACACCGTAAGAGAACAGGGCAAATATCTAAAAGAGGGGGACAGCGTAGTGGTGGTTTATTTTGAAGGCATTCCTATTTCTGTGGAACTTCCAAACTCGTTGGCATTTGAAGTGTCGTACACCGAGCCAGGTTTTAAGGGCAACACTGTGTCGAACGTTTATAAAGATGCCCAGCTGGAAAACGGCATAAACGCGCGCGTCCCTATGTTTATTAAAATCGGCGACAAAGTAAAAATCGATACCAGGACCGGCGAATACCTGTCCAAAGCCTAAAGGGATCGCCTCGCTCGCCATGACGGAGAGGAAGTCGCAATGACGATGTTAAACACAATTCAAGCTGTTTTAGGAATCGCAATACCCACTTTAGTTTGGTTCTATAGTTTTTGGTCAATGTCCAAGAAGGATGGTTTTGATCAGGAAAAAGTTTTTGACATGGTTTTATACGGGCTTTTTGGGGCACTATCGCTGGGATTTATTATCGAGGTTGTTACCCACGGACGGTTTTCTCTCAATATTCAAGACTTTAACCTTTACGCAGCGGTCTTTGGTTTTGTGGACGTTTGTTCGTTTGTGGCACTTAAATATAAGTGGTCGCTCTATAGAGTGTTGGATAATTTAGCTACTTCTTTTGTTCTGGCCGCGGCTTTTTGGCTCCTAACCATGTTTGCAAAAAGTCAGTTTAAAAGCAGCTATGTTGTTGCTTCAGTGGCGCTTTTTGTTTCCAACTTTGTCCTGCAAAAATACCGCCCCTCCTTTATAAAGTCGGGCATGGGGTTTAGTCTAATAAGCGGGATTTTCTGTCTGGTCGCGCTTTTGCTTCTTCCCAAAAATTTAAACTTGATATTTGTTGGACTTTTGTTTACACTCTCTTTGGTAGTTTTAATTTTTAGGTTAAGGAGCATTTATGGCAGGACTAAAGTCGATAATAGTACCCCCAACAATTTTTAGAGATCTTGTTATACGACTCTGGAAACGCAGCAAAGAACTTAAAAGAGAAGAGGAGATGGTTAAAGAGTCGGATCCTCTTATGAGTGAGGAGCGTGCCGACGCCTCTGAAGGCGCGGATAATGTCTCCGGCGACGTGGAAAAAACTATTCAAGAAGCTCGTTTGGATTTAATTCAGGCCGCCAGGTTAGAAATACGAAAAGCTTTGGCAAAGGTAAGAATAGGAACTTACGGAGTGTGTGAGACCTGCAAAAAGCCCATTGATTTAGCGCGTTTAAAGGCTTTTCCGCAAGCTACCGTGTGTTTTGATTGTTCCAACAAGTCAACTGGACGCAAGTAAGATGAAAAAAGTTTTGTTAGTAGAAGATGAAAAGGAAATTAGAGAGCTCTATGCGGGGTATTTGCGCGATATGGGTTACACGGTTATCCCTGCGGAGGATGGTACGGTGGCATTACAGAAAGCTCTCGCCGAGGAATGGGATATTATGCTTTTAGACATCATGCTTCCCGGGCAGGACGGAATTCAGGTTTTAAAGATGATCAAAGCAAACGAACGACTTAGGGATAAGCCTGTTATTGCGCTTACGAACCTAAATATTGAGTCGGTGATAAATGAAGTTTTTAACCTTGGAGCGGACGGGTTTTTAGTAAAGTCAGAAATAACTCCCGATAAGATTATTAACGAAGTAGAAACCGTTTTGCAAAAATACTCATGACCCCCGTCATCCCGATATTATACGAGGATGCGTATTTGTTGGTAATCGATAAGCCTGCAGGAATAAGTGTGGTGGATGAAAATGAAGGCGAAACCCCCACCGTGAAGGACTGGGTAAAAGCTAGGTACAATCTACAATGTAAGCAAGGCCGGGCAGAAAATGGGTTTGAACAAAGATTTGGTATCGTTCATAGGCTGGACAAGGAAACTTCTGGGGTTTTGTTAATAGCTAGGAAGGAAGTAATCTTTGATTATCTAAAAGGGCTTTTTAAATTTAGAAGGATTCAAAAAGAATATCAGGCGCTGGTTTACGGAAGTGTTAAAGAAGATAAATTTGAAGTTTCTGCACCTATACAAAGAAATAAAACTAACAGACTTCTTTACAACATCGGCCCGGACGGCAGGCAAGCCACTACGGAATTTGTTGTTAAATCAAGGTTTCAAGTAAGGGACTTCGATTACTCGTATCTATATGCCTTTCCCAATACCGGTCGTACGCACCAGATTAGAATTCATTTAAAAGCTGTAGGACATCCGGTAGTAAACGACATAAAGTATGCCAACAAAGCCCTTTTGAAGCTATCGGAAGGATTGTTTGACAGAATGATGTTGCACGCCAAAAAGGTGAATTTTATAGACTGGGACGGGAAGGAACGCGTTTTCGAATCTGGATGTTCTTTAACCGGGGTATTCACAAAAATGAAGAACCACAGCTAAAGCCGTGGTTTCCTCTGTTTCGCTTGCGAAACATAATATAGTGTGGTAGAAACTATATGTGCGTAATGGTACTGCCCAAAAGAGAAAGAAACGCTCATTATATGTAAAAAGGCGAAACAAAAGGGCTAAGTCTGTATTGGTGACTGGTATCTCCTTGTTTTTGTTGGCAAGTTTTTTTATAATCAAGACTTTAATTGCCCCGGCCGTTTCTGCTTTTAGCTCCAATTCCGCGGATGTGTTTGACAAAGATGTTTACTCGCTTTTACTGGTGGAAAGAGATCAAAACGACGCTATAAAGACACTAAATCTATTGGTTGTACAGAGAACCGATAACAAGCTTTACTCAATAAATATCCCACCGTTTACAAAGTTAGACTTACCTGGTCGATTGGGTGAGGAAGAGATTGGGAAAACATTGGAAATTGGTCAGTCTCTAAACTACGGAAGTAATAAATACGCTCTTCTTTTGAAGTCGGTTACCAAAATATTAAATTTAAATGTAGATCGTTATCTTATTTCTTTTGGCGATTCATTTAATAGTGTGCAGAAGACGGTGTTTGATGGGGATTTGGGATTTTTACTTCCGTGGCAATACAAAAAACTTTCTCAGGCTATAGAAACAAATTTATCGACCAGGGAGATTTATCAACTTGCGCTTTTTACCAGGGGCTTACAATCTAACAATGTGGAAGTGATAAATATGGTCGATCTTGCGGACCTAAATTTAAAGATTCGCGACATCACGCTTAGCGGCGAAGTGGCAAAGGAAAGCTTGGGCGTGGTTATTTTAAACGGTACGGGAGTAAGTAATGTGGCAAAAGCGGTTTCCGACGCGTGCCAAAACATGGGGATTCGCGTAGCTCTTACGGCCAATGCGGAAAATGAATATCAAAACAGTTACTTAATTACAAACGATGCCACCACGGCTACCGCAAAGTACCTCTTAGAATATTTTCCCGAGTTAAAAGTTATGGATAGAAAATCAGCCGGTTCCACAGGTGAGGACGCGGTAGATAGGGGGGACTTAACCATAATTTTGGGATTTGATATTCAAGAAAGGTTGTGATAGAGTTTTAACAGTCTCTCCTTTCTAACCCTCGCCTCTCTTTATTGGCGGGGGTTTTTGTGTTTTGTTGTGTCCCGCCTTCCGGTGGATGGCGGGGTTCCACAGCGATTCGAGGAGCGGGCGGCTAGATCCGGGACCCGCGATGAGAGTGCTGTGGAATCCTCCATGACGCCCACTACGACGAAGACGAAAGGGAGTATGGGCTTTATATATACAGTTTTAATATTAGTGGGAGCCCTTATCGCACTTAGGTTTATTAGGCTCCGCTTCAAAAAGTCATACAAAACTCTAACCTTTACCGAAGACAGAACTACCTTTGAGATTAAAGTTCCAAAAATTAACGACGAGGGAGCCACATATAAATCGTCGGCTATGGCCATGGAGAGCTTTTTTGCCTCTCTTCATGGATTGTTGAAATCAAAGATGGAAGATGGTGAGTTTTTTAGCTTGGAAATAATTTCCAAGCCGGGGATCGGGATTAAGTTCTACGCGCTTTGTTCGCAAAAGTCGGCCGGGTACTTGGAAGGTCAGATATATGCTAACTACCCCGGAGCCCAAATTATTGCGGTAAGCGACAATTTTGGTGAATTTGAAAGTGATAAGTACTGGGAAATGGCAAAACTTAAGGAAATAAAGCACTACATCTTCCCTCTAAAAACCTATAACGACCTGGAAATCGACACCATGTCTTCCGCTACCTCTGCTATGTCGCAGCTGCAGGAAGGGGAGTCTGTGAGTTTTCAGCTTTTGGTTCAACCCGTTGGCGATATATGGCAAAAGGAGGGCAACGACTATGTGTCAACTATGAAAACGGGAAAAAGCCCTAAGGAAATGTCCACCGCTCAAAACATAGTGCTCTTGGTTTTGACTGAATTTTGGAACATTTTGGTAAGGATCATCAGCGAGTCGGCCATGATTTTTGGTGGAGCTCCAAGTACGGAGAGTGTTAGGGACGTAAAACCCTCTGCACCCGCGCCAAAGCTTACCATTGTTCAGGAAATGGAGGTTAATTCCATTGAGAATAAAATGGCCAAGATGGGTTTTGTATCGCAGGCGCGATTTTTGGTGAGCGCTAAAACCCCAGAGCGCGCTAAACAAAACATGCGGTCTGCCGTGGCCTCCTTGAGCCAATTTTCTACCACTAACTTAAATAGTCTGGTGGTGGGAGAAACTTTAACAGGTGAGCGTGCTTATAGCGACTTTGTAGGGAGGGTTTTTGACCAGTCAAAGGCCTATATTTTAAATGTGGAGGAGCTGGGGTCTTTGTACCATTTGCCATCACAGACTGTGGAAACGCCAAATATAGGCTGGTCGTATTCCAGAAAGTCTGAGCCGCCGGCTGGCTTGCCCACAACTAACTGCGTTTATCTGGCGGACACGGTTTTTAGGGATCAAAAAATCCGTTTTGGTTTGGATAACGGCGACGATAGGTTACGTCATATGTACGTTATTGGTAAATCCGGCACCGGCAAGTCCACTCTTTTTGAAAGTATGGTTTCTCAAGATATTGCTAATGGAGCGGGTGTGGGAGTTTTGGACCCGCATGGCGAGACGATAGATAAAATCCTGGAGCGTATTCCCAAAAATCGTGTGGATGATGTGATTTATTTTGACCCTTCCGACACAGAAATGCCAGTGGCCCTAAATTTGCTGGAGATGGACGATCTCTCGCAAAAAAACCTAATGGCTTCTGCTTTGGTGTCGGCTATTATGCATCATTTTGAATACTCTTGGGGGCCCAGACTCGAGTACTTGCTCAACTACTCCATCTTAACACTCCTGGAGGTGCAGGGAACTACCATGCTTGGTATCACGCGTCTGTTAGAAGATGATAATTATCGCAACTATATCTTACACAATGTTAAAGATCCTATGGTTTTAAAGTTTTGGAACACGGAGTTCAAGAACATGAAAAACAATCCCAAACTTATCACCGAATCAATCGCTCCTATTCAAAACAAAGTCAACCGTTTCTTGGCGTCGTCAACTATTAGAAACATTTTAGGTCAAAGAAAGTCCACTATTGACATTGAGGATGCCATGAACAACGGCAAGATTTTGCTCATGAACCTTTCCAAGGGGAAAATCGGTGAAGATAACGCCGACCTCTTGGGCGCGCTTCTGGTGTCGCGCATCCAGTTTTTTGCCCTACAACGCGCCAAGATACCCTCTGCGCAGCGCCGACCTTTTTATTTGTATGTGGATGAGTTTCAAAATTTTGCCACAGGAAGCTTTGAGTCCGTTCTCTCCGAGTCGCGCAAATACGGACTTGGTTTGTACCTGACTCACCAATATACCGCGCAACTACCGGAGGAACTTTTAAAGGCTGTTTTGGGCAATGTGGGTACCATTGCCGCCTTTGCCTTAGGTACACCCGATGCCAAAGCATTGGCGGGCGAATTTGCTCCTAATTTTACAGACACCGATATTATTTCTCTGGAGCGGTTCCATGTTTATATGAAACTTATGATTAACGGTATGACCTCCTTGCCGTTTTCCGCCAAAATTTTGTTGCCGTGGGTGGAGAGCGAGTGTATTGTGCCAAGTAATGACAACAAGCAGTGGGTTTTAGAGTTGAGCCGGCAAAAATATGGGGTTGACAGGTTGGCGGTAGAGGACAAGGTTCGCAAGTGGGTGGATACTAATTTTGACAAGGGTATGGCCATTTCTTTTGACACAAAAGGTGGCGTAAATTATCCTACCTCGGCTCCGGAGCACCCAACCGATCGTGAGGAGCTTCCGCGCACTTCTCGTGGCGGGTCACAGATCTCACAAGCTCCTCGAAACGACATTCCCGTTGGGACTACTAAGCCCCCCGCGGTGAGGCAACCTATCCTCCGAGCTGTGCAGGAAGCCACTCAAGACGGCGCTCCCTGTGTGGGTAGCGGGGTGTTTGATGGCGCGTATATGGTGACAAAAGAAGGTCAAAAATACTTAGTCCAGCCAAACTACGCCGCTAAAAGTGAAATTGTTTGCGGTGATACCCTGGAAATGTACAAGGAAGGGGAAAGCAATCGTTTTAGGCAGGCAACAAAAGTTCCAAGAAAGGATGTTGAAGGAGTTTTGCACAGGGACGACACAGGAATCTGGGGCTTAAAGACATCGAATGGGCAGTTTTATGTGGTATCCCAAACCGCGGTGGAGTTTAATCAGTTTAAGGAGGGGCAAAAAATGTACGGCATAATCCCCGCCGATGTTGCAAATCCGCCTTTTTGTACGCTCTCTCTAAAGAAATTTAGGAAAGAAGTCCAAAAGCTGGAGGAGGTTCAAAAGATAAAGGCCGACCAGAGCTTGAGGTAATCATAGAATTTGCTGTGGTAACAGAATCGGGGACTAGTTTTCTTCAGTCACCGGCTCGGGCTCGTTGTCGCTGTCCATAAAGTCGCGCTTGGTGTAAGGCTTAAGTTCCTGCTTTTCACCGTCAAAAATCGGTAAGGAAGAGGTTATTAAAACAGTAATTTCTTTATCAGACCCGTTTACCAAGGTTCCCGTAAGTATTGCGCCCTGTTCCTTACCCATTTTGAGACGCTTTTGTATCTTGTCGTCATTTATAACGGCAAGCTCGATTATTTGGTCCTTATAGTTGTACAAAACTTTAGTTTGATTTGCTAAGACTTTAAGAGTAAAAGTGGCACCTGTGGCAATTTTTGTTGCCGTAAGGCCCTTAAAAATAATTTCGGCGCGCGTTTCCGCATATGTAGCAGGTTCTTTAATAAGACTCTTAAAGCCGTTTAGTGGGGTAGGGGAGTGTTTTTCCTCTTTAGCCAACTGAAGGTTTTTTTGCGCTATGGAATTAATGGGGTCGACCGCTAACGCTTCCTTAGAATACTTTTTGGCTTTAGCGTAGTCATGCAGTTCCAGGTAAGCCTTTCCTAATCGTACTTTGGCGTCAATATCGTGGGGTTCAATTTCCAGAATTTGAATGTTGAGATCCTTGGCTAAGGCCCAGTCTGACGCTACAGCAGCCTTAACTGCGCGCTTTTCCAGGTCCATGGGATTTGCGGACTCCGCCCCGTCGCTACTCGAAACTTGCATGCCTAGTAAAGTATCAAATATGTAGGTAATGTCAAGCACCTTTTTGGGGACAAAAAAATCTTTTTTGTGCTAACATGGTGTGGTGTCAGGACATTCAAAATGGTCAACAATTAAACGCGATAAAGCCGTTAATGACTCCAAGAAGAGCCAAATGTTCACTAAACTTACTCGAGCAATAACGGTGGCGGCCAGAAAGGGTGCTGATCCCGAAACTAACTCGTCACTGCGGATTGCTGTAGAAAAAGCTAAGCAAGCGCGTATGCCTAAAGACAACATTGAGCGCGCGGTGCAAAAAGGATCCGGTGGGGGAGAGGGGTTGCAGTACGAAGAGGTGGTTTATGAAGGTTACGGGCCGGAGGGAGTGGCTTTTTACGTACAAGCTCTAACGAACAATAAAAATCGAACGGTGGCGGAAATTAGAAACATTTTTAATAAACACGGTGGAAGTTTAGGCGGGGCAGGCAGTACAGCCTACATTTTTGGTGATCCGGAAAGTCCGTCGTTTGAAATTGAGGTTTTGGATGCTAAAAAAGCAAAGGCCGTGTTTGATTTGGTAGGCGCTTTAGAGGATCATGACGATGTTGCCGATGTTTATTCTAATATTAAAGTTAGCAACGAAGTATGATGATACTAGGAATTGATCCCGGGACTGCCAAAACCGGCTACGCTTTTGTCCGAAACGTCCCCAAGAGCGGTGGTGTTACCGTTTCTAAGGTTATTACTTGTGGCGTAGTAACAACAGGGCAGGATGCCGAAATGCAAAATCGCCTAAAATACTTATACCTTCAGCTTACTTCCTTATGCAAAAAGTACAAGCCGGATATTATGGTGGTGGAGCGGATTTTTTTTAATACTAACGCCAAAACGGCCATTAGCGTGGGACAGGCGAGGGGAGTGGCACTTTTGGTGGGAGCGGATTACGAGCTGGATATTTACGAGTACACCGCACTGCAGGCTAAATTTGTTTTAACAGGGTACGGTAGAGCGGAGAAAAAAGCTATGCAGGAGGCGGTCCAGAAATATTTTGGACTTACAGAGAAAATTAAACCCGATGACGCCAACGATGCGGTAGCCATGGCGTTATGCCATCTTGCCAAAAGTGTGATAAAGTCGTAAGCATGAGACTGGCGGAACTTCTGCTGGACAGACTAAATTTAAAAAAGCTTCGTTTCCTTTTTTTATCGGCAATATTAATATCCACATGCTATTTTTTGTCCTTAAACTATCTTTCTTCCGATATCGCCTTGCAGCAAGGGCAATTTGCTAAATCCATTGCTTTCATTGCTTTAATCAGTATTTTGAGTTCCTTATTTGTTCAATATCTCGGCGGGGGAGATAAAGGCCTTAAAATGGTGTTCTTTACTGGTATAACGCCCTTTATACTTACACTGGGGTGTTTTTTGTTTTTTGTTTATTTTCCAAACTTGTCGCTCGTCCTAAAAGTTTTGGCAGGATTATTTAATTTTATGCTTTTATATACACTTCTTTTACTCAATAATGTAATTCTAGTTGTAGAGAGTAGGGAAGTGAACATTCCCGTCTATCGGGTTGCCATTAACTGGGTACAAATTGTACTCTTGAGTGTTTCTCTTATTTTGTTTACAAGTATTTTTAAGACTTTTTTCCAACCACTTATCCAAGTCGTGCTTATTACTGTGTCGTCGTATGTTTTTTACCAGTACTTAATTTGGGTTTATTCAAACGATAAAGATGTTAGACTATTACGGTCCTTTGAATCAGTTATCTTAAGTCTTGCAAACACCTTGCTGGTGGGGTGGGGTGCCGGTTTAGTGTTGTTTTTTGCCGCGGAATCTTTTTTAAGGGGAATCTTTGTGGCGTCGGTTTTTCTTTTAGGGTTGGGATACATCCAGCTTTATTTAAAAAACGCTTTAAGCAAAAGAGGCGTTTGGGATTATCTGCTGATAAGCGTGGTTTTTTTGATCATTTTAGTAGTTTTTAGACCTTGATAACGGGATGAAATGCCTGTCGGCAAACGGGGCGGGGCAGGGGAGTGCGCTGGCGAGATTGGCATACTATAGGTTACATTGCTAATTTGCGAAGCGAATAACCCAAATCTCTGTCATAGTTTTACATATGTAGGTTTGTCATCCTTTCCTTTGGAGGGTTGTCATATATATTTTCCGACCCTTGATTGTGGATAAAGTTGCTTCTGCTATGCGGGATTCCCTAGGAAGTTTTAGGTTATTTTAGCTTGCCGACTATAATTAAAAAATGCAGGGAATGCTGTTCGAAGATGCGTTTATTTATTATATATTAAGTTATTCTTCTTCCCTGCTTGGTTCGTATCTCTTTGTTTAGGTTATTTTTTGAGTTTTCCCCTCATTTCGTTATCTGACGTCGTTAAATATACATAATACGACATTTGGAGTGTCGCTCAGCAACCGTTTCCCTGTCTGCCTGTTTGGTCGATTTTTTGGTTTTTGGATTAAGCTATTATATTTTCTTTTACCCGATGGATTGGAACACTTTTTTCAATTCCCTCTTTTTATTTCTGCTAATTCGTTTACCCGCTTCGTTTAATATTTATTATCGGTCTTGATTGAGTTGGTTTTTCGGTTATTCTCTGCCCTGCCCGTTTGGTGTACAATGGTAACCAACGTCGTTAAACGCTGGGCGTATGGGGTGACTTATCAACGTGGGGATACACAAACGCTTGTCTCTAACGTGTCGACACGCCCTAAACGGCGTGGTTGCAACAACAATCGGCAAGGGAGCTCTAGAATGCCCTAGAATTTATTTTTATGGAAAAGACTACATCTATATCGTCGCCAACTACTCGGCCCGCAGCAGTAAGAAACCCCAAGACCCTGAATGATTACATCATGCGGTATTTGGAATTTTGCGAGGTCGAAAGAAATTTGAGTCAAAGTACTATAAAAATGTACCATTTTTACTTGACGGACTTGGTAGACTGGATGAAGGTTTATTTAGGTAGGAGATCCCTCGCCGGAGCTCGAGATGACGAGTTAGATAATTTGAAAGTGTCGGACATCGACAACGAATTAATTAGAAAGTATCGCTTGGACCTAAACCACCGCATCAGTTCAAAGTCGCAAAAAGAGTTTAAACGATCCACCCAGCACACATTTTTAGTGGCTATACGTGCTTTTTTAAAGTATTTAATTGTGGAAGAAAAACTGCAAGTCTTGCCACCCGAGCAAATTACTTTAGGCAAAGCCGATCCGCGGGTTCCTAAGGTTCTGGATGACGACCAGCTTAAGGTTTTGTTTGATGTGCAGGATTTAAACAAGCGTTCAGGGCTGCGGGACCGCGCTATTTTAGAGGTGCTTTTTTCCACGGGGCTGCGCGTTTCCGAACTTTGTAATTTAAATATTGACAGTATAAATCTTGACACGGGTGAATTTGCTGTGATTGGCAAGGGTCGCAAGGTTCGCGTGGTTTATTTGAGCCCGAGTGCCATTGATTGGCTGGGCAGGTATTTGTCGACCAGAAAAGATAACTTTACTCCCCTGTTTTTACGCTATTCGGGAAAAAGAATGAAATTAGACGACGAGACCGGCGAAAGTTTGCGTTTAACGCCTAGAAGCGTGGAACGGCTGGTTAAGGGCTACACTTTGCGTGCGGGGATCGCTGTGGATGCCACACCGCACACCTTGCGACACACTTTTGCCACTGGTTTACTGCGTGAGGGCGCGGACTTGCGAAGTGTGCAGGAGCTTTTGGGCCACTCCAACGTATCAACCACGCAGATTTATACTCACGTGACTAACCGTCAGTTAAAAGATGTGCATAAAAAGTTTCACAAGGACGTTGTTTAGGCGGCCAGATGTGATCTGATATAATGCTGACTATGGCAACATTTATTGTTGCGGGGGTGGTGACTCTGTTGGCAGCGGGAGCGGCGGTCGCTTTTTACTATTGGGAACGCCGTGTCAATGACTGGAACATAACGCTGGCCCGTTGGGCTGGCATGGCTATGTTTCTGGTTATGCTGATCCTTTTTGGAGCCACCGCCTTTGGGTCGCATGCCCTTCTTGCTGCCTCGATCAAGTAGGGTGTGACCCACATCCAGTTGCCGGAGTCTGACTGGATGTAAAATCAGGAGATATCACTGCGGAAAAGACATAAAGCAGTGGAAACACAAAGCTCATCGTAGGCTTGGCGTGGAAATTCTCCTGACCAGGTGTTTCTGCCTAACTGGAATGAAGGCTTGGTGCCCCTTCAATCCAGAATTATATTGGAGCAGAATTTACCTTGGATCAAAACCGGCACCCCTTTTATTATTTGAGGTGGATAAAGGATCTACGGTGGATGTCGCTGGGGCCGTGTTTTAGGATATTTTCCATGTGAAGTTTTGTGCCGTAGCCTTTGTGCCTTTCAAACCCGTAGCAGGAATAGCTGGGCAGCTTTCCTAAGTCGCACATTAAACTGTCTCTAAAGACTTTAGCTACAATCGAGGCGGCGGCTATGGTAAGGCTTACCCTATCCCCCGAAATAATGTTGGTCTGGATGGCTTGAGGAAAGGCTTTAATGGGAAAAGCGTCGGTTAAAACATGCTCTGGCTTGATTTTGAGCGACTTTACGACTTCGCTAAAGCCTTTTTGCGTGCAGGCGGAGATTCCGTAGGAGTCGATTTCTTGCGAAGGTATTTCAAAGACGCTGTAACAAAGACAGTTTTGAATAATAAAGGCGCTAAGCTCTCCCCGCTTTTTTGGTGTAAGAAGTTTGGAATCTTTTATTTGTAGGTATAAGTTCGTTTCGAAAATTCGTTTTGAGACGTCGTTATTTGTATATTCGGAAAGGTCAAGCTGTTTTAAGTCGTCCGCCTTTAAAATTACTGCTCCAACTACCATGGGTCCTGCCAACGCCCCCCTCCCCACTTCGTCAACCCCGGCGATTAAATCCAAGCCCTTATCCCAAAGGGATTTTTCGTAATTTAATTTGTCGACCATAATTAAACTTAATCAAATTTGGGTGCTTAGATCGGCTAAAGTCGACTTAACCTCATCCATGGAAACCTCGAAACCGGGCATAAACTCTACCTCTTCGCTGTAGTCTACATCGTCAAAATATCCTAACTCTGAACGAAAAAGTCTTTCATTAAATTCCCCGCCAAAGAGTGTTCTCGCGCGATCCGCAATATCCTGAATACTGTAAGTCTTAAGAGCGAAGGATATATCCACATAATCTTTCCACTTAGCTCTTTGACCGATTGCAAAGGCCTTCATAGCGGTAAGGGTTAAAATATTGGGTATGAAAATAATACCATTAAAATCGACTTCGGCGGGTACTTTAAAGGGAAAATCATAAAATGTTGTTTTAACGGTATTTATTATTACGGTGTATTCGTTTTCATCCTTGTAGCGCCTTACGGTATTTTGATAAAACCTGTTTATTTTTCTCTGTGTTTTTACTACGTCTACCCTTCCGTAAGTAAACAAGTCAAAGTCGACAGACCTTCTGTGACCCAGCTGCAGGGCAAATGCAGTCCCTCCCACTAAGTAAAACTCGTTGGAGAACGCCTTGACCATAGGCAGCATTTCTTTTTGTTTATCCGTTAATATATCCTGGAACATTTTTCTTGAAAACACGGTCAAAGAAAATTTTACTCATTTCTTTATAATTACACCTTGGTCTAAAGGCGTGTTCATAAAAAGTTTTGGCTACCTCGTTAATTCCCACGGCGTTTATGAGCTCCTTAAACTGATCCCAATCGCCGTAGTTTAGAACATGCTCGGTGATACTTGCTAGATCCAAATTGTCGACACTTTTAACGTACCAGATTAAACTTGGATTTTTTCTGATTATATCGCGAGCTTTTTCCATGGGGGCTTTGCTTTCCACGCACGTATTTTACCATTTTTTGGTTGACTTTGCAGAGTCGCGCGGGGGTGCGATGCGTTATTTAAAGGTAATGACGCCAAAATGGCGTCTATGATAGTGCCCAGGACGCTTGCAATTTAGCTCTAGCTGCTATAATTGTCAACGTAGTTGGCAATTTCGGACGCGAAGCGGACGTTAATTGTCAATGGTAATTGGCACCCGTAGTTCAGAGGATAGAACGCGGCGTTGCGGACGCCGAAGTCGGGGGTTCGAGTCCCTCCGGGTGCACCATAAATATATTGCAACCAAATTTAATGCTCGGAATAGGAAGATATCCCGAGCATTCCAGCTCCTCCATTGGCAGCTATAGAAGCTCTTGTAGGAAGTATTCGCACCACGGCGTCATTCTCAAGGTAATGAACATTTTCCTGTTCGATAGGAACAATCTCCCCCTCTTCCAGAATATTAACATTGCCAATACCAAGACTTCTTTGATATAATGTCAACATTGATAAGAGAATACTACTGACGAGAGAACGCTACAGGAGGTAGAGATGTCTCTAAGTCTTGATCTAGGAACAAAGCCCAATGGTTTGCTCGCCTACTTTGGGGCGGATCCCACAGTTCTATTTCTTGGAGATTGTGCAATCACGATGCGCGATTTTGTGTTGCTTGTGGAATATGTTATGACAAACACAGACCTGATGCCCGATGACCCGCGGTTACGGTTAATCCGTCGAATGATTTCGATGTGCGTGGTTGCTGGATACAACCCCGGCAGTTCTAGGCTAGTGGTAAACGTTGACCATGTGTCCCTTCTACAGGATTTAAAGTAGCAGAGCTTACGTAGATCTCTTTGAGATACAGGACACTGAGGCCGTATGGCTGAAAGTGGCGGTTGGAGCAATCCTTCCCTTACCTGTTATCAATTAACCAATTCAGCTCGATTGGCTGGATTGTTTAACACAAGTAGCGGCTCGTTTATGAGTCGCTTTTTGTTTCCATAATAGGACACGGCGTTTCTAGGGCACCAAGCGCGCCAGTTTTACGCCGGATTTGTGCATGAGTTGGCTTGTGCGCTTAATGCTTTGTGCGAGGGGGTATAGGTATCCGGCTCCATGCGTGGAACACTCATACCCCCTCAGTAATGTCTGGCCAATTTGGCAACATGCGCAGGATATAACTTATAGTACACCTCGTGTTGCGGTACAGTCTTCTCCGGCAATTCAAGACAGTTGGTATGCCGACCCAGAGCGTTTGAACTGTTTCGGCATCCTTACCTATAGACAAGTCTCTGTAACCACCCTCCCACCTAAGTACAAAACACACATCCCTGTTTCCTCGCCAGTTCATCACGAAGAGCTGCGACCCGTACAAAAGGTCGACGGTCCTTAGCGTCCGTAAAAATCTAGGGCGCGCTTTTGTCTCTTCACTTAGCTCACGGACAAGGGCTTCGATTGCATCGCCGTCTGATGGCTTGTATACGCCGCCAGGGAACTGGAAATGACCGTTGTCCAGCTCCTGCATTAATAGTTCGGGTTGCCCCGACCTCACTCTAACAAACACAACTCTGACGTACACAGTTTGTACGTTCTCGTTCGGTCCCACCACGTCGGTGTAAGCTCTGTCCATTCAAGCCCTCCTATATTTTGTGGCCGGTGCTTATTATAGCTTAAAATCACGAAAAACTTGTAAAGTCCATTACGATAAGCGCCGCGTTTTTCAGTACTTCATTGTACCGAAAATTGCGGCGCCAAGCCTTGAATCGATAGTGAAGTGTGATCAGCAATCCTTTTCGAGGCAGGGGTCCAAGATGACCCAGACATAATAAAAAATATCATCGACAATGTCAGCTCCTCCTAAGGTACGCTGCCAGAACCCATCACGAAAAACCCACAACTCCAGGTCCTGCAGCAACGCACTGACCCTTTGGCGCTCCTCATTTACTGCCAGAACAAGTGCCTCTTTACGTAGGAGAAGGCGTTGCGCCGTTTCCAGAGCTATCGCTCCGGCGCACTCAACCCCGTCTTTCTGACTGCGTGCACATGGTACGGTATTTGGGCACAATGTTCCTCCAATCCTTCTTGCGTCGTCCGGAGTTTGGATTCTCGGGTCCCCAAAGTCTAAAAAGCAAGGAGTTCCGCATAATACAAGAGCCAAGCTTCTCATGGTGATCCCCTCCCCTGTCCGCTGTCTAAGAGTCGCTAGTTTTCAAGACTGCGGGGTAAATTATAGCAAATAGTTACAAAAAAATGGAAAGGTTTGCTGGGACAAGCCTTTCCATGTGTTGGAAGTCAGCTACGCCTGTTGCTCTGCGTCGAGCATAGAGAGCTCGTTGAACATCGTCTCCCGCCCGGCTCTTCGGCGACCTCGACTATCCGCATGGCGTCTTGTTCCTCGTTCCCACCGGAGAAAGAGCACCAAAAGCGTGTGTTCAGTCCAAAGAGTATGTCCGGTCCGAGGACACCGACGAAACAGCCGCGGTACGGTAATTCACCCAGGGGCAAGCCCTCTGCGACCCGAGAGTCTCCGCCGCTATGTACAGATTGTGCCAGCTTGCCAAGAGCAGTTCCCAGATAGTCCACCCCAGTTGGACTCAATTCCTTGGTCGCCTCTGGGCTGTCGACAACCTCTCCGAAAGCCCGTGTGGTGACTTCCAGATATATCCCCTCTTCAGTTGCTGCGACGGCCACCCCATGGAGACCCATTCTACCAGCCTGAGAGACCATCGCGGTTACTGCCGCCCGACGCGCTATTTGCTTGCCGTTCACATTCCGCCTCCTCTACGTTTTAGCGAAGCCTTTGATTCCCAGCCTGATGACTAGGTAGGATTATTTTATTACAAACTCCCAAAGATGTAAACTATAGGCTTTTCAACATAATCCCCTGCTCACGCTTCGGGCCGGTGGTTATGGCCAGGATCAGCACACCTACCTGTTCACTTATAAAATCAAGGTAACTTTTAGCGTTCTTGGGAAGGTCCCCTCCCCTTTTGGCTTTGCTGACATCTTCCCGATCCCAAGTCTTTAATTCGATATATTTGGGTTTTACGCTATTTAAGTACATCTGATCGGGTCGATAAGGTGCGTTCTTGCCGTTTATCTCGTAACGTACGCAAACTTTTATAGGTGTTTTGGGATACACAATGTCCATATGAGTTAAAACCAGGCAGTTAGCCCTTCCCACCTTGGCAAAATACTTAAGGGTTGGTATGTCTATGTAGGCAATCCCCCTGGGCCGTTTTGTGGTCGCTCCGTATTCTTTGGCGTCTTCGCGTATTTTGCTGGCCAACTCCTCGTCCATTTTTGTTGGTAACACCCGGGCGCCCACACTCGACATATAAGTAGCTTTTATTACCGATGCCCTATAAGCTATAGTTTCCGGTTCGACGATTCCTTCTGTGGACGCAAAGATACCCTCAAATGTGGTATCCGATGCTGTTACATCGGGATAAACTCCCCAATCAGGTGAAAGCCCCACCCCCTGGCCTTTTTCAAAGACGTAACCGTATTTGTCGTTGTGCCAGGTTTTGTCGACAAAAGCATACACATTTTGTATATGGTCGACCAGTTCTTTTCTCTGCTTTTTTAGACATTTTATAAAAGCATCCTCGGAACCGACGCATTGTTTAACATCTTTCCCCAGCGCCGCCACCCCAACCTCTTCCAGTTCTTTCCCCAGACCTTTTACAAACGCTTTGTACAGACGAAAATGTTTTCTAAATTTTTCCTGGTCAAACGCAAAAAGATCACGCATGCGTAACGGGTGACGTAATAAAATATCGGCATAAGCCGGCGAAATACCGCGTCCCGTTGAGCCTCTGCTGCCTTCCTGCCACTCTTTAAGCACCGACTCAAAAGCTCTGTGGGTGTCTAAAGACAAAACGGCCATTTCGTCAATTAAGATTTTTGAAAAGAGCTTTCCCCGTCCAGCCTTTTGTACCATATGTATTTCTTCTGTGAGATCCCCCGGGTGTAAAACCATGCCTTTACCTAAGACAACTGTGGCGCCTTTTATAAAAACCCCTGACGGTAATTGATGCAAGGCAACTCTTTCCCCAGTTTCAAATTCTACAGTGTGCCTGGCGTTAGCTCCCCCATTGTCACGATACACTATAACGGGACCCTTTTTGGCGTAGTCGCAAACAAATTTATCCACTAACCTCCCCTTTCCTTCGTCACCGTAAGCACCTCCGCCAAAAGCAATACTATTTTTCCTACAATTTTTCATACCGCTCTTTTCATAGCCCGATGTTTTTTAAGTTTATATCTACAAGCTTATCGGCTAAACCGTAATAGGTAAACGGACTTAGCTTACTTAATTTAGTCTTAACAGCTTTAGTAAGGTGCGCTTCTTTAATAAATTTAGTTATGTCGTCCTGTGTTAATTTCTTTCCCCTGGAAAAGTCTTTAAGTTTTTCGTAAGCACTTTCATCCCCCGCCACCCTTAAAATAGTTTGTATGCCTTCAGTAATTATTTCCCAATGGTCGTTAAGGTTTCTATTTAGCTCTTCCTTATTTATAGAAACTTTTTTAAAGCCCGCGACGAACGACTGCCAACCCAGTAACGTGTATCCAAAGGCGCTTCCTATATTTCTTTTTACGGTGCTGTCTGACAGATCTCTTTGGAGACGTGAAATCGCGAGTTTAGACGACAGGAACTGCAAAAGACAGTTAGCCACCCCCAGATTACCTTCGCTGTTTTCAAAGTCAATTGGGTTGACTTTTTGGGGCATGGTTGAAGAGCCAACGCTTGCCTTGTCTACACTTTGTATAAAGTAGTCGTCACTAATGTAGCGCCACATATCTTGGGCAAGACCGATCAAAATAGAATTTATAAACTCGAGGCTTTGGAAAATGCTCACGTATGAGTCGGCCGGAAGAATTTGCGTGGTGGAAATGTTAGGTTTTAGCCCGAGCGACTTGATGAACCTTGTGCTAAAGGAGATCCAATCTTGTTCTTTAAACGCTTCTTTATGGGTATTAAAGTTTCCCACCGCGCCGGTGAGTTTTGCTTCAACTTTGGCGTTTTTTAGCATTAAATAGCCTTTATAAAGTCGCACCGCAAATACGGAAAGTTCTTTGCCTATGGTTGTGGGTACGGCCGCCTGTCCGTGGGTTCGAGCTAACATGACGGTTTTCTTTTCTTGGTTGGCCATTCTAATAATTAGCCCCAGAAGATTTTTGAGCTCGGGCAGTAAAATGCTACCTTTTGCTTCTTGAATCGACCAGCCGTACGCAACGGAGTTTACATCTTCGCTCGTTAATCCTATGTGGAAAAATTGTTGGATTGGATGCTTTTCGTTAGGAATCTTTTCGCGTAAGTAGTATTCGATAGCTTTTACATCGTGGTTTGTTTTGCTTTCAATTTCTTTTACTCGACCGGCCTCGGTAACATCGAATTTCTCGTCCAGTCGCTCAAGCTCTTTTTGCGTCGACAGTGGAATTTTTTTAATTACGCCTTCTTTGGACAAAAATATAATGTACTTTATTTCTGCCTTGAGTCTATTGTGAATTAACGCATATTCTGAAAAGTAGCTCGACAGTACTTCGAGTTTTTTCCTGTAGCGACCGTCTAAAGGAGAGATGGCTGTAAGCGGTGAAACTTCCATCGGGCGGAGTATAGCACAAATGGTTATTCACGTTTATAGCAGGTCGCGAAGGTAATATTCTGCCCACGGGGTTAGTTTTAAGGTTTTAAGTTCGGCGGGTAAAGCATAGTGCACATTCTCCTGTTCGGTTGGTTTAAGGTCCCCTTCTATCATGGCGTCGTAACAAAGCCCAAGTCCATGAATCTGACCATTATATTCAGGCCGAAAATTTCCGGTGGTGTGATGAAATACATCCACAAGTTTGACGCTGACCACGCGAACCTGTAGTTCCTCCTGAATCTCTCGCTTTATACAATTGCCAGGTTGCTCCCCTGACTCCAGTTTACCTCCCGGTAAGTCCCAAAAACATGGGTATGGTTTCCTTTGTAGGTTTGCGGTTTGTCCAATGAGAACAGCACCTTCCGGGTTGACAATACGGGCGTTGACAAAAGGTAAGACCATATGGTAAGGCATATGTCAATTATACTTCAAGGCACCCTAATATGTAGCAACGGATTGTTGCAACACACAGGGTGCCCTTTTGCAATAACAATACCCTAATTCCTTCCAGACTTCCTAAGTCTTCTTTGACTCCTTCCTCTCGACGACCACACCACTGCACCTTCTGTCCACGTACTTCCACGCCCTGGAACCACAACGCGGACAACTTTGCCCTATAGTGCACGAAGATCCGCATGCGGTGCACTGATAGGGGCTTCCCTCGGTGTTCCCGTTAGTGCCCTCGCACTTTGCCCCCAGCCTATCGTGGGGGTACCACCTTCCACACTCATTACAGAGCGCCATCTTAGCCTCCTTGGCTCTACGGTGATGTTGTAACTGCGTAGTGAGTATTATAACACATTTAACCACCGGTTAACCGTGGAAATGTTGATATACTGGCATATTTAACCGTCGGTTAGGCAAAATTTAGCCACACCTAACCGTGGAAATGCCGTTGTTGAGGCATTTTTGCCGTGACGATATTAATTTTAAAATGAACCGCCAGGAACTGTTTTTACCGGTGGGATGGCTTGGTTAGGCCATCAAAACCACTATGCCGGTTAACCGCTGGTGTGACATCACGGCTTTAAAGGTATTTCCGGCCGGCAAGTTTGGTGGGCATGTATTCCTGGTCGGTTTTTTTGGCTTCCAGACTATGTTCATACTTATAGCCTTTTCCGTAACCTATCCCCTTCATGAACTTAGTAGGGGCGTTTCTTATTTCCAGCGGAACCGGCAGATTGCCGTACTTTTTCACGTCGTCCTTAACTTTGCCGTAAGACATATATAATTTGTTTGACTTGGGAGCCTTGGCCAAATAAACCGCCGTTTGCGCCAGAGCCAACTCGCATTCGGGCATTCCTACCACCTGGCAAGCATTAAAGGCCGACATGGCGAGAATAAGCGCCTGCGGGTCTTCCAAACCCACATCTTCCGATGCGAACCTAACCAGTCGTCTAGCAATATATAAGGGGTCCTGGCCGGCTTCCAGCATTCTGCCCAACCAATAAAGCGACGCATCGGGATCGGAACCACGCATGGATTTATGCAGGGCGGAAATAGTGTTGTAGAACTCCTCGCCTTTTAAGTCAAAGGAAAGATTTTGTCTTTGTAGCGCGTCCTCGACATTTTTCATTTCTATTTTGCGACTGCTCGACAGATGGGAAGCAATCTCCAAGATATTTAGGGCTATCCGCGCGTCGCCGTTTGAGGAGAAAGTGATGAAATCCAAAATATCGCTGGGGGCGGAGGCTTCTAACATTTTGAGTCCGCGGTTAACAATAGTTTTTAAATCCTCATCCTCAAGTCGACCAAGTATCAAAACCCGGCATCTTGACATAAGGGGGCCTATAACCTCAAAAGACGGGTTTTCGGTTGTTGCCCCTATAAAAACGATGTCGCCGCGCTCAACGTGGGGTAGGAGACTGTCCTGCTGGGCTTTGTTGAACCTGTGGATTTCGTCGATAAAGACAACCGGAGCTTTTTTCTCTTCTCGATCGTCCATAAAATCAAAACCGCGGTGGCGGGTAGTTTCCTTGTGTGGAATCACTTTTTCTACTTCCTTGGTAGAGGCATTTACCGCGGAGAATTCATAAAACTTTCTTCCAAGTTCTAGCGCTATAATGCGTGCCAATGTTGTTTTCCCTGAACCCGGAGGTCCCCAAAATATTAGAGACGGGAAAAAATCGGACTCCTTGGATTGAGTTAATAGCGACCTTACAACGCCGCTTATGTCTTTTTGTCCGACAAAACCATTTATCTTAACAGGTCGAAGCTTTTCTGCTAACGGTGTGAAGGCCATAAATGTAGTTTATACCTGTTACGACTTCGTGTAAACTTCGGCAACAGACGCATGATTATTAAAGTATTAGATCTTTGCTTAGCGACTCGCCCTTAAAGGTTTTTTCTATTGCCTCCGCCAGTAGCGGCGCCACGGAAACAACTTTGATCTTCTTATTCTTTAAAACGTTTTCGTCTAAGGGCAGTGTGTCTGTGCAGTAGACACTGTGAATTGCTGGACTGGAGATGTTTTCCAGCGCGTTGCCGGAAAAAAGTCCGTGAGTGGCAACAACAATAATCTTATTAGCGCCTTCCTTTTTGAGCATTTCAGCCGCGTTGGCCATAGTTCCCGCTGTGTCTATTAAGTCATCTACGATAACAGCTGTTTTTCCTTTTACATCTCCTACCAGAAAAAGCGCCTTGCTTTGGTTCTTAGTTTTAGTATCACGCTCTTTAAAAACCACTGCTACATCGTTTGTGTCCAGTAGTTGAGCATAGGCTTTGGCTCTAGGTACACCTCCTTTGTCGGGTGAAACAATCACTGCGTTTTTGTGGGCGACTTTTTGGAGAATCGGTACTGAGGCATAGCTGGCGTAAAGATTATCCCAAGGCCCGTTAAAAAATCCTTGCTGCTGCTCTGAGTGAATATCCAACGTAATAATTCTGGTGGCTCCCGCGGATTTTAGGGCCGATGCTACAAGGGCGGAGCTTATTGGTACCCTGGGTTGGTCTTTGCGATCTTGTCTGGAGTAGCCGTAATAGGGGATAACTGCTATCACCTCTTTAGCTCCGCCACGTTTTGCCGCGTCGCATATGAGTAACAGCTCCATGATATTATCATTTACGGGTTTACAGGTTGGTTGGATGATAAAAACGAATTTGTTTGTGATGTTAACCGGGATTTTAACGCACATCTCGCCGTCGGCAAATTTTGTGGTTGGGAAGTGGACCTTTGTGTCAAGGATTTTTGCTATTGACTGAGCTAAAGCTGGATTCGCCAAACCTCCGATTAAGACCATGCGGGCAGTTTACCGCTAATTTTGTTTCGATTCAATAGAATCAATCGCCGCCTCTTCCTCTTTGTCGTTCTCGTTTAAAAAGGCAATGGACGACACTGAGTCGCTCTCATCCAGTTTTATCACCCTGACCCCCTGTGTTGCTCGTCCCAGGGTGGGAATTTTATCGGCGTCGACTCTTATAATAATACCGTTTTTAGTGGAAATCAAAATGTCGTAATGGGGTTTTTTGTCAACTATTCTGGCTACGGAAACCTTACCAACTCTGTCAGTGATTTTATAGGTTAAGACCCCACTTCCCGCCCTGTTTTGGATTTTATATTCGTTAATAGAGGTCTTTTTGCCGTAGCCCTTCTCCGTGATTACTAGAAGGTCGCACTGATTAGAGTTCTTATTTAGAATCTCCATGCCCACTACCTCGTCGTTTTGCTTCCCCAGCTTTATTCCCGTAACTCCGGACGCCTGTCTCCCCATTCCCCTCACATCTGACTCCTTAAACCTTATGGACTGACCTTGCGCCGTTACTAAAAGCACATCATCCAATCCGGAGGAAAAATTCACCCGTAATAACGAGTCATCGCTACCCAAGTTTATGGCCATAATTCCGTTGGTTCTAATGTTGGAGAATTCCGTTACAGCGGTTTTTTTAATAATTCCCCTGGCGGTGGCAAACACAATGTATCCCTGGCTTTTACCACGGACGTTAGTCAGTGGCTCCTTATTAAGCGACTCTTCGTCCAGGGTTAAAAAGGCCTCCACGGTTTCTCCTTGCGCTACTGACAAAAAGTTGGTGAGTGATGTGCCCCTGGTGGTTCTTTGGGCTTCCGGAATTTCCCAGACCCGCATTTTA
>Ga0315277_10001715_pt1 | contig 31408 bp, 28 predicted proteins | sample YL17G05_15_MG_FD_203695 | JGI IMG/M metagenome (GOLD analysis project Ga0315277, IMG submission 203695) | Sediment microbial communities from Yellowstone Lake, YNP, Wyoming, USA - YL17G05_15 | ecosystem: Environmental > Aquatic > Freshwater > Lake > Sediment | place: USA: Wyoming | collected...
CTGGGGAGAGGGCAGGGTGAGGGGACAATAGGTACGACCCTGGGTGTTGGCACACTTGATGTCAATTCCTCTCCTCATTCTGTTAGACGCTCTTATAGGCGCTGCGATATGTTCCCGCTTGACCTACCAATTGCCGTACAGGACGCCCTCGTCCCGGCTTTGTTCGTCCTCGCCCTCGCCATCTTCATACGGCGCCGGAAGAACGCGAAGCCCAATTCAACATCGGCCTGCCGCGCCTGCAGCGCGGCAGGGACCAAGCCGATCTCCACGCACAAGGCCTGAGAGTTGTGTGGGGGCGATTGCTTCGTCGATCGTCCCGCAAGCGGGATGATCTCCTCGCAACGACATGGTAGCTCCTTTGCAGAGTCATGTAGGGTGCGTGCTCTGCACGCACCAGAATACGGCGCGGACAGGGGGCCTTTAGCCCCCTGGTGGTGGGTGCAAAGCACCCACCCTACGATCTCCTTCGCGGAGTTGATGTCATTGCGAGGAGTCCGCCGCGGCGGACGACGAAGCAATCCCCCTCCATGTGGCATTCGCCTCGGATCGGCTCTTTCGATTGGCGTAGCGGTCACAGCAGCCCGCGGCCGAGGTTGCTCGCGCCGGTGATGAGCAGATAGGCGCCGAGGATTGCCAGCACGAGTGCCGAGAGACCGACAAGCACGCGCTGACCCCGCGGACCCAGGAAGCGGGCCGTGCCGACGAGAATGATGAACAACGCCAGCATTGCCACCATGGTTCCGTAGAACGCGACGATGAGCGCCACGGCGTTCGCCGGATGCTGGTGCCAGGCACTGACAACGGAGGGGCCGAGCACGAGCGCCCAGCCAAGATAGGGGTTGGGGTTGAGCACATTGACCAAGGCCGCCTGGAGTAACGTGCGCGGCGCCGAGCCGTGTGAGTCAGCTTGGCCCGGATTGCGCCACTGCCGAAAGGCGACCCAGGCGAGGTAGAGGAGTAGAACGCCTCCGGCTGCTCGGAGAACCTGCTGGAAGGCCGCCGGGAGCTGGCCGAGGACCAAGAGGGCGAGGAGCGCAATCGGGCCATCGCTGAGGAGCGGGGATAGGCACGCGGGGAGCGTGCGCTTCCACCCCGCTACTGCCACCCGGGAGAGGAGGAAGGCCTGCAACGGCCCGGGCTGGATAGCTGCCGCGAACGCCAAGCCGCCACCGAGAAGGATGTACTGCAGCATTTCCCGTAGGCCTCAGGGTTGGCGTGCAGAGTCACTTGGTGTGGGTCTGGCGCGCCCACCGAGATTCACTGGGGACAGGGGGCTTTCAGCCCCCTGATGGTGGGTGCAAAGAACCCGCGTCACGGTGCCCAGTCAAAGTCGAAATTGTCAATGCCGTACCTCGCGTCGCGCCTGCCATCTACGATGAAGCCTATCGGCAACTCATATTGTGCCCCGGTACTGGCTTCAATCAACACGAGGTCCCTTGAGCCCAATCCCTCCACCGGACGCGACACGCTGACCAGAATCCACTCCCCACTCGACGACCACCGCAGACGAAAGGGAGTCTTGAATGAAAACTCAGTCAGGATGTGGAAATCGGTGAGGTCGGGTGAATGGCTGAGAAGGATAGCGGCCCGGTTAGCGGCGACGGCATCCCAACCCACAACCGCCAGCGTCCCCCCATCTGGAGAGAAGACCGGCCCGAAGATCCGGAATCCCATGGGATGAGGTGCGACAAGCGTCTCGCCGTTTCGACGGTCGTAAATCAGCAGGTCCTCACCAGAGCAAAAGACGAACAACGACTCATCGCGCGACACAGCTAATCCCCGGTGGCCATCGGTTTCGACCGGACGCAGGACGGTAATGTCGCCAGCAGAATCGATCGCGATCAGTTCCCCGTGCTCGCGGTTGCCATAACTGCACAGATTCGACAGCAGATCGAACGGTGTGGTCCCTGTTTCGGCACACACGTTGTCGAGTCTCCTCAGAATAGGAAGTGGATCCGGGCGCTCCTCGTAGCTCCGGATGGCATAAACCGTAACGGTGGCCGCCCCTCTGGAGAATTCCAAATCCCGATGGTTGTAACGTGCCAAGGGTACGTGGAAGCTCACGCGGCTCCCGGAGTTGGTCACCGTGTGGACGAGCGTGTCCCCGGGCCGTTCTTCACGCCAGAAGGTGAAGGGAGTGACGATGCCTGAGGCAACCTCAATGCGAGACAGGCCACAGAAAGGTGCGTAGATTCCCGCGTAGAGCGATGATCCGTCTGCGCTCCACTGCGGTCCAGGGAAAGGGGAGGGGCGAATCTCTGGCGCAGTGGAGAGAGTCTGCACCCTCATAGAAGGCAGTCGCAGAACGAGAATCGCATTGCTGGAGTCCTTCGGGTCGGTTGAGACGAAGACCAGCCGGCCGCGGTCCTGGCTATTCCAGCGTTCCTCGATGCTCAGGGTCTTCCAATGGCTGCTTCCGTCACAGCCAGCGGAACCGAGCAACATTAGCGCGAGATACGGAACAGCACGGTAACAGCGGCGCGTCAACGCCAGTGTCCTTTCCCCGCAATCCTGGACCCCGCTCGCAGCCCACTGTGATGTTCTCACGCCGTCCGCGTGACGCGGACTTCCATGTCGCGGATGAAGATCCGGGCGGGCTGGCGGGCGATGTAGACGACCGCCTCGGCAATGTCGGCGGCCTGGATCATGTTCTCCGGCTTGATGCGGGTCGAACGCCCGGCGCGGAAGTCGGGGGCATTGACCGAGCCGGGGCAGATGGCGGTCACGCGGATGTTGTGGGCGCGCAGGTCCAGACCCATGCACTCGTTCAGGCCCATGAGCCCATACTTTGAGGCGCAGTACCCCCCGCCCCCCTCGGAGCCATACTTCCCGGCGATCGAGGCGATGTTGATGATCGTGCCGCCGCCGTCGGCCTTCATGCGCGGAATCACCGCCCGGGCGCACAAGAAGGCGCCGCGCAGGTTGGTGGTGATCATTTCGTCGAAATGCGCCACCGACAGCTCGTCGACCGGCGCGAAGTAGCCGAGCCCGGCATTGTTGACCAAAAGATCGACCCCGCCCAGCCAGTCGATCGCCTTCTTGAACTGGCGCTCCACCGTATCGGCATCGGCGACGTCGCAGACAAACGCCACCGCTTGGGCGCCCTGGCGCTGGCAATCAGTGACCCGCTCCTGCAACAGATCGCCGCTGCGCGCTACCAGCGCCAGCGACGCCTTTTCAGCGGCGAGCCGTTCGGCAATCGCCCGGCCGATCCCCTTGGAGGCGCCGGTGATGATCGCGCGGCAACCGGAGAGATTCTTCATTTCAGCCAAGTGTCACCTCTTCCCATCCGGCACACAATTGGCGGGCGGCTTGTCCTGAGGGAAGCCCACCGTACCAAGACTGTATCCCGTGCGGATGGTGGGCGGAGCCCACCCTACCAAGGCAGAACCATCACGCGGGGTAGGGTGGGCTCTGCCCACCTATCCGTCAATGAGACGTGGCGGACCAAGTCGTGCCCGCACCCTCCGCAATCGCCGCGGAACCTACTTGAAACTGGCGATCGCCTCGTCGAGCGAATCGTACGTCTCAAACACCGTGGTCAACTTCGAGATGATCAGGATCTTCTCGATCTTCTGCGTCAGGTTGGCGAGCTTCAACTGGCCGCCGATGTCGCGGAACTTCTTCCAGTGGTGAATCAGGATGGCGATCCCCGAGGAGTTGATCCAGTCGGCGTTCCCCAAGTCGATGACGACCTTCTTGCACTGCCGCCCCAGAAGCGCATAGAGCCGCTCGTCCAACTCGCCGGTGTCCGCACCACCGAGGAACTTCCCTCTCGCCTCGACCACCTCAACACCATCTTTCTCGTACGATTTGACCTTCATTGTTCCTCCTGTTGCCGCCTGCCGTCAGATCGAGAGACTCCCGATACCGGAGCATTATACGCAAATGCCGGGTCGGCACCAAGCGCCCTGGGGCCTGTCGTCCTGCGTCTGTGGCGCCCCCGGCCTCAGCGAGCATCCCGATCCCCGGTAATGGACAGCGGGATTCGTCCGATAATCACTGTACACGAACGGACTCACCGGGGGCTGCTGATGTCGTCCATTCTGGTCGTCGACGATAAAGACTCGGTGCGGGGGATGCTGGCCGACGCCCTGATCGCCAAGGGGCACGATGTCGAAATCGCCCGCAACGGCCATTCCGCTGTTGAAAAGGCCAAACAGGGCCATTTCGATCTGGTTCTGACCGACTTGAAACTCCCTGAAATGGACGGGTTGGAGGTCCTCTCCGCCGTCAAGGAGAACGATCCCGAGACCGCGGTGATCGTGATGACGGCTTTCGGGACGATCGAGACCGCGGTTGAGGCGATGAGGAAGGGCGCCTATGACTTCCTCACCAAGCCCTTCGACCCCGACCATCTGGGCGTGCTCATCGACCGGGCTTTGGAGAACCGTCGGCTGATCGCCGAGAACTCCCTGTTACGCAAAGAGTTGGCCGATAGGCTGGGGTACGATCGTATCATCGGCGCCTCCCCGGCGATGCTCGAAGTCGAGCGTCTGGTCAAGAAAGTCGCCGCCTCGGACACGACCGTCCTCTTCATCGGGGACAGCGGTACAGGTAAGGAGCTCTTCGCCGCCGGCGTGCACTATCTCTCCAGCCGCCGGGATAAACCCTACATCACGATCAACTGCGCGGCGATCCCGCGGGAGCTTCTGGAAAACGAGTTGTTCGGCTCGGAGCAGGGCGCCTTCACATCCTCCCACAAGCTCAAGCTGGGGAAATTCGAGATCGCCGACGGCGGGACGGTCTTCCTCGATGAGATTGGCGATTTGGACATGGCCCTGCAGGCCAAGCTGCTGCGCTTCCTTCAGGACAAGACCTTCGAGCGCCTGGGGGGCACCAAGCAGATCTCGGTTAACGTTCGGGTGATTGCCGCCACCAACGTCGATCTGAAGGATGCCATCGCCAAGAAGCACTTCCGTGAGGACCTATTCTACCGGCTCTCGGTCTTCCCCATCCAGATCCCGCCATTGCGCGAGCGTCGCGAGGATGTTGCCAAGCTGGCGGAGTACTTCATCACGAAGTACTGCAGCGAAATGAACAAGCCGGTCAAAAAGCTGTCCCAGGAAGCGGCCAAGCTCATGGACCGCTACCACTGGCCGGGCAATGTCCGCGAGCTGGAAAACACGATCGAGCGGGCGGTCATCCTCTGCGAAGGGCGATATATCAACCCCGAGCATCTGGCGATCCGCATCCGTTCCGACGAGGAGATCCGCCTGCGCGAGGGCGCGGGCTTAAAGGAGATCGGCCAGCACGCGCAGATGCTCGCGGAACGGGCCGCGATCCTCCGCGTCCTGGGCGAGACCCGGGGAAACAAGCGTAAAACTGCCGAGATTCTCAGGATCGACTATACAACGCTGTTCGAGAAGTTGAAACGTTACGAGATTGACTACGGGCGCAACTAATCCGGCTGTGTACTGCCCGCTCAAGCAAACGAGCAGTTGTACCGATCATGGTGCTTCCGGGCGCATGCGGTACGACCGAACCGATTGGCGCGCAACGCGATAGGCGCAAGAAGGCCAGCCCGTGATCGGGCAGATAGTGCCTGGCGGAACTTACTTGACTGCCGGGCCGTACACTGGAAAAGGGACCTAGCCGTGCAAACCGCGCACTTTGGGCTTGACAGCTTGGCCCGGTTTCATGACCTACGCGATGGCATCGCGCGAAGTGGCGCCGGGGGGCAGGTCGTGGGCAGGCGTGGCTGTCTCGCCCTCACAGTACCCGTAGTCGCAACCGCTGCAGGTCACACAGACGATTCCGTTCCGTCCGGACGGAGCGAGCAGAAGCCCATGGAAGGGCTGATCAATCGACGAGTTGCCGTTCCGTATGGGATCCGGTGACGGCAACGCATCTGTCGCATGCGCGGCGGATGCACCAGGAGTTCGGGCAACACGCAGGGGGAGGGTATGCCGGACGATGACCGCAAGCACCGCATCCTGATCTGTGTCGACTGCGGTGAGGAGTTCGTCTTCACCGTGTCCGCGCAGGAGTACTTTGAGGAGCGCGGGTTCCAACACTCACCGAAGCGTTGCAAGGACTGCCACAGCAAACACAAGCGCGGACAGAAGGTCGCCCGCTAACACCGGGCCGACTGCAGGCCATCTTGACCCCCTTGTGGGGTGTGCCTGGGGGAGGTGGGGGGGCACGGTGCGTCGAAGATCCCGTCTACGGGGCCGGTCCCGAAATCCCGTTTGGGGGTATAAACAAGAGGTGTTTCATCCTCTATCTGCCAGTCCGAAGCGCTCTCAGTCATCGGGGCCTGTTGAAGAAGCCTGTCTGTGCGGTCGGGTGCCTACACCCGACCGTTGATTTACCGCTACTTGCGCCGGGTGTGGGCACCCGGCGCCACACGGAAATGGGGTTTTTCAACAGGCCCGTCGGCCTGTCCTAGGGCAGGAAATGCCGGACGTAGTAGCTGACGATCTCCTCCCCGAAGAAGCAAACCACTACAGTCGCGAGCGCGAGAAAGGGCCCAAACGGGATCAGCCGCTCCCGCCGCAGCGCCGGCGAGACCAGCATAGCGACTGAAGAGATCACCAGGCCAATCACCGCTGAGAGGACGAAGACGACAAGGATCTTCGTCACCCCCAGGAAGGCGCCGAGCATCGCTGCCAGCTTGATATCCCCACCTCCCATGCTCTCCTTCTTGAACAGCACGCGCCCCAAGACCGCCATACCGGCGAAGACGGCCGCTCCTGCTGCCACCCCCAACAGCGACCGCGACCAGGCCAGATGGGGCGACAGCAGCGCCGTCGCGATGCCGACCAGAATGCCGGGGTAGGTCAGCCGGTTCGGGATGATCTGATGCTCCAGATCGATGAAGAAGACGGCGAGCAGCGTCGCCGACATATACCAGAATCCCAGCGTCGTGAAGGAGACACCATAGCGGGCATAGAACGCGGCAAAGAGCGCGGTGCACGCCAGTTCGACCACCGGATACTTCCAGCTGATGCGTGTTCCGCAGAAGGCGCAACGCCCACGAAGAAACACCCACGAGAACACGGGAATATTGTGGTACCAGCGCAGCGGATTCCGGCATGATGGACAGCGCGACCGCGGGCGCCAGATCGACTCGCCCTTCGGGAGACGGCAGATCAGCACGTTGACAAAGCTCCCCACGGTCAGACCGAGCGCGACGACCAGTATCCAGAGGTGCAATTCCAACGGTATCATCTCAGCTACCCTGCCTTCCCCGCAACGGAATCCCATCGTTCCGGCAGACGAATTGCCCGGCCGACGGCATGGCGCCTGCCGTCGGTTTCACCAACACCCAGACATGCAACGGGATGGCCGGCAACACCGCCTTCAGAAGCCATAAGGGCCAGCGTTGTACCCAGCGCCGGATCATACCACGCCTGCCATCGGCATACTGGTCGGGGTGCTTGATGATGTCCAGCGTGTAATCGATCACCCCGAACTGCCGCACGAGTTCTCTCAAGTTACGATAGGAAAGCAAACGGACATCATACCGCGATTTCTTCCCGGCCAGTTTCATGTACACATCCGCGACCGGGTGCGGCAGCCATGAGAGAAATGGCAGCTTGTAGTGCCCCTCGATGAACACGTGGCGTGTACCGATGCCCAAGTAGCAGGCGCCACCGGGCCGCAGGACGCGCCGGATCTCATCGGCCAGCCCCCGCTGATCATCGACATGCTCATAGACCTGATTGCAGATGACCGCGTCAACCGATTCATCCGCCAGCGGCATGAAGCACGCATCGCCCGCGCACAGGCGCAGCTTGTTTGGACTGATCCCCGCTTGACGAGCCAACTGCTGGCCGTGCGCCACGCCGACCTGGTCCGTATCCAGCCCGATCACCCGGCCAAACGCACCGGCAAACTGACGCGCCATGATACCGGTCGAGCACCCGATATCCACGACCGTCATTGACGGTGCCCGCCCGTGGAAGTAGTCGCCCAGCACCGCAATGATCTTCTCCGCCTTCTCCAGCCGCCCCGGCTCCTCGAAGAGAACGGGGAATCGCTCGGAGAACGTCCCCTCGGTTTCATTGAGGCGGGTGATAGCGGTCGTCATATTCGTGCAACTGCTCCATCTTGCGGACTAGGGGCTTTGGCAGTGCGTCAGGAGCGCAGGGCTCCTGACCTACGTCCGGCTGCGATTTCGCGGACAGGGGGCCTTCAGCCCCCTGCTTACTCCCTGTCTCTATCGCCATCCGTCAATCGATACACGACCGACAGTGCGAACAATCCCGGCCACCGACCGGCCAACCGGTTGGCCCAGCGATGTAAACGTCCCCGCCACCACCGCGGCGGGATGATCGACTGCGCTCCCGACTGCTTCACTACCAGCCCACAGGCGGCGAACAGCCGCCGATGCTCGTCTGGTGTGTACAGTTTGATATGAGTGTCTTCGATCCCACCGAAATCGATTCGGCCGCAGAGGATCGCCAGCCGCCGTGCCAGATGGAATTCACTCGGCAGACTGACAATCATCTCGCCGCCCGGATTGAGCGCACCGGCCAATCGCTGCAGAACATCAACCGGATGCCGCACCTGTTGCAGCACTTCCAGACAGACGATGACGTCATAGGAGCCGGCAACGTCCTCGGTTTCGAGATCGACCACCGCCGTCTCGATGGCCGGGTGTTGGCGTTTGGTCCACTCGATCGCGGCCGGGGACACATCTACGGCTGTCACATCAAAGCCGCGCTCGGCGAAATGCGCCGCCACCGCGCCGCGCCCGCAGCCGACGTCGAGTACCAGCCCGTCGCGATGCGACAGCATCGACTGGACCAGCGCCAGCCGCAACCGCGTACGCTGGTCGGTCGTCGTCAGGTTGCGCGTCTCCCAGTAGTGGTCGAATTGGCGACGCTTGTCCCGGCAACCCACAGCCTCGGTGAGTTCCGCCGGCGGACAGGGGGTCTTCAACCCCCTGCAGCCCGATAGAACGGCGCGCGCCGGATCGGATTCAACGGCCGTGGTCACCGCCCTGCTACCTCGTTTGCTCCCATAATCTTATCTATCGGCCAGCACCCGTGCGGTCTGCAACTCGGCCCCTCCGCTGTAGAGGGACGCCGCGGGCCGCCCGAGGGCACGGTTCCTCTCTGCGATCGGGATCTTCGACACGCCGTGCCCCTACCGATGCCGAGGCGACATCCAGGCCTGATTGGCTGGGGAGGCAGGAATCGAACCTGCGCTAACCCGATTAACAGCCGGGTGCCTTGCCGCTTGGCTACTCCCCAGTTTTGGCAATCAGGACGATAGCACGCTGAGCATGATATCCGCAGGAACGGGCGGGGATTCGCGCCGTGTCGGCTTTGCCCCCAAAGCCAGCGTGCGGAACGTCTCCGCCGCGCGGCGCGGATCGAGCCGCGCCAGAAGCGCGGTGCGTCCCTGTAGATCGAAGGACGGCTCGTATGCCATCGCCAGCATCGCTGTGGACAAGTCAACGACATCTGTCGAGGGAGCGACCAGGCCGACGCGATATTCCCGAATGAACGCCCCCAAATCGCCGACGTCGGTACCAATCACCGGGCGGCATGCCTGCACTGCCTCAGAGAAAACCAGCGGCAGACTGTCGGACTTGGTGGGAATCACAACAAAGTCCGCATGCTGCAACTCTGTAACGATTCCATCTGAAGCGACAACTCCCGAAAAACGCACGGCGTCCATGAGATCGAGTCGCTCGACCCTCTGATGCAACTCGGCGGCATCGGGGCCATCGCCTACCAGGCGCAATGTGGCGTCAGGCAACACGCGCCGCACACGCGCGAAGGCGGCAAGAAGCTCAAAGACCCCCTTGGCGCGATGCAACCTCCCCAAGTAGAGATACCGGGGAGCGCTGGTCGCCAGCGGCGGACCATCAACGGTAACGCCTGCCAGCGGACGGAACGAGGGGAGGAAATGGCATTCGATCTTAAGCCACTTCTCGACCCGTCGGCACAGATCCTCGCCATCGCCAAAAACACAAGTCGCCCCGGTCAGCACCCGCGCAATCTGACCACGAATGACGGGACGCTTTGCCCACGAGTAGATGTCGGAACCCAGACACCATACTGAGTAGGGAATGCCGAACTGCCGCGACAGTCGCCGGGCAAAACGCCCCGACGGCAAGGCCCAGAGCGCGAGGATGTGATCGTAGCGATGCCGGCGGCACAGCGTCTCTCCCATTTTGCATCCCTGGCTGAGAAACCGCCACAGCCGGAGCCAATTGCCGGGACTCGCGAGGTTCCATGAGCCGATGGGGATCGATGATCCACTCTCGAAGCGGTAGATGAACCCCGGTTCGAGACCAAGCTCATCCTCGTGGTATCGCGGCGTCAGAACATCGACCGCAACCCCGCATTGCTGCAGCGCGGTGACGAAATGCGGCACGAATGGCGACGCCGGGTCATCAGCATCGGCCGGATACCGATTCGTGATGAGCAGAAGGCGCATCAATCGACCATCGTGTGCCGGGGATGGATACCGCTCAGAGGTGTGAACGGCCCGTCGTGAGTCGCCGTCGTCGGGGCGGGTCTCAGACCCGCCCGGGAACGGACAGTTCCGGGAACCTCCGGGTCCGGCCCAGTGTAGCGCCGCTCAGCCAGCATCGCCATCTTCACGGTCTTTTGCGTGCGGTAAAGCTCGCGTCTGACCTGCACGATCTGCGAACCGAGGAAGCCAAACAGCAGAACCTGTAGCCCGGCCACGAGGAGAATGACGGTCAGTGAGATGAGCGGCCGGTCGGGATTCAGCGTCCCGGTCTGCCAGAGGTAGATGATCCGCAGCCCCGATCCCAACCCCAGGCCGAGGATCAAAGCACCGATCAGGCCGAACAGCAGAACTGGCTTCTCATAAAACGAGAAGACCAGATGTGACGCCACGGTCGCCCGCAGGAAGAACTTGGACTTGCCGCGCCGTCGCCCCGTGAGCACCGCGGGCATCTCCGCCGGCACGAAGCCGGCGGCCAGGGCCTTCGAGACAATCTCCAGGTGGAGCTCCTTGTCATTCGCTTCCAGATCGAGGACATCAAGGACCTCGCGCCTGTACGCACGCAAGATACCGGTCACGGTTGTCAGACCGCCCGGCATTGCCAGTCCGAGAATCCGATTCCCCCAGCGCGAAACCCACAGTCGTCCGCACGGGACATGACTGGTCGCGCCGCCGGCGGCGTACGGCGACCCGACCACAAAGTCAACCTCGGGGCGTTCATCCAGAATGGTCAGCAGACCGCAAATATGCTCCGGATCATAGCTCAGATCCGCATCGATGGTGACAATGATCCTGCCGCGCGCCGCAGCGAAACCCCGCCTGAGCGCGTATCCCCGTCCGCGGTTGACCGGATAGGAGACGACGCGTAGATGTGGATCATCGGCCGCCATCGTCTCGAGGCGACGGCAGGTGGTATCGGTGGAGCCATCATCGACGGTGACGATTTCAAAGGCCCGCCCCGTCGACGCAACTGCCGCGGCAATCCGCTCGAGGGTGCCGGGGAGATTCTCCATTTCGTTGTGCATCGGCACGACAACGGAGATCTCCGGCGCCGCTTCGGGAGCCGCAGGCAGGGTTTCTTTCGTCGGGTTCGGGCGCATGGCAGCCAGTCGGCGCACGGGGACACAGGCTGCCCACACGCGACAAGCCGCGTCCCATGATGATGTTATCGACGCAGTGGAGGATCGGTTGACCCGCGCGGTTGGGCAGCTCACACCTGGGAGAGAGCACCGCCCGGACGGGACTGCCCGTGCGGCCACGTTGCCGGTGGGTACTTGAAGCCGGAACCGGTGTTGAAGACCACGATCTTGTCGTCCGGATCGACGACGCCAGACTCGACCGCCTGCTTCGTGGCGGCAAGGGCAGCTCCGCCTTCGGGTGAGGCGAACAGGCCGAGATCGGCAGCCAGCCAACTCTGGCCGTTGGCCCATTCTTCCTCGGTGACAGTCAAGGCGCACCCGTGCGATTCACGTAGCGCCCGCAGGATGAGAAAGTCGCCGATTGCCGCCGGGACGCGCAGCCCCAGGGCGGCTGTGCACGGGTCCTTGACTGGCGCAGCCGTCATGGCACCGTCGCGATACGCCCGCACAATCGGCGCGCAGCCGTCGGCCTGCACACTGATCATTCGTGGGCGTCGCGCACCGATCCATCCCAACTGCTGCATTTCGGCAAAGGCCTTCCACATTCCCACCAGCCCTGTACCGCCGCCGGTCGGGTAGACAATGACATCCGGGAGTGTGCCGTCGGCGCCGAGGTCTTCCCACAACTCATAACCCATCGTCTTCTTCCCCTCCAGACGGTAGGGCTCCTTGAGCGTGGACAGATCAAACCACACGTCCGGATCGCATTCCTGACGCATCTTCTGGGCGCAGTCGGCGATCGTGCCCGCAACCGGCACGACTTCCGCACCCGAGGCCAGACACTCCGCAAAGAAGGCATCGCCTGAATCATCGGGCATGTACACGCGCACGCGGCAACCCGCCAGCGCCCCGTAAGCCGCCGCCGCTCCGGCGGCGTTGCCCGCGGAGGGGAGGCAGAAACGGCGCACGCCCAGTTCGACAGCGCGCGAAAGCGCCACGCTCATGCCGCGCGCCTTGAACGAGCCCGTGGGATTCTGCGACTCGTCTTTGATCCACAGGTTGGAGAGGCCAAGCTGTGCGCCCAATCGCTCCGCCCGCAGAAGGGGAGTTCCTCCCTCGCCCAACGTCAGGATCGCCGCTTCGCTTCCGACCGGGAGGAGTTCCCGGTAGCGCCAAAGCGAACGCGGGCGTGACGGCAGGTCCGCGCGAATCGGTTCGCCGATTGCCGGATCGAGGGAATAGCGCGCCAACAGCGGCCGTTTACACTCGCAGCAAGTGCGCTGAGGCTGGGATGCGACATGGACGCGGTCGCACCAGCCGCACTGCAGATCGAAGGAGACAAGAGGATTCACCGGTGGATTCAGCACGTTTCTCCGTGGTTCCTGGAATCGCTTTCAAAACCCCGACGATCCCTGGTGCCACGGCTCTTCAGAGCCGTGCGATCGTTTGACTCGACCGACAACCCCACGGGTCTGAAGACCCGTGGCACAACGTCGGGGCGCTTGAGCAGGGCTTTCAGACTCATTCTCAGCAGCGAAGGCCGTTCTCATCGCGTCCTACTGCGAAGGAAACTGACTGGGCGTCACGCCGATATCAACGATGGAGCAGGCGACAATGGCGTTAAGACCCAGGGCACCGGCCTGTTCAAGCAATTCCGGCGACTCACTGCCGGGATTGAAGAACACCTCCTGCGGTGCAACGGCCGCGATATCCGCGAGGATCTTGAGGCCCAACAGGGGCAACAGGTAGACAGAAACACGATCGACCGGACGCGGCACATCGCGGATGGACGGATACGCCTTCAGTCCCTCGACTGTCTCCTCTTTCGGGTTGACCGGGTAGACAGTCCACCCCTGTTGTCGGTACGCGCGGACCGCCTTGTTGCCGAACTTGCGACGGTCGTTTGAGGCACCGATGACGGCGACTGTTCCTTCTGACATCACGTCTTCTCAGTTGCTTGACGGGGTCGCGGGCGGCTCACGAACCGCCCCTACAGGGAACGCGCCCGGTACGTATCAAACAGTTGCCCCCACTCCGTACGGCGGAAACCGCGGATGATCTTCTGTCCGACCGTGGGATACCAAAGCCAGTCGTGATAGACATTCGAGGCGAAGGGCGCCCACACGACCAGAGGCGAGTGTAGGGCTATCTTCTCGAGGAAACGCAGCGGCCCCTTGCGCAACATCTGGTCCCCCCAGATCACCAGAGAGCGCTTCGTCTGAAAGCCCAGGTTGAGCGCGGCGATGTCATCACCGACGATGTCGATCCTGCCGGTATCCGCAACCCCCAGCCCCCGCTCGTGGCACAACCGCAAATAAGGAATAGACAGGGGGTCGAATCCCATCACCCGCGCTGCCACGGCATCAATGGCGACCGAGTCAAAGGACGCCAGAAGCACGTTGCCGACGCGCGGGATCATCGTCCGCGGACCGGCGCCGTCGCCGCAGACGGTGCCGTCCATCACCGCCAGAACACGGGGATGCAGCTCCCGTTGCATCAGCATCAAGTCGACCAGCACTTCATGAATGTACTTGTGGGCATAGTGACGGACTTCCTTCAGCAGCCCGCCGAAGGCGTTCTTGATCGCCCCGGTGGTGATCGAATGCCCGTGCGTCTTGATCGTCGGGAAGTGAATGATCTGCCGGCCGGGATAGATCTTCGGAATCTCGATTCCTTCGGGGAATATCTCGTTGAGCTTCAGAAGCGGCGAACGGAAGGGGTACACGATCCACTCGACGTCGGGCAGGGGGGTGAATCCGAGCCCATAGCGCTCCAAGACCGGCAGCCAGAGGTTGTTCTTGGCCCCCTTCATCGGATTGGTAACGACGGTCTTGTTCTCGATCGGGATCAGTCGTTCACGCGGGAACCCATAGTCGAGCAGGGCACGCACGACCCCTTCGACCTGCCAGGGCTGCGAGGAACAGGCGGGGAAGTACTTGGTCCACGACAGGTTCAGTTTCAGCAGGGTGTCGACATCGCGGCGCAAGCCGTCAACGACCCCAACCAGATCGAGGAGACGGCGGTAGTCATCCAGGACAGTCTCCGGACGGGTGCGCACGGCTGCCACGCGGGAACGCGGCGGCATTGAAGCGTCCGCGGGATTTGTCGTATTGTCGGCTTGAGTCATGCTCATCGGCAGAGTGATCCAGTCTCGGGGTTCACGTGAACGAAAAGGCCAATTCCTTTACGCGCCCCACGCCATTCCAGTTGGTGCCAACGCGTAGGCTGAGTGGACCAACTGCGCCTGCGATTCAGCGCGAGGCACCCGCCGCGATCATCGGGAATCACGGGAAACTGGGCGGCGTGTCGACCGGGAAGCACCCATCGGAGGGAGGTCGGTTGACAAGCTCATCGTGAAAGACGAACTGATTGCCTCCGCGCCGCTTCGCTTCCAGAAGCGACATGTCGGCGCACCAGAGCAGCCGTTCGGCCCGATCGGCATGCTCGGGAAAGACCGCGCCGCCCAGGGAGACATGCATCTGCAATACCGCCTTCTCCCCCGGACCCCCGATGGTCAGACGACCGTCGGCCACCGCCCGGCACAACCGTTCGCCCAACATGACGCATTCGGCCGTATCGGTATCCGGCATCACCACTGCGAATTCATCGCCGCCGAGGCGGCAGAGGATATCGATCGACCGCACGGCATGCCGCACCGTCTGGCTGACATACCGCAGGACCACGTCACCGACCTGGTGCCCCCGCGTGTCATTGAGCGGCTTGAACTGATCCAGGTCGGCGATGACCAGTGCGAGCGGCCGTTCAAAACGCTCGGCACGCGCCATCTCCTCCAGCAGACGCAGATTAAAATACCGCCGGTTGAACACTCCCGTCAGCGTGTCGATGTGCGACAGCTCGCGCAGATGCTCCATGCGCGCATGGTTCACGAGGGCCAATCGGAGCAGCCGCCACAGCGGCCCGCGCTCATCCGCACCGACCGGCGCGGATCGCATCCCCGTCGAAACCGATTCACCGGCAACGTCCCGATCCCCATGCTCGGTCGACCAGAAGACCTCATAGAAGACACATTGGTCGACGGCAACGGTAGTGCGAGCATGGAATCCCAACCGCGCCAACTCCGGGTCGATGTCCGCATCCGCACAGTGGCTAGACTCCACCGTACCCTCTCCGGGAGGGATCCTCGGAGAGACCGCCCGGCGCCGACGGCAGTCATACCAATCCTGCACCCGCGAACGCACCGGATCATCCGGAGCCAGAGCCCAGGCGGTTGGGCGCTTCATCCCCCAGGCCACCAAGAGAAGGCGCGAGAGACCGCACTCAGCCTGGAACTCCTCCAGAGCAGCGTGACAAAGCTCGGTGAGCGAGTCGGTCGCCAGCCACCGGGACAACGTCCTCTCAGCAGACTCCGATTCAGGGGCGATGTCGTCAACCGGCGCCGTTGGCACCCGCTGCGGGCGCCAGATCAACGGCCGGTCTTCCCGGTGAGGGCGCAGCCAGCGCATTCTCATCCACCAGTGTTGTCCGCAGCTATCCGCCGGCGGTAATGCTCGAGCCGCCGGTGCCGGCCGAGCAGGCTGTGCCGCCACAGCACACGAACGATCGTCCACCAACTCACACGCCCATGGCCGATTGCCAGCACGTGGGTTCGCAACTCACCGACCGTGTAGAAGGGATCTTCCTGGACTAGTTGCAGCACCGTGGTCTCAAGGGAGGGAAGCGGCGACGATGACGGGTGCGACAGCAGACTGGCAGTATCCAGCCGGGAACCGGCCCGCGACACCAGGCCGCTGATGGCGTCGCCACCGCCGTTCCCGCCGCCGAACTGTGCGGTCGCGCTGTCCAATTGCTCGAAGTGGTGCAGCACACCAGCGAATTCAAGAAGATCGTATATCTCGCGCACCGGCGGCGTCATGCGCGCCAGTTTGATGTCGCCTCCCCCTGCGCGCGCTTCCCGCAACCGGGAGATGAAAACGCCCCACCCCGCTGAAGAGAGATACCGCACGCCCGCAAGATCGACAACCAGGCGGTAGCGTCCCTGGCGAACGAGCGCACCCAGCACCGAATCGAGTTCACCGGCGGTCAGCGTGTCGACCGTCCCGTCAACCCGTACAACCTGAACGGCGTCATGGCCATCGGCCGTGGCGACCGAGATCCGGATATCATTGGCACGGGACCCGTCCATCAACCCGCATCCGCCGTGTCCCCGTCGGCACGCCTCACCGGGGCCCCCAACGCTGCAGCGAATCCGCGATGGCCGGTGGAGTCTTCGCCTCATAGACGAAATCAATCGGGATCGACCGTGCCGTCACGATGATCGTCCGCCTATCCCAGGTAAGATAGGCGGTCGGCTCCAGCATCTGCCCGTGAGTGAGGTCGGGCGTGTAGCGCTTCGCCAGATTGTTGGTGAAACGGGTGCGGACGGTCCCAGCCTCGTAGACACGCTCCGAAGAGAGCATCGGCAGCGCCGGCAAACTCACACGGCGCACCGGATCGCGAAAAATGACGGAGTCCAGGGCCAGTCCCTTGGCCGCAGGCCAGGTCGGGATCGGCCGTATGGTCATCTCGAACCAGCACATGATCGGGTGGGATTCCGCCTTGGGGCCGCCCACAAAACTCTGGATGGCCGAGCCACGCAGTCGGAACAGCAGCCCGTCCTGGGCAATTTCGTCATCGGCGTTAAGCGTCCAGCGCAACGTGTCCGGCCAGCGGTGGCTCGCGGTCACCCACGGCGGCGCAGCCGTATCCGCGCGTGCGGCGTTCGTGGGAGGCGGAACTGCCGGTGAAGAACCCGAAGACTTGGAGGCAGGACGCGATGAATCCCCGCAACCCGCCACACCTGCGAACAACACGATTCCACCGACGACTGCCGTCCATGTGCAGCGACTAGTGAAGCGATCTCTCTTCCGGCTGCTGGCCATATGCGGTGTTCCCGGGGTGATTACTCCATCCCCCAATTTACGGTCAAGGGGACAGTGAAAGGTAGTATAGCGCCCCCCCGCGAGACAAAAGCAAAACGATCGGCTTCCCCTCCAGCTTGCCCAGCAGGGTCTTGAACTCCTCGACACCACCGACCGGCTCGCGATTGATTTCGAGGATCGCATCCCCCGCTTGCAGTCCGGAGCGCGCCGCCGGCGTACCGGAAATGACCTCCTTGATGATTACGCCCTGGGCCTCTGCCTTCAGCCCCATACGCTCCGCCGTGTGACGATCGAGCACGTCGACCACGATCCCTTCGATGGGACTGTTTTCCGCCCGCGCCCCGGTACCGAGATAAGTGTATTCGGTCTCCTGTTCGGAGATCTGCACAGGGGAGGTCCGCCGGTCACCGCCGCGCAGATAACCAATCTCCACCGACTCACCGATGGGAGCCAGGGCGATCGAGCGGCGCAGATCGACAGCGTCGGCGACCGGTCGCCCAGCAAACTCCGCGACGACGTCGCCGCGGCGCAATCCGGCGCGCTCGGCCGGGCCGCCCGGCGCGACTTCGTTGATCAAGGCGCCGCGATTGTCCGCCAGATGGAAGGCCTCCGCCATCGCCGCATCGATGTCCTGATAGGAGGCCCCGATCCACCCACGGGTGATCTTCCCCTTCGCGAGGATGCTCTGCATCACCGTGCGCGCCATGTTGATCGGCACCGCGAAGCCGATCCCCTGGTATCCGCCGGAACGTGAGAAGATGGCGGTGTTGATCCCGATCAGCCGTCCCTGGACATCGACCAGCGCGCCGCCGGAATTGCCCGGATTGATCGCCGCGTCGGTCTGAATGAAGTTCTCGTAGTCAACCAATCCGAGTTCCGAGCGCCCAGTCGCGGAAATGATCCCCATCGTCACGGTCTGGCCCAGCCCGAACGGATTGCCAAAGGCGAGGACGACGTCACCGATGCGCGCCGAATCGGAATTGCCGAGCGGTACGGCGGGCAGACCACGCGCGTCGACCTTAAGGACTGCTACGTCGGTCGCCGGATCGGTGCCCAGAAGCTTCGCATCGAGGCGCTGTCCATCGGCGAGGATCACCTGAATCTCCTGCGCCCCTTCAATCACGTGGTTGTTGGTCAGCACAGTGCCCGAGTCCGACACGATCACGCCGGAGCCAAGCGAAGTCTCCCGCCGTTGGCGGGGGATCGAGTAGTAACGTGGGCCGAAGAAATCGAAAAATGGGTCCCAGGCGGCAACCCGATCACGGGTCACGACTACGCGCTCGGAAGAGACGTTGACCACGGCGGGCGTTACCCTGCCCGCCACATCAGCGAATCCCATTGACCGTTCGCCGGCCACCATCGCCGGCGGGACGGAGACTTCAGAGGCGCCGACGGCTAGCGAGTCACGACCGGCGCCGCCGACTACGGAGAGGTCGGGACGATTGGTGTCACCGCGCATCTGCAACCCGAGGGACAAGCCTCCCACGAAGATGAGAATGACAACGATGATCGCCCCAATCGTGCGGCTTCTGGCCCTCATCATAATAATACCCTCGCGCGGACCTGGACCTAATCGTCCACGCACAAGCAGTCTTACGGGACAATCACTGCACCCGCAGCGGCGTCCCGGCTATGCCTCAAGATTATACCAGGTCTGACGCAAAGTGCAACCGTTGAACGGCGGTACTGCGAGTCGTCGGGCGCCAAACACACAGCGACCTCCCCACGGCCGTTCGGTACCAGCCCCGGGTCATAGCGGCTATTTCACTTTCCTGCAACGAGTTACCAGATCCGGCCTGCGGGTCCTTCGCTCTGCGCGGGCAAGGAAGCCGCCCTGCGGCAGAGGCGAGCCAACGGTGTGATTGCCTCGTCGCCGGCCGCGGCGGGCTCACCACAACGACGCCTTGTGCAAAGCGGACTTGCACAAGTGATTGTTGGGAACCCCGGCCGCCGCGGCGGACGGGTGGCGGAGTCGCAGGTTCCGCTCGAGGGGCAAGCTCGTCATCTGCGGGTCTCCTTCAGCACTCCTCGTAGAAGGATCTTGAATGCACGAACCGATCCCCAATGAACCCGCCTGGATTCTCTGGGATGGGCAGTGCGCCTTCTGCGGGCGCTGGATCGAGTGGGTTCGTCTGCATGACCGCAACGGGCGATTCCGCGCGGTGCCTTTTCAGGAAGCACCCTCGCCACCGATGACTTCAGAGCTATACGAGCGTTGCCGGAGAGCGGTGCAGGTGTTGGCGAACGACGGGGCAATAATCAGTGGCGGGGCTGCTGTGGCGTTCATCCTGGAACAGGTCGGCCACCCGCGGCTCGGCCAGTTCTTGTCGTGGCGCCCCATCGCACCGTTGACCGAATGGGGTTACCGGCTGGTCGCCGGGAATCGGGGTCTGTTGTCGCGGCTCCTGCCCCGGCGCACTCACAACAGTCCGTAGGGCGGGCGTCGCCCACTTCAGATGTCCATCGCAACTGCCAAGTGCCCCACGCAAGTTCGTCCTGACCCGCCGCGGCGGGTCAGGACGAGCACAGGGTGGGATCCAATCTGCGGCGCCATCACATCGTGAAGGTGCGCCGCCACCGTTCGATCTGCCGTCTGTGCCGCAGGATGTGGACGATGGCGTGCTCGAGCATCTGCGCCATGTTGTAGCGCTCGCCCCAGCGGGCGATGAACTCGATTCTCTCCATGTCGTCGTCAGTGTAGTTCCGGACTCGACCCAGAAGCTCCACCATGCGGTCGAAACCCTGCCAGGTCGATCGGATCGCCGCCGCGGGCGTGTCATACACATGATCATGGGGGCGCCGTCCGCGATCGGCGCGGTCCAACGCATCCTCGATGTAGTCCACGTAGATGTGCGTGCAGTGGGTGACATGCTCACCAATGACACGCATGTTGGAAAACGTGTCATCCGAGAGCGTATTGGTTGCTTCGTACTGTTCCTGCGTGACGCTTGACAGGACTTCGGCCAGCTCGCCGATGGCGCGTTTATACTCGTCGAGAATGGCCTGCAACGTGCCGGAATAGCCGGCCCAACGCTCACGGGAATAGCCCATCCTCGTCGCCCTCTGATCCAACGTGATCTGTCCCCTGCCGGCAGACGATACGGAAGCAAACAGTGGTTCCGTATCGCTACTTCTGGCCTTCGATGACTCCCCGGGTCGCCTCGTCGATCGCGACTGCCAAATCGACCACGCGGGGTGTCAGGACAACGAAACTCTGAGTGACAACCTGTTGCTTGCTTTCATGCGAGAACACGAACGGCAGTATATAGCCGAGAAGCGGGAAGCGCCGTTTTGTCGTCCTCTCCATCGTTCGCTGGAACCCGCCGAGAAGCACAGTCTCGCCGTCTTTCACGACAACCGTGTTCTCAACCATCTGGCCGTCCTTAATCGGGCTGCCGGAGACATCACCCACGAGACTCGTGAGCTCGGCGCGTATTTGCAGGGTCAGATACCCGCTCTCGCCCAAAGACGGCAGAACGCTCAACGTCAACCCGGCGTCCATCGAATCCGTGACAAAGAGATTCGTGTAGCTCGAGTACCGGGTCACGTAGGTGACTCGCTGGCCATCGAGGATGCTTGCCCGACGGTTGTTCAGCGTCAGGATGCGCGGCGCGTTTCGGATAGTGGCGGCGCCGGACTCATCGAGGATGCTCATGGCCCGAGCCAGGTCGAAGTTGCCGGAGACCTCCAAGTTGCGCTGCGTCTGATCCTGGTATTTGCTGTCCCCATTGATCTCGCGGTAGCCAGCGCTGACCCGCATTGATCCCGTCTTCAGCAGGCGATCCCAGTCGATACCCGCATCGCGGGCCTTCGACCGGTCGACCTCAACAATCTTGGCCTCAATCGCGATCTGACGCGGGGGAACATCGGCCTCACGGATCAGGTTCTCGACGGCTTCGACCGCCCTCGCGTCCCCTGCCAGCACGAGCATATTGGCCGCCTCATTGCGGCGTATTTCAACGGCCGGCAAGCCTGCTCCGGGCGACCACTGCATAGGCCCCCGCCCATCCGCCTCATGAAGACCGAGGTAGATCATGAGCTCAGACGGGGGCAGGAAGTTCGGCTTGATCGTCACGATCTTCTGAGCCGGTCCCGTGGCGGGAACCGTCTGCCCGACGGCACCCGCAGACCACCCCAGGCACACTGCGCCGAGCACTGCCAATGTCAACAACACGCCTCGCATGACTCCTCCTTGGTTGCCCCCCAATCAGATTCGAAAGCACGGCCCTAAGCAACTGAAATTAAGAACTCAGACGGCGCTGGTCAAGTGCTCGATAGACCGAGCACTATCAAGGGTAGGATACTCGGACACATAGCATCCTCTTTGGCCGGTCAAGCAGACCTATGGATCCGACGGTGTTGTCAGGTCCTGCCCCTGAACGGCAAACCAGATCGTCCCCAGCAGGCCGAATCCGAACGCGGTGAGGAAGTTCACTTCCGGGCTGATCTGCCACAGGAAGGCGCCGCCGAACGCCGCCATGGAAACGATGACGTCGCGGATGAGATAATACAGGCCAAACATCCCGGCCTTACGGTCAGCGGGAGCCAAATCGAGGATCAGCGCCTTGCGCGTCGGCTCGCCGAATTCCTTCAACCCGCGCAAGATGAAGGCGAAGACCAGCGCAGTCAGCGACCGGCAGAACCACAGCGCCAGCGGAAACAGGGTGAAGAACCCAAACGTCATCACCACAAATGGCTTCTTGCTGCTTTTGTCGGCCAGATAGGCGACCGGTATGTAGACCAGCACCGCCGTGGCCATCTCGATCGCCGTCAGTAAACCAAACTGCAGGGCGCTGACCGGCGCGGCGATCACTTTCATACTCCAGACGACGACAAACGCGTACGGAATCTGTTCGCAGAAGCGCACCAGGATGTCGGCGACCAAGAGACGCTTGAGCGCCGGCGACATGACCTGCCACAGGCGCAACGGATTCTTCTCCGCCGTGCTCGCGGCGGCCCCACCGCCGGCGTGGTCGTCTTCGATCAGCCGCTGCTGCATCACCAACGCGACCAGCGCCATGACCAACGCGAAGACAAACGCAAGTCGAACTCCGGTGACTTCCCCCCAGATGCCGATGCACGTGCCGCCGATGACCGGCCCCAGCGCCATCGGGATGCGACGCACCAGCGAGTGCATCGACACACCCATCGTCCGTTTGCTCGCGGGGAGCACCTGGGCCACGAGTTTCATCGTGGCGGGAAGCGAAATCGCACTCCACGACAAGAAGAAGAATGCTCCCGCGATGACCGCCGGCCACGTCGGAATCAGAATGACCACGACATATCCGGCCATCGCCAGCAGATTGAAGATCAACAGGGCGCGTTTAGTGCCGAGACGATCAGCGAGATACCCGCCCGGGAAGGCGTACAGCGCGGAGAGGAGGTTGTCGAGACCGTTGAGCAGACCGATCGAGAGCGCGCCGCCGCCGAGCGCCATCAGGTAGATGGGCAGAAAGCGCTCGGCCATGTGCTCGCCCAACCCGACGAGAATGGCCATGCCGAGCAGACCGACCATGCTGCGGCGCAGACCGAGGAAGTGAGTGGCTTCACGAAGGCCTGGCATGCGGAGACACTTGAGAGGGCCTTTCAGTGCTGTACTCGAACACCGAGACGCCCGGCGCGACGATCCCGGACGAGTTGACCTGCGCACCCAAAGGCCGCGGGCAACAAACCAGCGGCGCCGAGAAGACGCCCAAACCAGTCAAGCCGGGTTTCGTCATCGCCGAAAGCCCTCGATCACAAAGTGGACTTCCGGAGGCTCATCCGCAACCGCAAAAGCACCGGCCCCGCTCCGCATGGAACGAGGGCCGCACCACTTGAGAACCCGGAACTGCAGGATGCCTCAGCGCCGCCAGTGCCCCGACACCCACACATGCCCGCGCGGGCGTTTGTCCCAATGGCCGGAGACCCAGGTTCCCCTCGCCTTGCGCTCCCAGTGCCCCGGGGCCCAGACATAGCGCCCATGTGCCCACTTCCAGTACCCGTCGATCCACGCCGCATGAGGTCCCGGCGGGGCCGGCTGGACCTCCACCTGCAACGGTGGCGGATCCTCACTCACATAGACTGTCCCGGCGCATCCAGACGACAGCATAACTGCCGCTGACACGATCCCCAGACGTAGTGCGAGTCTCTTCATCACCTTTGACCTCCCTTTTAGCCCTGTGAAATCGATATCGACCTGCCCGACGCAAGATTGAGGCGCCTCTGATCAGCGTGTCAACAGCGAACTGCAGACCCCTCGCCCGCCGCGGCGGGCTCGGTGTGATGACGCGATTGCGGTCAGATGGCACTCGCATCAAGATGACGCCAAGATGACCCTCGCCGGGCTCGCGCCGTCGTACCCGTAGCAGCGCGTATGATGGACAACGTGGCCCAAGACGACCCACAGATCCGCTGGCTGTTCCTTGACCTGAATTCGTATTTCGCCTCGGTCGAGCAGCAGATCAATCCCAAGCTGCGCGGCCGGCCGGTCGCGATAGTGCCGATCATGGCTGAGTCGGGTTGCTGCATCGCCGCCAGCCGCGAGGCCAAAGTGCGCGGCATAAAGACCGGGACCGGTGTCGCCGAGGCCCGACGTCTCTGTCCGGGGATTCAGATCGTCGAAGCCCGGCCGCAGCGATACGTCGAGTATCACCACGCCATCGTCGCGGCGGTCGAATCATGCATCCCCGTGACCGCGATTCACTCCATCGATGAGATGGCCTGCCGCCTCACTGGCCCACAGCGGGAGCTTGATTGCGCGACCGAGCTTGCGCGCAGAATCAAGACGACGATCCGGCGGAACGTGGGCGAAGCGCTGACCTGCTCGATTGGCCTGGCGCCGAATCGGCTGCTCGCGAAGGTCGCCTGCGATATGCAGAAACCCGATGGCCTGACCGCGATTCGCTCCGTGGACTTGCCCTCCATCCTCTACTCGCTGGCGCCGATCGATATCCCCGGGATCGGCCCCCGCATGAACAGACGGCTGGAAGCGCGCGGCATCACCACGGTGCAACGGCTCTGCGAACTGACCCGAAAGGACATGAAGCGGCTCTGGGGCGGGATCACAGGCGAGCGCTTCTGGTATTGGCTGCACGGCCATGACATTCCCGATATCGTGACCCACCAGAGCTCGATCGGCCACTCGCATGTTCTCCCGCCCGAACTGCGCACCGAAGCGGGGGCATACGCGGTACTCCAGAAGCTGGTGGCGAAGGCCGCGCTCCGTTTGCGGCAACAACACCTTTGGTGCACGCGCCTCTTTGTGATGGTGAAGTGCTTCAACAAGCGATCGTGGGAGGCGAAGATCGATTTTGCCGAATGCCGGGATACGCTGACGCTACTGGAGGCCCTCGCCCGGCTCTGGGAGGAAAGGTCCGCGGGACCCGCGCATAATCCCTTCATCGTCGCGGTCAACCTCCTCGGCCTGATTCCTGGTGAGCAGCACAACCTCTCGATCTTCGAGGATAAACGTCGCCTGGCGCTCGCCGACACGATGGACCGTGTGAACGCCAAGTACGGGCGCGCGACCCTCTACCCCGCCGCCTTGCACACGGTTCGGTCCGCCGCCCCGACCCGCATTTCGTTTCAGACCATCCCCGACAGTTGCGAGTGGGCGTAGGGGTTGAAGACACTGCAGCACCGGAAACAGCGGCGTCGATGGACGTTGGGATGGCTCTCATAGACCCTGACGAACGTCAGGGCCACGCTGGCCGTTGCGCATCTCCCGAGTCCTGCCGTCGCCCCACAGCTTGCTGTAGCGAATGGTGCCGGTCACGAACGTCATCGGGCATCCACCGAACCCGCGGCAAGCTGTGGGAAGGCCGGTGATCAATCTGATTCGATCCACGCATCATGGATCCACTCAGGTGGATACCCGACGCGGCGAAGCAGAGCCCGCATGATCGGCTCGGTTGTCGGCATCCCGGTTGATTCGCGGTAGATGCCCTGAAGCGCAAGGACCTTTGCCCGACACGTCATGTCGGCTACTTCTTCATCTGTCAACGCTTCGCCCTTGTGAGCTTCAAGCATCCCCTCCAAGTACGGCGGATAGTTCTGTTGGACGCTTCTGAGCAAGAACACTTTCGTGAAGTACCTGTTGAACACGTCGTACGACACGATCATTGCCAGTGGCATGATTAGACAAACTGCACCTTTCAGCAAGAAGAACACCCAGAGGCCGGTCCCATACGCCATCGCTCTGGGAATCAGTGTCCAGTAGATGAAATGTTCATTGTAGTGAAATGGCTTGTGGAGTGCATTGGGTGCCCACGTGAACTTGTTTTCCTGCCGCAGGATAACGACAGCAAGGCCATACAGCGCCAATGGGATCGCAATCATCTGGACCTCCCACGGTCGACTCCTATTCGCTCTCCCCCGTCATGATTCGTGTCGAGGGAGAGGAGCTCGGTCAAGTCCAGGACGAGCTCCCGGTCCGTGAGCAGACCTTGGTCTGCCCTGTCGCGGCACGGGACGACCGCCTCGGACACGTGATCACCCATCTGACGGAGTCTGTAGGGCGGGGTGCTCCACACCCACCGCTTTCATTCGCAATCCAACGCCGCAACCTCACCCAGATCGATTCGTGCGCCGCACCAAGCCGCGCGGCATTCCGCGCGGTGAATGGTCGAATGCGGCCAATCAGTCGCCTCGTTGGCGAGGCCGTGCTTCACCGGGTTGTAATGTATGTAATCAAGGGAGCGATTCAAGTCGTTTTGATCGCGGATGCAGTGTTCCCAGAAGCGGCGTTGCCAGACGCATCGCTCGCGGCTGCGAACGCGCGATGGGGAACGAATGCCATTTGCCGGGTGCCTACACCCGGCGCAAGTCCTTGCGGCATCACGGTCGGGCGTGGACACCCGACCGCACAGACAGACTTCTTCACAGGCCCCTTGGTCAGGCTGTATCAAGGGCCGTGTGGCCGTGCCACCGTGTGGCCGCCATCTGTGATGGCGGTTCCGCGAAGCGGAATACCCTCTCGCTCACGCGACCGCGGTCAGAGACCGCGGCCACACATTTGCACATTCCACTCATTCAGACATCCGCCCCCCCTTGTGGACGCCACGCGACCTCGCGTGGCGTCTCCGGCCACCCCGGGGCGGGTGGCCTCCACGGAGAATGGGCCATCGAACCGTAAAGAAAACGCCCCCCGCGATATGCGGGGGGCGTTCCAATTACTCCCGGCGGCGATCTACTCTCCCACCCGGTCGCCCGGGCAGTACCATCGACGCTGAGGGGCTTAACGGCCGTGTTCGGAATGGGAACGGGTGTTTCCCCCTCGCCATAGCCACCGGAAACTCGTGGCGTCGATCACACCGATCGGTTCGCCGACAACTTCACACTGGAAGTGAATACTGCCTGACTCCTATTCAACCCTGACTCCAGCCCTCTCCCTACGAGCGAGAGGGAGGTTGAATCGATCAACCCACCCAGGGATTTCGAATGAAATCCCGTGGGAATTTTATTCGGTCAAGTCGCACGGCCGATTAGTATCGCTCGGCTGAACCCCTCACGGGGCTTACACCTGCGACCTATCAACCAGGTAATCTACCTGGGGCCTTTAGACTCCGAAGAGTGGGAAACCTAGTCTTGGGGTGGGCTTAGCACTTAGATGCATTCAGCGCTTATCCCTTCCGGACGCGGCTACCCGGCGGTGCCACTGGCGTGACAACCGGTACACCGGAGGTCCGTCCATTCCGGTCCTCTCGTACTAAGAACAGCTCCCCGCAAGTTTCCTACGCCCGTATCAGATAGGGACCGAACTGTCTCACGACGTTCTAAACCCAGCTCACGTACCGCTTTAATCGGCGAACAGCCGAACCCTTGGAACCTTCTCCAGCTCCAGGATGCGATGAGCCGACATCGAGGTGCCAAACCTCCTCGTCGATGTGAACTCTCGGAGGAGATAAGCCTGTTATCCCCGGAGTACCTTTTGTCCGATGAGTGACGGCGCGTCCACGTGCAACCGCCAGATCACTAAGCCCTGCTTTCGCACCTGCTCGACTTGTAGGTCTCGCAGTCAAGCTCCCTTGTGCCTTTACGCTCTGCGGCTGATTACCAAACAGCCTGAGGGAACCTTTGGGCGCCTCCGTTACATTTTAGGAGGCAACCGCCCCAGTCAAACTGCCCGCCTGGCAATGTTCCCGAGCCGGATTCACGGCCCTGGGTTAGAATTCCAATATAACAAGGGTGGTATTTCAACGGCGACTCCACCGAGTCTAGCGACCCGGTCTCATAGTCTCCCACCTATGCTACACATGCCACATCAAAACCCAATACCAGGTTACAGTAAAGGTTCACGGGGTCTTTCCGTCCCGATACGGGTAAGCGGCATCTTCACCGCTGCTACAGTTTCGCCGAGCCCCTCGTTGAGACAGCGCCCAAGTTGTTACACCATTCGTGCAGGTCGGAATTTACCCGACAAGGAATTTCGCTACCTTAGGCAGGTTGTTACGCCTCCTGTCGCCTGCGGGCCACACTCCCGGTGAACAAGGGGCTTTAACCCCTTGCCTCGCGGTCAGGAGTAATGCAAGGGGCTGAAGCCCCTTGTTTACCCGTTTGTAATGATTGCCGCAGACAGGATCGGTCCGGTCGTTTCCGCCGGACTCTGCATGTCGCCATGCAGGTCGGACTATATCTTGACACCCAGACACCCTGTTGTCATCCTGAGCCCGATTCGCGCCATGCGTGAATCGGTGCGAAGGATCTGCTGTTGAAAAGCAGATTCCTCGCTGCGCTCGGAATGACAATGAGCGCGTTGCGCGTCTCCGGCATATAGTCTCTGAGGATTCCGCAGCCGCGTCATTGCGTCGGGCACGGCGTGCCGTGCCCCTACAAGAACACGCGATTGCGGTCTTTCCTGCTGGTTGTCCGCACTTCACGCGTTGTCACCCGCCGGCGGCGGGTAGCGGAAGATCCTCGGATATTCCAGCATATAGCCGGATTTGGTAACGGCCCTATTTGCGTCCGCCAGAGGCGGACAAGGATAGCGAATCGGAATAAAGGGGACGTGATTGAACCGTTATAGTTACGGCCGCCGTTTACTGGGGCTTCGATTCAGAGCTTTGCCTTGCGGCTGACCCCTCCTCTTAACCTTCCAGCACCGGGCAGGTGTCAGTCCGTATACGTCGCCTTCTTAGGCTTCGCACAGACATGTGTTTTTAGTAAACAGTCACCCAGGCCACTTTACTGTGGCTCCATTCCGCGGGCGTCGCGTGGACGCCAACGTACTAAGGAGCACCCCTTCTTCCGAAGTTACGGGGCCATTTTGCCTAGTTCCTTAACGAGGGTTCTCTCGAGCACCTTAGGATATTCTCCTCACCCACCTGTGTCGGTTTGCGGTACGGGCTCCCGAAGACACTCGCTTAGAGGTTTTTCTCGGCAGCGGGCTTGAGACCAGTTTGCGGGCTTGCGCCCTCCCCATCGCTTCTCGGAGTCATGGCACGGTGGATTTGCCTGCCGTGCCCCCCTACCAGCTTGGACCCGGACATCCATCACCGGGCTGGCCGTCGCTTCTGCGTCACCCCATCGCTCAAACGTGTCCTCAGGAGGTACAGGAATATTCGCCTGTTTGCCATCGCCTACGCCTCTCGGCCTCGGCTTAGGACCCGACTGACCCTGAGCGGATTAACCTTCCTCAGGAACCCTTGGGTTTTCGGTGGACGGGTTTCTCGCCCGTCTTATCGCTACTCGTTCCGGCATAATCTCTTCCCAACGGTCCAGTCGCCCTCACGGACGGCCTTCACACCATTGGCAATGCTCCCCTACCAAACCGCCTTGCGGCGGAGTTCGCGGCTTCGGCGGCACGCTTAGTCCCGGTAATTATCGGCGCAGGATCACTAGACTAGTGAGCTATTACGCACTCTTTAAATGGTGGCTGCTTCTAAGCCAACATCCTAGCTGTTTTAGTAGTCCTACATCCTTAGTCACTCAGCGTGCACTTCGGGGCCTTAGCCGGCGATCTGGGTTGTTTCCCTCTCGGACGCGAAGCTTATCCCTCGCGCCCTGACTCCCGTGTAACGACGCCACGGCATTCGGAGTTTGATTGGGGTCGGTAACCTTGTGGGGCCCCTAACCCATTCAGTGCTCTACCTCCGTGGCTCTATAGCACGAGGCTAGCCCGAAAGCTATTTCGGGGAGAACCAGCTATCGCCGAGTTTGATTGGCCTTTCACCCCTAGGCACAGCTCATCCCCCGGCTTTTCAACGCAGGTGGGTTCGGACCTCCAGCGCGTTTTACCGCGCTTTCATCCTGGCCATGCCTAGATCACACGGCTTCGGGTCTGCCGCATACGACCATAAATCGCCCATTTCGGACTCGCTTTCGCTACGGCTACGCCAGTGTTTGGCTTAACCGGCCACATGCGAGCAACTCGCCGGATCATTATTCAATAGGCACGCGGTCATCCCGCGTCAGCCCGAAAGCCGACGAAGGACTCCCACAGCTTGTAGGTATACGGTTTCAGGTACTATTTCACTCTCCGTCAGGAGTGCTTTTCACCTTTCCCTCACGGTACTGGTTCACTATCGGTCACGGGTGAGTATTTAGCCTTATCGCGTGGTCGCGACAGATTCAGACGGGATTTCACGTGTCCCGCCCTACTTGGGTGCCCATCCAGAGGAAGTCACATGCATTTCGCCTACAGGCCTCTCACCTTCTGTGGCGTACCGTTCCAGATACTTCGGCTATGAATGTGATTGTTAACTTCCCGGTTCCCCGGCATGGGAACCACGGATGAGTCCCGCTACCCCGGCCGCACAACGGACGCCGCCTTTAACGTGCCAACCGGTTTAGGCTGTTCCCTGTTCGCTCGCCGCTACTGAGGGAATCACTGTTGTTGTCTTGTCCTGAGGTTACTAAGATGTTTCAGTTCTCCTCGTTCGCTCCCGCCCGCCTATGTATTCAGCGGGGGGTGATTCCGTATGAACGGAACCGGGTTGCCCCATTCGGAAATCCCCGGATCAATGCGTGTTTGCCGCTACCCGAGGCTTATCGCAGCTTACCACGTCCTTCATCGCCTACCCGTGCCAAGGCATCCCCCGTATACCCTTGGTAACTTGACCGAAAATCCTTGGGTGGCTCGATCGACTCTCTCGGTCGAAAGAGAAATCGAGACACTTCCAGTATGAAGTTGTCAAAGAACCGATCGGCCGCGATCCCCCACCGGGGACCGCCAAGCTTTTCTAGCCACCCTCCGACTTTGGTGGAGACGACCGGGATCGAACCGGCGACCTACGGCGTGCAAAACCGTCGCTCTCCCAGCTGAGCTACGTCCCCAGATTCTCCCGCGCCGGGCCGTTTTACCCACATGCGGAGGGTTGTTCTTCTGAGTTGACAAAGAGCGCGACAGTGGGCCTAAGTGGAGTTGAACCACTGACCTCGCGCTTATCAGGCGCGCGCTCTAACCGTCTGAGCTATAGGCCCCAGCCCTGCAACGCCAGATATCCCTGCGATGACCCGGAGGGCCCATGGCCAGCGGCTTGAACCCCCGCTCAAACTGGCAGAGTAAACAACAAATAGCGTGACAGGCCTTCGGCCGATTCGATGTGATCGACCTCGGTTGTTCTGTCCCACCCGAGAGTGGAACGTCACACCGTACTCCTTAGAAAGGAGGTGATCCAGCCGCAGCTTCCGCTACGGCTACCTTGTTACGACTTAGCCCCAGTCATCGGGTTTACCTTGGGCATCGCCATCCCTTGCGGGTTAGAACGATGACTTTGGGTACCCCCGACTTCCATGGCTTGACGGGCGGTGTGTACAAGGCCCGGGAACGTATTCACCGCGGCGTGCTGATCCGCGATTACTAGCGATTCCGCCTTCATGGAGTCGAGTTGCAGACTCCAATCTGAACTGAGGCCGGCTTTAGGGATTGGCTCCACCTCGCGGTCTTGCGACCCTCTGTACCGACCATTGTAGTACGTGTGTAGCCCTGGACGTAAGGGCCATGAGGACTTGACGTCATCCCCACCTTCCTCCCCGTTGACCGGGGCAGTCTCCCCAGAGTTCCCGGCATGATCCGCTGGCAACTGAGGACAGGGG
>Ga0315277_10001717_pt1 | contig 31400 bp, 29 predicted proteins | sample YL17G05_15_MG_FD_203695 | JGI IMG/M metagenome (GOLD analysis project Ga0315277, IMG submission 203695) | Sediment microbial communities from Yellowstone Lake, YNP, Wyoming, USA - YL17G05_15 | ecosystem: Environmental > Aquatic > Freshwater > Lake > Sediment | place: USA: Wyoming | collected...
AATTTGCCAGCGAGGTTTTGGATAAAAGCCATTACGGCTTGGAAAACATTAAGGAAAGGATTTTGGAATATCTTTCAGTTTTAATTCTTCAGGAGCAAAGAAGCGAGAAAAAGATCAAAGCGCCAGTTTTGTGTTTTATAGGTTTGGTAGGGACAGGAAAAACAACTATTGCTAAGGCGATTGCCGAAGCTTTGGGCAGAAAACTTATTCGTATTCCCTTCGGTGGTTTAGGCGACACAATGTATCTTCGCGGTCAGTCAAGACTTCATTCCGAGGCCGAGCCGGGGCAATTGATTAAAGGCTTGGTAAAAGCGGGGTCAAAAAATCCAGTTATCCTTCTTGACGAAATAGACCGGGTGGCGGATGAAGCTTTAAACGCAGTAATGGGTGTTTTGGTAGAGCTTTTAGACCCGGAGCAAAATGACAGGTTTAGCGATTATTTTATAGACTATCCTTTTAATTTATCCGAGGCGATTTTTATCGCTACCGGCAACAACACGCGAAGAGTGGCGACGGCGGTTTTAGACCGTTTGGAAGTGATTCAAATGCCCTCTTACAATGATGAGGAAAAAATTGCCATCGGTAAAAAGTATCTTTTTCCAAAAGCAGTGGAAGAGGCCGGTTTAAAACCGGAAGAATTGGAAATTAACGAAAATTGCTGGCAGCAAATTGTTCGGCCGTTAGGGTTTGATGCCGGCGTCCGCACTTTGGGGAGGACGATTGATGGCATCTGCCGCAAAGCGGCAAAGGAAATTGTTGAAGGAAAAACACAAAAATTAATTATTACTTTAGAAAACATAAAAGAGTACTTACCGTCTTGGTAGAGACGCGTTACAATGCGTCTCTACGATCTGTCCAATTTTAAAAAATCGGCACAGGTTGGCAGGAGTCTTCAATTAAAATAGGGACAAAATTGACATCACTAATTTTTTTTCGGGCGGTGTCAATGGTAATTTCGGCGATGGCACCTTTTTTTGTTTCCTCACTCCACATTTGGTCAAAAACAAAATTACCTAAAGAATAAATAATCGGTTTTTCTTTGTAATATTCAAGCGGCTGCAAAGTATGGGGGTGATGACCTAAAATTAAATCCGCCCCTTGATCAATAGTAAAATAGGCGAGCTCTTTTTGCCGCAAAGACGGCGTTTCTTCATATTCACTTCCCCAGTGAAAATTAACGACAATAAAATCAGCGTTTTCTTTTGCTTTTTTAATAATCTCCGCAAGGAAGGTTTTATTAATAGGTCGTACAATATCGTCAAAACCTAAAAGAGCAAAGTTTATATTTTTAATTTTTTTGTAAAGAATATTTTTTTCATTGAAATAATCAATTTTATTTTCATTTAATGTTTTTAAAGTTTCATTAAAACCGTTTAGACCATAATTTAAAATATGATTGTTGGCAAGGTTGACGGCATCAAATCCAGCAAAAACCAGACCGGAGATGTTGGTAATTTGTCCACAAAAGATCACCCCAGTTCTTATTGTCGGGCAATTTTCAATTAAAGGCGATTCAAGATTTCCCAAAGTGAAATCGGCTTTTTTCAAAATTTCTGCGGTTTTTAAAAAGGGAAAATTTGGGTCATTCCTTTGTTGAATCTGAAAATTTACTTCTCTCGCCAAACTGATGTCACCGACGGCGGCAATGGTAAAAAAATTATCAATGTCAGCAGGTTTTTCCGTTGGCAGGGGTCTAAGTGGTGGTTTAGCAGAAGAATCTATATTTATAATCGAAACTTTCTTGTTTTGTTTTTTTGAAAAATTTAGAAATAAAAGAAGAATATTAAGAAAAATCAGAGAGAATAATAAAAACAAAAGAGGTTTAGGCACTTTCACTACCAAATATTTTACATCACCGTTGCATTGTCGATTTTTTCAGTTTTTTTGCCTTTCTTCCCAAAAAAACCATTCCCGCGCCGGAGGAAAATAAGAGCGCGGTGGGAAGAAAAAAACCGACGGTGGGCAGAGTTTCCCCGCCGCCTTTGTTTATTTCATCCCAGTTAATGTTGCTTGTCCCTGAAACTAGGGTGAAAGAAATCTCACTGCCGCTGCTTTTTAACAAAACCGTGTGTTCGCCTTCGGAAAGCGCGGTCGGCACGGTAAACTGCCACTCGTCGGCGGCATTGCCCGCGGTTTGATAAGCAGTGCCGTCAATGATAATGTCCACCGCTTCACTGCCGGAGGCTTCACCGCTAAAAGTGGGCGTTAAATCGGTGTGATACCAGCGGGAATAAAGTTTGCCGTCAGTATCGACACCGCTTATTGATTTTAAATTGAAACCGGAGGCAAATACTTTCACATCGGAAAAGAGAAGAAGAAAAACAAGAACTAAAAATAAGGTCTTTTTCAGCGTTTGTGGTATCATTATCTCAATTAAAGACTGTTTGAAAAAGATTGTCAATTGAATAAAGATGAAAGGATGAGAGGATGAAAAGATGATAATCAAAACAAATTCCAATAAACAAATCAAACAAATCCCAAACTTCAAATAAATTACAATTGTCAATATTTAAATTCTAAACAATTTAATCATTTAACAGTTTAACAATTAAAACATTTAGAACATTTGAATAAAAAAGTAACGATTTTCGGGTTTTCACAGGCGAAGCCGGAGGATCAGTTGTATAAAGACGCGGAGAAAACAGCCGAGCTTTTGGCAGAGAAGGGTTTTACGATTGTCAACGGCGCTGGGCCGGGAGTGATGAAAGCGGCAAGTGTTGGCGCGAAAAAGGTAAATGGAAAAACAATCGGCGTTTGGTTTCAGCCGAAAGATATGACTAATTTCGAAGGCAGAGACAAAAGCAACCCGATAGACGAAGAATATGGTTTGCCAAATTATGTGGAAAGGACATTAAAGCTTTTGGAGTTGGGCGATATTTATGTTATCTTTAACGGCGGCACGGGAACGATTTCCGAATTTGCGATGGCATGGGGTTTGGCGCGGCTTTATTTTGGCAAGCACAAACCTTTAATTCTTTTTGGCTCTTGGTGGCACGAAATTTTAGAAGCTTTTGGGAAAAACATGCTTTTGAGAAAAGAGGAGTTGAAAGTTTACCGGATTGTTAATACACCGGAAGAAGTGGTCGCGGAGGTGGTGGAATTAACAAAGTGAACGATTTTTAATTGATTTTCAATCTTTTAAATTTTAAATTCTATAAGGATGAACGAACTTGGTACAGAAATATTGTTGCTATTGAATAAACCCTATATGATGGTGCCACTTTTTATCTGGATTATTTTTTGGAAAGGCTTTAGTTTATGGAAAGCGGCGACCAAAAGACAGTTCTGGTGGTTTGTCATTTTGCTTTTGGTAAACAGTTTGGGAATTTTGGAGATTATTTATATTTTTGTCCTGAGTAAGCGCGATTTGGACAAAGGAAAAACACTGTTGTTTTTGGAGAAAAAGTTTAAGAGAAAGGAAAAGAAATGAAAAAATTATTAGTGATTTTTGCGGCGGCAGTTTTAGTAGGTGTTGGTATTTTCGCTTTGGTAAGAGGTAAAAAAGGCAAAGTTTTGCCGGTGGCGGAGGGAAGCGAAAAGCAGGCGATTATCTTTGTCAGTGAAACCTGTGGCCATTGCCAGAATTTAAAAAAATGGCTTGAAGAGAACAAGGAAACTGCAAAAAAGTTTAACTTTGTTTTTAAGGAAATGAACGGTAATTCGGAAAACGGCCAGCTTTTAATGGACAAAGCGAAGGAATGCAATTATGACGCCAGCACCGGCATCGGCGTGCCGTTTTTGTTTGCTGACGGCAAATGTTTTGCCGGCGATCAGCCGATTATTGAGTACATTAAGGAAAAAGTGAGAAGTGAGTAATGAGTAATGAATAGTCAAAAAAAAGAATGATAGGATGAAAAGATGATAATCTAATAAATTTCCAATAACCAATGACTATTTACCTGCCCGCAATGCTTCGCATAGCGATGCAGGCGGGATATCCAAAAACCAAACACCAAAAAAAAGTATTGCTTGATAATTGGTTATTGGTTTTTATTTCGTCATTGGGATTTGGTTATTGGTAATTATTTAGGTTAATTAGAATAATTAGGTCAATTTTTATGAGAGTCTATGTTCTTAGTTAAACCTGCTTATGCCATTTGTCCCGTCTGCATCGTCGCCGTTGGCGGCGGATTGGTAATTGCGGAAAAATTGGGTGTTGATGATTTAATTGCTGCCCTTTGGATCGGAGCACTGATGACCGCTTTTGCCTTTTGGGCGGCGGAAAAGTTTAAGAGAATTAAACTGCCTAAACCGGAAATTAGTTGGCCGATCCTTTTTTATCTAATGACTTTGGGAGTTTTGAAAATTCAGGGGAAAATAAATAACCCGTATTGTAAAATCTGGGGGATTTGCAAAATTTGGTTGGGGCTAACGGTGGGGACAATCGTTTTTTGGCTGGGAGTTTTGATGGATAAATTTTTGCGCCGGAGAAATAACGGTAAAGCCTTTTTCCCATTTCAAAAAGTTATTATTCCTTTAGCCGCCGTCATTTTAATGAGTTGGGGATTTTATTTAATAACTTGTCAATGAACAACAAACTTTTTGACCAAAAAAAAGTAAAAGAATTGTTGAGCAAGGTTAAAAATATTCAAACGGGCAATAAATTGGATCTTTCTTCTGGCGAAGATCTTTCGGTAGCAATAATGAATCTTATTGGCATTGAAGAACACATGTTCTTTACTGCAGCCAAAACAGGGAAGATAAAGTATCTCGATGTTTTAAATGAAGTTCGATTGATGCGCACCAAATTAATGAAGACTTTAGTTAAAGACTATGAAGGCGAAGTTTGGTGCATTTCCAAACATTTGCTAGCGGCAACGATGAGATTGAATGAAGTAGGAACAAAAAGTCTAAAGAATGGCAAGAAAAAAGAGGCAGCGGATTTGTTTCAGATGGCCTATCAACTTTATTCGCTTTTTTGGGGATTAAATTTAGGGGTGGTAAAAAACAAAGAGTTAAAAGCGGATTTAGCGAAAATGGGTTTTAGCGCTAACGAATTTATTGACAGTAAAAAAATAATTCAGAAAAAAGGCGGCCTTTTCGCCAAACTTGGCGAGTTAGTCAAAAAAGCGATTGATTGTTGTATTGAATAATTTTGACTATTGATAGAATGTAGAGGATATAGTACACTATATTCCATAGTGTAGTTTAAACTTTAAATAAAGGATTGTTTATGTGGAAAGAAATAACCAAGGAAGAAATAGTGTATGGAGCTACGGAGCTTGGAGAGTTACTTGGTGGCACGGTTTTGGCTGCAGGTGGTGTAAGGTCCTGAGTTGTTTAGACTTGTGGGTGGAGCACTTGTTCTTGATGGGATATTTCGTCCAATATTAGATCTCGTGTGGACGGAAGTAGGAAGAATAGTTAATGAGAATTTACAAGATTTGCGAGTGAGTGTTAAGCCTTATTGGCGGGCTGGGGAGGTTCTAACAGAGAGAGTTAGAGAAGCAGTCGTAGATTTTATGGGTGATTGTAAACGGCTGCATCTTTCACAAAGGTAGAGATTTTTTATATAATCCTCGTTTTGCTACTTCAGTGCATTTCTTCTAAAATGAATTTTAATTACTTGAATTTTTCTTTATCCTTTTTGTTTCTTTTTTGAGAAAAAGAAATTGGTATGGAACAGCATCCGATTCCACAGCAAATATCATCCTACGAGTTTCGGCTCGTCGGCAGTATGACTTTAAAGCAGTTTTTAAAACTTGCCACCGGCGTGGTTTTGGCGTTTATAATCCAATCGCGCAAATGGCCGTTTTTAGTGAAATGGCCATTGGCTTTAATTTCCGCAGGCGCCGGTGCGGCCTTAGCCTTTGTTCCCTTTAACGAACGACCATTGGAGGTTTGGATTTTGAGTTTTTTCAAAAGCCTTTTTAACCCGACGATCTTTCTTTGGCGTAAACAACCTGGTAAACTTGATATTTTAGATACGGTTTACAAGAAAGAAGAAGAGGAAGAAGAACTAATTGTTTCTAAAGAGCCCAAGTTAAAGGAATTTATTGCTTCCCTACCCAAAGAAGAAAAAATAAAACCGCTGGTTAAAGAGGAAAAGAAAATTGAAGAAAGTGTGCCAGAGGAGGTGGTTAAAGAACAAGAACTTTCTCCTTATAAAGAGCAAGTAATCTTTGAGAAAAAAATGGCGCCAAAGCCGACGGCCGAGGCGGAATTTGGAGAAATTCCTATGCCGGAGCCGCCGACAAAACCGAATATTATTGTAGGAATGGTCGTTGATGAAAACGGGAAAATAATTGAGAATGCGATCATTGAAATTCAGGACAGTGCCGGCAATCCGGTGCGGGCATTGCGGACAAACAGTTTAGGCCAGTTTAGAACGAGCGCGCCGGTTGCCAATGGCGAATATGTGATCTTGATAGAAAAAGAAGGATTTAACTTTGATATACTGAAATTAAAAGCGGAAGGAAAAGTGATAGAGCCGATGAAAATCAAGGCGATGAAGAAAGGGAATAGTGAATAGTGAGAAGTAAGCAGTCAGGAATTGGGAAAAAGGAATTAGGGATTAGGGGAAAACAATTTAAAATCTTAAATGCTAAATGTTAATCCGCCGGCTGGCGGATAAAAATTAAAAATTTCCGGAAATTTTGACATTTAAAATTAATTTCCCGCCTGCCAACGCTTAATGCGAAGCATTGCGGGCAGGTAAGATTTAAAATTTAACCTTTAACATTTGTTTGGTAATTATTTTAAATATTAAATATTATTTAGGTGGACTTGAATAAAATTGCCATTAAGGGAACAACGCAGGAACATCTTTTAATAGAAGACATTACCGATGATTTAGTGATATTAAAAGACGGATCTGCAATAATGATTTTAGAAACAGCATCAGTTAATTTTGATCTTTTATCCGAACGCGAGCAGGACGCGATGATTTACGCCTATGCCGCTTTACTTAATTCTTTGACCTTTCAAGTGCAAATTGTCATCCGTTCTGCTTTAAAAGATGTTTCCGTTTATGTTGACCGCTTGAAACAGCAGGAGGCGCGGACAATAGATCCTTTAATGAGAAATCAAATCGGCGGTTATCGCCGGTTTGTGGAGGAAGTGGTTAAAAAAAATAATGTTTTGGCGAAATCTTTTTATATCATTGTCCCGTTTTTTTCGGTGGAGTTAGGACTGGCGACGGCAGCAAAAGGCACTTTTCCCTTGCCTATTCCGTGGATAGGCAAATCTGCTAATTCCGGTCTGCCGATGGAAAAAACAGAAATTGTTAAAAAAGCAAAAGGGATTCTGGAACCGAAAAAGGAACACATTGGCCGGCTTTTTGGCAGACTCGGTTTAAGCTTGCGCCAGTTGAACAGCGGGGAGCTGATAAAACTTTTTTATCAAATATATAATCAGGAATCGGCGTTGGTGGGAAATGAAGAGGCATTAAGCCAACAGGGGGCGATTGTAAGAGGAAAGGTAAGTTAAGAATTAACTTTTTAGTGTGTTTGATTTTCTAAAAAAAATCCCAAAACCAAAAGTAGAAGCAACCGGGCAAACGGCCGCGGCGGACTTACCGCCGGCAAAATCAGCGGAGGAGGCAGGACAATTTGCCCAAGGATTAGTTTCAGTAAAAGATCTGATCGCTCCTTCGGCGATAGAGGTTGATTTTGATTGGTTAAGGATAAACAACCGTTATTTTCGTACTCTTTTTATCGTTAATTACCCGAGATTTGTTTCCGCCAATTGGCTTTCCGCTTTGATAAACTTTGACCAAAGTTTGGATATTTCTATGTATATTTATCCCACCGAGGGCCGGGAAATTTTAGACGATCTGCGTCGAAAAATTGCGGAAATGGAGGCGGAGTTGACATCAGATATGCAAAGAGGCAAAGTGATCAATCCGACGACCAAGGCGAAACTTGAAGACGCTTTGGCCTTGCAGGAAGAATTGGCAAAAGGCATTGAAAAATTTTTTCAATTGGGGCTGTATATTACTGTTTCCGCGGATTCGGTGGAGAAGTTAAATCAGACAACAAAAGAGCTGGAATCAAATTTGGGCTCGCTTTTAATAATACCCAAGCATGCGATTTTGCAAATGGAAGATGGTTTTAAAACTAATTTGCCTCTTTGTCAGGATATTTTAAAAATCACTCGCAATATGGACACGACTTCTTTGGCGAGTACCTTTCCTTTTGTTTCTTCGGATTTGTCCGACGATAAGGGAATAATGTATGGAATAAACGAGCACAACGGTTCCTTGGTAGTTTTTGACCGTTTTTCGCTGGAAAATGCCAACTCCGTTGTTTTTGCTAAAGCGGGTGCGGGAAAGTCATATATGATCAAACTTGAAGTTTTACGCTCTTTAATGTTCGGCACGGAAATTTTGGTGGTTGATCCGGAAAATGAATATGAAAAAATGGCGGCGGCGGTTGGTGGCCAATACATTACCTTTGGTTTTAACTCACCTTCAAAAATAAATCCGTTTGATTTAGAGATCTTCACTACTAGTGAAGGAGAAAATGAATTAGGGAGAAAGATTTTATCGTTGCACGGGCTTTTTAAAGTAATTATGGGGGAGATGACCGCGGAAGAAGAGGCACTTTTAGACCGGGCATTAGTAGAAACTTATAAAATGAAAGGGATTACTCTGGATCCGGAAACACAAAAGGGTAAAGAGATGCCCTTAATGGAAGATCTTTACAAAGCCTTGATCGGGGCGGAAGAGCCACAGGCGGCGTCTTTGGCGGCGCGGCTGGAAAAATTTATCAAAGGTTCTTTTACCGGGCTTTTTAATTCGCAGACAAATGTTGACATTAACAACAAATTTGTTGCTTTTGCCTTGCGGGACTTAGAAGATGCCCTGCGGCCGGTGGCGATGTATATAATTTTGGATTATCTTTGGAATAAAATAAGAAGGAGTTTGAAGCGCCGGATTTTGGTGGTGGATGAGGCTTGGTATTTAATGAAGTATCCTGATTCGGCGCAGTTTTTGTACGGTTTGGCAAAACGGGCGCGGAAATATTATTTGGGAGTAACGACAATTACCCAGGATGTTTCTGATTTTTTGAGAACCGATTTTGGCAAGGCGATTATTACCAATTCTTCTATCCAAATATTGTTGAAACAGCATCCAGCGGCGGTGGATCAGGTGGCGGAAGTGTTTTATTTGTCCGAAGGAGAAAAACAATTACTTTTGGCGGCGGATATTGGCGAGGGAATATTTTTTGCCGGTAAGAATCATGTTGCCATTCGTGTCATCGCTTCGCCGGAAGAGCATAAACTAATCACCACCAATCCGCAGGAGATTCTGCAAATGAAATCAGAGGCGGAAGCGGAAGCGAAGACTGAAGTAAAAACAGACACATAAATTTATTTCTTCCCTCTTTCATCATGGCAGCGGTTTTGCCGCGATGAACATTCGTTATTACAGGAAGGACTGTTTTCATAAACTTTCGGACATTGCGAGGCTTGCGGGTCTTCAAATTCGGCGCAATTGCCGGAAGGAGTGCAGGCGTAGAGAACGACACAGCCTTCGCGGACAGAGATATTGCTGCTCGCTAAGCCGTAGTTGTAAGCGCAATTCGGGCCGCAGCCTAAACGGCAGCCCAATTTATCAATTGCCGAGTCTTTGGTGTTTTCTAAATTAGTGAAAATTTTAAACCAGCGGCGGCAAGAGTTTTCTTCTGCGTCATAAATATAAGGAATTTTTTGATAGTCGCAGGGGAAATTGTCAAGGTATATATGGCTATTTTTGACCAATTTTTCGCCGCAGCCGGGCAGATTTTCAGGAAAACAACCGACATCAAAAAAATAATCATAAAGAGCCAGTTTTATTTTTTCCAAATCGCTTTTTCTTTTGGCATCGCGGGCTTTTTGGAAAAGTGTTTTTGCGGTGAGATAAGAAGAAGCGGAAATCGCCATTAACATTACCAATGTTATTAAAATTTCTATCAAACTCGTTCCGGAAAGTTTTTTTGGAAGCATTGAAATCATTTTAATTGTTTTGGGAAACAAAGCAAAGTATAATCCCTTTATGGATTTTCTTTCGGGAAATGAGGCGATTGTCAGGGGAGCGATTAATGCAGGAGTAAAGTTTTTCGCTGGCTATCCGATTACCCCTGCTTCAACAATAATGGAAAAGTGGGTTGAAAAAACTCAAGAGAATAAAAAATTGTTTTTTCTGCAGTCGGAAGATGAGATCGCCGCTATTCATCACATTATTGGTTCGGTTTTAGCCGGTGTTCCCGCATTTACGGCGACATCCGGTCCGGGGTTTTCTTTGATGCAGGAAGGCTTAGGATTGGCTTTTACCTACGGCGCGCCGATTGTTGTTGTTAATGTGATGCGTTCCGGACCGTCAACAGGCAAACCAACGAGAGCGGGGCAAGGGGAAATTTTATCTTCAAAGTTTGGAACCCACGGGGATATTATGCCTTTCGTAATTTACCCGACTTCAGTTGAAGAATGCTACCACTACACAGTTAAGGCGTTTGAGATTGCGTGGAAACATAGAATACCGGTGATAGTTTTATCAGATGCGTACCTTGCAAGCCTAAAAGAAAATGGTCGATGGCTAATGGATAATGGTTGGAATAAGAATAGGATATTTTCAACCATCAGTTATCAATCATTAACCATTTCTCATTTTACTGGTTTGACAGACCGGATTAAGAATTCAGGAAAGATAGAAGAGATTAAAAGAATTTCAAGTAACGATTATCGTTTTTTTAATTTGTGGGGGAATGAAAAATCAGATACTTTGTTAATTGGTTTGGGGAGTATTGCCAGAGCATTAAGGGCCTTTGAAAATGAATATCAGATTTTTGCGCCGATTAGAATTTGGCCATTTTTAACGGAAGATATTATTAAAATCGCTAAAAATAAAAAAAGAATTGTGGTAGTGGAAATGAACGAAGGGCAATACTTGGGAGAAGTAGAACGAACATTGAAGAGGAAGATAGAGTTTGTCGACTGGAAAGAAGAAACAATCAATTTAGGGAAATTAAAATTCCTAATTTCTAATTAACCTAATTATTCTAATAAAGATTCCAGTAACCAGATCCAAATTTGTTAATTGGTAATTGGTCTTTAATTTGTCATTGGAGTTTGGTTATTGGTTATTATTTAGGTCAATTAGGTTAATTAGAATAATCAGGTCAATTTTCAAATGAATACTTGGTTTAAGTCCACCAACTTTATCTGGTGTCCGGGATGCCCGGCGAATTGGTTGGCGCCGGTATTGGCGCAGTCTTTTGATAAGCTCGGGATTAAAAAAGAGAATCTTTGGTTGGTTTCCGGCATCGGCTGCACGGCGCGGATCGCCAATTATTTTGCTTGCCGGACGGTACACACGACTCACGGCCGGGCGATTGCCGTTGCCGAGGGAATAAAATTGGCTGACCCGAAAAAAGATGTTTTTGTCGTTTCCGGCGACGGCGATTTGTTGTCAATCGGCCTTTCTCATTTAATTCATACGGCGCGGAGAAACACGGCCATTAAAGTTATTTGCATTAACAATTTTGTTTACGGAATGACTGGTGGTCAAACCAGCCCGACGACAGCGAAGGGGAAAATTACGAAGACTGCTCCGGCCGGTGCGCCGTATCTACCAATTCAGCCGAGTGAACTTTTTGCGTCTTTTAAGAATGTTTATTTCGGAAGAACAATTGTTTATAATAACGATCACTTTTTTAAAACACTAAAAAAAGCATACCAACACAAAGGTTTCTCTTTTGTGGAAGTAATTTCCTTTTGCCGCATCAATGATTTAAGGTTCAAAAATGCGAAAGATATTAACGAGGAAGTAAAGAAATTTTTAGAAGAAAACAAAACTAAAATTTCTAATTAATCTAATTAATCTAATTACTCTAAAGAATGCTAAATAACCAATGACTAATTAAGTTCCAAATTTTTTTTGGTTATTGTTTAGGTCAATTAAAATAATTAGGGTAATTAGATTAATTTTAATTTTTATGTCCATAAAAATTTTGATAACCGGTTCGGCGGGTCAGGGAGTTTTGTGGCTCGGTAAAAAAATTGCCGAGGCGGTTTTGGCGAAAAAACCGAAGTTTTTCGTGAGCATTATTGACGAATATGAAGCCGGTGTCAGGTCAGGCAAAAGCTGTTCGCAGGTGGTAATCAGTAATAAACCGGTGAGTTGCCCGTTTATTGACCAACCGGACATTAAGGTAGAATTGGAAAACCATAAGATTTTTTGCGCTAATGAAAGTTATGAACTAAACGGAAGCAATGGAAGAGTAAACGAAGAAGCGCTAAAAAAAATATTTAAAATTTTACCTGCCTGCCGCAGGCAGGGATTGTAGATTATAGAATTTAAAATTTAAAAATCTTAAATGAATAAACTGTATGATCTCATCATTTTAGGTTCCGGACCGGCGGGGTATACTTGCGCCATTTACACGAGCCGTGGAGGATTTAAGGTTTTGATTTTGACGGGAGTGCAAATCGGTGGGCAATTGATTTTAGCGGAACATATTGAAAATTTTCCCGGTTTTCCCGAAGGTGTTACCGGTTCAGAGTTAATGGGTCGGATGCGCAAACAGGCGGAGAAATTTGGTGCGGAAGTGGTGGTTGATCAGTGTCAAAAAATAGAGAAAAAGAATGGTCTTTTTAAAATAATCGGTTCGGGTAAAGAGTATCTTGCAAAAGCGGTTGTTGTCGCCACCGGCGCTTCCGCTTTATGGCTGCCGGTAGCCGGACTGGGAAAGTTAAAAGGCAAGGGGATTTCGGCTTGCGCCACCTGCGACGGTCCGTTTTTTAAAGATAAAACAGTTTGCGTTATTGGCGGTGGTGATACTGCCTTTACTGAGACAGAATTTTTAACACGGTTTGCAAAAAGAATTTTTCTTATTCATCGCCGGGAGAATTTTCGGGCGGAAAAAATTCTTCAGGAAAGGATTTTAGCAAATAAAAAAGTAATCCCTCTTTATAATTCTCAGGTAATTGAATTTTTAGGTGAACAGAAATTAGAGGCGATAAAGATTGAATCCAAATTTAAAGTTGAGGGTAATAAATATGCCGACTTAGTTAGGGGATACCCTAAAAACTATAGTGAACCCGCCTCCGCTGCCTCCTTCGTTAAAACTTCGGAGGCTGAAAAAGCTTCGGCGAGGCAAGGGCAGATTATTTGGCAATTGCCGGTGGCCGGTGCATTTATAGCGATTGGTCACAAGCCAGATACTGATGTTCTAAAAGGTTTTTTAGACCTTGATGAGAATGGCTATGTCAAAACTCATAACGAAGTTATCACTTCGATTTCCGGCGTTTTCGCCTGCGGCGATGTTGTCTGCAATGTTTATAAACAGGCGACGATTGCCGTCGGCACGGGCTGCAAGGCGGCGATTGAAGCGCAGAAATATTTAAGAAAATGAAATTACCCAACTCACTTCAAAATTTGATTAACTTTTTTGAACAATTGCCGGGGATAGGACCAAAAACTGCGGCTCGGTTGACTTTTTATTTATGGCAAACGCCAAATCATTTTATTGAGAAATTTGCCCAGTCGCTTTTGGATTTAAAACAGAAAACTAAACAGTGCTCTATTTGTTTTAATTTAGATGAAGTAAACCCTTGTAGTATTTGCTCTGATCAAAACCGCGATAAAAGTATTGTTTGTGTGGTGGAAAAGCCTTTGGATGTGATCGCTTTTGAAAAAATGGGCGGGTTTACCGGCGTTTATCATATCTTAGGGGGAGTAATTAATCCTTTGGATCATATCGGCCCCGAGGATTTACGCATTAATGAGTTGGTGAACAGGATAGGTAAAGGGGGAATTAAAGAAGTGATTTTGGCGACTAATCCGACAATGGAGGGTGAAGCAACGGCTTCATATATTGCAAGGAAGATACAAGAGTTGAAGATTAAGCAAATTAAGGTAACAAGGTTAGGTCAAGGATTACCTACCGGCGCGGACATTGATTACGCTGATTCTTGGACAATAAAGCAGTCGTGGGAAAATAGAAGGGAGATGGAGTAATTTTCTTCTTTGTTGTTAGTTGATTGTTGGCTATCGGGAGTCCTGTTAAATGTGGGCGCACTTGGAGTCGAACCAAGGACCTTCGTCTTATCAGGACGACGCTCTAACCAACTGAGCCATGCGCCCAATGTTCTAAACTTTTTAAATAATTTACCAATCTTTTTTTAATATAACCTCTGCCAAAACCTGTTTTTAATTGTCCCTCTCTTTTTAATGAATCCTCTTTAGATAAACAAGCTTCATAATAAACTAATTCGTAATCATCACTTTTTGCAGTTGTAACTGTTTTTCCTCTTTTATGTTCTTTGATTCTTCGTATTAAATTGTCTGTTTACCCTATGTAAAACTTATTTAATCGCTTGCTATATAAAATGTAATTGTAATACATACAAATTTTCAAGCGCTCCCCGCCAAAAACTAAAGCATTTAGGCGGGTCCGTGAAAATGCCCTTTAGGGCTTTTGTCGGATAACCAACTGAGCCATGCGCCCAACTATCGCTACTGTCAAACTTCTAACTACTAACTTCCAACCGAAACAGAAACTTTATTTTGTTGTTAGTTGTTTATTATTGGTTGGCAGTTCTGCTAAGTGTGGGCGGTAGAGGACTCGAACCTCTGACCTTTCGCACGTCAAGCGAGCGCTCTACCAGCTGAGCCAACCGCCCGGCTATCGCAACTTCCGACTACTAACCTCAACCTCTAACTGTTCGGATTTTAACATTGAGAAAGTAAAGAAGCAATTTTTGGTAAAATCATGATATGAAGAAAAAGTTTTGGCAAATACTTTTTACGGCCGGTTTAATTGTTAGTTTTTCAGCCGGTGCTTTCTTTGTTATTTTTTCTGATGCAAGTCAGTTAGTTAAAATTGTCCCCGACGATGCGTTTTATTATTTTAAAATCGCACAAAATATTATCGAAGGCTTTGGTTCAACTTTTGACGGAACAAATTTAGCCAATGGTTATCACCCTCTATGGATGGTAATGATTTTGCCGCTGGCAAGATTTATAAAAGATCCCTTGATTTATCTAAAATCCATTTTAATTTTGGAACTTGTCTTTCGTTTGGCGACGGTTGTTTTACTATTTAAAATTTTGGAAAAAATTACAAAAAAAGGATGGCTCGTTTTTTTTGGCGCCTGTTTTTATTTTTTAAATCCGCAAATAGTTTCTTCAAGTTTTAATGGCTTAGAAACAGGAACAAACACATTTTTGTTTGCAGTTTTAATTTACTTCGTGTTTTTTAAAAAACTGAAAGCCTGGATTTTAGGATTGATTTTGGGTTTGTTTTTTTTGGCGAGGACTGACAATATTTTCTACATAGTTGGATTTTGTTTATTGTTATTGTCATTCCGACCAAACGAACCCCAGTCTATCGGAACGAGCGCGCAAACTTTCCTGCACAGGCAGGGGAATTTCTTTTACTCTTTAAACTTTCGTTTAAAGGAAGGCTTATCAAATAAATTTCTTTTGGTTTTGATATTTTTTTTAATTACAATTTCTCCTTGGCTTCTTTGGCACTACCTTAATTTTGGAACAGTGATTCAAACAAGCGCTGACGCGGTTCCGATGGTTTTGCGCAGTAATTATCTTTTGGATCATACTGTTAGGGAAATGTTTGTTCGCAATCTTAAGGCGATGATTAGTTTTCCGATTTGGGGATGGTATGCGTTTTTAGGAGTTTCAGAACATTTTTTATGGTTTTTGTCGGTGGCGTCATTTTTGATTCTTGCGGTTTGTTGGAAGTTTAAACAAACAAAGGAAGAAAGAATGATTTTTATAAGATTTATTCCTTTATTTTTGGCAACTTTGAGTTTGGCTTGGATTCATGATTGTTGGCGTCATTACCCAAGAGATTGGCATTTTGACACCACAATATTTCTTATGGGCATTGTTTTTACTTTAGTAATTCAGTTTGTAGTTAAAATAATTCAATCAAAGCGTTTTAACCTTAGATTAAGGAATTTCATATCTGTTTTCTTTTTTATGTTTTTGGCTTTAATGTTTTTTCAGTTTTTAAAACAGGGGGTTAAAGATTTGCAAATTGGCGATTACAATTACCAAAATCAACCGGAATTGCTGGAAGCGGCTTATTGGCTTAAGTGTAATCTTAAAGAAGGGGAAAGGGTGGGTGCTTTCAACGCTGGCATAATGAGTTTTTTTTCCGGAAAACAAGTTGTCAATTTAGACGGTGTTATCAATAATAACGCTTATAAAGCTGTTAAAAGTAAAAGCATTTATAGTTTTATAAAAGAACAGAAAATAGATTATTATCTTGATCTTCAACCATATATGAACGATTTATATAGTAGTTTCTTCGGTGAAAGAGCAGTGGTAAAGATGAATCTGGTTGCGGAGATAGATAGACCAGATGTTAACTGGGAAAATTCTCATATTAAGATATATAAACTTCGATGGTAAAATGGCAGTCTAGATTAAAGATGTCCAAGATAATATCACTTCTTTCGTCGGGTTTGTTTTTATTCCGCGAGATCGGTGGGATGCGCTATGTACTTGTTGTAAGGGAAGTGGCTTTGTTTCTAGGGTTTTTCGTTTTGGGGTTACTGGTTTTTAGTTTTATCGTCGGTTTGGCTGGCGGATGGTTTTTGGCGCGAGGGAAAAAACTTTTTAAGCTGGCAATTTCTAAAAAAGATAGAGTTTTATTTTTTTCTCCCCATCAGGATGACGAAACTTTAGCCGCCGGCGGTCTGCTTTCATATTTATCTTTAAAAAAAATATCGAAAAGATTGGTATTTTTAACCAATGGTGACGGTAATCCGATTCTCTTGGCGCGGAGAAAATCAGCCAAATTTGATCCGGAAAAATTTGTGAAAGAGGCGATTGAGATCCGTTTTAAAGAGGCAAAACTTGCCAGCCGAAGGCTGGGAGTTAAGGCAAAAGAAATAGTTTTTTTGGGATATCCTGAAGTTTCCCTGTCGCGGATGTTTAAAAGACCTCGGGAAGCAGTGATTGGCAGAATGACACGGTTAACGCATAATCCTTATCGTTTTTCATCTAATTTCGGCAAAGAAAATAAAGGCGAAAATCTTTTAAAGAACTTAAAGGAAGAAATTGTCAAATTTTCGCCGACAGTGATTTTTGTTTCCCATAGAAAAGACAACAACCCCGACCATCGTGCTGTTTATAATTTTGTTTTGAAGGCGATAAAAGAAACGGGGTGGAAGGGAAGACTTTTTCAATATCTTATTCATTTTCGTTTACGGGGCATTTGGCGAATATATCCGGGGAAGAAGAAGTTTGAAGAAAGTTGGGCAATATACCCGCCTTTGAAACTGTGGCAGAAAAATAGTTGGTTTTCTTTCTGGTTAACGGTAAAGGAATGGGAAAGGAAAAAGAAGGCATTATCGGCTTACAAAAGCCAAAGAAATCTCCCCACTTTACGCGGTCTTTTTCGTTCGTTTCTGGCGCACAATGAAATCTTTGAGGAGCAAAGATATGAAATATGAAGAAAATGAGGATTTAGAAATCCTTAAAGTATTTTTCTATTTTCTTAATATTGATTTTTAGGTATTTAGAGAGGTTTTTAATGAGTTGGTCTTTGGTTTTCTTGCGATAAATTTTACTTCTGGTTTTAATGGCCGCTTGAGTTACTTCCCAAATTTCTTTGATGTAATTGGCGAGCCAGTCGTTTTGTTTTTTCGGTTTTTTCAGATAAAGCTCTTTTTCGGAAATCCAAGGAATGACAATGACTCTTTTGTTTTTAAATCTTTCGTTCAAAGTAAATTCTAAACCATATTTGCTTTTGGCGATTTCTTTTAAAAGCGGCAAAAGCAGTTTTTTGGGAAAACATCTTTGTCCGGAAAACGGCCAGATGGCAGATCTCGGTTTAAAAAAACTTGCTTTTAAATCAGCAATAGTCATATCAACACGGCCGGATGTTATCGGAGATATTAAAGAGAAAAGGTGATGAGGAAAAAAGTTGGTCAAATCCGCGTCTAAAAAAAGAAGATATTGGAATTTACTTGCTTTAATCCCGCGGCTAACGGCATAACCCTTGCCATGATTCTTTGCTAAATTGATGACCTTTATTGTTTTGATCTTTTTTAATTTTTCAGAGGTTCGATCAGTTGAGCCGTCGTTGACGACAATAATTTCCCCGATTTCCGGTGTTTGTAAACAGACTTTTACCACCCCACTAATGGTTTTTGCTTCATTGTAAGCGGGAATAATACAGGTTACTTTAATATCGTTCTTTTTATCCATCACGGCTGATTATTGGGTTTTGAAAGTTGTTTGTCAATTTGGAAAATTAAAGTGAGGAAAAACTTTTGTGTTAAGATTAACCTGTGAAACAGGCGGTTTTGGCAACTTTAGTTTATGCGGATATTTTTGACTTTCCTCTGAAAAAACAGGAAATTTGGGAAAGAATGGTCGGAAGTCGGAAGTCGGAAGTCGGAAGTCGGATAAAGCAGAAAGAAAGGGATTTCGTGAGTTCATTAAAAAGTTTAGTTAAACAAGGAAAGATAGAAAAAAGCGGGGAGTTTTATTTTTTAAAAGGTAGACGGGAAATTGTTGGTAAGCGATTAAGAAGAGAAGGGGAGTCTTTAAGAAAGTTGAAACGGGCAAAAAAAATTGCCGCGATTTTAAAAATTATCCCCACGGTAAAATTTGTCGGCGTTTCCGGAGGATTAGCGGCGATGAATGCCGATAAAAATGATGATATTGATTTTTTTATTATTACCTCCGCTAACTGGCTTTGGACGACGAGGTTTTTAGTGACGTTTTTGCTTTCGCTTTTGGGTTTGCGGCGTAAAGTCGGCGGCAAAATTTACCGTGACAAAATTTGTCTGAATATGTTTTTGGATGAAAAATATCTGGATATTTTTTGGCAAAACAGAAATATTTTCACCGCCTATGAAATAATGTTGCTAAAACCTTTATGGCAAAGAAACGATGTGTATAGGAAATTTTTATCAGCCAATTTGTGGGTAAAAAACTTTTTACCGAATAGTCTTCATACTGTCATTCCGAGCGATAGTCGAGGAATCCCTCTTGCCGAAGACCGTTTGGCTAAAGGGATTCCTCTACTTGCCCCGAAATTTCGGGGCTTGGTCGGAATGACAAAACAAAGCAATGGTTATATAACTGAATGGTTGAATAAAATTGAGAAAGTGTTTTATAAGTTTCAGATTTGGTGGATGAAGGGGAAGAGAACAAAGGAAATTATTACTCCGTATTTTATAAAATTTCATCCAAAAGATTTAAAAGAAGAAGTTTTGAGAAAGTTTGAAAATAAATTATCTTTTGAACATCATCAGTGCGCCCAGAGGGACTCGAACCCACGACCCACTGCTTAAAAGGCAGGTGCTCTACCACCTGAGCTATGGGCGCAACGTGAAAATCTTGTTCCAAAATTTAACGCTGCAGTCGCGTTTTCCGCAAAGCGGAATTACGCGACGCATGAGGTCCGGGCGGGAGTTGCACCCGCGCATAGCGGTTTTGCAGACCGCCGCGTTAACTACTTCGCCACCGAACCGAAAAAGATCAGTTTGATAATAACATCGGGGGGTTGCCAATTCAACTTTGATTGTAATCATAGGAACTTTTTGTTTTAATCTGTCTATGAATGGTTGTGATTGGCCGGAAATTTATAAATAAATAGACGAAATGCGACATTTTGGCAATTAAAAAAAATGACAGAGTAAAAAAGAGAAATGATTATCGAGGGCATTGTTTTTTAATATTGTTACTTCTAGAATAAAAGAGTGAAGGTTGCTTTATTTATTATCATCTACTTTTTAACCACTTTGTGGTTGCAAATAAAACTGACGCTTTCTACTTTGGAGCAGAGAAAAATTTTCGAGCCGGTGAAGGACGAAAACCTTTTGAACTTGATTTTTGAAAAAACAGGGCTGAAACTTTCGGCGATACAGATTTTTAATTCACCAATTTTTTTTGCGATGATGGGATCTTTCTTGAGTAAACCGGTGATGATTCTTTCAAAAAAGCTTTATGAAAATTTTTCGGAAAAGGAATTGGAATATGTTATCTTTCACGAAACCGGCCATTATCTTTTGGCGCATAATTTGAAAGAAATTTTAATAGGTATTTCTTTGTCAGTTTTGGGCAGTGTTTTTATCCTGACTTTTTCTGTAAATTTTTTTGTATCTTTTCTTTTGGCGCTGATCTTTGGCATTTTCGCTATCCAACTTTTTCGCGGTTTTGAATATCAGGCGGACAAGTTTGCCTTAAAAGCGTTAGGAACGCCGACGGCGATGATTTCGGCGACAAAAAAATTTGTTAAAGGTAACAATGCCAAGTTAATTAACCGCGGCTTGGGGAGGATTTTTAAACTTCTTTTTGTCCGCACCGTGCCTTATTGGGAAAGGGTGAAAATCGCTGAAGAATTTATTTTTAAAAAATAAATTTCAATTGTCCGTTGACGAAAAAACGGAAAGTTTAAGGATTCATCAGAATGAAGAGCAGTCTTTAACTGTCGCTTTCGGGTTTTGAAATTAGAAGTTGACATTCTTGCACTGATAGGTGTATAAATAAAACGGTGATTGAAAATAAAATTATAACTACCACGACAACAACCGCTTTTTAGACGGCTGGTTTGTGGTGGGGAAGAAAAACGAAACCAGCCAAAAAGGCTGGTTTTTTTGTTGTAGAATAGTTTAGCAATTTAATCATTTAATAATTTAACAATTTCATAGGAGAGAAAAATGGCAGATAAGAATCAACTTTGGGCTTTGCGCCATACGGCCGAGCATATTTTAATGCAGGCGATGGACCGGCTTTGGCCGGGAAAAGTTATTAAGGCGATGGGGCCAGCGACAGATGATGGTTTTTATTTTGACTTTGACCCTTCTCCGCCAGCCGGCGGATCAGGACAAGCCCCTTTAAAAATATCAGAGGCAGATTTTCCGAAGATGGAAAAAGAAATGCAGAAGATAATTGCTGCTGATTTGCCGATTGTAAAAAAAGAAGTTTCAGCAGAGGAAGCAAAAAAACTTTTTAAAGGAAATCTTTACAAAATGGAATGGCTTGATGAAATAGAAAAAAGAGGAGAAAAAGCAACAATCTACTATACGGGTGAGAAATTTGTGGATTTGTGTGCCGGGCCGCATGCGGAATCAACAGGCAAAGTTAAAGCCTTTAAATTATTATCCGTTGCCGGCGCTTATTGGCATGGGGATGAGAAAAACAAGATGCTCACCCGCATTTATGGCACCGCTTTTCCCGCAAAAAAAGAATTAGACGAGTATTTGCATTTAATAGAAGAAGTTAAAAAGCGCGATCATCGAAGATTAGGTAAGGATTTAGACCTTTACTCTATTAATCCTCTTACCGGACCGGGATTAATTCTTTGGCATCCAAAACTTGCTGCGTCCAGAAATGCAATGGAACAATTTTGGCGAGAAGAACATATTAAAAGGAACTACAAACTAGTTTATACGCCACATATCGCCAGTATGGATATGTTTGTTAAAACCAGACACTATACGAAATATATTAACTCAATGTTCCCTGTTATGTTGCATCAAAACATTGAAGGAGAAAGCAAAAGTGACTATACAGCTGACGAACAATTAAAACCGATGAATTGTCCTAATCATGTTCAAATCTTTAAAGCCCACCCTCGGAGTTATCGCGAATTACCATTAAGAATAGGGGAATTAGGAACGGTTTATCGCTATGAAATGGCTGGAGTTCTTCATGGATTAACTCGTGTTCGTGGTTTTACACAAGATGATTCTCATATTTTTTGCACTCCAGAACAAGTGATTGACGAGGTCAGAGAAGTCATTAAACTCACAAGATATTTTTACGAAGATATTTTTGGTTTTAATGAATATCAAGCTTACCTTTCAACCAGACCGGAAAAATATCTTGGAACAGTGAAAGTGTGGGAAGAAGCTCAAAATTTACTTAAAGAAGCAATGGAATTAGAACATATTGCTTATAAAATTGATGAAGGGGCCGGTGTTTTTTATGGTCCGAAAATCGATTCTAAAGTCAAAGATTCTTTGAACAGAGAATGGCAGCTGGGAACAATTCAGTTTGATTTTAACCTTCCGACTTACTCAGAATCGTCTGAAAAAGATATTGATGACTTTTGGGCATTAAAGACTTTTAAAGATAAATTTAAAACCAGAGAAAATTTAGCTAAATATATTAAACAGATGGGTCGAGGTTTAGACGCTAAGTATATTGATAAAGATGGCAAGGTAAAGCCAACCGTAATGATACATCGAGTTGTACTTGGGTCATTGGAAAGATTTTATGGAATTCTGATAGAGCATTTTGCCGGCGCGTTTCCGGTTTGGCTATCACCGGTGCAGGTGGTAGTTTTGCCGATAACTGACAAGCAGATCGAATATGCCCGGAAAGTTTATCAAACCTTGTTTGATGAAGAAATACGGGTTGAACTCGATGATTCTAACAACACTCTTTCCTATCGGATCAGAAACGCGGAGCTGCAAAAAGCGCCGTATATTTTAGTCGTCGGGGAAAAAGAGGCGCAAAGTGGTATGGTGATGGTCCGTAAAAGAGGGCAGAAAGAGCAAAAATTAATGAAAGTGGAGGAATTTGTAAAAGCGGTGAGAGAGAAAATTGAGAAAAGAAGTTTGGAGATATAGAAATTTAAAGAAGATTACCAAATAATTGTTTCAATAATTCTTTTTCATCCTTTGCGTTTAAAACTTTTATACTATTAACTTTTAGTTGTTTTCTTGTCTTTAAATCTAAACTTCTAGATTTTTTAAACACCTTTAAAATTTCTTTCGGTTCATCGTCACCGGCGATACGGTTGATGTTTATTTTGCCACACTTTACGCATAAATGAACGATCATTATTTCCCCTGATTTTGGCTTGTCGCTGAATTTGTTCACGCCGGTCTTTTTGAAAGTCAAGCTGATTGGTTTCATCGCCCCGAAACATTTTGAAAGCCTGTCGCCGGCAATGTTTTTGTCAACATGTTTTGAATATAGACAAAACGAACAATGGTTGCGGTTTTTTGTGCCGAGCGCGATTTCAGAAACTTTTTTATGGCAGTGGATACAAGTAAAAAACATTTTTTGTTGTCAAACCTTAATAAGGTGAGTATAATTCAAAGCAATGGGAGAATACAATTTTTCGGCAATAGAAAAAAAATGGCGGGAGCGATGGGAGAAGGAAAGTCTTTACAAAACTGAAGATTTTGTTAAGGGCAAGAAAAAGCTTTATGTTTTGGTAGAATTTCCTTATCCTTCCGGCGCAGGGTTACATGTTGGTCATGTCCGCTCGTGGGCGGCAATGGATGCTTTTTCGCGTAAAAAAAGAATGGAAGGGTATAATGTGTTATATCCGATGGGTTGGGATTCTTTAGGGTTACCGGCGGAAAATTATGCTATTAAAATGGGTGTCCATCCATCAAAGGCAGTAAAAGAAAATATCAAACATTTTAAAGAACAATGTCAAGCAGTAGGTCTTTCTTTTGATTGGAGCAGAGAGATAGATACTTCCGATCCAAAATATTATAAATGGACACAGTGGATTTTTTTGCAGCTTTACAAAAATGGTTTGGCTTATCGGGCAGAAACACTGGTAAATTGGTGCCCTTTTTGCAAAACAAATCTTGCCGACGAAGAGGTTAATACTGACGGTACGCACGAGCGATGCGGCAAGAAAACAGAAAGGAGAAAACAGAAGCAATGGCTTCTGAAAATAACCGCTTATGCGGATAGGCTTTTGGAAGATTTAAAATTAGTTGATTATTCGCCGAGAATTGCTTCTCAACAAATAAACTGGATTGACCGCAAGGAGTGGATTGATATTACTTATCCGATTGAAGGAACAAACGAGTCGGTGGTGGTGGCAACTACCCGGCCGGACACGAATTTCGGAGCAACCTTCATAGTTTTAGCGCCGGAACACCCAATAGTGGAGAAAATAATTAAAGGGGAAATCAAAACAGGTGCTGATATGGAGGCGATTAGAAAATATGTTGAAAAAGCAAAAAACAAATCAGATCTTGAGCGGCAGAAAGAAGTCGGCGAGACAAAAAAGACCGGTATTTTTACGGGTTTATATGCAGTCAATCAATTGAACAACACCAAAATGCCGATTTACATTACTGATTTTGTTTTAATGAGTGTAGGCACTGGCGCAGTAGTTGGTGTCCCCGGTCACGATTTGCGCGATTTTGATTTTGCCAAAACTTTTAATTTATCTATTGTTCGCGTTGTTGTCGGCAAAGATGGTAATAAATCTCCGATTGTGAAAAGAGAACAAGTTCAGGAAGAAGCGGGGACAATGATTAACTCGCAATTTTTGGACGGGATGGATATTCACGAAGCAACAAGAAAAATTATGGACTATATTGAAGAAAAAGGTTGGGGCAAAAGATCAATCCGTTATCATCTGCACGATTGGATTTTTAGCCGCCAGCATTATTGGGGCGAGCCGATACCGATTGTTTATTGTGATAAATGCGGCATCGTGCCTTTATCGGAAGATCAACTTCCTTTAGTATTACCTTATGTTGAGAAATATCAGCCTTCAGGCACGGGCGAGTCGCCTCTGGCGGCGATGACGGAATGGGTCAATACTACCTGCCATAAATGTAAAGGTCCGGCGAAACGGGAAACTGATACGATGCCGAACTGGGCCGGCTCAAACTGGTATTTTATCCGTTACATTGATATAGAAAACGATAAAGGGTTAGCCGATCCTGAAAAAATGAAATATTGGCTGCCGGTTGATATTTATCAGGGTGGTTTTGAACATACAACATTGCATCTTTTATACTCCCGCTTTATTTATAAATTTTTGTGTGATATTGGCGTTGTCCCCGGTTTGGAACCCTATTTAAAAAGGCGTTCTCATGGAATAGTTTTAGGAGCGGACAGCCGGAAAATAAGCAAATCGTTTGGTAATGTTATTGATCCAGACGATATTATTAAAAAATACGGTGCCGATGCTTTACGGCTTTACGAAGCTTTTTTAGGACCGTTTGACCAGATGGTGGTTTGGAACCAGAACGGGTTGGAAGGTTGCGTGAGATTTTTGGACAAGATTCGGGGTTTGGTTTTAAAAAAAGGGAATGCGGAAAAAGAAGATACGGGCTTAGTTAAGAAACTTTATAAAACCATTAAAAAGGTAGACGATGATATTGAGGAGTTGAAATTTAACACTGCGGTTGCCGCAATGATGGAGTTTTGTAATGCTTGGCGGGATAGTGATTCCGGTCTTCAAAAGGAAGATGCGGCGAAATTTTTACAAATAGTGTCGCCTTTTGCTCCTTTTTTCAGCGAGGAACTCTGGGAGAAAATCGGCAATAAGTTTTCCATTCATCAATCAATTTGGCCAGAGGTAGACACAAAATATTTGACAGAGGATGAAATAGAAATGGTTGTTCAGATAAATGGAAAAACGAGGACAACGATTAAAGTGAGCAGTGAACAGGGAGTAATGAGCAGTCAAATAGAAGGGATGGCGAAAAAAAATGCGGCCGTGGCAAAATATTTAGAGGGCAAAAAAATTGTTAAAATAATTTTTGTCTCGGGAAAATTAGTAAATTTTGTGATTAGTTAATTTGGCCAGCGGGCAATTAAGAGAGATTTTTCTTTCAACAAAGGATATTTCGGCAAAACTTTTTTCAGCTCTTGATAAACTGCTTCGGTAACAAATGGGGCAAAAGGATGGAGAAGGATTAAACTGGTAATCAGTACTTCAAGTAAAACTGGCAATGCTTCTTCGCGTCTTTCTTTTACTGCTTCAATATATTTATCGCAGAATTCGTGCCAGAAGAATTGATAGATTTGTTCTAACGCCTGGCCGTAACGATGTTTCTCGATGTTTCTTGTGACTTTTCTGTCAAGTAATATCTTCTTTTTAATTATTCGTCCATCGTTCTTGTTTGAGAGAGGGAGTTTTATTTCTGGGTTACATTGAAGATCTTTTCTGATCTTTGGACTTTCTAGGTTCATTAGAATAAATCTGGCAGCATTCCACACCTTGTTAGTAAAGTTTCTCATTGCCTCAATCTTTTTTTCATCAACCGGGATATCTGAGGCGGGGGCGATGCCGTAAACCAAAGCCATCCGCAAAGCATCGGCGCCGTATTTATCTACAAGATCAATAGGATTGGCAACATTACCTTTTGACTTGCTCATTTTTTTGCCGAGTTTATCAACCACGCGGGCGTGAAGGTGAACCAATTTAAAAGGGGACTTGCCGGTGGCGTAAATTCCCAACATAATCATTTTTGCTACCCAGAAGAAGAGGATGTCCCAAAGAGTGTCCAGAACACTAGTGGGGTAAAAATAGTTAAAATCTTCGGCGCTTTTTTTGGGATTCTCTATGTCAAAACCTAAGGTAGTCAATGGCCATTGCCCCGATAAAAACCAGGTGTCAAAAGTGTCGGTTTCCTGCAATACATTTTTACTGCGGCATGTTGGGCAGTTATCCGGTTGCGAGTTACGAGTTGCGGGTTTGTCGAACAAGAAATATTTTGCGTTTATTGGTGCTTTTAGGGATTGCAAACCGTTTTTAATTTCTGTAAACGAATATTTGTTTTTTAAATCTTTGTAAAAACCATTGATGTTTTTTTTGTTTTTATCAAGGAAATTGATTTGAATGTCAAGGTTACAATCCAAACAATACCAAGCGGGTATCCGCGGCCCCCAAACAATTTGCCGGCTGATATTCCAATCGCGGATATTAGTCATCCAGTTCAAGAATGTTTTTTTAAAGCGCAAAGGGAAAAATTTTACTTCTCCGCTTTCCGCCGCTTTTATCGCCGGTTCGGCCAAGGGTTTCATTTTTATAAACCACTGTGGAGTTACCATTGGCTCGATTCTATGTTTACAACGGTAGCAGAAACTGACGTTGTGAGTTAACGGTTTAATATCTGTATCTTTCATTTTTCCTGCTTTTTTAAGCATCTCAACGGTTTTCTCTCTAGCGACTTCAACTTTAAGCCCAAGCAGTTCTTCTGGCACATTAATCATTCTTCCGTTAAAATCAATACATCTTTTAACTTCTAAACTATTTCTTTGGCCGATTTCAAAATCAGTAGCATCGTGTGCCGGGGTGATTTTTAAAGCGCCGGTACCGAATGCCGGATCGACCGAATAATCATGAATAATTGGGATAGACTTATTTATCAGTGGGATTGTTGCCGTTGGGACGGCTGCTCCAGTAGAAGGATTAGTTAGATTTAGATCCATGTATCTATTATCGGTAGGATTAACGGCGACGGCGACATCAGCGAAGATTGTTTCCGGTCGAGTGGTAGCGATTTTAATATTTCCGTAATCTATGTAATACAAAGACTCGTCTTTTTCTATGTAGTCTACTTCAAGATCGGAAAAAGCCGTGCCGCAGTGGATGCAGTAGTTGACAATTCTTTCACCGCGGTAAATTAAACCATCTTCGTGCAGTTTTTTGAACATTGCAAACACTTTCTCAACGATTTCCGGTTCCAAGCTGTAGTGGTAGCGGCGCCAGTCAAAACCGAAACCGAGGCGGTTTAATTGGAATTTATTTATTTTTCGGTTTTCTTCAACGAAATCGCGGATCATTTGATATAAAGTTTCGCGGTCAAAATCAAACCGGCTTTTGCCTTCTTTGGCCAGTTTTTTTTCAAACACAAATTGAGTTTCTATACCGGCATGGTCGGCGCCGGGAAGCCACAAAACCGGCTCGCCAAGCATTCGGTGATAGCGGCACATAATATCTTCAATTACAAAAACGGCGTGGCCGATGTGCATCGAATCATTGGCGTTAGGTAAGGGGAGGAGGATAGAAAATGGTTTTTTCTTTTTGTCAATCTTGACTTCAAAGAACTTTCCTTTCTGCCAAAACTCGGCAATTTTTGGTTCATCAATAGCGGGTTGCCATCGTTTGTCCATAATGAAGATATTCTAACACAAAATTGTTTGATTTAGCGGTTTTTTGGCTTTAGCGTTGGGAAAAGAATGACATCTTTTAAAGTCGGCTGGTCGGTTAAAAATAGAGTCAGCCGGTCAATGCCCATCCCCCAGCCGGCAGTGGGCGGCATGCCGTATTCCAACGCTTCTATATAATCTTCGTCTAATCGCTCCGTTTCCTCCACACCTAATTTTGCCTTTTTTTCTTCTTCCAGCCAGCGGTTTTTTTGATCTATCGGGTCATTTAATTCGTTGTAGGCTTTTAAAAGTTCGGTGCCGCCGACTAAAAGTTGGAAAGAGGCGATCTTTTTCGGATCGCCATCTTTTCTTTTTGCCAAAGCGATCATTTCTGCCGGATAATCAATTAAAAAAAGCGGGCCTTCCAAGTTCGGACGGACGTAGGTTTTGTAAAGCTGTTCATAAATTGCCCCTAAACCAACCGCTTTTTGCAAATTTACTTCTACTTTTTTATTTTTTATTTCTCTTTTTAAATCCGCTTCAGTGGTGATTTTTTCCATATTTATGCCCGTATATTCTTTTAAAGCTTCGGAAAATGACAATCTTTGCCAAGGTCTTTTAAAATCATAAACTTTATTTAGTCGCTTGACTTTTAAACTGCCGTTAACTGCTTTAATGACAGTGATAAGCATTACTTCTGTAAATTTCATTAATTTTTCGTAATCGGCATAGGCCCAGTAAAATTCCACTTGGGTAAATTCCGGATTATGAAATTTGCCGATCCCTTCATTGCGGAAATCGCGGGAAACTTCATAAACTTTGTCAAAGCCGCCGACAATAAGCCTTTTTAAGTAAAGTTCATTGGAGATGCGCAGGTAAAAGTCGTTATCTAAGGCAAGATGGTGAGTAATAAAAGGCCTTGCCGAAGCGCCGCCGTACATCGGCTGAAGCACCGGCGTTTCTACTTCCAAAAAATCCTGATCATCAAGGAATTCTCTAATGTTGGAAAGAATTTTGCTTCTTGTTTCAAAAACTTTTTTTGTTTCCGGATTCAAGATTAAGTCCAAATATCTTTTTCGGTATCTTTCCTCAATGTCTTTCAAACCGTGCCATTTGTCGGGCAAGCTTCTTATCGCTTTTGATAATAAAATAAATTCGCTCGCGTCAATCGTTCTTTCGCCAGATTTTGTTTTCACCACTTTGCCGGACACGCCTAAGAAATCGCCAATATCCAAAAATTTCGTAATTTCATAATTTCGTAATTTCTGTTTTTGCAGCCAGACTTGTATCTTTCCCGAAGAGTCAACTAAATCAAGAAACATTATTTTTCCGTGGCCGCGGATGGCGGCGATTCTGCCCGCGGTTTGCGCTTTTTTGCCGAGAAGTAAAGTGGCCTCGGCGCAGGTCTGCTTTTTTTCGAAATAGGAAGGGTAAGGGTCAATCCCCAATTTTTTTAGTTCCGCCAATTTTTTAATCCTTTGTTTGCGGATTTCGTTTAATCTTGTTATTGTCATATTTAGTATTTTAACACCAAAAGTTAAAAGTCTGTAAATTGTTTTTGAAATATTAGAGAGACTTGCTACAATAATTTTGAGCGTAAATAATGAAAGTAAAAACTGTTGCGGCAATATTGAGAAGATCGGGGTTTAAGAAAGCCCTTGTTTCGGATAAAGTTACCTCGGTAATCGCCTCGTTGAAAAGCACCCATGATGCGGTTTTTGTTTTTGACAAAAAGGGGAAATTTTGCGGAGTGGTTAATCTTTATCATTCGTTTTTAAAAAAGAAAGCTGATTTTCACGAGAAAGTAGAAAGATGCCTTTTCAGCCCACCGCTTTTGACAAGATTGACAACAATAGAAGAAGCGGCGCGGTTGATGGTGGAGTCACGGCTTTATCTTTTGCCGGTAGTAGAAGAGGAAAATTTTTTGGGTGTGGTTTTTGTGGAAGATATTTTAAAATGGGCCCGAAAAAGGAAAATTTTTGAAAGAAGCATCAGCCGGTCTTTGGTTTTAAAACCACCCGCTTTTATTGATTTTACAAAAACGGTTGCCCAAGCATTGGAATTAATGATTGACGAAAAGACAAGTCGGTTGATTGTTACTGATAAAGAGGGGCGGGCGGTGGGGATGCTCACTTTATATGATTTGCGCCAGTTTTTGGCAAAGCCGGAGGAAAAACTATCTTTGGCATCCATGGTTCCGATTAAAAAAGAATTTGCCGGACAGAAAGTTGATAAGTTTTATCACCGCACTTTGTTTTCCGTAAACGATGACGCAGTTGTTTCCAAAGCTGCTGCTTTGATGAAGGAAAATGGCATCGGCAGTGTTGTTGTCTTTTCTTATAAAAATCCGGGGAAGCCTATTGGGCTGATTAGTTTGCGTGGTCTTCTAAAGATGATAATTTCGCGAAATGAGGTACCGTCTCAGGTTTCCACAAGCCGCGCTTTCGGCAAGGAGAGTTTACAATTGGCAAAAACGAAAGCTTTAGAAAAACTGGAGCAGATTTTAAAAACAAATAGTCAATTTGCCCACAAAATTAAAACTGTTAGTTTAGACCTGAGGGAAATTGCCAAGGGAAAGAAAAGTGATCGTCTGCCGCTTTTGGAGGCGACGGCAAGAGTGCGCCTTTCCGATCGTAATCAGACGCTTTTTACTAAAGTCAGGGGAAGAAAAGTAGTTTTTTTGGTTGATAAGGTGATTCACAAAATTAAATCGTTGCTTGGAAGAAGATAATATACATTTTAAAACTCAACTGTTTCCTTAGTGAAAAAATGGGCGAAGAGAATTACGACTATTGCGGTGATTAATAAAATAAAAGCCCAAGGCAGACCGAAGCGAAAAGAGCAGGCGGCCAAGAAACAAAAAAAGGTGGTTCCCGTATGGTACGCCATCTCTCTTGCGGTAAAGAAAGTATTTCCTCGTTTTTTACCCATTTTATAGAGAAAAATATCATAAGGAAAGTAAGTGAATATCGCAGATATGTCATAAGAAAAAGCGCTTAAAACGACAGTTAATGGATTGAAACATAGTCCCCTGATAAGCCAGATTAAAGCCAGAAATAAACTACCGGTGTGAAAACTTTTTTTGCTAAAATTAGTCATTTTCTTTCCTAAAAGATTAATAATGATTAAAGAGATAATGAGGGTGGCAGTGGTCAAACCGCCGATCTTTTCAAAATTTAGAAGACTGATAAAAAGGATAAGCGGCCAGACAATAGCTTCGGCTTCAGAAACGAATCCTTGAAAGAAAAAAGCTAAAAAAAGATCCTTCTGATTTAATATTTCTCTCTTGATATTTTCCAGTGAAACAAAAACGCCATTTTTGTCATATTCGTCCAAGAATATTGGCAATGAAGAGGCGATTAAAAGAAAAATGCCTGAAGGTAAAAGGGCGTTAAAACCCAAAGTAGCAATAATAATTCCTCCCGCTAAGGGAGCGAATATAGAAACAAAGCGGGTGATATTGGAGATATAGGCCAGTTGGCGCGACATTTTTTTAACTCCGCTTTCAGAAGAAAAAGCAGAATGGTAGGGAATATAATAAAGGGGCACTGTTATTCCTCCGAAAATCGGTGCGAGCCAAAAAAAGAGGGATGAATATTTTCCGAAAATCAAAAATAAAAGATATAAA
>Ga0315277_10001718_pt1 | contig 31393 bp, 26 predicted proteins | sample YL17G05_15_MG_FD_203695 | JGI IMG/M metagenome (GOLD analysis project Ga0315277, IMG submission 203695) | Sediment microbial communities from Yellowstone Lake, YNP, Wyoming, USA - YL17G05_15 | ecosystem: Environmental > Aquatic > Freshwater > Lake > Sediment | place: USA: Wyoming | collected...
TCTTCTATCGCCTGCTCCAGCAGGCAGTGCACGCTGACCCTATGCCCTACCGCCGAGTGGTCGGCGGCACACGGAAAGGCCGCCACAATATGTAGTGGCTAGGAGAGCGAAGTGGATATGCCTTTCACTCAAAATACAGGAGCACATATGAGAACGGGATGCTTAAACGCCGATTGGAAGCCAAAACCCGGTTTTAAGCTGAGTTCCAAGGACATTGAAGGCAAGCTGACCTATCTGGGCAGCAAGGTGTGGAAGAATCCTCGGATCGAGATCATTGAAAAGGCGGTCCCTGATTGCGGCCCCGAAGACGTATTGATCGAAGTGAAAGCCTGCGGCATTTGCGGCAGCGACGTCCACATGCTGCAGACTGACCAGGACGGCTACATTTTTTACCCGGGTCTGACGGCCTTTCCTACGACCTTAGGTCACGAGTTTTGCGGCAAAATCGTGCAAGCCGGGGAAAGTGCCTTCAACAAGCGCACCGGCAAACCGTATGAAATCGGAGAGGCCGTCTGCGCGGAGGAAATGATCTGGTGCGCCCAGTGCAAACCCTGCTGCGACGGAATCCCGAACCACTGCGAGCGGCTGCAGGAAATCGGTTTCTCCATCGATGGCGCCTACGCGAGATACATCCGGATGAATGCGCGCTATCTCTGGAGCATCGAGACGCTGCGCGAGATCTATGGCGAAGAGAAGATGTGGCTTCTGGGAAGTCTGGTCGAGCCGGCGTCCGTGGCCTTTAATGCGGCCATTGAACGGGGCGGCGGCATCCGGGCAGGCGAGAATGTCGTAATCTTGGGCGGCGGTCCCATCGGGCAGGCCGCCTGCGCTATCCTCCGGCATTCGGGAGCTACGAACGTAATCCTCTCGGAGCCTTCCAGAGTGCGTCGCGATATGGCTCTGAATATCGGCGCCACCCATGCCATCGATCCTATCAAGGACAATGTGGCGGATGCCGTCCTTGAGATCACAAGGGGAATGGGGGCGGCTATCATCCTGGAAGCTACCGGGTTGCCCGGCACCGTGTGGCCCGACGTCGAGCGCATCATCTGGGAAGGCAGGGCCGTCAATACGAGGGTGGTCATCGTGGCCCGCGCCGATGCCAAAATCCCGTTGGCCGGTGAAGTGCTTCAAGTGCGCAGGGCGGCGGTGATCGGTTCGCAGGGGCACTCCGGACACGGCATCTTTGCAAACGTGATCAGCTGCATGTCGGCCGGAATGGATATTTCAAGGATTGTTACCAAGAAGATTGGTCTCGACGAGGTCAAAGAGAATCTGGTCATGCTCCAGAAGGATCGTGACGAGGTCAAAATAACACTCACTCATTTTGATTAACCCTCGAGAGGTTCGACATGACACAATGGCTAACCACAAACAGGAACGACCTTTTTTTTGAAGACACTTCCGTCGGCCGGTTGAAAAAGAAAATCTGGGAGGCCTCGGAAGAGGAGATTTCGAAAATCCTGGCGGCTTACGAAATCCCTACCCCTTCCGAATTGGGCAAGCCGGGAAGCTACATTCAGACAACCGTTCACCAAAAGGTCGTGGAAAACCGCAAGGAAAACGACATCCTTTTTGTTCCAGTAGGTTCCACTGAACTGCACGGCCGCCACACGGTTACCGGTCTGGATACGTTCATGGTGCTGTTAATCCTCGAAGGAGTCCGCAGGTTTACTGCAAAGAATGGGGCTCCGTGCAATCTGACCTGGACCCCGATCAACTTCGGCGGCCATCCCCATCACCATATCGGAATGCCCGGCACCATCCATCTGGAAGACGAAGTCCTGAAACGCGTTCTCATCGATGTCATGGTTGGATTCTGGAACGACGGCTTTCGCAAGATAATCCTTGTGAACAACCACGGCCAGCAGTGGCTGTTGGAGGCCGCCATTCAGGAGCTGCAGAAAACATGGAATCTGCCGGGCATTTTCCGTACCATCGATTGGCACCGGGCGGTGCGCGAGTTCTTCCGGACCAAGGACCGCGGCGGCGATTGGGACGACAATTTCGTCCATGCCGACGAGGCTGAAACTTCCGTGATGTTGCTCCTCGCCCCGGAATATGTGGACATGCAGTATGCGGAGGAAACATCGGTGCAGGGCTATTTGCCGGACGGCCATTTCGATAAAGCTGTGGATCCGTTTGCCCGGCCGTGCAAATGGTCCGAAGGGCAAGGGCATTTCCCGATCGAGATGGGCTCCATTCCAGAGGGGGTTGTCGGCCGACCCACACTCGGGGATGCCAAGAAAGCCAGGCGGGCGATCGCAGCCATATTGTCCTACCTCACTCTGGTGAACGATGAGATCCTCGCAGCCTTTCCGGCAGGCAAGGTTCCTCCCATCGAGGAAACAACCATGCGAACCGAAAAGGAGATGGAGCCGTTCATAAAGGAACCGTTTACAGAAGGCTGGCGGCCCATCTATGCGATCCCCAAAATGGGACTGTAGTTTTGCGGGGAAAGCGCAGAGTTGTCCAAGCAGCAATGCTGCACGATTGATGATGAGATTGCGGATTTCGGATTGCGGATTGCGGATTGAAAAAAGAAGATGTTTGTTTTGACAATCCGCAATTTCACAGGAGTTGCTCATGCAGCGGTGCTGGGCCACTGCGCATGAAAATTACCAATGATTATGAAGACGGACCGAGAACCGCGTGCTTGCTTCCCCGTCAGCAGGCCTTCAGAGCCGCGGCCGAAGGGAGCGGGGTCACACAGCATCAGGGCCAGACTTCCCTCCTATCAAAGTTTTTCTGATCTGTATTTGAAAAGGCATCGAATCATGCTGTGCAGTCCGCTCGCTTCGCTCGCGGCTCTGACATCCTCCAAAAGAGTCACAACCATCCAAAATAGGGCATCCTCGGAGGATTTTCAGGGGAGGCACGGAGATCTCTGAGAACTCCATGCCTCTGTGGTGAAGATTTACTCTATGAAACTGAGCATTGTGCTTTCCACACAACCGGCCTCGTTTTCCGCTCTGGCTTACAGGGGCCATTGGGAAGAAAATATCGGCAAGATCAAGAGTCTGGGCTACGATGGCGTAGAACTGGCCGTGCGCGATCCAAAATTGCTGGACGTGCCCTCGCTGAAATCTCTGCTCACAGAACAGAGCCTGATCGTGCCGGCGATCGGTACGGGCCAAGCCTTTGGAGAAGAGGGTTTATCTTTCACCCACGCGGAGGTGGAAATCCGCAGAAAGGCGATCGAACGGGTCAAATCGCATATCGAATTGGCTTGTGACCTGGGCGCCGCCATCATCATTGGTCTCGTGCGCGGGAAAAGGGGAGCGGGTGTCGATGCAGATCGGGCGGAGCAGTGGTTGATCGAGGCCTTGCGAGAATCCGCCTCGCAAAACAAGGCAGTAAAACTGGCCATTGAACCGATCAACCGCTACGAGACCGACTTGATCAATACCGTCGTGTCCGGCCTGAATCTCGTGGAAAGAATCCAAATGGAAAACATCGGACTCCTCTTGGACACGTTCCACATGAACATAGAAGAACCGTCCCTTACGGCCAGTATCGCTTCGAGCAAGGACCGGTTGTTTCATTTTCACATTGCTGATTCCAACCGCTGGTATCCCGGGGCTGGCCACACAGATTTCAGACCGATTGTTGATGTTCTGGATCAGATCGGCTACCGAGGTTTCCTTTCCGCGGAGATTCTGCCCTTTCCCGATCCGGATACGGCTGCAAGAAAAACCATTGCGTACATGCGCACCTTAGCGACATAGACTCTCGCTCATGGAAATCTCGCCTGTCCTGGAAATGCGCCAAATCCGAAAGACGTTCCCGGGTGTGGTCGCTTTGGACGGTGTCGACTTTGAACTTCGCAAGGGAGAAGTGCATATCCTTCTCGGTGAAAACGGTGCAGGAAAATCCACGCTGATAAAGATTCTAAGCGGAGCCTATCAAAGAAACGGCGGACAGATTTTCCTGAACGGCCGGGAAATCAATATACGCAATCCCAAACACGCACAGGAATTGGGTATTGCCAGCATCTATCAGGAACTCACTCTTGTCCCGCACCTGTCGGCCGCGGAAAACATTTTCCTGGGTCGAGAACCCACGCGTCCTCCGGGTTTGATTGATAACAAGAGACTGTTTAAAGCCGCCCAAATTCTCCTGGACGATCTGGGTTTGGACATTTCTGCACGCGCTCTGATAAAGGATCTGGGTGTGGCCCAACAGCAGATGGTCGAAGTCGCAAAGGCCCTTTCTCTTGATGCGAAGATTCTGATCATGGATGAGCCGACCTCGGCCTTAACTGAACATGAGATCAAGACGCTTTTTGTTGTAATCCGCCGGCTGAAAGAAAAGGGTGTTTCTATTGTTTATATTTCCCACCGATTGGAAGAGCTGTTTGAAATCGGTGACAGGGTTACCATATTGCGTGACGGGAAATATGTCGGCACGCATGATGTGGCCGCTGTGACCAGACCTGAGCTGGTCCGAATGATGGTCAATCGCGAACTCAGAGAGCATTTCCCAAAACAGAAATCCCGAAAAGGTGACGAGATACTCCGTGTGGAAGGCTTGACCAGAAAAGGCGTATTGAAAAACATCAGTTTTTCACTGTACGCCGGGGAAGTGTTGGGTATTGCCGGCCTTCTGGGCTCGGGACGGACAGAACTGGCCCGTGCCGTTTTTGGAGCGGATAGAATAGACTCGGGCAAGGTTTACGTAAAAGGCCAACTGCAACACATTCAGTCACCCCGTGGCGCCATCCATTTAGGCATCGGATTGCTTACCGAAGATCGAAAGACACAGGGATTAATACTGAGTCTCTCAGTAAAAGAGAATATTTGCCTTCCAAACCTGGACCACTTTTCAAAAATAGGAATCGTCAACCCCCGAAAAGAAGACAAGGCTGTAAGACCGGTTGTCCAGGAATTGCGCATCAAAACGCCTAGCCTCAATCAGAAAGCGATGTATTTAAGCGGCGGCAATCAGCAGAAGGTCGTGATGAGCAAATGGCTGCTTTCAAGAGCCGACATTTTGTTCTTTGATGAGCCAACGCGCGGCATTGATGTCGGATCCAAGGTGGAAATCTACCAGTGGATGAATCGCCTGACAGCGGAAGGCGCGGCCATTGTCATGATTTCATCCGAATTGCCGGAAATTCTGGGAATGAGCGACCGCATCCTAGTCATGCATCAAGGACAGATCGTGAAGGAGTTTTCTCAAGAGGAAGCGACACAGGAAAAGATCCTGCATTATGCGTTGGGAACATAAAATGACACCCAAGAATTTCCTGGTACAGCACGGACGGCAGTTGGGAACCTTATGCGGCTTATTCGGCTTGGTCGTCATTTTTTGGATTTTGACGCCGCATTTCCTGACGGTCTCGAACCTGCTGAACATCGCTCAACAGACTTCCATCAACGCCATTATTGCCGTTGGAATGACGTTCGTCATAATTACAGCCGGGATCGACCTGTCGGTTGGATCGATCGTCGCATTTTCCGGAGTTGTCATGGGCAGCGCGCTGCAATCGGGCACTCCGCTTCTACTGGCCATCCTGCTCGGATTGGGAGTGGGCCTCCTCTGCGGATTGGTAAACGGCGTGCTGATTTCCTGGGGCAGGCTCCCTCCCTTTATATCAACCCTGGGTATGATGAGTGTGGCAAGGGGAGCCGCGCTTTTATATACAGGGGGCAGACCTGTATCCGGATTCTCCAGCTCTTTCCGCTGGCTGTCAACGGGAGAGGTCGCTCACATTCCTTCTCCCGTGGTCATCATGGTCGTGATTTACGGTATCGCTCACTTCGTCTTGAGGCGCACCAAACTGGGCCGATACACATATGCCATGGGTGGCAATGAGGAAGCGGCCATCCTCTCCGGGGTGAGCGTGAAAGTCTACAAAGCGGGGGTATACGGACTTTGCGGCATGTTCAGCGGGCTGGCGGCAATCATTCTGACGGCCCGGTTGAATTCCGCCCAACCCATTGCCGGCATGATGTATGAGCTGGATGCCATTGCCGCCACCGTCATTGGGGGGACCAGTTTGATGGGCGGCGAGGGTACGGTTTTAGGGACGTTGATTGGAGCTTTGATCATGGGGGTTTTAAGAAACGGATTGAACATCCTGGGAGTATCTTCTTTCGTACAGCAAATTGTGATCGGTTCGGTGATCGTTGTTGCGGTACTCGCGGACATGGCTCTGAAAAGGCAGAGGAAGTAATGTTTAACCAAGGGCATATGAAAATGAAAACAATCGTGTCTGTTTATCTCGCTGTTGTATTGGCGGGGCTTTCTTTTATCGGCTGTCAACGCCGGGAAGAAGCATCCGCTAAAAGTCCAACTGTCGCTCTTGTGGTAAAGACGGTGAACCATCCCTATTTTATCGATATGCAGCAAGGGGCGGAAGCAGCCGCGAAACGGCTTGGAATCCATTTGATTGTACAGGGAGCAGAGCGGGAAGTGGACGTCGAGAAACAGATGCAGATTGTCGAAAATCTGATTCAGAAGAAGGTCGACGCCATCTGTCTGGCCCCGAGCGGCTCCAGAGAGCTTGTCCCTGTCGTCGTGAAAGCCAATCGGGCAAATATCCCAGTGATCATTTTGGATACACGTATCGATTCGGCCGCGCTGCGCGAAGCCGGCGGCAAGGTAGGTACCTTTATTGGTTCCGACAATTTCGAAGGAGGCAAAGTCGCGGGAACTTATATCCTGGAGAAACTAAAGGGAAACGGGAACGTGGCGATTCTGGAAGGAATTCCGGGCCATGAAACGGGGGATGCGAGACGCAAGGGATTTCACTCCGTTGTGGATCAAGCACCAGGAATAAAAATCGTCGCTTCTCAGACCGCCAACTGGGAAAGGGATCAGGGATTTAACGTATTCCAAAACATGCTGCAATCGCATCCTGATGTCCAAGCGCTGTTTGCGTGTAACGACCTGATGGCGTTGGGAGCCATTGAAGCCGTTGCGGCTGCCGGCAAGACCGGAAAGATCCTCGTAGTGGGATTCGATGCTGTAAAGGATGGGCGTGATGCCATTCGACAGGGCACGATGGCTGCCTCGGTTGCCCAACATCCGGATGAGATGGGAAAACTAGGCGTGGAAAATGCCTGCCGCATTATCTGTGGAGAACCCGTTCCGGATTATGTTCCGGTCAAAATTGAGTTGATCACGAAGCAAAACGTTGAATAGGACTCAGCTTGATCGGGACCTCTCTCCGCCAACATCCCCGCGGATGTCCTTTGCGCGTCAGTATGCTGGGTGCACTCAGAAGTGGGAGTCAATCGAGGCTGTAGTACTGCTATTTCTTTCGCCCTTCCAGGGCTCCTTCCTTTGCGTGCTCTACCGGGGGTTCGCTGCGCTCACCCCCGGCTATTCTCTGACGCCCCTTCGGGGCTTGGCTCTTACAAATAGGCCCGGAGGGCCGAAAGAGAGTAGCCCCGGGCGAGCGTCGCGAGCCCGGGGTTTCTGAGACAAGGTAGGTGAGCCCTGGAAGGGCGATAGATTGTTACGGCTCTACCATTGGTTGGCGGCATGGCTATGACTCGCCCCTCTGATTGCACCCCTGTATGCTTGAGGTGTTTGCCAGGCCAGCCGGCCCTGATACAATGTGCAACTTGCCAAGTAGCCGATAGAGGAAGGCCCAATGCAGATCAAGATCCTAAGCAGCCCGTCGGACACATTTGACATCGAATTCCGGCAGAACAAGGCTTTCGACCTCGTCGGATTCGGCTTGAACGCAGTCGATCACCTATGCGTGGTACCGCAGTATCCCCGCTTCGATTCCAAAACCGCGATACTCCATTACGAGAAGCTTGCCGGAGGACAGGTAGCCACGACCGTGAGCTTTACCGCCCGGATGGGGATGAAGGGCAAGTACATCGGGAAGGTAGGTTCGGACGATCTCGGCGAGTTTTCCCTGCAAAGCCTGAGGTCGGAGAATATCGACACCTCCTCGGTTCTCGTGGAAGCCGGCGCTCGAAATCAGTACGCGTTCATCGTCGTCGACAAAACCTCTGGCGAACGAACCATCCTGTGGGAACGGGATCCGCGGCTTAGCTTCCGGGAGTCCGAGTTGAAACGGGAAGATGTCTGTGCAGGGAGAGTGCTGCACCTCGACGGCCACGACCATCTAGCAGCATTAAGAGCGGCCACCTGGGCCCAGGAAGACGGCATACCCGTCGTCATCGATCTGGACAAGGTAGTCCCCAACGCCGAAGAACTGATCTCCAAGGTGGACTTCCTGATTACCAGTTCGAATTTCCCCCCTGATTTCACGGGCATTGACGACCCGATCGACTCGCTCCTGGCCTTGCGGCAATACTGCAGCGGCTTCCTCGCGGTTACGCTCGGTGCACACGGTGCGATGGCGGTGGTAGCCGACGAATGCATCCGCTTTCCGGCTTTCAAGGTCCGTGCCGTCGACACGACGGGGGCCGGCGACATTTTTCACGGCGGCTTCATTTATGGTTTGCTCCAGAACTGGCCTCTCGAGCGGATAATGACCTTTGCCAATGCGGCCGCTGGGCTGAATTGCACACATCTTGGTGCACGTGCGGGACTCCCGCCTTTGTCGGAAATCCTGAAACTGGCGGATGAGGCCGATCACTCTCATTCTTGAAAAGGGGCGGGCCAGAACCAACAGAGTCCGCAGGTCTTTGTAGTAACCGTTTTGGGAGTTTGCGCTTGCCGGGCCGGCGGGATGGCTCTATCCTACCTCCAGCCACACATGCGCCAATTCAGTGAAATCCCTCCCTGAAGGCGCCGCACGAGGAGGCCTATGCAATCCAGTTTCACTTCCAAAGGCTTTTGGGTTCCGTTCTTTTCACTGATGTTGACCGCGGCGTTTGCGATCGCCGCGGATGCGCCCTACCGATTCATCAAGGAGATCCAGGTGGGAGGCGAGGGCGGTTGGGACTACCTGTCCATCGATTCCGCCGCACGCCGGCTGTACGTGAGCCATGCCACAAAAGTGGTGGTCATTGATATCGACAAAAACGAGGTTGTCGGCGAAATCGCAGACACCCCAGGCGTGCACGGATTTGCCATCGCGCCGGAATTAGGTCTCGGCTTCTCGAGCAATGGCCGCGAGAATAAGGCGAGTATCGTCGATCTGAAGACCCTCAAAACCACCTCCAAGGTGGATACGGGTGAAAATCCGGACGCCATTCTCTATGTGCCGGGAGTTCAGGAGGTATACACCTTCAACGGCCGCGGCCACAACGCGACCGTATTCGAGGCAAAAACCGGCAAGGTTGTCGCCACCATTCCACTCTCCGGCAAGCCGGAATTCGCTGCATTCGACCCGGCACTCGGGCGCGTCTTCAACAACATCGAGGACAAAAACGAGGTGGTTGCAATCGATGCAAAAACCCACTCGGTCGTCGCCACTTGGCCGATTGCTCCCGGGGAAGAGGCGTCCGGGATGGCAATCGACACAAAGAATCACCGACTGTTCATCGGCTGCAGCAACAAACTCATGGTCATGATGGACTGCACGAACGGCAAGGTGGTCGCGGCCGTGCCGATCGGCCCGGGGGTCGACGCCAACGCCTTCGACCCGGGCACCGGCCTGGCTTTCGCTTCAACTGGCGGTGACGGCAATGTTACCATCGCTCACGAAGACAGCCCTGTGAAGTTAACCGTCGTGCAGACTCTCCCGGCGGCGAGAGGTTCGAGAACCATGATCCTCGACCCTAAGTCGCATCGCATTTACCTCGCAGCGGCGAATTTCGAAGCAGCCGCCGAACCGGCTCCCGGCGCCAAACCACAGCGGCCAAGGATGGTCCCTGGCTCGTTCAAGGTCCTGGTCTACGGAAACGAGAAATAACCCGGAGCAAAAATCAGCCACGAATTACACGAATTGAACGAAAAATATATATAATTTTATTTCGTGTAATTTGTGTAATTCGTGGCTGTCTTTTTGTGAAATTCGTGGCCGCTTAGGCGAGGAGTTCGCCCCGTAGAACAGTGACCGCTTGCCCACCGAGAATCATGCGGTCGCCTTCCATTCGGACTCTAACCACTCCGCCCCGCGCAGAGGCCTGATAGGCGCACATCTCGTCTTTTCCGAGTCGCTCTTTCCAAAATGGACCCAGGCAGCAGTGCGCCGACCCGGTAACCGGGTCTTCATCGATCCCAACCGCAGGTGCGAAGAAGCGGGAGACAAAATCAAACCCGGGCGACCCCGACTTAGCCGTAACAATGACGCCGCGGAGGGGAACCGAGCGCAGAAGCGCAAAGTCCGGCGCAAGGGTGCGCACCGTTTCCTCGCTGTCCAACTGGAGGAGGTAATCGGAGTCGTTCCTCCCGATGTAAACAGGCTTCACCCCCAGCGCACGAAGAAGATCCGCCGGGGGCTCCGCGGGTTGTTCCCGCTTGGCCGGAAAGTTCATCTCCATGCAATCCCCGCAAAGTGTCGCGGTGAGAAGGCCACTTAGCGTGTGAAAACGCGCTGTCTCGGAAGGTTCCAGAAGCCCTTCTTCCCACAGGATGTGCGCACTAGCCAGAGTGGCGTGGCCACAAAGGGAGACCTCCACGGCTGGAGTAAACCAGCGCAATCCAAAACCGTCCGGAAGAGGCGCCAAAAAAGCCGTTTCCGAGAGATTCATCTCCCGTGCGACATGCTGCATCCAGCGTTCATCTCGCGGGTCGCGAAGCAGGCAGACACCGGCAGGATTTCCCGCAAAAGGAGCGGCTGTGAATGAATCCACCTGGAATATCCTGATGCCCATGGTTCCTCCCTCGTCCCAAGCAGGCAGCAAGCAGTGTGCCGGGCAAATATGATTACCTTTCGAGTTTTTTACTGCCGGCTGCCAGCTGCCTGCTTATTTCCTCAGACCATTACCGCCTCTGGAGCCTCCTCGCTGCTGGTGGTTTTCTGATCGGCCAACATTTCCTTGATGCCTGTCGCCAGCCGACGGATGCCCTCGTTGATCCGGTCGACAGGCATGTTCGAAAAGCTCAGACGGAGGAAGTTCTCCTTGTTTCCGTTGGCGAAGAAAGCCCCGCCCGGCACAAAAGCCACATCGTGCTCGAGGCAGCGCAGCAGAAGCTCGCGCGCATCGAGATGAGGGGGAAGCTCGACCCACAGAAACAGTCCGCCGGCCGGCCGGGTGAAGCGCACTCCCTCAGGCATTTCTTTTTCGAGCGCGCGGATCATCGCGTCGCGGTGCTCGTGATAGACTTCGCGGATCCGCGCGATGTTGGCGTCCAGATCGAACATCTCCATGTACTTCGCGATCTGCATCTGGTTCAGAGTGGGACTGTGAAGATCCGTGCCCTGCTTCAGAATCACGTATTTCTCGTACAGGGGGCTGTTGGCCGCGATCCAGGCGACGCGCAGGCCCGGACAGAAAATCTTTGAGAACGTGCCGAGGCACACAACCTGTCCACGGGTGTCGAAAACCTTTATGGCAGGCAGCGACTCTCCTTCGTAGCGCAGTTCGCTGTAGGGATTGTCCTCGACCACCGCCACATCGTGGCGGGACACCGCCTCCATGAAGAGCCTTCTCCGCTCGAGTGACCAGGTTCTTCCCGAGGGGTTCTGGAAGCTCGGAACGACGTAGATCAGTTTCACCCTCTCGCCATTCTTCAGGCAGGATTCGAGCACGTCGATATCCATGCCCTCTTCATCGGTCGGCACCTCCACCCAGCGTGGTTCGCACGTCTTGAACGCCTGAATTGCGCCGAGGTAGGTGGGGCTTTCACAGAGAACCGTGTCCCCTTCGTCGAGAAACAGCTTGCCGGTGAGGTCGAGGCCCTGTTGAGACCCACACGTGATGAGTATCTCATCAGAGGTGAAGCGGGTTCCAAGCGTCGCATTCATGCGCCCGGCGATTTTCTCGCGGAGTGGTGCATACCCTTCGGTAGTCGAGTACTGGAGCGCTTTGCGGCCATCCTCCTGCAAAACTTTCTTTGTCACATAAGCGAGCTCTTCCACGGGAAAGAACTCCGGAGCCGGCAGTCCGCCGGCAAAAGAAATTACCTCTTCCCGCTGGGCGATCTTCAGAATCTCGCGAATATCCGAGGCCCTCAGACTGCTCATTCGTTTTGCCAACTGTATTGGCATGTTCACCTCCTGGCGTCGCCCGGCTTATCGCACCTCCAGCCGGCGTGCGCATTCAAACAATGGGCGGCGTACCGCCGCGATAATGGGGGCCGGAGCGGGGCTCCGCACCGATGTCGCGCAGCGCTTCCACGAGACGGGCGATGCCTTCGCGGATTTGCTCCGGGTTGGGAAAAGTGAAGTTGAGCCTGAGGTGGTTTTCGCCAGGCTCTCCGGCGTAGCATGCCGCCCCTGGAAGATAAGAAACCCTCTTTCGAGCCGCTCTCGCCAACAGCCGCGCCGGCGGAATTCCATGAGAAAACGTGCACCAGATGTAAAAGCCGCCCCGAGGATGCGTCCAGGAAAGGCCGGGCGGAGCCGAGGCCTGCAGGGCCTCGAGCATCACGTTGCGCCGCAGCACATATGCGGTGCATACAGTCTGGATGTGATCAAGGAGGCAGCCATCGCGAACGAAGCGGTCGAGAACCCACTGGCCGAACGTGTTGCAGTGAAGGTCCAGCGACTGCTTGACCAGCGCGAGCTGCCGTACGACCGGCGGCGGCGCCGCCAGCCAGCCGAGGCGCAGACCGGGAAAGAGAATCTTCGAAAATGAACTGAGATAGATCACATGCCCGCACCTGTCGAGGGACTTCAACGATGGCAAGGCCTCTCCCTCATAGCGAAGGTCGGAATAGGGATCGTCCTCGAGAATCGGGACCTGATAGCGATACGCCAGATCCAGCAGATGCCGCCGGCGCTCGAGACTCATAACACATCCAGAGGGATTCTGGAAGGTCGGGAGCGTGTAGACCAGCTTGGGTCGGTGTCGCGCAAGGACAGACTCGAGAATGTCCGTACGCATACCATCTCCGTCCATCGGAATCCCCACCAATCTGGCCTGAGCGGCACGAAAAGCCCCCAGGGCGCCGAAAAAGGACGGTTCCTCAACGGCGACGGTATCTCCGGGATCGAGAAACACACGGGCCATCAGTGCAAGGCCTTGCTGCGAGCCGGAGGTCACGAGAACCTCCGATGGCGTGCACTGGATGCCGCGCGCGGCCATTTGGTGGCAGAGCGTTTCCCGAAACGAAGTCAGTCCTTCAGTAGGACTGTGCAGCAGAACTTCCGGGCCATGCTCGGCCAGCAGCCTCCCCTGGATCGCGCGGAGGATTTCTACGGGCAAGAGATCCGGAGCCGGGACACCGACGGCCAGCGTTATCACATCCTGATGTTCCGATAACTCCAGCAGGTCCCGGATCAGCGGATCCTGTTCCTTCGCACTTCCGGCACGAATCATTTGGTGCCAGGGCAAAGCCGGAATGGCAGCTGTCTGTGACTCCGAGGAACGCTTCGGCTGAACTGAGGTTCCCCGGCCGACGTGGGCGCCTATCAGACCATCCTCTTTGAGTTGCCGATAGGCTTGAAAAACCGTGCTTCGGTTGACGCCCAAAGCTTTTGCCAGGCTTCGTTCAGGCGGCAGCCGGTGTCCTTCGGGCAGGTCACCGGATAGAATTCCGGCTTTGATTCCGTTGCGGATCTGGAGATAAATCGGAATGGGGCTGGTTCTGTCGAGCAAAATATCCAAATTCGCCTCCCTGCTCCGATCGTGGCCAGCCAATAGGGCCATATGACCATCCAATCGGCATTATTGGCTTGCTTCATCGGCATGTCAATCGAAACATCGACAGACCAATGCCATCCAATCTTAGACAATTGCTGATAAACAAGGATACGGATTTTCCCGGATCGGACGAGCTGATCGCGCGCGGAGATCTGTGAAAATCTGTGCAAATCTGTGTCCGATTATTCTGTGGTTGAAAAGGGACAAACTTCCACTAAGGATCCAAATTCTGGATACAAATCTTCGCTTACGTTAAGAGAGCTTGCTAGCGGCGGCACTATGCTATACGCTCTAGGAACGCTGTCGGAACAGCAACACGGAGTGAGAGGAGATAAACAAATGAAAGCAACTGAAACTGAAAGGTGCAGCAGTTGTCAGGGTTCAGGGAAATGCCTCAAATGTGATGGCACGGGGCACGTGCTTCATAATCAGCCCACCCCTATGCCCGTGATTTCCGGGAGTATCCGCGGCGACTCACAGACGGGCACTCGCAGGACCTGCCCCAGGTGTTACGGCAGCGGCACCTGCCCGGCGTGCAAAGGCACCGGAAAAGCTTCCTCATGAACCGGCCGACTTGATGCCGCGCGCCGCCGATCATGTCGCGCGAATCCCGAACTCATAGGGCGTAGTCTTTTTCCGCCTTTGTGAATCCTTTCACACTCCCCCTCCGCTCCGCGCGATGTAACCTATCGCCATCGACGGTTGCAGTAGAGGGCAACACTCGTGCAGTGAGCGCGGGGAGAGAGAGCCGTCAGGCCGCCGGCGCCCACAAAGTAGGTCCCGACCGCCGGACGGGACGCGGACTACGGCGATTTTCATTGCCCTGGCTGCTGACTTTGATAAAATCGCTTCCCAGCGAAACCATCCTTCAAGAAAGACCAATGCTATGAAAGAAACCATTAGTTTTAAACTCAACGGCAAACCCACAAAGTTAGAAGTCGAAGGCGACCGAATGCTTCTGTGGGTGCTGCGAACAGACCTTGGGTTGACAGGAACGAAATTCGGCTGCGGCGAGAGTCTGTGCGGCGCCTGCACCGTAGTAGTCGGCAAGGAAGCAGTGCGGTCGTGCCAGTCTCCGATTAGAGAGGTTCGCGGAAAAGAGGTCACCACCATTGAGGGGTTGGAGAAAAACGGGAACCTCCATCCCCTGCAGAAGGCTTTCGCCGAGCAGGGGGCGCTGCAATGCGGCTTTTGCACTCCCGGCATGATAATGAACGCCTACGGCCTTCTGCTGAAGAATCCGAAACTTACGCGGGATCAGATCATAACGGGCATGGAACATAATCTATGCCGGTGCGGCGCGCATAAGCGCATTGTCCAGGCAATCGAAAATGTTTCGAAAAAGATATGAGGCGCATCATGGGAGATGGAAAACTCAAAGATAGCGATGTCTCAGATCCGACAGACCTGTTGTCGCTCGATCGGCGGGACTTCATAAAGCTTCTCGGCGGAGGAATCATCGTATTTTTCACCGTCGAGGCGTCGGATTTGTTGGGGCAGGAGCCCCGGGGAAGAGGCTATCCGACCGATTTCAACGCCTATCTGAGGATCGGCGAGGACGGCAGGGTGACCGTTTACTCGGGAAAAATCGAGATGGGACAGGGCATCATGACGTCCCTGGCCCAGGAGGCTGCTGACGAGCTCGGAGTGTCGCTGGAATCCATAGACATGGTTATGGGAGATACGGATCTGTGTCCGTTCGACAGCGGGACTTATGGTTCGATGTCGACCCGCTTTTTTGGTCCTGCACTGAGGTCGGCAGCAGCCGAAGCCAAAGCCGTCCTGCTCGATCTGGCGTCGGAGCAGCTCAAGACCCCAAAGGAGAAGCTGAGCGTGGAGAATGGCGTGGCTTTTGTCACTGCCGACAAAAAAACTCGAGTGACTTTCGGACAGCTGGCCAAGGGTCAGAAAATCACACGCAAACTGGCAGGGAAGGCTGTAACGAAGTCCGTATCCGAGTTTACCGTGATGGGCAAACCTGTGAAGCGCCTGGACGCTGTGGCGAAAGTGACGGGCAAAGCGCAGTATGCGGGAGACCTGCGTTTTCCCGACATGCTGTACGCCAGAATCCTTCGCCCGCCGGCACACGGAGCAAAGCTGAAGAATGTCGATACCTCAGGTGCCGAGAAAATGCCGGGGATAACCGTGGTCAATCAAGACGGCCTGATCGCGGTGCTTCACAAGGATCCCGAGGCAGCTGCAAAAGCCCTCGGAGGTATCAAGGCTGAATTCGATGTCCCAAAGCCGACGGTTGACAATGAAACCATATTCGACCACCTCATCAAGGTGGCCCCTCAACCTCAGGAAAGAGAGCGAAGGGGGGACCTGGCAGAGGGTGAAAAGGTTTCTGCCGCGCTTTTTGAAGGCAAGTATCTTGCCCCCTATGGTGCGCATGCTCCCATTGAAACGCATACTGCTCTTGCAAGAATTGAAGGCGGAAAGGCGACGGTCTGGATATCGACTCAAAGCCCGTTCCCGAACCGGCAACAGATCACGCAGGCTCTCGGCTTCCCGCTGGAGAATGTCCGGGTCATCACTCCATTCGTGGGTGGCGGATTTGGCGGCAAGAATCCGGCCCAACAGGCAGTGGAAGCGGCCAGGCTCGCGAAGATCACGGGAAAACCGGTTCAGGTCGCCTGGAGCCGGGCGGAGGAGTTTTTCTACGATACCTTCAGGCCTGCGGCAGTTATCAAAATCAAATCGGGTATCGACGGCGCGGGCAGGATCTGCTTGTGGGACTATAATGTATATTTTGCAGGATCGAGAGCCTCCGAGCAGTTTTACGATGTTCCCCACAATATCATCAGAGTTTATGGCCAAGGGATGGGGGGCACAGGAAGCGCGCATCCGTTTGGCACTGGCGCCTGGCGCGCTCCGGGAGCACCCATAAACGTTTTCGCCCGAGAGTCGCAGATCGACATCATGGCGGCCAAGGCAAAAGTCGATCCGCTGGAATTCCGCTTGAACAACACCTCCGACAAGAGAATGCGCAGTGTTCTCCAGGCCGCCGCCGAGCGCTTCGGCTGGAAAAAAGCCGCGGCTCCCAGCGGCCGGGGCTACGGTATCGCTTGCGGCATTGACTCCGAGACTTATGTCGCCGAATGTGTCGAAGTCACGGTCAATAAAGGAAGCGGCAGCGTAAAGGTAAAGCGTGTCGTATGCGCCCAGGACATGGGCATTGTTATAAATCCCGACGGGGCCAAGATGCAGATGGAAGGCTGCATCACCATGGGACTGGGATATACGCTGTCGGAGGACATCAGCTTCAAAAACGGCCAGATATTCACTGCCAATTTTGACACCTATGAGCTGCCTCGTTTTTCATGGCTGCCCGAAATTGAAACGATTCTGGTCAAAAACGATGAGTTGCCACCTAAGGGTGGAGGCGAACCGGCGATCGTTCCTCTAGGCGCAGCTGTCGCCAATGCGATCTTCGACGCTGTCGGCGCACGGCTCTTTCAACTGCCTATGACGCCCGAAAGAATCAAGAAATCGATCGGAAGCTAATGAGCTGAGCCTAAAAAACAGTTACGAATGACACGAATTGCACGAAATCAAAATCAATTGATTTTTCGTGTAATTCGTGCAATTCGTGGCTCATTCTTTCTTTTGGTCCGTGTCCACTATGCTGTTCCTCTGGGGGTAAATTTTGAACTTTGCCAGGCGTGCAGGAAAACCTGGTGCGACTCAACGGTGAACTGAGCGGTCTTTACGAAGTGATTGAGGGCGCCGACGCAACGCCGACCACTCAGGCGGTTGTGGCCGTCGCCGAACTGCAAAAGGCTCTCGACAGCCTGCTGGCCCGATGGCAGGAGCTGCGAAGCCACGACGTACCTAGGCTCAACGAGCAGCTCAAGCAGTCCAACCTGCCGCCCCTCACGCCGTAAGATTATTAGAGTTGCGCAAGATAGGGACAGACAGAACCTCCGGCAAAGCCGGAGGCATGTTTCGTGAACCGCTCATCGCGGTCATTTTGAGCCACTCAAAGTGGCTCCCTTTCATCTGAAATGCCTCGACTTTGCTCTCAGTGAGGACGGGCTTCAGCCCGTCCGCGTAGCCCAGGCAAACCAAACCCCCGAACCCAGATGGCACAGCTATCCCCCCATCGATGGTCCGGTGCTGGTGCGGTGGAAATCACTGACCCGATTCAGAGGGGATTGACGCTAAAAATCGACAGTGGATCACGACCCTAGCAGCAGAGCGTGAAGATCCAAAAGTTGTTCTCGAAAAATCGATAGCCTTGTCCTATGCTCGCGGCAGGAGGCTCTTATGAAGCGAACTCATCTTTACCTCTTTCTGTTGGCTGTCGTGCTGGTGCTTGCCGCTTGCAGCGCTCCCAAAGCGCCGGCGACGGCCACTATCCCCTTCCCTTCGCTCGATGGCAGCGCCGTCCTGCAGCACGTGAAGGTCCTCTCCTCGGATGAGTACGAAGGACGCGCCCCGGGCACAAAGGGTGAGGACCTCTCAATCGCTTACATCGAGGACCAGTTCAAGAAGGCAGGCCTAAAGCCGGGCGACACGGATGGCACCTACATTCAAAAGGTGCCACTGGTCGGCATCACCGCGGATCCAAAAGCCAGCTTGACTTTCAAAAAGGGCAACAAACAGCAGGTCCTTCACTTCAAGGATGACTTCGTAGCCTGGACCAAGCGTGTAACCGAGGAAGTGAAGGTCGACGGCTCGGACCTGGTTTTTGTGGGCTACGGCGTTCAGGCGCCGGAGTTCAACTGGGACGATTACAAAGGAGCCGACCTGAAGGGAAAAACGCTCGTAATGCTGGTGGGCGATCCGCCGGTCGCAGATCCTGCCGATCCAACGAAGCTCGATCCGAAGGTATTCGGCGGCAGAGCGATGACTTATTACGGCCGTTGGACATACAAGTATGAGGTCGGCGCGCAGATGGGCGCAGCCGCCGTTCTGATAGTGCACGAGACAGAGCCCGCCGGATATCCGTTCTCCGTGGTGCAGAGCAAGGTCACGGAGCAGTTTGACCTGGTCGCACTCGACAAGAACATGAGCCGGGCGGCGATCGAAGGCTGGATCTCGCTCGATCAGGCAAAGAAGCTGTTCGAGACGGCGGGAAAGGACTTTGACGCCCTCAAAAAGGACGCGGTCAGCCGCGAGTTTAAGCCGGTGCCGTTCGGAGCGCAGGCATCCATCACACTGCACAACAAGATCCGGATGATCGACTCGCACAACGTGGCGGGCATACTTCCAGGGAGCGATCCAAAGCTCCGGGACGAGTACGTCATCTACACGTCGCACTGGGATCACTTCGGCATCGGGCCGGTGATCAACGGTGACAAGATTTACCACGGAGCGCTGGACAATGCCACCGGGATCGGCGGCTTGATTGAGATTGCGCGCGGCTTCACGAATCTCCCGAGCCCGCCGAAGCGCTCGATTCTCTTCCTTGCAGTAACAGCTGAAGAGCAGGGGCTGCTTGGCTCGGCGTATTACACGCTGAACCCGGTCTATCCGCTGACCAGGACTCTGGCCGTAGTCAACATGGACGCGCTGAACGTTTGCGGAAAAACAAAGGACCTCACGATCATCGGTCTCGGTAACTCGGAACTCGACGATATCGCGACGCAGGTGGCAGCGGAGCAAGGACGCGTGGTCAAGCCCGATCCGATGCCGGAGAAGGGGTCGTATTACCGGTCGGATCACTTTCCGTTCGCCAGGCAAGGAGTGCCTGCCCTGGCTAGCGGCGGTGGTATCGACGTCGTCGGCAAGCCTGCTGACTATGGGAAGATGATGCGCGATCAATTCACCGCGAACGATTATCACAAGCCTTCCGACGTAATAAAGCCATATTGGGATATGGGTGGGGTCGTACAGGATCTGCAATACTATTGGATGGTTGGCTATCGCGTGGCACAGGCAAACAAATATCCAGAGTGGAAGCCGGGCGCCGAGTTCAAATCAAAACGCGACCAGATGATGAAAGTCGCGGCTCCACACTAGCATTATCCCTTTGGAGCGAAAGGGCCGCAAGCGCGCAGGCAGCTCCAATGGGATGACCTGTCAATGTCGTTTGAAAAATGATGGCCCGCGGATAAACAGATCCACACGGCAAGACGCGAGTTTATTATCGCGCCAGCCCTCAGGCCTAAAACCTGCCCGGCCCCGTCCCACCGAGCCTGAACAGAATTGCCTCGCCGGGAGCCAAAGCCACCGGAAGATTCTTTGGCCGATATGGCCACCTCCTGTAAAACTGCCCATCCTCCAGTTCGTAATAAACCAGATCTTCGCCCTCCTTTACATTCGCTTCCAATTGCATGCGAGCCCATGAAACGGGATTCTTGTTCACGAGATACACATATTTCATCCCATCCTGATCGTCAAATATCCCCAGAGCGGCAGGGTCGCCGGTGCAATTGATCGTCCCTGCGCTCGAAGATCGCGGCAAGGACCTCGCTCCATACCAGGCTGGTCCGGTATGATAGACGGCGATAGAGCGGAGGTCCTTCATCTTTTTCCACAGCGTATGGATGTCTGTGTTTATCCTGCGGGCGATTTCCCATTCCGGCGTTGTCGTGCCATCCTTGCGCACCATCGCTTGGGCATACGCGTAGGTGAAATACTGCAGTCCGCGTGCCCCATACGCCAAACTGCAGTTGAGTTGGAACCGCATGTACCCTTCGGTCGGCGTGGGATATTGTCCATGCCGCACGCTGCAGGTGAATGCCCAAAATGGAATGCCATAAAGCGTGGAGAAAGTGCGACACCCATCCAGCGCCTCATAATAGTCCGGCTTCACCAGTACCTTTCCAAACACGTTTGGCGCATTGGGTCCCAGTTGCCTGATCTCCTCATCGGATCCGATTTGAATTGGATAGTGATCATAGCTGAGGAAACGTGGACGACACTTTCGGATGCACTCCTTCCAGAAGACTTCGACGCTTCCTGCGCCCAAACCATCCTGCGAGACGGGCGGGTTGTGGTTGATATAGCACAAGTGATACGAATCCAGATCGCGGATGAAATCCGCCACCTGCGCGAGCGTGTCGAGGAGGAAAAAGCGCGGCTCATCCCGAAGGTGATACCCGTAGAGTCCGGGATGGTCCTTGATCTTCATGACGACATCCCTGATTGCGGCTTTTCTCGCTTTATCCAAAACGAACTTGTCGTCCACGGCGTATTCAGGCGTCTGAAGAATCAATCGCAGGCCGTTGCTGTGAGCGACATCCAAAGCGCTGACAATCCGGTCGGGGCTGGTGGAGGATAGGCTCAGATTGAAACCCGCCTCGCTCATGTCGTGCATGATCTTGTCGGTGATCATGTCCGCGCTGGGTCCAGGCCAGCCTAAAATCGGCAGAACAGGCTCATCCAAAACGCATTTCCCCTTCCAAGGCAAAGACGCTTTGTACAGGGATTCGATTGTGGGATTTGTCGCACTCGGGGTATTCTCGCCAGATGTTGACTTCGGCAAGACCACCATCAGCGAACCCGCCGCTCCCAATACCGACGCCCTGAAAAAATCCCTCCGTTTCAGCACATCTCTTCGGTCATCCATGAGATTCTCCCTCACAGAGCAACAGTGAAACGCTTGAGCTTGTCGAAGGCGAAACGGGGCGCCGGCGCCAATCACTGCCAGCATCACCGTCATGCGGTCGAACCTGCCTTTTATATCACGAATGGCGAAGCCGAAGGCGCCGCGGATGATTCCTCTTGGCGAAGACCCATAACTTCCCAGTTACGCGCGGGGAACAGGTCCCGTCCGGCGGCCGGGACCTACTCCACCTCGCAGATGCGGCTCAGGGCTGGCATTAGAGTGGGCGCCGGCGGCCCGACGGCGCGCTTGCCGCTCGTAAATGAGGGAGTACGATCACCCTTTCAGTTCGCTTGTACACCGGCCGACGGAACAACCGGCTTATACGTGGATGGAGAGGGGAGCTCTCACAGTTCCCTGCACGCGAATTTGTATGCTTTGATGTTCGGCCTCGTGCCGGCGGAACGCGCGGCGAATTTGGTTGGATGCCGTCCCTGGATTCTTTATTGGTGGCCATTGGAGAAATAGCGCTCGACTACATTCATGAGTGCGTTCAAGCGCTCGTCGGTGCGCACCCCCGATTCGGCAAGGGCTTTGCCACGCTCGGCCAGGTCATCCATCCGGCGTGCCTGCTCTTCAACATCGACAACCGTATGTGCTGCCCCCAAGGCAGGCGTTCAGAGCCGCGACCGCAGGGAGCGGGGTCACCTAGCGCGAGGGCTAGGCTTCTCTCATATCAAGGTCTTTCTGATCTGTGCTGGCAGAGGCATCGAATCATGTTGAGGCACCCCGCTTGCTTCGCTCGCGGCTCTGATATCCTCCGAAGTGGACACCACCATCCAAAATGAGACATCCTCGGAGGACTCTCACGGGAGGCTAAGCGCGGGAGATGAGATGTACCGCCGACGCTTTGAAGGACGCGGCTACTTCAGAGCCTTCTGCGAGCGAAAGGTCCTCCGATGCCTGGCGCGTCACCAGCGCCGTCATCCGGAACCCGACGTCCACCGTCACCTTCCGCAGCGGGCCCGACGGGACGATTTCTTTGGTGACGCCGGCCAGATGGTTGCGGGCACTGCTGTGCACGGAGGCGCCGCCCTTCTCGATCGTCACATCCTCGCCGCGCAGGCATGCATAGTACTCGAAACAGTCGAGCCCGTTATCCACGGCGTAAATCCGGTGCTTGCCCGCGGCAAGAGTGACGATACCTTCCGACCGGTGCTCCAGCCGGCAGGGCACGATGGTTTCAACACCCACCGCCGCCGCGACTTCCAGATTGGCGGGGCGGCTGAAGACCTCCTCTGGCGGACCCGTCTGCAGAATGCCTCCGGCGCCCATCACTGCAAGTTCGTCGCCGAGGGAAAGCGCCAACGTCCAGTCGTGCGTGACGGCGATCGCTGGGGTGCCGAAACGCCGAAGAATCCTGCGGATTTCCAACTGGAGTTCCGTGCGCGTTGGGACATCCAGTGCGGCAAGAGGCTCGTCCAGGAGCAGAAGCCTGGGCGAACGTGCCAGGGCGCGCGCCAGGGCTACGCGCTGCTGCTGTCCCCCAGAAAGCTCACGCGGCCGCCGGCCCTGAAGTTCAGTGAGGTGAAAGGCGTCAATCATCTCCTGTAGGCGCCTGCCGCGTGCCTTCAATGTCATGTCGTGCAGACCATAGAGGACGTTCCCGCGGACACTCATGTGAGGAAACAGGGCGGTTTCCTGGGAGAGGTAACCGACATGACGCTTCTGCGGAGGAAGCGTCACGCCCTTATCCGCGTCGAACCAGAGTTGTCCGTCGAAAGCGATCCTGCCCGCGGTAGGCATCTCCAGTCCTGCCAGGCACCGAAGCACAGTCGTCTTGCCTACGCCGGAAGGGCCAAACAGGATTGTAACCCGCGCCGGATTCACGGGAATCTCGAGCGCAGCCTTGATGACCGGTCCGCGAGCGTACGCCTTTTCGATATCTACAATCAGGCAGGATGGGAGTCTGTCGTTCACCGTCGAAACTCCGGACCGACCGCCCAGATACGCCGGTTCAACGCGTACACAATCGAGAGGACCACAAAAGAAAACACCAAAAGTACCAGCGACGTCATCGAGGCCGACGCATAGTTTAATGACTGGACGTTGTCGTAGATATCGATGGAGATCGTGCGCGTCACGCCCTCGATGTTGCCGCCCACCATGAGCACGACGCCAAACTCTCCCAGCGTGTGCGCAAAGCTGAGAATGACACCGGTCAGGACTCCGTAGGCGGACTGAGGCAGGACGACGCGGAAGAACGTTCCGATGCGCGAAACACCCAGCGTCCAGGAAGCTTCGATCAAGCGTCGGTCCACCGAGTCCAGGGCAGCTACAAAAGGCTGAACCGCGAAGGGTAGACTGTACAGGGTCGACGCGATCACCAGCCCCTCGAAGGTAAACGGAAGCTGATGTCCCATGAGTCGCTCGTACATGCGTCCTGGAAACGCGTTAGGGCCGATCGCAATTAGGACATAGAAACCCAGAACGGTCGGAGGCAAGACGAGCGGTAGTGCAACGACCGATTCGACGAGAAACTTCCATCTCCGCCGCGAATAGGTAATCCAATAGGCGATAGGTAAGCCCAGAGCGACAAGGATGGTGGAAGTCACAGCCGCGAGCCTGAGCGTCAGGGCGATTGCCAGCCAGTTCAACGCAGATATCACCGGCTTCCCTCCTCCGGCAGCACGAAGCCGTAGCGCTCGAGGATGGCGCGTCCCTGCCTGCTCCGGACCCACTCCCGGAAGGCCTGCGCCGTGGCCAGGTTCCCGTTCTTTCTTGCCTGCCTCAGAATCAAAGCCCCCTGCTCGATCTTCGGATAGGCTTCCGCGGGGATCGTCCAGTATCTGCCGGACTGGCGCATGGCAGGCGCCGATGCCAGGGAGAGAGGAATGATGCCGATGTCGGCCGCCCCGGACTGCACGAATTGCGCCGCTTGAAGAGCGCTCTCCCCGGAAACCAGCTTGCTTCTAACCGTCTCGTGAATCTTAAAGTGCTCCATTGCGGCAACCGCCGCGCGGCCATACGGAGCATGCGCCGGATTCGCCACTGCGACCTTTCGGATCGAGGGATCGGAAAGCGCCTGCATACCCTGGTGAGCGAGATCGATCGTCGAGCGGTTCGGGACCCAAAGCACAATCTGACCTCCAGCATAGAGGAACAGTGTGCCGGGTTCGCCCATGCCTGCTGTTTCCAGTTTCCTTGGATAAGACACGTCGGCGGAGAAAAACATGTCGTAAGGCGCGCCATTGACGATCTGGCTGTAAAAGTTCCCCGAGGAGCCAAAGGAGATCCTTAGCCGATGCCCCGTTTGCTTCTCGAAGGGACCGATCATCTCCTTCATAGCAAAGTTTAGATCGGCAGCCGCGGCCACAAACACCTCACCAGCCACGGCCGGAACTGCGAGGCCGGCGAGCCAGAGAATCAGAATCAGAAGCCTCTTGTGAGTCATCGAATTCGGTGAATCCCGAGAGCGCGGCGATGTTTAGCGGGCAGGGGGACTGGATGCACGTATGATCATCACCTCGGTTGCCTTTATGAGAGCATACGCGCCAACCCCCTTTTTGAGCCCCAGTTCCTTGGCCGCATTGCAGGTGATGATCGACGTGACAACTTGACCGCCTATGTCGATCGTGACCTGAGCGAGGAGTCCCTCGCAGCGCACGTCGGTGACCATCCCCAAAAGTTTGTTCCTGCCGCTGATCGCATCCAGGCCGGCGGGGCGGGTTTGACGCAAGACACGGGCGTGCCCCGCACCGACGAGACGCTCGATTTCGCTGCGCGGAATGCGGTGGTGCCCTCCCGGCGTACGAACAGACCGGATCTTGCCGCGGTAGATCCATTGCTTCAACGTCGGGTAGCTGACACGCAAGGCCCCGGCTGCTTCGTCGAGTTTTAACAGCTCCATGTATGTTTATATACGCTTCAATACGGAATCTATCAACCTGAAATAATCGAACCAGCCGAATTCGCCGCGCTTTTCCATAGATTCTGATGCTTGGCCGTCTTGATTTAGTGGGCTACGGGCAGGCTGCAGGCAGCAATAGCATTGGGAAGAAAAAGCATCTGAGGGGCAAACTGCCAGCTGCCCTCTGCCTTCTGCCTGCTTTAAACCATGGAGCAGCAGCTGTGCGGACTCCGAGTCCCTGCCCTTGTGCCAACGAAAATGCGCAATGAGCTTTACACTCATGATAGAATTTATCCCGACAACGGCGTCGGTCAGCGCCGTTTTTTCATCGACATTGCGTTCTTGAAATCTATCAACCTTCGAGGATCGAAGACTTATGAGTGTCAGCCAACTTGCCAGATCCATCAAAGAATCACCTACATTGAAGCTCAACGAGACCGCGGCAAAGCTGCGGGACAAAGGAGAGCCCCTGATCCATCTCGGCGGCGGTGAGCCGAAAAGTAAGGCGCCCATTGATGCCGTGGTGAACTGCGCAACCCAGTTGAACACCGGGGACATCAAGTACGCCCCGGCCGACGGTCTCCCGGTACTGAAAAAAGCCATCGTCCGCTATACCGAGGAGCACTACAACAAGCTCGTGGGGCCCGACAACATCGTGGTCTCGAGCGGGGCGAAGCAGTCCATAATGAATCTTCTTTACGCGATGCTGGAACCCAAGGACGAGGTCATCTTCCCGTCGCCGTACTGGGTCAGTTACCCCGAAATGATAAAGCTCGCGGGCGGCGTGCCCGTGACAGTCACACCCGAAGACGGCACGTTTCACCCGCGGATCGAAGAGATCGCCGAGGTCGTGGGTTCATACACGAAGGCCATCATCATCAACAGCCCGAACAATCCCTGCGGCGTGATGTACTCGAAGGACTTCATCGCTGAGATGGTGAGGTTCTGCGAGAAGAAAAGCCTTTATCTCATCATGGACGACCTCTACAACCGTCTCGTGTTCGAGGGCAAGACTGCTCCCAACTCCTACGAGTTCGAGACGGTTCAGTCGCGGAACTCGAGGCTGGTCACGGTGCAGGGAGTATCCAAGATGTATGCCATGACCGGCTTCCGCATCGGCTGGGCCATCGTGAACGAGGAGCTGGCCGAAGCGATGACGAACATCCAGTCACACATGACCTCGGGTCCGGCGACACCGTCGCAGTGGGCGGCAATCGGCGCGCTGAACGGCATTCAGAACAGCATCGAGAGCCTGCGCCTGACGCTGGAAAACAACCGGAACATCATGATCGAACGGCTGCGCGCCTTCAAGGGTATCAAGGTGACGAAGCCTGATGGAACGTTCTACTGCTTCCCCGACTTCAGCGCCTACATGAAGGACTCCCAGAAGCTTGCCGAATTCCTCCTGGAAAAGGTTCGCGTGGCGACCGTTCCCGGAAAAGAGTTCGGGATGGATGGGTATCTGCGTCTGAGTTACTGCGGAACCCCCAAGGACATCATGGACGGGCTGGAGCGGATCAAGTGGGCTCTGGATCCTGACTCTCCCAACGAACTCTTCCTGGGCGACAGAAAACTGGTGAGGGATTGGCTATGAACATTTACCTCGATGTGCAATCCCCTGCCGTAAAAGAGGCGTCGGAGAACGCGAGCATTTACAGTCTCGAGAACCATGGCCTTTTCAACCTGCGCCGCGTTTACTGGAACCTGCCGAGCTCGGCGCTTTATGAAGAGGCGATCCACCGATCCGAAGGAAGAGTATGCCACCTCGGGCCTTTCGTGGTAGATACCGGAAAGCACACAGCCCGGGCTGCCGCGGACAAGTTTGTCGTGCGTGAAGAATCGAGCGAAAACCACATTTGGTGGGGACAGTACAATCGGCCTTTCAACGAAGAGAGCTTCAGCATGCTCCACTCACGCCTGCAGGGTTACCTCCAGGGACGTGATGTCTTCGTGCAGGACTGCTACGCGGGTGCCGACCCCGAGCATCGCATGCCCATCCGGATCATCACGCAGAAAGCCTGGCACAGCCTCTTCGCCCGCGATATGTTCATGAGGCCGGCCAATCTGGACGCGTACAAAAGGCACGTTCCCGACTTCACCGTGGTGGCGGTGCCGTCCTTCCTGGGGTCCCCGCTGATCGACAGCACGCGGACAGAAACCTTCATCATCATCAATTTCCGCGAAAAGCTCGCCTTGATCGGCGGGTCAGCCTACGGCGGAGAAATCAAAAAGACCATCTTCTCAGTGCTGAACTATCTACTGCCGCTGGACGGAGTACTTCCCATGCACTGCTCCGCCAACGTGGGAAAAGATGGAGATGTGGCAATATTCTTCGGCCTCTCCGGGACCGGCAAGACCACGCTTTCCGCGGATCCCAGCCGGCGGCTCATCGGGGACGACGAGCATGGCTGGAGCGATAACGGCATATTCAACTTCGAGGCGGGCTGCTATGCAAAGGTAATCCGTCTGTCACCCGAGGCTGAGCCGCAAATCTACGCCTGCGTCCGGCGTTTCGGCACTATCCTCGAAAACGTGGTTTACGATCCAGTCACGCGCAGGCTCGATCTCGATGACGACTCCATCACCGAGAACACCCGCGCCGCTTACCCGCTGGAGTATATCGACAACGCCTTGCCCGAGAAGATGGCCGGACATCCCCGGAATGTGATTCTCCTTACCTGCGACGCTTCCGGCGTCATGCCGCCGATCTCCAAGCTCACGCCCGACCAGGCGATTTACCACTTCATCTCCGGATATACCAGCAAGATCGCCGGCACCGAGATCGGGCTGGGCATCGAGCCGGAGATCACGTTCAGCACCTGCTTCGGCGGGCCGTTCATGGTTCACTACCCTTACGAATACGCCAAGATGCTCAAGAGCAAGATCATGAAGTACGGCGTGAACTGCTGGCTGGTGAACACGGGCTGGACCGGCGGACCATTCGGCGTAGGCAAGCGGATCAGCATCCGGTACACCCGCAGGCTGCTAAATGCCGCCCTCGACGGCGATCTTCTCAAAGTCGAATACCAGAAAGACCCGGTCTTCGGCTTCGACGTCCCCAAGACTTGCGAGGGTGTCCCCAGCAATGTCCTCGATCCGGCCAACACTTGGCCCAGTCGCGATGATTACTACCGGAAGTACGATGCTTTGGCTGCGCGCTTCATTGAGAACTTCAAACTGATGATGGATCACTGCCCCGAGAGCGTGCTCGAATCCGGACCCAGACGCCTGACCGCCATTCCCGTCAAGTCCTGAATCTTTGTGTCCTCCGTGTCTTCGTGTTGTCCTTAAAAAACAACACGAAGACACTGGAATCACTCATACAGCAGTGCTGGACCCCTGCGCATGAAAGTCACCAGTGGATGCTGGTTTGGATACCAACCCACTGACACGCTGCCCCATAATCAGGCCTTCAGAGCCGCGACCGGAGGGAGCGGGATCACATAGCATCTAGGCAAGTCTTCTCACCTATCGAGGTTTCTCCGATCTGCATTTGAAAACCATCGAATCACGTGTTGACAGCCCGCTCGCTTCGCTCGCGGCTCTGACTCACCATCAAATGGCCACGACCATACGAAACTGGGACTTCTCAGAGAGGTTTTAGCTAAAGGACACGAACATGCATCGTTCAGTGATTCCCGGTTCAAAGAAGGTTGCTGGCCAGCTCGGCCAATTCGGATCTCTCTCCCTTTTCAAGATTCATGTGGGCGTAAAGCCGCTGACCCTTGAAGTGGTCAATAAGGTAGGAAACCCCGTTCGACTGAGCGTCGAGATAGGGGTGGTCGATCTGGTAGATGTCCCCCGTTAGGACAATCTTTACACCTTCTCCCGCCCTCGTGATAATCGTCTTTATCTCGTGGGGCGTCAGGTTCTGCGCTTCATCCACGATGAAGAAGATCTTCTGCAGGCTTCTCCCACGAATGTAGCTCAGGGGCTCGATGACCAGCTTCCCTTCGCGGATCATCTGATCGATCAATTGGAACTGCTTATCCTCTTCGGGATACTGGTTCTGGATAATCTTGAGATTATCCCACAGCGGCTGCATGTAAGGTGCCAGCTTGCTCTCGATGTCTCCGGGCAGGTAACCCATATCCTTGTTGCTGAGTGGGACGACGGGCCGCGCCAGGAAGATCTGCCGATAATTCTTCTTTACCTGGATTGCACTCGCCAGGGCGAGCAGCGTCTTGCCCGTGCCCGCCTTCCCTGTGAGCGTCACCAGCGGGATGCTGGTGCGGGTCAGCGCATCCACCGCGAAGGTCTGCTCTGCATTCCGGGGTTTGATTCCATAAGCGGGCACCTTCTCAACCTTCTGAAGACGCGAGCAATCTGCGCTGAGGTAAGCCAGAACGGAGCGGCCGGGATTTCTCAAAATAAAGTACTTGTTGGGAACCAGGTCGTGTTTTCCCTTACCCAGCACCTGCTCCACCGGCATCTCATAAGGCGGCTGGTAGAAGGCCGCGAGAGTGGCATCATCCACATTTTCGACGGTCTCCTTCCCGCTGAAGAGCTCTTCGATGCTCCGGACGCGGTCGGTCGCGTAGTCCTCGGCCGGAATCGACAGGGCCTTCGCTTTCATCCGCAGGTTGACGTCCTTCGAGACGAGAATGACGGCTCGCTTGCCTCTGGCCCTCTTGTGAAGATCCAGAGCGATGCTGAGGATCCTGTGGTCGGGTGTATCTTCCCGGAAGACGTCGGCGATCTCAGGACTCAATCCCTTGGTGATCGCGATTCGCACCTTTCCTTTGCCCTTGCCGAGGGAAATACCGCCGTCGAAAAGGGCGTTCCCGGTGATGGAGTCGAGGGTTCTCGCAAACTCGCGGGCGTTGAAGTTGATAACCTGGCTGCCGCGCTTGAAGTGGTCGATCTCTTCGATCACGGCGAGCGGAATGACGATATCATTTTCCTGGAATTGATGGATGCAGGATGCGTCGTGGAGGATAACGTTGGTATCGAGGATGAAGGTTTTAGGGTGTGCGGGCATGTACCTCCCTATTAATAGAGCCAGCGAATGATATCGTTGTCCACCAGATCAGTCAAATGTGACCCCACCTCCCGTGACACCAACCAATAATTGCGGATTTCGAATTGCGGATTGCCTGTCCGTTTTTCCAATCCGCAATTCGCAATCCGCAATTCGCAATTGGGAGAGGCAATGCTCGGATTCATAACCTATGAATCAAAGGATTCTTTGTGTCCTCGTGTCGTCCTTGGCAGGGCTGCCCTCGCAAACGATCTGACCCACTCTTAGCCAAGCCGCGCGGCCAGGCGTCGAATGTGCTCGGGGCTCGTGCCACAGCAGCCGCCGATGACATTCGCTCCGGCCTCCCTCAGTTGGTCGGCGAAGCCCGCGAAGGCATCCGGATCCTGCGGGTAGATGAGGCCGCCGCCTTCCGCCTTTGGGATACCAGCATTCGCCTTTGCCCAAATCGGCTTCGAGGTGACCGCGCGCATTCTGCGGCAAATCTTTACGTAGAGCTCGGGACCGGCACCGCAGTTGGCCCCGACCATCCATGCTCCAGCGTCTTCCATCTCCTTCACTGCTTGCTCCGGGGCAACTCCCATCATGGTCTGCATCTTTTCCTTCCCGGAGTCAAACGTCATGCTGAGGACGAGGGAGAGTGGCGTGACCTCCCGGGCGGCACGGGCCGCAGTCTTCATCTCGGCAACATCGACCATTGTCTCTATGAGAAGCGCGTCCACACCCCCGCGCCACAGGGCTTCCGACTGTCTTCGATAGGAATCGAAAACCTCTTCTTCCGTGACTTCGCCGGTCATGAGCAGCTTTCCAGTAGGACCCATCGATCCGAACACCAGCGCCCGGTCCCCGGCAGCTGCTTTCGAGATCTCTGCTCCCCGCAGGTTGATTTCCGTGAGCTGGTCTTCCAACCCATGCCGCGCAAGGATGAACCTGTTCGCGCCAAAGGTGTTGGTGAGAATGACCCTCGACCCTGCCTCCACATAGCTCCGCGCGACGCAAGCCACTCTTCCGGGATGGATGAGATTCCAGTGATCCGGACTGGAGCCGGGCTCGAGGCCGAGCTTCTGCAGTTCCGTTCCCCAACCGCCATCAGAAACGATGCAAGAGGAAGACGTGATCTCTCCTATTGAAATATTCATACGAATCACCATGTTTAGTTCGCACAATATATGTCAAAAGCTCGTCGAACACCACAGAGACACGGAGGTCCCGTGTAGCCCGCCAGTCTTGGGTGGAATTCGTGAAAATCCTCGCACTTGTTAGGGGATGATCTGCCACGAATTGCTCGATGGGGCTATGCATTTGACTCCAGTAAGGACTGCCTGAACGGTCCGGTCTGAGCCAGATGAGCCTTTGCGAATCTTCGCGCCTTTGCGTCTTTGTGG
>Ga0315277_10001719_pt1 | contig 31386 bp, 28 predicted proteins | sample YL17G05_15_MG_FD_203695 | JGI IMG/M metagenome (GOLD analysis project Ga0315277, IMG submission 203695) | Sediment microbial communities from Yellowstone Lake, YNP, Wyoming, USA - YL17G05_15 | ecosystem: Environmental > Aquatic > Freshwater > Lake > Sediment | place: USA: Wyoming | collected...
GAGTTCGATACTACCCGCTGATCGCAGCCTGTTCCACTCGTTTGGGTAAACAATGACGCTATATTTTTGGAGCCGGCGGGCAAGTGGTACAGGATATTCGCATATTCCCTCTTCATCGAGACCTTCGCCCTTCGTCCAGTAATAGAGCCTGAAGTAGTCCTCCCTCGCGGCAAGGGAGAGAGGGTCGCTGTGCCACCCGGCCACGGACTCCACGGCCTGAGATGTCTGCCGGAAGTAACCTGTAGGCGTGCCCGACTCGGGCGTGAAGACAAAAACATGATCTGTATCCAGCCGCCCCTCCCTGTTGCATCGCCCAGCAGCCTGTGCAGTGGAGTCTATCCCTGCAAGCGAGCGGAAGACCACCGGGAAATCGATATCAACACCCGCTTCGCAGCAGGCATCCAATACGTAGTTCAACATGGGCCGCCCGGCGACTTCATGCAGGACCTTAGGCAGTTGCGTATTCATGCGACTGCTCTTGCCGGCGGCTAAAATGATTGCGACTTTCCTGGCAGTCATGTGTTCATCAATCTCCTACGGGAAGCGAAGCCTGCCCTGAACCAGGTGTTACAGATCCATCCCTGAGCAAGCCGAAGCTGTTGTCGTTAGCGTGAAATCTTGGGATTGCGTGGCTTCATCAAAAGCTAAAACGCGATGACAACCAGGATACCATGTCCACGGCAAGGTCGCCGGCACCGGCCGCCCTGGTCGGTCAATTTCGTAACGCACAGGACGCTGGAGGCCGCGATAACGAAACCAGGGAATAGGCTGCCGCAGTCGCCCATGAAGACCGTGACCGGATTGAAGTTGAGAAGCAGAAAGCCAGTCGAGCTGCCGAGCAAAGCCAGCACGAACACTGCCATAGTGCCGCCGTTGTGAACGGCGAAGCCAGCAGTGACGACGGAAGCCACGGCACCGTCGCCTGCAGGGCAGTGTCAAGGAAGTTTCGCTTTTTTGTCTGTCCTCATGAATGGGACGGGTTCTCAGTCCCCGCCTGACCCATGGGTCAGGCGGCCGCGTTATCGGCCGTTGCGGCCTCCGTCTCCGGCATCTCCTTGAGCCGGTTCATGTCCATGTACCGCCGGGTGCCCCAGCGACCAGCGGAGACGTACCGCAGACGAGCCGCCGCCAGCATCAAGGCCGAGCGGCCATCCGGGAACGAGCCCACCACCCGCGTGCGCCGGCGGATCTCCCGCATCACCCGCTCCAGCATGTTGTTCGTGCGGATCTGGCGGTGATGCTCGCGCGGGAAGCGATAGTACGTCAACGTCTCGGCTACGGACTCTTGGACCTTCTCGGCGGCCTTCTTGAGCTTCAGGGCCGTGAGTTTCTCCACGACGGCCAGTGCTTTTTGCTGGGCCGAAGCCGCATCCTCCCGGGCATGGATCGCCTTGAGCATCGCCGCCACTTCCTTGACCTTGGTCATGGGAACGTCGCAGAAGATGTTGCGATACCAGTGCACGACGCACCGCTGCCAGCGTGCCTCGGGATAGAACTCTGCCGCCGCCTCGACTAACCCCAGGCACTTGTCCGAGATGATCAATTGTACTCCCGTAAGACCTCGGCCCTTCAGGTGCGTCAGGAACTGCCGCCAGTTCTCGCAGTCTTCTTTGGGACCTTCCACCACCCCGAGGATGTCGCGGTACCCATCCATCCCAATCCCCACCGCCACCAGCACGGAGACGTTGCGGACCTCGCCGGCCCAACTCCGCTTGAGGCAAATCCCATCGAGATACACATAAGGATACTCGCCCCGGATCGGCTCATTGCGCCACTGCTCGATCCGCTCGTAAAGCTTCTGGTTCAGATCGCTGACCGTGCCGGCACTGACCCGCATGCCCCACAGAGCCTCCGTAATATCCTCTACCCGACGCACGGAGACTCCCGCCAGGTACATCTCCATGAGCGCCTCTTCCACGGACGATTCCCGGCGACGATACCGCTCGATGATCGCCGTCTCGAACTTGGCGTAGCGAAGCTTCGGCACATGCAGCTCCACCTCGCCGGTCTGCGTCTGCAGCTTGCGGTGGTAGAAGCCTGCCCGACAATCCTGGCGGGCCTCCGTCCGCTCATAGCGCCGGGCCTGGCACATCTGCTGGGCCTCGGCATCGAGCATCTCATTGAGCGTCTGTTGCACGGTCTTACGAACCAGATCGCTCAGATGGCTGCTGACCTTCGCCTCGTCGATTTTGATAATCTGACTCAAGTCCTCGGGGTCCGGTACCGATGTACTGCTCTGTTCTACTGTCATCTTGTAGTCCTCCAAAAGGGTTCTTAGGCAATCTCTCAATCGTCCCTTCAGGAGGACTGCTTCATAGTCCGATACACAAAAGCGAAAGATATCCTACGTTATCTTGTGAAAAGTCCGAGGCCAAAAGAATCGATACAAAAAAAGAGGGCCAGGTGATGGCCCTCTGGTGGCCTGCCCCCGAGAAAATGTGCCAGTGAGGGTTAGAGGGTATCCGATAGAGTAGGTAGATATTTGGAGAAAGGATACCTGATGAAGAAGAACCGGCACAGTTCGGAACAGATCGTCAAGATGTTGCGTGAGGCGTGTCCTTCCGGCAGGCCTGCATGACGAGGTTTTGTTGAAGGGGTATCGTCAGCGCAGCGGTGGCCGGCAAGCCTGATTGGATCGGCAGCCCGTGCAAGGGCTCGCCCGGGCGAGCCGGCGAAACCGACTTTCTGGAGAACCGCTGATGAGCCCCAGACCGCCCGCGAATGTCCCGACACCGCTTTCCATCGCACGACGCCAGTTCGATCAATGGCGTAACCAGCAGCAAGGTCGTAAGCGACTGCCCCAGGAACTCTGGGCGAGAGCTGTGACGCTCGCCCAAGCGTACGGGCTGAACAAGACCGCCCGGCTGTTGGGCTTGAAGTACGACTCACTCAAGAAACATCTCGAGGCGGCTGTTCCGAGGACACCGGATCTGGCGAAGGGCCGGCCTGAGTTCATGGAACTTCTGCCCCGGGAGATGATGCCCTCGTCCATCGAGTGCACGATCGAGTGGGAGGATGGCAGCAGCGTGAAGATGCGGATGCACGTGAAGGGAGTTGGTGTTCCCGACCTCGTGTCCTTCGCTCGCATGTTCCGGGACGGCCGGGCATGATCCAGGTCACGCCCCAGATGCGAATTCTGGTGGCCGTCGAGCCGGCGGACTTCCGCAAGGGGATCGACGGGTTGGCCCGAGTGTGTCGCGAGACGCTCCGCCAGGATCCCTTCAGCGGATACGTTTTCGTGTTTGGCAACCGCTGCCGCAAGGCGATCAAGATCCTGGTCTATGATGGACAGGGCTTTTGGCTGTGCCAAAAGCGATTGTCCAAGGGACGGTTCCCGTGGTGGCCGCAGAAGGCGTCCGCGGTGACGGAGGCTCTGGAGGCACACCAACTTACTGTCCTGCTGTCGGCGGGCAACCCGGCGGCGGCGAAAGGGGCTCCGGCCTGGCGTCGGGTGGGTGTGGGGCCGTGAGCAAGCAAGTTCTTGGAAAGGGTTTGTTCTATCCGAGAGGGTTGAAGCCCAGGCACCCCGTTGTCCGATAATATATCCATCGAGTAGCGCGGCGGTTGTGACGTGCTGTGGGGTGGACGATGGGCAACCTTCGAAAGATCAAGAGAGTATGCCAGAGCCTGCGTCCGTTGCCTACGCCACCGGCCGACGGCGGGCGCCAGCGGATGGAGTTGGATCGGAGCGAGTTGGAGGCGATCCTGGAGCGTGCGAAGACGACGCCGATGAGCGAAGAGGAATATGCTGTGAAGGGCGGAGTAAAAGTGCGGCGGGTGGCGGAGTAAGACTGCGGCACTTCCAGAGGATTTCTGTGAGAATGCGTGGTCATTCACGGCAATGGAGGCCGTGAAGAGCGTGGCCGGATTGGAGTTGAGAAACAGAAAGTCAGTCAGGCTGCCGAGCAAAGCCAGCACGAACACTGCCATGGCGCCGCCGTTGCGAACGGCAAAAACAGCAGTGATGAAGGAAGCCACGGCACCGTCACCAGCAGCCAGGCTGGCCAGTCTGTCAGTGAGGTTGATGGCGTTGGTGATCCCGACGACCCACAGCAGACAGCAGGACGAACCGAGATGCAGCACAAGGTCATCCGTGACCCCGATGCTGCTAATCCGAACTCCCGCTATGCAAAGGGTCGCCGCCGCAGCGAGTTGGGCGGCGACCCTGCACATCGTCCGTGAAGCGAGTGAGGAGAACGTCGCGGAATACAAACAGCATGGTGATCTCCACTCGCATGCGCCGGAGGGCATCACCTGCTGCATTGTTCAGGAACAGGACCGCAAGAATCAGGGCCGTCACAGGCAGGAATATGGCGGCACCAACGATCCGTGGGATCGGCTGCTAGTGCATGCATCGCATTCCCGACCGGTGCATGACCCAGACGAGTCGTGACAATTGGATCGCCGCAGGTGCCATGAACAACGATAGGAAAGCCGCACCGGGATAGAAGCTGATGTGAGTAGCCAGGTCGACAAACCCTGAATCTTTCGCGGATTCACGGCGAATCTACCGGCTGTCCAGCCAGTTCTGCGCAAGAACAGCCAGATCGGTGAAATTCACTACCCCATCACCATCGAGGTCAGCGGGGTAATGCCAACCGCCTAGCCTTGCAAAAAGCCACCATGCAGCGTATGCCTTTTGATTAGCATTGAGAGGTTCACTATGGGCGGAACTGCAAGCGTACCAGTCCACGTTGACGACGTGGGTGTCCTGCCATTCCCTGGCCCAATTGCCCAAACCTGCGCCGGTCCGCGAACTGTAGTAGGTGCAATCATCACCGGGAAAAGCATAATACTTCCCATCTGGGTCATGACTCTCAATATCCGCAAAGTCGTACAGCACCTTGTTGTTTGCTGCACAGTAGTCTCGGATGATCTGGTTGGCAGCTTTGTTATTGGCGTCATCCCAATGATCGACATGCGCCGTCATGTACACGAAGGTCACGTGGGGGTAGTCCTTCTCCAGTTGGCTTATCGGTTCCAGGTACTCACTCAGCAGGATGTCATTGGCATACTTGCTGCCCGCCTGCCCACACCACGACCACACAACAACGTTTGTATGCGCATTTCCCGGGTCATTCAGATAGGCTCTGGTGCTATTGACCCACTGGGGGAAATACCCCACGTCATCCATCATGGCGCGGTCATGCAGGTCGAGTGCGCCCCCGGTGCCGCCGTGGTTCCAAGCGAAAATGTCTCTCGCCAGGGAAAGCCCCTTGCCGCCGGCGTTCGCAAAGCCTACCAATCCGGTCATGCCGTCGGTAATTTGGGAACCATGCGACGTGTGACCGTAGGCGATGTGAAGCTTGGCCTTTGCCTGGAGGATCGCGTCCTCAGGTATCCGGGTAATGTCGGTACAGGTGTGATCGATGATCAGCGACCCTATTTGCCCTGCCGAGTTTTGACCATCTATGATGGGGAATACGATCACTAACATTGGCAAGAAGCTACTCATCATGGCAATTCTCCTCTTAGTTCTGAGCAATGATTCAGCAACGGAGGCAATCCTGTGTGTTATGATTTCTCTACCCTCAGGAGAATTTGGGCAGTCTACAGTCCCCTACACGGCAACGGCAATTCTCACCCATGTCAAACGGTAAGAGCAGTTATCGCCGATTGCCGGCCGCCACAACTTACAGATGAGGAACATTCTCATTCACTGGGACGGCCCAATGTCGTCAGCTAACGGTCGCCAGCCGATCGGTCTTGGGGAAAAAGGTGACCCCCATCTAGGGCGGTGTCATTGAGAACCGCCCGCGACTTCCAGCAGCTTGATCAATAGTTGTTCCGCCACATGCCGTCGGCCCACCGCGTTGAGATGTCCTCCATCGTCCGTGTACGCACGCGCGAGAATCGGAATCTCGTGCCCGTTCCGGAGACTGTAGTGTCGGAGCCCTTCTGGCCCCAGAGTCTCATACAGGGCGAGATCAAACAAAGGTTCCTTTTCCGAAAACCATTCCCGCAGAAGTGCATTGTACCGGCTCCGTACCTCGTTTCCATCCAGGACGGGTGGACGACCGATGAGTCGCTTGATGCTGGCTTTCAAGATCCCCTTTGCCTTGCCGGGTGGTCCACACAGCGGGACGGTGACATGCATGAATGTCGTGTGTGGGAAACGTGACTTCAGCGTGTCCATCGCCTTGGAGTAGGTCGCGAACAGCGCATCTGGGTTCGAGGCTTTGTCGATGTCCACGAAGCAAAACTTGAAGAAGGCAATATCCACCTTTTCTGCAAGCCCACCTTCCATCAGTTGGGTGAACTCGGCCGCTTTCGATTCCGGGTACAGGTTCCGACCAATGGGCGCATGAACCAGCATGGGCCCTTCAATCCTTCTCGCGTCCTTTGTCTCGGCGATTCTCAGGTGCAGACACTCATGACTGGCCGCAACATCCTTGATCCCACTGATAATACTACGGCCCACGGACTGGTGGCCAAAGAAAATCGTCCGACTACACAGCCGAGTCCAAGCCTCCGGGGGGATATCCGCCCAATGCCGTATCGTGTGGGAACTCGTTCCTTTGCGCACCGTGATCCGGGTCGTCAGAATCAGCACGGTAGTCGCAACAATCGTGACAGTCGAAACGGTCAATAGCACCCAGAGTAACCCAACCATCGCTCTCACTACCCGCATTCTTCCCCGATCAACCACAAGCTATTACCCGACCTGGGTCACCTGACAGCCCCTGTCGTTAGTCTCATCGGAGCAGGTGCACGTTAGTGGCGCTTTCTGTCAGTCACCAGCGTGGATTTCACCTACAGGCTCGATTAGAAGCGGTAGCTCATGTTGGTAGCGGGTCGTCCTTCTTTTTGCGTCAATATCGTTGTAGATGCGCTTCACCTGCCGCGTCTCCAAGGAAAGAGCTTGAGCCGCCTCATCTGCCGTTATGTCATGGTTCTTGGAGTACAAACAGAAGTCCAGTAGGTAGTACGGGACTGAGAAGTAGAACTCCTCTTGATCCTGCGGCATCGAATACGTGTCGGTCGTTGGAGGGCGCTCGCAGATCTCCCGAGGCAAACTGAGGAATTCAGCCATTTGATAGACCTGCGTCTTGTACAGGTGCGCGATGGGCTTGAGGTCGGCGGATCCATCGCCGAACTTGACAAAGAAGCCTTGATCGTATTCCTGGCGGTTGGGCGTGCCCGTCACCGCATAATGAAGCCGGTCCGCATGAAAGTACTCAAGCATCTTGCGGACCCGCTGCTTGAAGTTGGTGGCCGCCACAACCTGCAAATAGGCTTTCAGCGGCAGCCGTGCTCGGGTTTGGCGACGCTCGGGCGACTCGACGACGATGGAAAAAATCCGCAGACTCTCGTGGTCCAGCAAAGAGGGCAGAACGATCTTGCATTTGTAGGATGAATCATAGTTCGGAATGACGCTCCGGATTGCTTCGTCGCGATACCTGTAGCATCCGGCCGTCGTCAAGAGATCCGTGATGTCACGGTACTCAGACAGTATACCCAAATGCGTTACAATCCTCTGACTCAACGATCTTGTCTCAGCAGAGGAATCCTTCTCGGGCAACAGGAGTCCCAACACTCGTTCGGAACCGAGGGCTCGCACGCACAGTGCCCCGACGACGCTGCTGTCGATCCCCCCAGATAGGGCAACCACAACACCCCGCCGTTTCAACGTTTCGTACACGCACCGTTGTATGGTGGCTTCGATCCGCTTCGATTCGGCATGGCAGTCAATCTTGAGCTTCTCCCACACGGCCGCTTTTTGAGCTCCCGCATCCATCACTTGCCCCCAATAGTTTATAGCGCGCATTTATCGACCTTGCCATTTACGTTCCTGGGAAGCGCTGGCACAAACTCGATGTATCTGGGAATCATAAACGGGGACAATTTCTCCGCACAATGCCTCAGAACTGTTTTCTCGTCCAACCCGCTTGCGCGAGTGACGATGAATGCCTTGATGGCACGCCCTAGGATATCGTCCGGCACACCGATGACGGCAACCTCCGCCACGTTTTCCAGTTCGCAGAGAGCGTTCTCCACCTCCTTTGGACTAACGCGTTCCCCTCGGGTTTTGATCATGTCGTCCTTTCGACCCAGAAAATAGAGGAATCCTTCCTCATCTCTCCGGAAATAGTCGCCGGAGCGGAACCATCGTGACGCAGGATACGGACCCGGCAAGTACACCATAGCGGACCTCTCTGGATCGCGCCAGTAGCCCTGCATTACGTTGGAACCTCGGATGATCAGCTCACCAATATCCCCTGGTCCCACTTCGTTTCCATTGTCGTCCACGATGAGCACCTCGCAGTTGGGCATGGGTCGGCCGACAGAGGCTGGACGCTGGTCCAATTCTTCTCCCGCCAGGTAGCATACCCGCACACACTCGGTCAGGCCATACATATTGAAAAGCTTCGCCTGCGGCACCAGGCGGCGCAGACTCCTCAGGTGCGGTACAGGCAGGGCAGCCCCGGCGCTCGTTATGTATCGCAGGGTGCGGAAATCGTATTCGCTGATACTACCCATACGTAGCATCAACACCGCCATGCTTGGGACCAGTGGAAGCCCTGTGACCCTCTCCTGAGCGATACGTTTCAGTACAAGGTGGGGATACGAGAAGGAATTCTCCAAGACGATTGTCCCGCCGAACATGCATGACATGAGCAGTTGGTAGAGCCCATAAGTAAATGACAACGGCAGAACGTTGAGAATCACATCCTCCGGCCGATTGTCAAGATACTGGATGATGCTGCGGGCAGCAGAGATCATGTCACGATGGTTGCACATGACTCCCTTAGGACTGCCGGTCGTACACGAAGTATAGATGAGACAAGCCAGATCGACGTCGAGGCAATGGGGAAGCCGGCTCGTCCTCGGCGGGCATGCGCCGCGGTCTGCATCGAACAGCGACGAGAATAGCGACTCCCAGGAGATATTGAGGACTCCGGCGTATCCTTCGAACGCGGTGGATGCGCCCACCCACACAATCCTCAGGTTGGCATTCAGGTTCGCCATGGCTTCCCGGACAACAGCAGCCTGACTGGCCCTGGCTACCAGAACTCTGGCTGCCGTATTTGCGATGACTTGACCCAGTCTGCGCGACCTTACATTGCCGTCGAGAACTACGAAAACGCCCCTTGCCTTGAGTGTTCCGTACAGGCTAACCACAGTCTCCACACAATTACCAGTGCAGATGACCACTCGATCCTGTGTGCGGACTCCCCATTCGATGAACATTTCGGCTAAGCAGTCCGAGTAGGCATCAAGCTTCCTATAGCTCCACCTCTCATCTCCGCAGATGAGTGCTTCCTTCTCTGGCACACACCCAGCAGATCGTCTGAGCCATTCGTGCAACAGAACCGGATCGAACTCAATCATACTGCGTACCTCCCCGTGAGGGGCGCTGATTGAACCCGTCTGTCAAAGATCAGATTGGGATGGGCCGCGGACTGGATGCAGGTCGGAAAGCCTTCTATGAACTGTTGATAAATGATCTGAGAAGACAAAATGCCGGCTAACGCCATACCATCAATCTCGGTGGGATTCTCCACGGCCTGCAGTTTCGCCCGGAGCTTGTTTACTTTGCCGGGATCGAACAGTGCGGCACGTTGGACAGCCTCTTTGGTCAGAAACCCCATGGCCGATTCACGGCTTGCACCGCTCAACAGGCAGTTGACGATAGGGGCTCGGTAAGGCTGCTTCTTGCGGGCGACGATCTGCCGGGGCAGAACCGGCGCGAGGACCTTCTTGAGAATGTGCTTTTCATTCAAACCCAAGATCTTCCACCGCGAAGGGACTCGCGCCGCCAGGTCGATGAGGCGGTAATCGAGGAACGGCAGTCGAATCTCCACCGAATGCGCCATAGCGACTCGATCACCCTGCGAGGACAACAGGTAGTTGCTCAGGAAAATCATCGTTTCGAGATATTGCGCCTTGCCCACTGTATCCAACTGGTGGTATCGTTCGGGCAAGCTCTGACGGAGGGGCTCGTAGGGGTCTGCGCCGCCGATAGCTGCCTTCAGCTCGTTGGAGAAGAACCCCTTGATTCTGCTTGTGTTATCCCATCGTACGAGATGGGAGAAAAGGGGATCGCCGGATCGATCCAATCCCTTTCCGAAGAATGATAGAAGGAAGGACTTCGCGCGCTGATCGCGAAATACGTCGCTGTACAACTGGTCGAACAAGACTGCACGCACAGAGACATCAGGCCGGCGGGACCAGAATCGTCGGACCTTGGCCTCCTTGAAAATGTCATAGCCGCCAAATACCTCGTCGGCCCCTTCGCCCGTGAGAACTACCTTCAAACCACTTTCGTTCACGGCGCCGGATAACGCATACAGCGGCACTGGGGCGGTGCGGAGCAGCGGCTTCTCACAATGCCACAGGGTCGGGGCGAACAGATTGCCAATCAACTCCGGCGTCGCCCAGACCTCGCGGTGCTTCGTGCCCAGAAACGACACCATCTGCTCCTGGTGCGTCCCTTCATCGAAGCTTTCCTGCTCGAAGCGGATGCCGAAGGTCTTCAGGTCGGCATTGAACCGGCGGGCCACGAGCGCGGCGACGCCCGAGGAATCCAAGCCACCGCTGAGATAGCCGCCGACCGGCACATCCGCCCGCAGACGAATGCGAATGGCGTCGGTCAGCAGGTCTCGGATTTGGTCACAGAGTTCGTCCACGGGCCGATCGAGCTGCTCCTCCCGACTGTAAATGGGAATTTCCCAGTACCTCTTTATCTCCACCGTGCCGCGCGAGACCTTCAGGTAATGGCCCGGCGGCAGTTCGTAAATATCCCGAAACGCCGTACGGCCGGGCAGCACCGTCCAGAAGGTGAAGATCTGGTCCAGTGAAATGGGATCGAGCTCCCGACGCACTCCCGGGACGGCAAAGATGGACTTGACCTCCGAGGCGAAGATCAGTGTCCCCTCGTGAAGGGTATAATGCAAGGGTCGAATGCCTACCCGATCTCGCGCAAGAAATAACTCGCGGCTCTGACGATTCCAGATGGCGAAGGCGAACTGGCCATTCAGCCGTTCGACGCATCGCGGGCCCTCCTGCTCGTACAGATGCAGGATGACCTCCGTGTCGGAGGTCGTGTAGAACTGATGGCCTTGTTCCACCAGTTGCTGCCGCAACTCGACGTAGTTGAATGCCTCGCCGTTGTAGATGATCCACAGGGTCTGGTCCTCGTTGTGGATGGGTTGACAGCCGCGCTCCAGGTCGATGATACTCAGCCGCAAATGTCCCAAGCCCACCTGATCATCCAGGTAAATGCCGGTCTCATCGGGCCCGCGGTGACGGATCATCGCCATCATCCGCGCGATCGTATTCAGATCGATATCCCGCCCGGCTTGCAGTTTACAGATGCCAACGATCCCGCACATGGCTCCTTCACGAAGAAAGACGGCAAATCGTCCGCCGAGTTATGAATTACTTACCGAGCGGCTGTTCTTCCACTCATCTTACGCTCTACGAAGCCGGACATCTTGCGCAGCGTGTCGAAATTCTCTGGAATGACCTCGTCGTCGGCGATCTTGATGCCAAACTTCTCCTCGACAAATGTCAGGATATCGAGCATACCTGTTGAATCGAGGACACCACCTTCCTGAAGCAATGTATCAGGCCCGAGGTTCTGTCCGTCGCCGAACAGGATATTCTCTACAATGTAGTTACGAATATCGTCTTGAATACTCATTGCGTGCCCTCGATCGTGCACGGCCCGAGACCGTCGCTTGGACGTACATTATTCATATGCGGTGTGGATGTCGCGGCTGCCGACGATCCACTTCAGTCGTCTCGCCGATAGAGCCTCCATCATTACTTTCACGGCGAATCGGGGCAGTATGGACTGCCTTCGCCACCGTTGAGGCTCGCAAACCAGCCTATACAGGAACTCAGTGCCTGTCTTTTGAAAGAACTCCGGGGCTCTTCTGACTCGACCGCTCAACACGTCCAGGCTGCCGCCTATCCCCATACAGAACGGGACACGGATCGCGTTGAGATGCTGCCCCAGCCACTGCTCTTGCCGAGGCGAGCCGAGGGCGACGAAGAGCATGTCAGCGCCAGACGCATTGATCTGCCGTACAACTTCAGACGCATCTGTGAAGTAGCCGTCCCTTGCCCCAGTGATCTGCAGCCTCGGATACCTCTTGCGAAGCACGTCAGTTGCGCATTGACTCACCTCGGGCTTGGCTCCGAGCAGAAAGACGCTCAGCCTCTCACGCTCCGCCGCTTCCACGAGTCTGAAGAACAAGTCTACCCCTGTGATCCTGGGGATCCGCCAGCCCGCGATCCATCGAACGGCAATCGCAGTGCCGATACCGTCACAGATGTGTATGTGCCCTTGGCGCACGATGGCCGCAAAGCTCGGATCCCTTCGGGCAAAGCACACCTTCTCAGGGTTGATCACCACGCAGAACGTCTTCTTGTCAGCTCGTACCCTCTGGACAATGAACTCTGTCACATGCTCGTAGGAACAGAAACAGGTGATAGGAGTTCCCAGAACCTCTACGGTCTTGACTGTCACAGCCACCGTCTGCAATTGCGTCCTCCTGCCTCCTTGGGAAGCCAGCTTAGTGGAAAGACACGCTTCTCTTGTTCTCATTGTCTGTGCGATGTCTCCTGCTCAACCGGAGCCGCACGTACTCAGCCAGTACATCGGTGCCTGCGATGCATACCTGGCAAAGTCTTCTCCACCTTTTCTTGCTCGGTTCACTCAGCAATCTGTATACGAATTCGGTCCCCGTCTTCCGAAATATGTTCGGAGCTCTTCGCGCAGTCCCGCTTAACACATCTAATGCACCGCCCACGGTCACGATACACAAAGGTGACAGCAGGGGCAGGTGCTCCGCCACCCACAACTCTTGCCGCGGCGTACCCATCCCTATCACCAGTATGTCCGCTCCACTTTGGTTGATCACGCCTAAGATATCTGTCGCGTTGTCGAAATATCCATCGCGCGAACCTGCAATCTGTAAGGCCGGGTAGTTCTCGCGAAGGTACCCCACGGCGCCTTGGTTAGATTCCTGCGAAGCTCCGAGAAGGAATACCTTCCATCGATTCGCCTCCGACTTCGCCAGAAGGCTCTCCAGGAATCCATCCGTGCATCTTCTCACTCTTCTACCCTGCAGCAGCCAAGCAGCGAGCACGGCACAGATACCATCACACAGCCAGAAGTCCGCTGCTCGCAGGGCTGTGGCGACGGCTGGATGCCTTCTGGCGTAATAGAGTTTTGCGCCATTTATTGCAACACAGAACGTTCTCTTCCGTTCTGCGATTCGACGCGAGATACATTCCACTGCATGTGCGCTGGAATGAAATGGGGTCACACATGTCCCCATGATTGGCAAGGGTCCCAACAACTCATCTGATGATATTTGTGTATCCACGACGGGTCTCCTCATCGCCCCCAAGCCTGTTTCTTCCGGCAAGAACCGCCACATCCGTTGTCATGCATATCTTGTCAATATGTAGCCCACGAGTTCCTGATAAAGCTTTCTCTGGTACCCCCATGCGGTATCGCTGATTGTCGTATTGTGCCATAACAAGACGAGTTCGCCCTGAAAGGCGGCCACGGTGTCGACAACCGCTTGGCAAACAGTCTTCGCTTCAACAAAACTGAGACGCATGTACTTGTCCAAGGTACACTCCATGATGGACAGGGGATGGACAACTACTCGGGTCTGTCTGACGGCAACGGGATCGAAGTACCGCACGGGATGACATATCCCGAGCCTGAAACCGACGCAGTCGGCATACCCCATGGTATAGTCGTGCAAAATGTGCGCCGTCTCAAGGGAACTAACATCCTCCGGTTCCCGCCACGCAAGGTAGTGGTGTCGGTTCGCCGTCACAGGCCGATCGCAGAACTCACGCAGCCGATCTGCTTCGGCCTGAACCAACTTCGGAGTACAGCCGGCTTCGCAGGACGTGTGAAGCCCGATCTCCGCTCCAGAAGTCAGCAGACGCGCCACCAGCTTGCTTGTCCGACGAGGGGCGCGATCCATGTAGGACCGCTTGGTGAGAAGGAAGTAGATGGTATTCACTCTCTCACGCCCCAGCACCTGCACCAGTGTTCGATCAACCTCTACCAGATCGTCAAACGTGTCATACGGGTCACGTCCACTACACCCGAAATAGGAAAGCAACGGATCGAGAGCCCTGCTTGGTTTCCGGACGAGGCTACGGAGGGTTGGACGAATCAAATGTCGTGGATTCCAGGGTAGCCACGGCCGGTCCACATCATGCGTCAGAGTCACGGATAGTTGCCCAGGCGTTTGCCTTACAAAGATGCCTATACTGGATAACCAGCTGCGAAGAAGCCTCCCATATTCCTCCACGATGGGGCGATGGATGAAACCGGCGCGACACGGCAACGATTCTCGACCGGGAAAACGGCCATGTTCATCACGTACATCTCGTCGCACCATCTCCTCATAACGCGTCACGAGGAAGTATGTACTGGCGACAATATCTGCATGGACAATCAGGTTGGAGCCCTTGCGTTGCACTACGGGCAAGCCATACAGAAGGGGAACGCCCTCAATCTCTTTTAGGGGAAGCGTCGGTATCGAGATCGCCTTGCCGTAGTGTTCTCCGAACAGTGTGCTCGGAACGATGAACAACACGCCACTTTGTGGAGGACAGGACGTCGGGTTCGCATAGACAATTTTCGCGAGAAGCCTCTGGTCAACACAGGATTCGCCCAGAAGGACTGTTAGCGCGTAGTGCAGAAGTGTGTCGTGTTCAGCAGTGACCGCAGTGAACATGAATTCCCTTCGGAGAAACTCACATCCGCGATTCTTCGCGAGGTGGGACGAACCGCTCCAGGAATCCGAGTGCAGTAGTGGACGCCAGTCATCACATTGATTCGTGATAACGAGTGGTATTCTCGCCTTCCAGATGTTGGACTACCCTCGCCGGATTTCCCAGCACCACTACGTTCGGAGGAACATCTCTTGCGACGACGGCGCCTGCCCCCACAATGGAGTTTGCGCCTACTCTGACGCCAGGTAGTACAACGGCGTTGACGAATACCTTGACATTGTCTTCAAGCCTGGTTTCCTGTTCTTCATTCAGCGGCCGGAAGCCTACATGCCCAAGTATGTAGCTCCCACTGGCTATGTGCACGTTGTCTCCGATGACGATCCTCCCTCTTCTGACGTCGATATGAGCACCAAGACTGACGTAGCAGTTGTTCCCTATCGCTGTGCCCATAAGACGGTAGTACGATATCCTAAGCCATGACAGCATCACAACACAATGGTGCCGAACCTTCCTTAGTATCAATTGTCCTCTCCAAAGCATTGAATCGCTCAGATATTATCGCTGACCGGCAAGCCCGGTCTGATCGAGAACCACCATATCACCATCACACGTGGGCAATGCGTCCAAACAAGTAGTCTGTCAGCGCATGGAACGCCCATGCCTGGGACCATCGCATGTACGGGATGCGATTGGTCAAGAACCTACCCTTTCTAAAGTAGAAGAATCCTTTCCCGCTGTACATATACTGCAGCATCCACGCGACAATGCGATCGACGAGGTCCTGATATGCGCTTCCTTCCCGGGAGAAAAAGCAGATTGCCTGAGCAAGCGAATGAATATCAATAGGATAGATCCGGTTGTGGTAGTACTTCGCTGTTCCATCCTGGAGAAAGAAATTGTCGGCATAGAATTCCACACCCCTGCGATAGGCAGGTCGGTACTCCTCTGCCATACCCGCGTTCAGGATATATCGAATCGCCTGGAGATTGAAACCGGTATGAAAGGAATCGATCCACCGCTGTATGTCGGTATCAGCATAGAACCATGAGCCATCATTGTGCTGGTGTTGCATCGAGTACCTCAGACTCGCCAGAGCGGTAACCGCAAGCCGCGCATCGTCATTGTACTGTGTGAGACGAGTAAGGATCGAGGCGCCCAGCAGATTCGCATTGTGGACAGCCTCTGTGTCCACGGGCGTGTAGCTGAAACAGAACGTGCCATCGAGCCTGGTCCTGTGCAGATCGGTGAGAATGAAATCCTTGATCGGGATCGCCAGATCTAAGGCGCGCGGTCTGTTCGTCAATTGGTAACAGTCCAGTAATGCGTGACCCACGAGAGACGTGTTGACGATGGTGGGCGTGCCTTTGGGCCGCAAGAACGTCCACGACTGCCAATCGAAGTTGTAACCCCAGCAGTTGCCTGAGTAGCCGCTGCTCCGCAATCTTTCCAGCAGATCAAGGAGATAGTCGACCCTCTCGAGGTATCGCACTTCTCGCGTGAGAGCATAGAGCTTCGAATAACCCCAAAGGAAAAGACCAATCGCCTTTGGGTTGTGACCCTTTTGAATCCCGAGCAGAGGCCTGAGATTCACAGGGGACCGCCGGACCATATGTGTCGCTGCAATCTGTAGGACCTTACTTCTTGCCCCTATGCGTCGGATCAGAGGGCTGTTGAGCGCATCGTAGGGGTCGTAACCCACATAGTCTGCGGACTCACAGTAGGAGAGCACCTGCTCCAGACAGCGCCAAATGCGTGTTTGGTTGCCTGCGATGTCCATCACGAAGCCAGGAGAAGAGCCCCCAAACCTTCGCGCTTGGCTGTGCCCACAAGATCGTAAGATTGAAAGCATGCCATCTGGGATACCAAGGGCCTCTGCACACCTGATAGCTGATGCCATCGTGAAAGAGTACGCCCTTTTCATGCCACCAACTACTCCACCAACGCGTCGAGCACGCATGCCTGTCAACGATTCTCGCTCGCGCGCAGCATCCGGATGCGGTTTAGGTGCGATTCTCTCCTCGGTCGGTTCTTCGGCGATTTGTCCAAATCGCTTGGTCCAAATGCCTTCGCGAACCACCCTTGCAGGGTTACCCGCCACGATGCATTCTGGCGGGACATTCTTTGTGACTACGGCACCAGCACCGACAATCACATGGTCTCCGATAGCGACACCAGGAAGAATGATCGCGCCTACGCCAACAAAACACTGTCTGCCTATTCTCGTGTCGGTCTTTACTCCACGGCAGTAGTCGTGGGCCAATACGGTGGCATCCGAGGCCAAGTACGACTCAGCACCGATATGAATGCCTTCGGGATACGTCTTGTCGAGGCGAGTGTCCCAGGACACCCGGGCGGACGGTGCAATGTCCATCCCATAAATGTAGACCAGATACCAGTGTCTAAGGCGGAGAAACAGAAGCCGAACGATCGACCGGGATTTAACCACTAACGCACGCATACGGGCTCTTTGCATACAGCAAGGTATGTCGTCAATGCGCGGAGAGCCCAGGCCTGGGACCACCGCATATACGGGATCTTCGTACGAATCATCCGGCCTTTTCTATAATAGAAGAAACCCCTTGTGTCCCACATATTCGCAAGCATCCAATTGATTACCCTATTCGTCAGACATCGTAAGGACGTGCCCTCACCCGAGAAGAAACAGATGGCTTCGGCGGCACTATGGATATCGATGGGATAAAGCTGATTATCGTAGTACTTGGGTGTTCCGTCTTCCAGAAAGAAGTGCTGTGCATAGTACTTCACACCACGCTCATAGTTGTTCCTCCATTCGGCACAGCTGTCCTCATCCGCATCAACAAAACGTCTCAGTGATTCCAACACAAACCCGGTGTGAAATGAATCGACCCACACACGCCCCCCCTCGGCAAAGCACCAAGCGCCATCCTCTCGTTGGTGGTTCACGGTGTATGCCATGCTTGCGTAGGCATCCTCTCTCGTCGCAGCGTCGCCGGTAATCCGCGCGATACGTAGCAACAATGAGGCTCCCAGAGCATTGGCATTGTGAACGTAGTCATTCTCATGAGGACTATAACTGAAACAAAAGACATCCCCCTCTCTTTTCCGACTCAGATCCCGGAGAATGAAGTCTTTGGCGGAGAGAGCCATCTCCAATGCAATTCGATGGCCTACAGCTTCATAAGCATCCAGCAGCGCATGTCCCACGAACGATGTATTGACAATAGTTGGTGTGTAGGGCGGTCTATAGACCAACCGGGACTGCCACGGGAAGTTGTATCCCCAGCATTCACCAGCATACCCAGCACTTCTCGTTTGTTGCAGTAGCGCAATCAAGCGGTCCATCCTACCAAGATGCCGTTCCTGACGAGTTGCATGGAACAACCTGATATAGCTTTCCAGGAAAAGACCGAGCCCTTTGGGATTGTGGCCCCTTGGTACGCAAAGGCAAGATCGCAGATTGATTGGACATCGTCTCAGGATCTGGGTCGCGCCTATCTTGGCAGCTTTGCTTCGGGAACACACCCAGCGAATCAGCGGACTATTCAGCGCATCATAGGGATCGTAGCCGGCATAGTCCGCCGACTCGACGTGTATAAGTATCCGATCGATGTAGTCGTGAATTGCTGATTCGATCATTACAGTCACGATCAGATCACGTCGCGGGGTCTGGCTGACAAAACCGTGGGTGCCTCAGGACCACCAACCAACCGGAGATCTCTTCGCCGTCTCAATATGGCTCGCAGGTGCACGAGTGTGTTCGCTGTGGTCCTTCTGCGAGTGGCACGCGCCTGCAGGAGCTCCTCATCTGAACTGCATCCCTACTTCTCCAGCAGATCCTGGTAGATGGCTTTCAATCTGGCCGCCACGGACGACGAAAGAAACCGACGGCGAGCATATTCGCGGTTATAGAGGCCCCTTGCCTGAGAGCCCACAGGATCGTTCATCAGCTGCCTAAGCAGATCGGCAAGTACAGCCGGAGATGGGCTGTCGCTCATGTAGCCCATTTTGCCATTCTCAAAGAAGTCAGGCATCGCACCCACTGAGGTGGTAACAATCGGTAATCCCGCCACCATCGCCTCTAAGACGGTCAACGGCATTCCCTCCGAGTGTGATGGAAACAGATAGCAGTCAGCAGACTCATAGATCGCCCGCTTTGCTTCTCCCTGGACATAGCCAGCAAACGTCACATCCGGTATCTTCCGAGCAAGCACGTATGCCCTCGATCCCTCCAGTTCGCTCCCATCTCCAGCTATGGTCAACGTGGCTTGGGGATTACCCATCTTGACGATGCGATATGCGTCGAGTGCCTCATATATCCCCTTGGCTTTCTCAATTCTGGCCAGGAATAGAATCCTGAACGGGTCGCCGGTTTTCTTTCTGCCATTGGACGAACGATAACATTCCGAAGAGAATGAATCATCCACTGCTGTGGTCTCGACATAGATCGGTCCCTCGTAGCCCATGTCGGCCAAATGATTACGAAAGCAGTTCGCCAGCACAATGAATGCGTCAGCTCGAAAGAAGACCTTCCGAAATAACCAGAGATATCGTTCTCGAATCACATTCTCATAGCCGAGGTTCCAACCATGGTTGAACACAAGCACCTTCTTCCCCAACATTTTGGCGATGACCAGTAAAAACCCATCTCGGACCAGTGCCCTGCTGCCCAGGGAAGGGTTCACGTGAACTATATCCGGCTCTTCCGCACGGAGCACCCGGTAGAAATGCAGATAGTCCCGCAAGGGCCTGCACACCTTCTGCCAGATAGGCTCATCTGTCACTCGCCGCCCTATGGTGAAGTAGTCTGCACATGACTTCATGTGGTCCTGCAGGATACGGTAGAATGTCGCAACGCCGCCATTCAAGCGCAGGTCAGGTGTAACGATGAGAACTTTCATGCCAATAATGGGAGACTACACTCATCTCCGCCGTTCTACCCGTTCCGAACGAGCAGCCGCTTTAGGAGACCCCACAGCCCCGACGCCTGGACGATTGCTTTATGAACACCGGCGTTATCGGCGATCCCCAGATTGGGCAGGGCGAGCAGATCGGAGGCAGGAGTGATCCACCCGGGCGCTGTGGTCCTGCACGTCAGGTATCCTGCGGCAACGATCCAGTCACGGTATCGTCCGTCGGCACTACCATCGGGGAGTGCGAAATGCCGTACAGGCCCTCCGAGCAGGGCCTCGAGGATTCTCCGCGATTCCAGGCACTCCCGGCGGCCCACTTCATCCACGCACCATTGCAGGAATGGATGAAACACTGAGTGTGAGCCGATCTGGGCACCTGCTTCGACCAACGTGAGCAGTTGCTGTCTCGACAGGGCTACAGCCGAATCGTACTCCTTTTCATCTGTGTGCCCGTACTCTTGCTTCAAGAGACCGCGGCGTTTACTGTCGGGCATCAGCTTGAGTGCTCTCATCTCTGGTGTATCGTGGGGCAGAAGATCAAACCAGAATGCGCGATGCGTGTCAACTACTCCCGCCACTGCGTAGATCACAATGGGGATCCCGCAGTCCTTCACCACATCCAGCAATCGTGCGTTACCGACATATCCATCATCAAGCGTCACCAGAAGAGGTTTCGGAGGCAAGAAAGAGAAATCACGGGTCTGTAAGGCCTTCATCACGTCGTCAATGCCGACAAAGGAATACCGGCGCCGAAAAGATCCCATGTGTCTGGCGAATACCTGCGGAGCGGGATTATGATAATTGATGACGGTGATTTTATGGCGAGCGTACACCTCACGAAGGAGCCAGGGAAGTCCTGTCGCACGCAACCCAAGAGAGAGAATCTCCTGCCATCTGGTGCTACGCTTGCGCATGGTTCTCGCCCACCCTGGTGTCCTACGGATGCCGTATGAATGGAAACGCCAACACCTTTGTCAAGCCCACATATGGTTGCCTGCGATCATGGCTGGCGTTCGATGACCTCATAGATCATCGCTGCCTGCCCGGTCGATCATTGCCAGCAACGACTCCATATTGCTGAATACCGGTTGCGATATATCGAGTCATCCATCGATGCCTCTCTGTTGTCGCTGGTGATTCGCCCCCTCGCACACTCAGAGAAACCCTGGAAATGCGCAGATTCGGCCTCTTCAGGCGATACACTCCTGATAGCCTCTGGTGTAATCCGCAGCAGTTCTCCGAATGTCAAACCGCGCTAGTGCGTACGTGTAGGCTTCTTCTGCCTTCCTCCGTGCTTCGCCGCTAGCATACTCACTCATCACCTTGACTATTTTCTCTGCACAGTCTTGCGCATCGCCCACTCCAAAATAGTATCCATACTTGCCGCTTTGAATGATCTCCATCGGCCCCTCAATACTGGAAACAAGCACGGGAATCTTCGCTGCCATCCCCTCAACAATCGTGAGGCCGAATCCTTCCGAACGGGAAGGTTGAATCAGCAAATGGTATTTCGCCAGATTAGTGTATATCACATCTCGGTCCTGCCAGCCCAGAATGGCACAATATGGGGTCAGGTTAAGCTCCTGTCTCATGCCCTCCAGATAACCACGGGACTCTCCGTCACCGATCACATTCAGATGTACCCGTGTAGTCCCATGTTCATAGACTATCCAATGCAACGCTCTGAGAAGAACATCTTGCCCTTTCAGTCTACAATTCAGCTCGCCAATCTGGACCATGTCAAAGACGTCGTACTGGTACTCCGCTCTCTGGCGCACCGCTTGGAAATCGATGCCATTGTACACAACGAGTGGCGTACTCTTAGCGGACTGCGTGATGATATGATGCTGCACGGCCTCAGAAATCGCGAAAATCGCATCGTACTTGCAGAGCCACGCTTCTTCCAGATCTACATGTGCGTTATGCACAGTCAACACCGTCGCGAATCGACCCAGCTTCAGGAGTCTGACCAAGTTCCAGTTATGGCAATGGACGATATCGGGCTGGAATAGACGCAGCTGCACATTCAGCCGAATCACATCCAATATTCTCTTGCTGCCAGGCGCTCTGTTAATAGGGATCAGTTTGATTCGGTCGGAAACCTTGGTGGCCAAGCGCGGATTCACGGCAGCATTGACAACCACCAGCGCGACGGTGTGCTTCTTGGACTGCTCGTTGGCAATGTCGATCAACATCGACTCGCTCCCGCCGGTCCAGAGGCTCCAGATCACGTGAGCGATTCTCATCGGCAGCGCGTGCCTCCCTGTGCTCGCAGTTCTCTCCGCATACTCAATGGCATGTTCCGATAGTCTGCGTCGATCACACCGGATTCGACAAGGACCTCCTTGATCATTGCCTTCAACGCGTATATGTGCTTCTTGATCATGAATTGTCTGCGTCTGGCGCTAGACACGCCTTCTGTCGATAGGATCCGGTCTATCTCTCTGGCCTCCCTCAAGATGTTCCTGCGAGAGGTTTTCTGGTCGCGATGTATTCTGTAATATGCCCAATTCGTGTCAACCATCTTCGGAGGAAGCTTCTTCGCAAGACGCAACCAGAGATCGTAATCCATAACCATATAAAGATCAGGATTCCAGCCCCCGACATCTTCTACAGTGTTCTTGCAAAAGAACGTAGCTTGTTGTCGGACTATGCCCGGATTCTTGATGAGGTTCTCATACGTGGGGGCTGGACTCCTCTGAGCGAGCTTCTCACCTGTTTCCTCCAATAGTATGGTGATGTTTCCAACCACCCAGTGAACATCCGCACTAGCAAATTCTCTCGCTACGTCGTGAAAGATGTTATCCGCGTAGTAATCATCGGAGTTGATCCACCCAACGATTTCACCCGTTGCCATAGCCAAACCTTTGTTGAGTGCATCGGCCTGTCCTCTGTCCCTCTCCGAAATCCATCTGAGATGAGGGTACTTTTTCAGAATCGCGAGCGTGCCATCTGTGGAGCCCCCGTCTATCACAATATGCTCGCTATTCGGATAATCCTGACGGATCACAGACCGAATGTTCTGCTCAATATACTCCACTTGATTATATGATGGTGTCAGAATGCTAATCCTGCGCCCGTGCTCTGGCAACATCGCTCGTATCGTGCCCTCTCGTAGCAACAACTCACTCATTGCCTGGCCCATCGGATATTCTCCTTGAGGATACGAACAGGATACCCTCCTGCTATCTGATTGTTCCCTGCGAACGGCTCGCATAGAACCGTACCCGCTGCAACCACACACCCCTCACCTATCACCGCACCTTTCAGAATGGCCGTCCTGCAGCAAATCCACACGTTATCACAGATTGTTATTGGCTAGTCCTTGTTAAGGATGGTACTATTATCCGCGTAAATGGGGTGGTGATCGGTGTGGATCAACAATGTGTTCCACGAGATGAGACAACCAGCCCCAATCTCAATTCTATTGCGGCAGACGGTCTGCGAATGAACGTTAATGGTGCACCTATCACCGATAGTCAATTCCCCTGAGACAGCTCGCTTTGTTCCCCCGCAATGCAAGCCATGCCGCGGAAGACAATGATCTCGGACACCTCCCACGTAAACCGGTCATACCGACTGTCGAATATTCGTGTTGAACCGAAGCCCATCTTCACCATGCTGGTTCAAATCGGGTCGCTCAGCACAACTCTTCCCCTCATCCTCTTCAGCCTTGTGGGCCACGACACCAAGGCGGGCAGTCGAATCGCTGAGCCAAGTGGAAAGTACCGCAGATTGAACAACAATGTCTTGGGTAACCCAGCAGCATAGGCAAGCAGAACCCGGATCTTGCTGAGAGGACCATCTACCAATATGGACATCCTTCTCATTGTCGGGTCAAATCCCACTGCGCCATGATAACGATGATCGCGTACGGAACCGCAGGCCAATGCTTCTGGCAGAACGTGCCGCCTTCCTCGCGGTTGTCAGATCGGTTGAGCGTGCAGCCACAGGATCGGCAAATTCGGCGGCCATCAATCCGATAAACAGCGTCATGCTAAGAAGACTGTTTCCCAAGAGCGTACCCCCTGCCCCACACAAGTTGATAAACACCCCTGTGAGAGCGATGACCGAGAAGTAACCCAACAATCGCCGTTGGCAAGCACGATTGTTCACGGACGCTCGCCAGAAGCGCCAGAAGATCACCCACTGTAATCGCAGGACGAGTACTATGGCTGGAATCCCCCCCACCAGCCCGATCTGCAAAAGAGGATGAATGTCTGTGGGGGGAACATCTCGCAGTGAGTATTCGTCCGGGTATCGCGGAGTACCGCAACCGAGAATTGGGTGATCACGAATAGCATTGCAGGAAGCTACATTGTCTCTTCCACGAGCCTCATTCTCTTCGGACAATATCTTATAGTCAGCAGAGCCAAACAATTGCTCGATTCGTTCATTCCACAAGTCTGCAAAGCCAGGTCTGACCATTCCATATCCGACCAGGATAAGGATCAGGATGAAAACTCCTACAGTCAGGCGAGAGACAAGAGCTCGCATGGGCATAAGTCGGAAGGCTGCCGCCAGACACACCACAACAAGGCAGCCTGTTATTGCCTGGAATGTCGATGTGCGAGTGAAAGTGACCACTAATGCCAGAATCTGCATGACAACGAATAGAACCTCAAAAGCCGAAGACCAATCATATCGCTCCCGGCAAAAAAGATGAGCGAAGATATACACCACCACGTAGATCATCAGAAATAACCCCTGGGGGAGGCCTCTGACAAAATCATCGGTCCAGAGGTGGTATTCGCGGCCGTCAGCCAAGAAATCGAATTCCGTAGTTGAAACCCAATAGGCCGATGTCATGATCGGCCTGTAGTCAAGGACTTGAATTGCAGTGTGCAACAGTGCCGTGATAAACACCAGCGCAAACACAATTTGCCAGATCTCCCTCGTCCGATTTCTCATGGTCCATACGATGGCTATGAGACTCCAAGGAAAAAGGCCGCTTATCAGATAACGGACGGCGAACCTGAAGTGCTCGGTGCCCTGCCAGATCACAATCCCGCGAATGCAGCATGCAGTTTGCCACATGACATATGGCAGCGTCGCAGATATAAGCACCCTCGCTGCGAATGACTCTCGAACGCTGGAGCCTTCCTCCAGCAGCTTCTGTGGCCGGTTTTGCCTCCGATCCCAGAGGATACGCAGCAGCATACTGAATAGCAGAGATTCCGTGGGTTCAATGTACCCGATCGGCAGTGGCACAGTAACATATTGACGCAGATTAAAGAGAGTGGACGTCAGCACCAACAGAATGGCCAATCCCCAAATGGGACGGAGGAACGCAACGACACAGATCAGAAGCAAAGCAGCAGCGCTGATCATAGAGGCAAGTCTGCTCCCGTGGAATCACCCTGTTGTTGCGGCTCGGAGCCGCGCCCCATTGGCTTAGGCTGAAGACCCCTGACTCTTGACAAAGCGTACACTCCCAGCTTGACGGACCAGAGAGCGATCACCATCCGGCCTGTGTGTTGTGGCCAGCGGTTATCGCATTGTGCGGCGGCTGTTCAAGAATTGGGCTACGCGTGCCTCACACGCTCGAGGTTTGCCTCTTTCACTCATGACCACGCCCTTTATCGCATGTGTGGCAATGCAGTCGCTCAGCACACCACGTGCAACCACTTTGCGGAACAGTTCCCTGCCGATCCTCACCTCTCCACGGATGACCGGCTTAACTCCTGTCCGTTCTTCCTCCCAGAAGTAAACGGCTCCCCTTCAGTATGAGCACTGTCATCGACACGCTAGCCGGAAACATCGGCGAGCTGCGGACTGCGTCACATCCCCGCGTGCATATACTCCCCACACCCGCAGATGCCAACACCTTGCAGATAAGAACTTCACGCCTTCTTCATAAAGATCGAATCCCACTGGAGGATGGTCTTGTCGCGTGGGTCCTTGAGTATTTCCCCACAGCCCGTAAAGGCAAAACCCATGGGCCATAAGAGATCGTAAATGGTGTCAAACAATGCTTGGCCCTGATAGAGAGGTCGGCAACTTGTCTCCACGATGAGAACGGCTGCGTTGGATATCACACGCTGTCCACCCAGAATCACTTTGTCTTCGTAGCCCTGGACGTCAATCTTTATTAGTACATCGGCAGCAAGGTCCAGTCCGGTCGCGACATCATCCAGACGTCGGATCTCGATCTCTTCTGGTTCGGCGACGGCGGTAAGAGGAAAGGCCTGAGTATGCAAACCGCCCATTGGTAGAATGGAGGAGCTTGGAGAAAAGGCGTTCCGGTACATCTCGACACGGCCATTAGCGTCGCCCAAAGCATAGTTGAGCGCGAGAAACTGGGGCACTCCTTCCATATTCCTCTTGAGTTGCTCGTAGCAATCCTTGAGTGGTTCAAACGAATAGAGCTTCGCATTCGGAAGAAGTCGGTGGCCCATTAGGGCAAACTGCCCGGTGTTGGCCCCTATGTCCAATATAGTACGAATGTTGGCGGCCGCCATCCATTCATAGTCCTGATAAGGGCGAAAGCGCCGAATATCCAAGCCACAGAGACAGAAGAGTTTCCTCACGGCGCGCTTTATCCCCATCATCATGAGCGACATACCTCCTCGGTAGCACCCTCGCGCATATTGGCAGCCACCACACGCGTTGCGGCGGAGAAATCCCGCTGTCGATCAAATGCGCTGGGTCCACACGCATTTCGGCCAATGGAATACACTTGACTACTCAACTGCACTACATACCCCCGTGCTTCTATGGCTGTACGTCTCTAGGCGACCATAAGCCACGATGCTGTCAGCCGGAACCGCCGGCCCACACGGAGATAGCCAGGGTCTTTCCACTGCAACAGTGCATGTGAGCTTTGGCATCACGACCAATTCCAACGCGGGCATTAAGATCGCCCATTGGAGCTCTCACGGTCGCGTGCTAGGGAGAATAGGGCACGCAGTGAGAACACCGCCTCGCCCGAGCCATCAGCATCACCAAAAGAGCAGGCCACCGGCTCCAGACGGTATCGAACAAGATGGTACCCTCTCGCAACACGGTCGAGCATCTATGGAATGACGTCACGCAGCCGGTTGGTACGTGAGCGCATTTCCTGCAAGACCTACCGAGGAGTCGGCGACTTCCTGCAACGAAAGATCGACAGTCAGACCGCAACTTGACGTATATACTACCCAATGTCGCGCGCATTTGTCCCAGTCGACAATACACGCCGTGGTGCCGTCCCCCGACAGAGATCGCACCAAGTCCCCACGGCCCAGCCCCGATCGGCTAGCCTTACATCCGAACCGAGACGACACACGGGGCGTTTGGGGGTGTTCAGGGCACGATTCCTTCCTGCTCAAATTTCTGGATAAGAACATCACAATCTATCAAGATCTCAGCGTTGGCGTGAATCCATTCAAGATCACGGTTCCGCCACTGCAGCGTAAGAAGCGATCTAATCCTTTGGGGCGAGAACCGATAACGAATGACGCGGGCCGGCACACCCGCCACGATGGCGTAGCAGGGGACATCTCGCGTGACGACCGCACCGGCGCCGACAACCGCACCATGCCCAATCTTGACTCCATCGCGGATGATGGCACGCGTCCCGATCCAGACATCGTGCCCGATCTCGATGGGAAGGTGCTCATCACGAAACGCGTCATCATCCACAAGGGAACGGAAAGGAGTGCACTTTCGATAGAATATCACGGAAGTCGCGGCATTTCGGTCGAGCGGATGACGTCGGAGCCCAATTCGAACATCCTCACCAATAGAGCAATATCTGCCGATGCGAGAATTCACCACAGTCGTGCCACAATTGATGTAACTATACCTGCCAATGGTTGAATTACTGATCCTTGCACCCTTCAATATGGCTACTGGCGTCTCGAAACAACAAGCCTCGTCCGCATCCGCCCCCCAAGCGAAATCGGCGTTCGGATATCGACGCCGGAGATAAAAGTGCCGTGAACCACGCACGCCCAACTTGAATAGACCTAGCAACAATCCGGGCACAAACCAGAGCAGAAGAAACAACCGAAGCTTTGTCCGAGCCATTTAGATCCTCGGTGCATTAATTGCACGCAAAGCCAGCCTTACATCCAAAGCAAGACACACTCCTCGCACTACTTCGCCAGCTAGGACGACCGTCCAAAGTACTCCGCTTACACCATATGACGGGGCAATCACCCAACCAAGGGTCACGGCCATGGCTGGTACAATCAAACCGTAGAAGGCTTGGCCCTTCATTCGGTTAAGGCCGTTGAGAAGATAGGCACTGGCTCGGGTCCAGACCATCAGCAGAGCCCATGTGTTACACGCGGCCAGCAGGGACCAAGGTGGAACAACCTGAGACTTTTGAGTCCAGAGATGAATCATGGACCGCCCAAAGAACATGATAGCCAGGAAAAGGGGGATTTCAACAATCGCGGAGTACACCAGAGAACGCCTGAAGGTCCTCAAGACCCATGAGAAGTCGCCCCGTGCGGCGGCCTCGCCGTAGGCAGGCCACAGGGGACTTAAGGCCATATCCAAAAGAACTGCAAACGAGTTCACTAACTGCTGTGTCACAGCGAAAGGAGCAACTTGCGAAGCGCCCAGACGATTGGCGATCACCACAGTGGGGCCGTTGATCATGAGAACAGCTCCCAACTGGGCGACCACAACCACCACGCCCGTCGAGAGCAAGGCACGCACTGCCGATCCGTTGGCCATGCGAAGCGATGGCGTCAGCCACGGATTTAGTCTCAGGTAACGGAGCCCGTATATAATCATCACTACCAAGGGCATTCCCATTACGCTCGCCACCAAGCAAGGTAAAGGCAACCTCCAGCAAATGCACAGGACCACTCCTCCAAAGCCAAGGATCTGCCCAATCGCATATATCAGTGCGACTGAGTAGCCCTGCTGATAGCCGTGGAGGACATTCACAACGAGATTGCATGGCAATCCGACGGCAAACATGACCACTAATGTCATCAGCGTTGGGAGCAGATCCGCTCTCGCGTCCAGCGTCTTGACCACAATCAGTCGCTCAAGAGGTAGGTGGGGAAGGAGGAGGAAACACACGGCCACCAAAGCAACCGTGATGCCGCATAATAGGCACAGGGCACTAGACACAAGCGCTTGGGGGCTTCGTTTATCATCCTTGCCATAGCAAATCGACAACTGATTGCGCAGACCGATACCCAGACCAAGATCCGCGAAGCAGAGAAAGCCAATGAAGTTGGTCAGTGTCATCCACAGACCAAATCGCTCTTGACCTAGATAGGACAACGTGAGAGGCACAGACAACAGCCCAACGGTAAGACTGAGTGCTTTGGCTGTTGCTGCACACAGGGCGGTCTTGACGACACGCTCATATCGCTGCCGGCTGCGCGCGGTCGCTGTTGACGAATCAGTGGTCGTGGAAAACGACAGCCTGACGACAGCGGCAGTCTTCTCGAGTATACTCTCTTGGTTTATCATGAAGTGAACGAGTTCCAGACGCCAAAAACCATGGTTGCCTATTTCGAGGGGAATCGCTGCACTTCTCGGCAAACGGCAGTGAGGTCGTCGGCCGCGTGCTCAATGATCTTCCCATGTTGCGAGGTGGTACAGCGGCAGCGCCAATGAGCGCGAATCTGTTCATGGTCGCTTGTCATGAGCCACTGATGACTGCTCGGCTGGAGACCAACTCCATAGCTATTGGTCCAGAGCGGCGTCCGTTGGCAATTCTCGGTTCCCAACTATGGACCACAGGACTTAGGCCGACGCGCGCTAGCGCCTGATGCCGTGGTCTGGCTCACCCCAGTCTCTTTAACATCCAATGATACTCCCCCCGCAAACCTACGGGCTTGCTACGCCGTATGTCTGAGGTGATTTCCACGGCAGGTTTGGCATCCTCGAGGCCGTATCCCCTGCCCGCCAGGATCTCCTCATAGGCTCTTGTATGCAGATCTGTGAATCCCTCGTTGAAGTCGAACTCTTCACGGTTCATTTGTATCGAGCGGAACGTCGCTGATTTCCCGTTCTCCGGAAGGTTGGGCAGATCGTCCCGATCGATGGAAAGGAACCACCGCACGCGAGCCTTTTTCAACTCCAAGTATCCGCCCGCCTTCGTCGGCTGCTCCATGTGGACGATGTTGTACTGTACCGGTCCGAAGATCCACTCGAGCATATCGAAGAAGTGGATCCCAATGTTCGTCGCAATCCCGCCGGACTTCTCAACGTCCCCTTTCCACGAGACCAGGTACCATCGACCGCGCGAGGTGATGTAGGTCAGGTCGATATCGTACCTGCCGTTCGCGGGTTCGGAATCGACTTTCCGTTTCAGAGCAAGGATCGAAGGATGATGCCGCAACTGAAGGATGACGTGGACCTTTCTACCCCGTTCGTTCTCGATCTCCTGCAGGGCCTCGATGTTCCAGGGATTGAGAACGACCGGCTTTTCACAGATGGCGTCGGCATCGATCCGCAGGGCGAAGCGGATATGGGCATCATGCAGGTAATTCGGTGAGCAAATCGAGACGTAATCGATCTTATTGCCGTTCTCCCGCCGCTGCTTCTCCAAGTGCCGGTCGAACCGCTCGAATTCCGTAAAGAAGCGCGCATCCGGGAAATAAGAATCGATCACGCCAACCGAGTCGTTCTTGTCCAACGCCGCGACCAAATCACTGTTCGTCTCCTTGATGGCTTTCATGTGACGTGGGGCGATGTAGCCGGCCGCCCCGATGAGAGCGAACTTGTTCATAGTCATTCCCAGTTTGGGTGTTAGGGACCAGTGGTCCGAGGTTAGGCTCTAGGTAAGCCGTATCCCTCTGGCTGGGACAACAGCTCATTGCCGACCGATAGATGCTGACAACCAGTAGTTACTCCGTACTCGTCCAGCAATCGACCGAAGAGTGAGCCCCGTCGTGCGGCGGCCTCGACGGAGCCGTCGGCGCAGATGGCGATCTCACACCGGCGAGAGATAGCCGGGTCACCGTTGGGCAGCGGAATCGTCATAGTTATGAGCCTCGACAGGTCAGGGTTGGTCTGGGGAGTCCGCCAGAGTTCCTCTTCAGTTCGGCCATCGGCGTAAGTTGTCTCGAGCGAGACCCAGGCGAAGTCCATGCGGCGAGCCGCCTCGCAGATGGTTTGCCACCACTGGGCGGCGTCGCGGACCTGCCGAAATTGCAGTTGCAGGTACTCGAAGATCCTGCGCTCCTCGCGCTGGTGACGGGAGTAGGCGTACTTTTCCCGTAAGCCCGTGATGGTCTCGTGCAGGCGCACCGCGCCCACCACGCGGAAGAGCAGCACGATCAAGAACAGAATGCAGCCGAAGACGACCAGCGAACTGGCATTGGCGCTGACCATCATGAACAGGCCCAAGCCAGCGGCCAGTAGAGTCGCCAAGTAGATCGCGATGACCGCATGGCGCTGATGGAGACCCAGATCGAGTAGCCGGTGATCGAAATGGCTGCGGTCCGGGGCAAAGAGCGAACGGCGTTCCAGGAAACGCCGGAGCATGGAAAAGAGGGTGTCGAAGATCGGGATTCCGAACGCCAACGCCGGCAGGGCCAAGCCGACGAGAGCGGCGGATTTGGCCACGCACAGCACACTTGACGCCGCAATGATAAAGCCCAGGAACAGACTGCCGCAGTCGCCCATGAAGACCTTGGCGGGATTGAAGTTGAAGACTAGAAAGCCACTCAAGCTTCCGAGCAAGGCTAGCATCAGAACCGCCATGATAACCTCGCCGCTGTGAACGGCGAAGATCGCAATGGTGCCGCAGGCGACCGCCGAGACACCGGCGGCCAAACCATCCAAGCCGTCGCTGAGATTCACGGCGTTGGTGACCCGG
>Ga0315277_10001720_pt1 | contig 31378 bp, 21 predicted proteins | sample YL17G05_15_MG_FD_203695 | JGI IMG/M metagenome (GOLD analysis project Ga0315277, IMG submission 203695) | Sediment microbial communities from Yellowstone Lake, YNP, Wyoming, USA - YL17G05_15 | ecosystem: Environmental > Aquatic > Freshwater > Lake > Sediment | place: USA: Wyoming | collected...
ACGTTTGTCCTGGGACGGTGGAGCGGCTTCACGGCCGTCTATGCGGCCGCGTGGCAGGTGCTCGCCGCGGCATTGATCTGGCTCGTCCTGGCGATCCAGTTCCACCAGCGGAGCCTGGCCGAGCAGGAAAAGCTCGACATGACCCAGCTCGCCCAGGAGAAGGGGACCTCGACGATTTTCGAGAGCAAGGGGGAGGGGATTCCGCTGCTGGCGGCGGCCCAGCGGCGCCTGGCGACTTTGGAGAAATGGTTCATCCCGCTGTTTGCCGGCTTGATCGCCGCCTATGAGATCGGCATAGGTTTCTACCTTTTCTATGCCGTTTCCGCGCAGAGGAGCGAGGAGACTCAGCAGCCGCTGGTCGCGGCGATCATCATGACAGCCGTGGCTTTTGTCAGTTTCCTGATGTCGCGTTACGCCACGGGCATGGCGGTCGAGCCGCGATGGAAGCCGTTACGGGCCGGCGGAAGCTTTCTGCTGGGCGTGGCGGTCGTCTGTTTCGCCCTGGCCCTGACGCTCGCTGCCGTGCATTTCCAGGTCCGCACCCCTGTTTCCGTCATCGCCTATGTGATTCCGTTCCTGCTGATCGCCCTGGGCGTGGAAACGGCCCTCAACATCGTGCTGGACATCTATCGTCCCCGGCTCAAGGGCCAATACAGCAGGTCGGCGTTTGACAGCAGGCTGCTCGGGATCATCAACGAGCCCGGCGGGGTCTTCCGCAGCGTCGCCACCGCCATCGACTATCAATTCGGGTTCCAGGTATCACAAACCTGGTTCTACAAGCTGCTCGAGAAGGCCATCGTGCCGTTGATTCTTTTCTCGGCCGTGACGCTCTATCTGGCCAGTTGCATCCTCGTGATAGCGCCGAACGAACAGGCCGTCATCGAGCAGTTCGGCAATCCCCTGATTGCGGGCAGCACACCTCGAATCGTCGGCCCCGGCATGCACCTGAAATTCCCCTGGCCCATCGACATCGCCTACAAGTATCCGACGAAGCAGATCATGGAGCTGCACATCGGCTACGTGCCCAACACCGTCGAGAGGACCGGGCAAGTCATACCGGAAACCTCTCTGCTCTGGGGACAGACGCACTACAAGGAGGAATACAACCTGCTTGTGGCCAGCGAATACGCCGGCGAGAGGATGGAGGAGGGGGCCGCCCCGGTCAGCCTGGTCAAAGCCAACATTCCCGTCCAGTACAGGATCAAGGACCTTTACGCCTACGTCTATCATCATAACGAGCCGGACAAGCTTCTGGAGGCCATCTGCTATCGCGAATTGACCCAGTTCGCGGCGAACGCCACTGTGGAGGCGGAGGACGGGGAGACGGGAGGGGCACGAGCGGCGGTCAACCTGCTCGGCGCCGGCCGGACGCAGGCCAAGGAGGTGCTCGCGAAGAGAATTCAGGCCGACGCGAACGACCAGGGATTAGGCCTGGAGGTTGTCTTCCTCGGTGTCCAGGGGATTCACCCGCCGCCGGAAGTCGCGCCGGACTATCAGGCGGTGGCTGCGGCGGTGCAGAAGAGGCAGGCCCTCGTCCTGGAGGCACAGGCCGACCGAAACAAAACGCTGAGCACCCTGATCGGCTCGGTCTCAAGAGCCTACGACCTATCGAACCTGGCGGCAGAGTATGAAAGGGCCAGTAGAGAGGGCCGCACTGCGGACGCCGAGAAGCTCGGCAAGCAACTCGATGACGCCTTTGCCAACGCCAAGGGCGAGATCTTCAAAATCCTGAGAAACGCGCAGAGCTACGCCTTCGAAAAGGCCACGCTGGCCAGGGGTACGGCCGAGCGTTTCAGCGGCCAGCTTCAGGCCTACCGGGCCGCCCCGAAGATCTACATGCGAGAACAGCGAATGGTGGTTCTTAAGGAGGTTCTGCGGGGCCCTCGAAAATACGTCGTCGTCAGCGACCCGAATAATTCCGAGGTTGTGATCGTGGATTTGAAAGAGCAACTGACGCCCGACCTGTACAAGATCGGCGGTTTGCCGGAGAGTAACCCAGAATGAGAAAGCTAGTCATCCCCATCCTTGTCGCCGTTATCTTCCTGATCCTGGCCACGTATCTCGTGGCGTTCCAGGTCCGACAGAGCGAGTTGGCCTTCGTGACGAGGTTTGGTCAGCCTGTACGATCGATCACGAAGCCGGGACTCAAGCTCAAGCTGCCCACGCCCATTGAGCGCGTCCACAAGTTCGATGCGCGGATGCGGCTGCTCGAAGCGGAGATCAGCGAGCCGACCATGCGGGGCAAGGTGCCGATCATCGTCGCCAGCTACATGGTCTGGCGGGTCGCCGACCCTCTGCAGTTCTACAACAGCGTCGGCACGATCGAGGGCGCCGAAATCAAGCTGCGAAGCCAGATCCATGACACGCAGAACCGCATCATCGGCCAGTACACCTTTGCGGAGTTCATCAACAGCGATCCGAACAAGATCAAGTTCGATGACGTTCAGGACAAGATGCTCGCCGATATCGGGCCCCGCCTCGCGAAGGAGTATGGCATCGAGGTCAAGACGCTCGGCATCAAACAACTCAAGATCAGCCAGGAGAATACGAAGGAGGTGTTCGCGAGAATGAAGGCCGAGCGCAAGCGGCGCACGGAGGCGACCATCGCGCTGGGCACCGCCGAGGCCACGAAGATTCGGACGGATGCCGATGCGATCAAGACGGGCTTGCTCGCTGCCGCCGAGGGCCGGGCCAAGGCGATCCAAGGCCAGGGCGACGCCGAGACCGCCAAGTACCTTGAGAAAATGGAGCAGGACCCGGAACTAGCCATGTTCCTGCGCGGTTTGGATACGCTGCACGCGCTGGGTCCCGGTACCACCATCGTCATTCCGACGGACTGCGAGCCGTTCTCGCTGCTCAAGAAGATGCCGTCGCTGAAAGCGGTCGAGCCGAAGAGGTAATCGCGTTCTCTCTTGAAGAAGGTGTTTGAAAAACCATGTCGCATGAACACAAACACGATCCTGAGCATGAACACGAACATGACCACGAAGAGCCGGCGGGCGCGGGCAGGCCGGAGCCGGCCGAGCTCAACTCCGCCGACAAGTCGCTCTCCGACGCGCTGCGGATCAGCTTTACCATCCTGAAGGTGATCATGATCGTGCTGGTCGTCGGCTTTCTCGCCTCCGGATTTCGGACGGTGGAGAGCGGCGAGAAAGCGGTGGTCCTGCGTTTCGGCCAGGTCCATCGGGTCGTGGAGCCTGGCTGGGTCTGGGTCTTTCCCTATCCGATCGATGAGCTGATCAGAGTCCCTGTCATCAAGAGGATCAATCTGCCGGTCAACACATTCTGGTATAAGGAGACCCGGGAAGACATCCTGGGCCCCGGCGTGATCCCGCGCAACTACAGGACGGACAGCCTCGACCCGCTCCAGGAGGGCTACTGCCTGACCCGGAGCGAGGAACGCGAGTCGGAGGTCGTTCCCGCGGTCCAGGTGATGCCGGCGGCGAGTCGCACCCTGGCCCTCGCTCAGCAAAGCGACGGGAGCGATTACAGCATCGTCCACACGAAGTGGAAGATCGATTATCAAATCCAGAGCATCGATCAGTTCTTCCGAAACGTTTACGTCCCCGACGTTAAACCCGGCCAGGTCTACTTCGATGTCATGACGCAGAGCATCATGCCGATGCTTCGCAGCGTGATCGAGGATGCCGTCGTGCAAGCGATGGTCCACTACACGATCGATGAGGCTCTCCAGAGCGTCGATCTGATTCCTCGCCGGGTCAAGGAGCTCGCCCAGCGGAAGCTGGACGACCTCGGCAGCGGGATCGTCGTGAACTCGGTGCTGCTCGAGAAGGCGGAATGGCCCAAGCAGGTGGACGAGGCGTTTACGGAGTCCATCGCGGCCAGCCAGAAGAGCCAGGCGGCAGTCACGGAGGCCCAGACGTACGCCGAGAACACGCGCAACGAGGTGGCCGGGGTCGTCGCCAGCCAGTTGTACCAGGCCCTGATGGCTGGAGACGTCGGCAGCGAGCAGACGGAAGCCCTCTGGTCGCAGGTGGCCGGCGGCGCCCGGGACAAGATCGCCCAGGCGGAAGCCTACCGGACGACAGTGGTCGAAACCGCCAAGGCCAATGCCGACTATCTCATGAGCCTGTTGCCGGAATACGCCAAGCACCCCGAGCTCTTCGCCCGGAGTATCTATGCGGCGGCCATCGAGCAGGTGATGGCTATGGCCGACGAGAAATTCATCATTCAGATATCCGACGCGACGAAAGACCGCCAAATCAGGATCAATCTCAACCGGGCCCCGGTCAAGGCGAAGAAACCGGGGCAGCAGACGACACAGTGACACCGCGCCGGATCGCAGGCGTAATGGGAGTTTCGCAAGAGAACTGAACTATGGCTCACCAGCACTTGCATCTTCAAGAGGACCTCAGCGCCGAACAGACCCGCAGCAAGCAGCTTCGCGTCAGCATCGCGATGCTGGCGACGCTGGCCGGCGGCGTCCTCCTGATCAACAGCGGCATCGGGCGGTTGTTCTACGAGCCCGGAAGTTTCAATGTCGAGATCTTTGCCATGCTCGGCGCTTTGCTTCTGGGGGCGCCGATCGTCATCCACGCGATCCGCAGCCTCCTGCGAGGCGAATCGCACATGGATGAGCTGGCGGCGCTGGGCATCGTGGCCGCCTTCGCGACGGAGGAGTACATCGCCGCAGGGCTCATTGGCTTTTTCATGCTGCTCAGTGAGCTGGTGGAGACGCGCACGGCGCTGGGGGCGCGAGCCTCCATCGAGTCGCTCATCCGCCTTACCCCCGTGCGGGCCAACCTGATCGAGCAGGAGGGCGGCGAGCGGGAGGTCAAAGTCAGCGAGCTGAGGCCGGGGGATCGCATCCGCGTGCGGCCCGGGGACAACGTCCCCGCCGACGGCGAGGTGGACGACGGCCTGAGCTCCGTCAACGAGGCGACGATCACCGGCGAGTCGCTGCCGGTCGATAAGGTCCCTGGCATGCAGGTCTTCGCCGGCACGAACAACCTGACGGGCGTGCTCGACATCCGCGTGACCAAGGCCGGCGGGGACACGACCCTCGGCAAGGTCCAGTCCCTGATCATCCAGGCCGAGCAGACCAAGATTCCCATCATGCGGATCATCGACCGCTACATTTCATGGTATGTCCCGACGATCCTGATGATTGCGGCCATCGTCTGGGTGTTCACGCGAAACATCAATCAGTCGATCACGATCCTGGTGATTTCCTGTCCCTGTGCGTTGATTCTTGCGACGCCGACGGCCATGGTGGCGGCGATTTCCGCGGCGGCCAGGCTCGGTGTTCTCGTGAAGAACGTGGCCGACCTGGAGGTGGCGGGAAAGATGACCGCGCTGGTGTTCGACAAGACGGGCACGGTAACGACCGGCCGGCTGTACGTCACCCGGCTGACGCCCGCCGAGGGCGTTGAGCCCGCCGAGCTACTGGCGGAGGCCGCAGCCGCGGAACAGATGAGCAAGCACCCGGCCGCCCGGGCGCTGCAGGAAGTGGCCAAGGAGGCCGACCTGTCGCTGCCCACAACGAAAGATTTCAGGGAAACGCCGGGCAAAGGCGTCACGGCGACCGTCAACTCCTCACGAATCCTGGTTGGCCGCGACACCTTCCTGAAAGAGAACGGCGTCGATGTCTCCGCCAACATCGACCCGCGACTCCAGGAGGAGCAGGGCTTCAGCACCCTGTACGTGGCGAAGGACTCGCGATGTATCGGCTGGATCGGCCTGCAGGACAAGACACGCCCCGAGGCGCGGCAGGCCATTGCGGAGCTGATGGATATCGGCATCAAGCGAGTGACGATGCTGACCGGCGACCGCAGCGAGGTGGCCAATCGCGTCGCCGGCGAACTGGGCTGCACCGACTACAAGGCGCACTGCCTGCCCCAGGACAAGCTGGCCATCGTCGAGCAGATCAAAAAGGACGGCCATACCGTCGTGGTCATCGGCGATGGGATCAACGACGCCCCGGCGCTGGCGGCGGGGGACCTGGGCATCGCGATGGGCGCCGCCGGCAGCGATGTGGCGATCAATTCCGCATCGATCGCCCTGATGAACGACGATTTGCGCCGCATCCCGTTCCTCGTCCAGGTGTCCCGCAAGACGCGGGGAGTCATCAATCAGAACCTGGCGTTCGGCGTGGCCTTCATCATCGTCGGAATCTCGATGTCGAAGTTTGTGCCGCCGGCGGTCGCGGCGTTCCTGCACTTCGCCAGCTCGCTGGTCGTCGTGTTCAACAGTGCCCGCCTGGTTCGCTACGGCGAGGACCTGGACCGCGAGCCGCAAGTTGAATGACGTGGTAAAATAGCTCCTATGGATTACGCCGTTGAGACAATCGGTTTGACCAAGGTCTTCTCCGACTGGTGGGGCCGCGCCAAGGTCTTCGCCGTCGATGATCTGAATCTGCAGATTCGGCACAACGAGGTGTTCGGATTGCTTGGGCCCAACGGCTCGGGCAAGACGACCACGTTGAAGATGCTGCTTGGCCTGCTCCATCCGACGAAAGGTCATGCGCTGCTGCTCGGCGGCGACGGGAGCGATCCGAAGATCAGCGCCCACATCGGGTTTCTGCCCGAGGAGTCGTACCTGTACCGGTTCCTCAACGCCCGCGAGACGCTGGACTTCTACGGCCGATTGTTCGGGCTCAGCCGCGACGTGCGGCAGATGCGGATCGAGGCCCTGCTGGACATGGTGGGTCTGAAGGCCGTCGCGAGCCGGCCGGTGGGCACGTACTCCAAGGGCATGGCCCGCCGGATCGGACTGGCCCAGGCCCTGATCAACGACCCGGACCTGCTGATCCTCGACGAGCCGACGACGGGACTGGACCCTATCGGGACGCGGCAGATCAAGGATTTGATCCTGAGACTGGTCGAACGCGGCAAGACCATTCTCCTATGCAGCCACCTGCTGGCCGATGTCGAGGACGTGTGCCATCGCATCGCCATCCTGTACGGCGGGAAGATCCAGGCGCAGGGTCGCGTCAAAGAGTTGCTCCAGCAGGCGAATAAGCGGCAGATCACGACGGACGCCGTAAGCGAGAGTGCGATCGAGCGAATAAAGCATATCCTTACGCAGGAGCGAGTCACGTTTGAGATTTCCTCGCCCCTGGAACGGCTTGAAACATTCTTCATCCACACGGTCGCCGAGGCTCAGCAGCAAGCGAAACCCACCAGCGGCGCGGTCAGCACAACCCGCATCGGCGATTTTCTCACCGGGGTCGAGCCCAGCCAGAGCCTTCTGGACAAGTTGGTCGCCGCGCCACAACAGCCGGAAACTGCCCCGGCGGCGCCGCGAACGGACAAGGTGGCGGAAACGGAACTGCCCAAAGGGCAACCCCGCAAGGACCTCCTGCGGGAGTTGGCCAAGCCGACGGCGCCCGACACCAAGCCGGTGGCGCCGTCGCCCGTTCAGCCGAGCGAGGACAAGCAGGTCTCGCCGGAGCAGATCAAGAAGAACGTGCTCGATGCGTTGACGGGACGTTCCGCGTCCGAGCAGACCAAACGGACGGAAAAGGGGGACGGGGAGTCGCGCGATGCGTAGGATCTGGGCCGTCGCAAGGAATACGATCCGGCAGGCCTTGCGCATGAAGGTGGCAGCGGTCTTCATCGCGCTGCTGCTGATCCTGTTGCCGATTCTGGGCCTGACCGTCACCGGCGACGGCACCCTGAAGGGCCGGCTTCAGACGTTCGTGAGCTACGGATTCTCGCTGACGAGCCTGCTGCTGTCATTCTTGACGATCATCGTGTCGATCTACACTATCACCAGCGACATCGAGCACCGGCAGATCTACACAGTGGTCACGAAGCCGATCCGCCGCTCCCACCTGATCCTCGGCAAGCTCCTCGGCGTGATCGTGCTGGACATCGCACTGCTCACGCTTTTCGCGGGCATCATCTTTGGGGCGATTATGTTCATGCCGTGGCTGCTGCACGCGTCGCCGGAGGAAATCCGCGAGGTTGACAACGAATTCTATACGGCCAGGGCCAGCCTGGTCCCGCCCGAGATCGACGTCAGTGAGGAGACGCAGGCCCTCTACGACAAGCTCGAAAAGAACGATCAACTGGACCAGATCTACAAAGGCTACACCAGGGCGGAGACGCTCAAGCTGCTGGCCAAACAGAAGCGGCTGGAGAAGCGGGCCGCCGTCGTCGGGCAGAGGCTCCTGTGGGAGTTCAGGAACGTCAGGCCGCTCAATCCAAATGAGAGCCTGTTCATCCGCTTCAAGTACGACGTTTCCGTAACGCCGCCCGACGAGCAGGCCTGGGGCGAATGGTATATCGGGGACCTCCGGCAGTCCGGGCCCGGGGCCGAGAATGCGACGCCCGTCATTCCCATCTTGCGTAAAGATGCCGTGCGCACCTTCCGGGAGATCGAGGTGCCGGCGGCGGTTGTGGCCAAAGACGGCTACCTCGCCATCGGCTTCATCAACCCGCCTTTGAATGAGACCGTGGTCATCTTCCCGCTCGAGGACGGGCTCGAAGTACTCTACAAGGCGGATACGTTCGGCGGCAATTTCGTTCGTGCGGCCGTGCTGATCCTGTGCCGCCTTGTCTTTCTCGCCTGCCTGGGCACCCTCGCAGGGAGCTTTCTGTCGTTCCCCGTCGCCATCCTGTTCTGCCTCGTGATCTTCCTGACAGGCACCGTCAGCGGCTTCGTCCTGGAGTCGTTCGATTCCCTCAGCAAGAACATCGGTGTCATCTACACGTACACAGTGAAGGGATTGGTTCAGCTCCTTCCGCAGTTTGACAAGTATAATCCGACGACGTTCCTGGTCCCGGCTCGGTTGATCACCTGGGGGTTCGTGGGCAAGGTGGCGACGCTCATGGTCGCCGTCAAGGCGCTCCTGCTGCTGTTGCTCGCCCTGGTGATTTTCAGCTTTCGCGAGCTTGCCAAGGTGGTCATCTGAGGGTGATTTCGTAAGCCATGCGTACGCGCGATTTCGTCATCCTGTTGTCCTGCGTGGCCATCGCGGCGGTCCTGCTGATCGCGGCGGGCACGCAGCTCGACTCCATCAGCAAACAGCGTAAGGCGATGGGCCTTACGATGGACGTGAACCTGGAGGGCGCTCCGCCCTCGCTGGTCTTCGCCACCGTGGCGATGGGGGCCTTCCGAGGGCTGGTCGTCGATATTCTCTGGATGCGGGCCGACAAGCTCAAGGAAGAGGGGCAGTTCTTCGACGCCCGGCAGCTTGCCGAGTGGATCACGATGCTGCAACCGCGGTTTGCCGCCGTATGGGAGTTCCACGCCTGGAACATGGCGTATAACATATCGGTGGCGATCCCGGCCTCGCAGCCCGAGCAGCGGTGGCGATGGGTGAAGAACGGGTACGAGCTGCTGCGGGACAAGGGCATCCCTCTGAATCCCCAGGCCATCGAGCTGTACCGGGAGCTTGGCCGTATCTTCCAGCACAAGATCGGTGGCGTCTCCGACGATGCCCATGAATACTATAAGCTTCAACTAGCCGAGTCGATCGGCCCGCTGTTGTACTCCGATGACAACGGCCTCGGACGCGAGGACAATGCGTACTACGAGGCCCTGATTCGGGCTCCGACGCAGTGGAACCAGATCGCGAGCGACCCGAATGTCTCGCCGTTCATCCAGGCGCTGCGGGCCGCTGACGAAACGTTTGCAGACGAAACGCGATTCGTGGCCAATTACCTGTCTTTGCGTCAGAATCCGCAGCGATTCCAGCCGGGTGTTTCGCAGGTGCTGGACGCGTTCAAGGGCACACCGGCGATCAAGAAGTTCGACCTCTTCGCCAAGAGCTATCAGCTTCGCAACGAGTGGAAGCTCGACCCGGCGATGATGCAAGAGGTGAACCGGACGTATGGCCCGATCGATTTCAGCGACCCGAACCGGCATTTCCCCATGGACTGGCGAAACGCCGACAGTCAGGCCATCTACTGGGCGGTCAAGGCGCTGCAGATCGTCGGGGAGAAGGAAGGCCGCAAGATCGACATGGCCGAAACGAACACGGACCGCATCGTCGCTCACAGCCTTCAAAACCTCTTTCGCTATGGCAAGATCGTCATCCTCCAGGGGCCGGCCGAGCCAACGGACGAGCAGAATGCGGGCCCGGCGCCAGCCCAGACACTGATGCGCAAGGACATCTTCCTGACGCCGGACCTGAGGATGTTTGACTCCTACAACAAGGCGAGCCTGGCGATCATCAAGAAGCACGAGGAGGCGGGCGAAAAGGAGGCCGGACCACTGGACTCTATGCGCACCGGTCACCGGAACATGCTCAAGAACGCCGTCTTCTCATTCTACCAGGCGGGCATCAAGGGATACGCGCTGGCGATCTACAATGAGTTGCGGAGACTGTATGGCAATTACGAGGAGTTCCAGGGCTCGCTCGACGAATACGTGCAGATTCGCTTCAAGGAGGAGCTCGACTCTCTTGCCATTGACGATGCCAGGGAGATGATCATTGGGAGCCTGATGGAGGCGTACTATCGCCTTGCCATCGGCGAGGATACTGAGGCCGCTGTCAGAGAGCAGTTTGCTCAGCAAGTGTACGATTACTACAAGCTGAAATATGACGATCCGAAGTTCAGGATCAACCTGCCTGAGATGGAGGTGCTGAAGTACGTCGCTCTCGGTCAGTTCCTCAATAACGAAGCGTTTCCTGTGTACGTCCGGGAGGGTTTGTTGGCCCGCATCAAGAATGAACAGCCCGATCTCTATAAGCGGTTGGAGCAGATCGACAAGAAAGTCGGCGAGGAGCTGGAGCAGACGCAGGGGACGCAAAGATAGAACCAGGTTCAGGCATGCACGAGGCACTTCTGGAACAACTGACACCATCACAGAGGCAGGCCGTCTGCCATCGCGAGGGGCCGCTGCTGGTCCTCGCGGGTCCGGGCAGCGGCAAGACTCGCGTGATTACGCATCGCATTGCCGCCCTGATCGAGTGGGGCGTCAAGCCGTACAATATCTGCGCCATCACGTTCACCAACAAGGCCGCCGAAGAAATGCGGCAGCGCGCCGTCGCGCTCGGCGCCTCGGGCGGCGCCCACATCAGCACGTTCCACGCCCTGTGTGTGCGGATCCTCCGCATCTATGCGGATGCGGCCGGAATCCGGTCGAACTTCAGCATCTACGATGAATCCGATCAGGGCCGGTGCGTCAAGCAGGCGATCAATGAGTGCGACCTCGATACAACCAATTTTTCGCCCGCCCGGATGCTCGAAGCCATCTCGACGCTCAAGAACAAGCTCATGGACGTCGACGACCTGCGGTCCCAGGCGCAGGACTTCTTCTCCCAGACGCTCGTGCGAGTCTACGCTCGCTACCAGGAGATCCTCGCGGAGCGCAGCGCCCTCGATTTCGACGATCTGCTGATGAAGGCGGCCCTGCTGTTGGAGAACAACTCGGCTGTTCGTCACGAGCTGTCGAATCGCTTCAAGTACCTGCTCATCGACGAGTACCAGGACACGAACCACGCACAGTACCGGCTCGCCAAGGCGATGGTCAGCGAGCACAACAACATCTGTGTCACGGGCGACCCGGACCAGTCCATTTACCGGTGGCGTGGGGCCGACATCCGCAACATCCTGGCATTCGAGAAAGATTGGCCGAATGCGACGATCATCAAACTGGAGGAGAACTTCCGCAGCACCGCCGAGGTCCTGCGCGTCGCGGACCGGCTCATCGCCTGCAACGCGAACCGCAGGCAAAAGACCCTTATCCCCGTCAGATCCCACAAGGGCCGGGTCTGCGTGGAAGATTACGCGGATGAAGACGAGGAGGCGGCCGCCGTCGCGAGGCAAATTCAGGAATTGATCGCGACGGGGGGCCGCGGCAGCGACATTGCCGTATTCTATCGCGTCAATGCCTTGAGCCGGGCCCTGGAGGAGGCGTTCATCCGCTACAAAGTCCCGTACCAGGTGGTGCGAGGCGTCGAGTTCTACAACCGCAAAGAGATTCGCGATCTCCTGGCGTATTTGAAAGTCCTGGTGAATCCGGCGGACGAAGTCGCGTTGCAGCGGATCATCAACACGCCGCCCCGCGGCATCGGCAAGGTCACGATCGACAGGGTATCTTCGCATGCCGTTCGCAATCGCATTTCGATGTTCGATGCAGTCCGACATCCAGACCAGATTTCCGGCCTCACCGGTGGCGTGAAGGCGAAACTATCCGCATTCGCGCAAATGATGGATGAGCTGGCGCAGCAGGCCAATGGCAAAGTCGCGCCGCTGGTCGAGCGGGTGTTCAAGGTCTCGGGGCTCGAGGAAATGCTCAAGAGCGCCGGACGTGAGGGGCAGAACGCGATAGAGAACATCGAGGAGCTGGTGAACACAGCGGCTGTTTACGATCAGCAGGCGGAAACCCCGTCATTGGTGGACTATCTGCAAGGGATCGCCTTATTCAGCGATGCGGATGTCTACGACGCGTCAAATGAGCGGGTGGCCCTGATGACGCTCCACGCCGCCAAGGGCCTCGAATTCGAGCACGTCTTCATCATCGGTCTGGAGCACGGCCTGCTTCCCCACGAGCGGTCCCGCGAGAGCGGCGACGAGGTGGAAGAGGAGCGGCGGCTCTTCTTCGTCGGCGTCACCCGGGCCAAAACAAATCTTCACGTCAGTTACGCACGGTATCGGACGGTCCGCGGCCAACTGCTGCGGACGATTCCCTCGCAATTCCTCTACGAGCTTGGGTCCAACCTGGCGCATCCGCCCGATGAACTGGACGGCGATGGCCAGGCGGATGATCCGCAACTCAGGCGGCAGTCCGCTCCGCCTTCATCCGGCCGCAAGAGTACTCCGCAATTTGCCCCCGGCCAGCTTGTCCGGCACAAGACCTTCGGCCTTGGCCGCATCAAAAAGTTCGTGGACATGGGGGCCAACAGCGTCGTCGTCATTTCTTTCAACAGTGGACAGACCAAATCCCTCCTGCTACAATACGCCGACCTGTCGAAGGTGTAGGATTGAGGCAAGACAGGCAGTATAAGGTGTGCAGGCCGGGATCGTATAGAGAGGGGATCGGCATACAAGGGCCGCAGTCCCACGGGAGAAACTTCTTAGGGGAGAATGCCATGTCGGAAGAAATCAATCGTAGAGAATTCTTGCAGATCACCGCCGGCGGCGTCGTGTACTTCGCCGGCTCCAGCCTCTTTGCCGCCAATGCGAGTCCGGGCGGCTCCAAGTTGATCAGCCCGGGGTGCCGCAGGAGCAAGGTGAAGGTCGCCCGGCTCTATGCGGGGATCAAGGGCGGCTTGTGGCCCACGCCCAAGCTGAACTTCCGCGATGAGATGGGAGTCTACCAGGCCGAGTTTGCCAAGCTTGGCGCCGAGCTGGCCGATGTGGATTTCGCGGTCGATGAGCTGGTCACCTCGGCCGAGCAGGCCGCGCAGCTCAAGGGCAGATTGCAGGGTGTCGACGGAATCCTCGTCATCCACCTGAGCATGGGCATCGGGGGCATCCTGAACGAGATTCTCAGCGTGGGCAGGCCGACGGCGCTGTTCGCCTTGCCGTACTCGGGCCATGAGTGGACCAGTTTCGGCAGTCTCGAGAAGCAGCCGGGCGTCAAGCTGGAATGTTTCCTGACGACCGACTACTCGCAACTGGCCGTGGCGATCAGACCATTCCGCGCGATTCATCACCTCCGGGAAGCCAAAATCCTCAACGTGACCACGCGGCCGTTCAACGATACCGCCGAGCAGATGAAGAAGAAGTTCGGCACGGAGATGAAGCAGGTCAGTCTCGACGAGGTCGTCAAGGCATACAAGGCCGTCGATGACCAGGCCGCCGAGGCGGAGACCCAGCGGTGGCTCAAGGGCGCGCAAGCCGTCGTCGAGCCCTCACCGAAGGAAATCGCCAACGCGTGCAGACTGGCCCTGGCGTTCGAGAACATGCTGGCCGAAGAGGACGCCACGGTGATGACCGTCGATTGCTACGGCACGATGTGGGACAGGACGATCAAGCTGCCGGCCTACCCATGCACCGGCCTGTGCCGGCTGAACGACATGGGCTTTGGCGGCATCTGCGAATCGGACCTGCGATGCGCCATGACGCACATCATCCTGCAGGGCCTAACGGGCAAACCGGGGTTCATCAGCGATCCGACGGTGGATGAGTCCAGCGGCAGCATCATCCTGGCCCATTGCCTCGGTTCGAGGAAGATGGACGGTCCCGCGGGCCCGATCGCGCCGTACAAGTTCCGCACGATCATGGAGCGGCAGGAGGGGGTCGTGCCGCAAGTCGAGATGCGCGTCGGGCAGAAAGTGACGCAGGCGATCCTCATCGGCACTGATTCTCTGCTGTATTTCACAGGCGAGATTATCGCTGCCCCGGTCAAGCTCGAAGACGATCGCGGCTGCCGAACCAAGATCACGGTCAAGGTCGACGGCGAGATCACGAGACTGTGGCAGAACTGGTCGAACGGGCTTCATCGCCAAACCGTGTACGGGAACATCAAGAATGACCTGCAGCGGTTCTGCCACTACACACAGATCAAGCTCACCGACGAGGCGGCTGCGCAGGCGTGATGAAACGAGGTTCCTTGTTCTTACAGGAGTATTATGGATAAGTTCTGGCCGACTAACGAGGGGTCGCTTGCCAACGGCGGCGGGCGGATCGGACGGCGAGACCTGCTCAGGGCAGCCGGCGCCGGAATTGCCTGGACCGCGGCGGCTCCGCGCGTTTGCCGGGCCGGTCTCTGGGGCACGGGGCAGGCGAACGAGGCGGTTCTGGGCCAAGCGAATGAGCGGATTGACAAATGCCGTAAGGCAGTCGCCGTCCTGAGGCTCCTGGGGCCTGACGGACAGGAACTTCCACCGGGTGTACGTTTCACGGTGAATCAGACAAGGCATGAATTCCTCTTCGGCTGCAACATCTTCAAGCTGGGCCGCTGCCGGACCGACGGGGACAATGCCGCATACGAGAAGCACTTTGCCGAGCTGCTGAACTACGCGACGCTTCCCTTTTATTGGTGGACGTACGAGCCGCGAAGGGATCAGCCGCTGGATGCACGCACAGATGAGATCGTTCGCTGGTGCAAGGCTCACGGCGTCACTACGAAGGGCCATCCGCTGGCCTGGAACTACGTCGATCCCCGGTGGCTGACAGGCACGCCCGAAGAGGTGATGGAGCTTCAGTTCAAGCGAGTTGGACGCTGCGTCGAGCGTTTCAAGGGCGAGATTGATATCTGGGACGTCGTCAATGAGGCGACTCATTATGACCGCGAAGAGCTGAAGAAACAGGCGCCGAAGCTGACCGGGGCCATCGCCAAGATGGGCATCGGCGAGTACGTCCGCAAAGCGTTCAGAACCGCGAGAGAGGCCAACCCGCAAGCGACGCTTCTGATCAACGATTACCGCACGGACGGCGCCTATCGGGACAAAGTCATCAAGGAACTGGTGGACAAGGAGGGCAAGCCGCTCTACGACGTCATCGGCATCCAGTCGCACATGCACGCCGGCCCCTGGGGCGCTGCACAGACCTGGGACGTGTGCGAGCGATTCGCCCAATTCGCCAAGCCGCTGCATTTCACGGAGACGACGGTGGTCTCGGGTCCCAAGAAAGACTCGAGGTGGATCACGACGCCTGAGGGGGAACAGGAGCAGGCCAAAGCGGTCACGGAGTTCTACACCGTGCTGTTCTCGCACCCGGCGGTTCATGGGATTACGTGGTGGGATTTCACCGACCAGGGTGCCTGGCAGGGGGCGCCGGCGGGCCTGGTTCGCCGCGACATGACGCCGAAACCCGCGTATGAGCAACTGCATGACTTAATCAAGGGCAAATGGTGGACGCGGGCCGACGCTGAAACCGGATCAGGCGGGCGGATGGCGTTCCGCGGCTTTCTCGGGCAGTACCGGGTCGAGGCCAGCGTGGGAGGCCGGCAGCTCGTCGGCGAGTTCTCGTTGCGCAAGGATACAAGCACTCCAATCGATGTACCTTTGGGACAGGGAGGGACCGGATCATGAATTACGCCGTAGTGATGGCAGGAGGGACCGGCAAGAGGCTCTGGCCGCTCAGCCGGCGCAAACGCCCCAAGCAGGTGCTCAAGCTTCTGGACGGCCAGACACTCCTGACCCGGTGTTTCGAGCGGCTGTATTCCATCTTCGACGTACGCAACGTCCTGGTGCTCACAAACGTCGAATATGTGGACACGGTTCGCGAGAATCTGACGGAGCTGCCGTTGAACAACGTGATTGCGGAGCCGGCCGTCCGGGACACGACGGGCGCGATCGGTCTGGCGGCCACGGTGCTGGCCAGGTACGATCCGGAGGCGGTCATGGCCGTTCTTACCGCCGATCAGTTGATCGAGCCGCCGGAGACCCTGCACCAGGCGTTGAACGACGCCTTTGAGTTTGTGTCCCGCAACCCCGACGCTTTGATCACGTTCGGCATCAAGCCCACGTTTCCCAGCACTCAGCTCGGATACATCAAGTGCGGCGATCCCCAGAAATGCCCCAAGTGCCGCAATACCGTATTCTCTGTGCAGGCATTCAAAGAGAAGCCCGATCTCGCGACGGCGCAGCAGTACGTGGAGAGCGGCGAGTACTTCTGGAACTCGGGCATGTTCGTCTGGAAGGCCAAGACGATCCTGTCGAACCTCGAGCAGTTTCTGCCGGAGGCGACGGAGCCGCTGCGTCGCATCGCCGCCGCGTGGGACACCCCGCAGCAGGAAAAAACGCTCCAGGATTGGTTCTCCAGGCTGCCGAAGATCAGCATCGACTACGCTGTCATGGAGAAGTCGCATAACGTCCACGCCATCGAGCTGGACTGCCAGTGGCTCGATATGGGCTCGTTCGCCGCACTGGCCGACATGATCGAGTCCGACGAGAATGGCAATATCGTTGTCGCCGGCGCCAGCGAGCTGCTCGACTGCTCCAACAGCATCATTGTGACCGAAGACAAGAACCATCTCATCGCCGCCATAGGGCTGCGGGATATCGTGGTTGCACACACGCCGGACGCTACGCTGGTCTGCCCTATCAACCAGACGGAACGGCTTAAAACGTTGCTTGAACGGATGGAGCAGCATGGGCGGACGAAATTCCTGTAGGGACCTGTGCCGAGCCGGAGCACCGGCATGAGGTACCTGGCCATCGATTACGGCATCAAACGGACCGGCCTGGCCGTCTGTGACGCCCGGGAGACCATCGCCTCGCCCCTGAAAGTGCTTGCCGGCCAGAGGAGGCTGATTGAGGAAATTGAACAAATCGTCGCGTCCGAGAATATTGAGGGTATCGTCCTGGGGCTTCCGCTGAACATGGATGGCTCCCAGGGCCCGCAGGCCCGGCAGGTCCTGGCCTTTGCAGACCGGCTCAAGCAGCGACTGGGTATCCCCATCTATCTGCAGGATGAGCGTCTGAGCAGCTTTGGGGCCGAGGAGAAGCTGCAAACGACCGGATTGAGCCGGGCCAAACGCCGGGAGCGGCTTGACGCCCTGGCCGCCGCCGAAATCCTCCAGGCGTTCCTGGACGAGCGACGGCGGGAGTAATCCGGCTTTTTTTGCCCCGCCAGGTGGAAAATGCTTGCCAAGGTCACCGCCGCATGGTTAATTAAAGGATTCTAACTTGCAGATTGGAAAAGCCTCCAGTGAGGCCAAACAGGAAGGGTACATTGAACGTATGTTGACCAAAGAGGACAAAGGAACTATTGTAGTTGATTATGAGACGCACAAGGGAGACACCGGATCGCCGGAGGTGCAGATCGCGCTGCTGACCAGGCGGATCAACGATCTGACAGAGCACCTCAAGACACATCCCAAAGACCACTCCTCCCGACGGGGTCTACTGAAGATGGTTGGCAACCGGTCCGCGCTGCTGAAATACGTCCGCAGCCGGGACCTGAAACGCTATCAGACGGTCATCTCGCGGCTCGGATTGCGAAAATAGCGTGACTCTGCCGGCGACCGTTCCTGCAAGCGTGCATGCGCCTTTGGATTTGGCGGATGCCTTGCGACGGCGACTTTTCCGCAGTGCATGCATAAACCAGTGAGGTAATCTATGGATAATATTCACACAGTTTCAAGAGAGATTGGGGGCCGGACCCTGACAATCGAGACGGGCCGGATGGCCCGGCAGGCCCATGGAGCGGTTGTCGTGAGATATGGTGACACGGTTGTCCTCGTCACGGCGGTAGTGGCTCCCCCGCGGGCGGAGGCAGTGGATTTCTTCCCTCTCAGTGTCGAGTACCGCGAGAAACAGAGTGCCGCCGGCAAGTTCCCGGGCGGCTTCATCAAACGTGAGGGACGACCCTCAACGAAGGAGACTCTGACGGCGAGGATGATCGACAGGCCCCTCCGGCCGCTGTTTCCTGACGGCTATTTCGAGGAGGTCCAGGTCATCGCCTCCGTGCTCAGCGCGGACCGCGAGAACGATCCGGACATTCCCGCCATGATCGGGGCCAGTGCGGCGCTGAGCATCAGCAAGATCCCGTTCATCGGCCCCATCGGCTCCTGCCGCCTCGGCAGGGTCAACGGGGAATTCGTCATCAATCCGACGCACACGCAGATGGAGGAGAGCGATCTCAACGTCCTGGTCGGCGGCCGCAAAGAGGCAATCAACATGCTCGAGGTCAGCGCCAGGGAACTGCCCGAGGACGTAGTCGCCGAAGCGATCGTCAAGGCCCACGAAGCTGTTCAGCAGGTGATCGAGATGATCGAAGAACTCCAGCAGAAGGTGGGTGTCGAGAAGGAGGCGCCCATTGTTAAGCTCGATCGCGATCTGTACGAGAGAGTGAAGACGGAGATGGCCGGCCGGCTGCGGGAGTTGAAGGGAATCGCCGGCAAGCAGGAGCGCAACGACGCGGTGAACGCATATTTCGATGAGATCCGGGCCCGCTACACCGGCTCGGAAGCCGCGACCGGCGATCGGAAGCCTGCCGATCCGACCATGCTCAACCGCGTGATCTTTCAAATCGAATCGGAAGTGGTCCGCAAGATGATTCTCGATGAGGGCAAGCGGCCCGATGGCCGGAGCTACACGCAAATCCGGCCCATCGAGTGTGAAGTGGGCCTGCTGCCCAGAACGCACGGCTCGGCCCTGTTCACCCGGGGCGAGACGCAGTCGCTCGTCACCGTGACCCTGGGCACGATTCGCGACGCCCAGATCATCGACGGGTTGCTTGATGAGTATGCCCAGAGCTTTACGCTCCATTATAATTTCCCGCCGTTCGCCGTGGGCGAGGTCAAGCCGGTCCGGGGACCGGGCCGGCGCGAGATCGGCCACGGGGCCCTGGCGGAGAAAGCCCTGGAGAACGTGCGGCCGCCGGAGGAAGACTTCGCTTACACGATCCGGATTGTCTCCGATATCACCGAGTCGAACGGGTCCAGCTCCATGGCGTCGGTCTGCGGCGGATCGCTGGCCCTGATGGACGCCGGCGTTCCCATCGTGCGGCAGGTGGCGGGGATCTCCATCGGCATGGTCAGGGACGAGAACAGCGGGCGCCACGTCCTGCTCACCGATATCATCGGCGAGGAGGACCACCTCGGCGATATGGACTTCAAAGTGGCTGGCACGTCGGCCGGCATCACGGCGATCCAGCTCGATATCAAAGCCTCCGGACTGGCGCACGATACTGTTAAGGAAGCCCTGGAGCGGGCGAGAACCGCAAGACTCGAAATTCTCGAAACGATGAACAAGGCGATCAGCGCGCCGCGAAGCGAGCTGAGCCAGTATGCACCGAAGCTCATCACGATCGAGATCGATCCCGAGTACATCGGCAAGGTCATCGGGCCGGGCGGAAAGATGATCAAGAGTCTCCAGGAGCAGACGGAAACGACGATCGAGATCGAAGAGGACGGCACGATCTACATCAGTTGCGTCGGTGGCGACGGCCACCTGCGCGCCAGGGAAATGATCGAGGCCATGACCCAGCCACCCGAGGTCGGCAGACTCTACAAGGAGTCAAAAGTCGTCTCGGCCAAGGAGTTCGGCGTCTTCGTCGAGATCGTTCCCGGGGTCGAAGGGCTCTGCCACATCAGCGAGTTGAGCGAAGGCTACGTCAAGCGAGTCGAGGAAGTCTGCAAGGTCGGCGATGTGATCCCGGTCAAGCTGATCTCCATCGACGAGCAGGGTCGATACAAGCTCTCCCGCAAGGCCGCCCTCGCGGAGATGGGGATCAAAGAAGAGAGGAAACCGAGGCCCGAAGGAAAGCCGGAAGGAAGGCCGGACGGAAGAGAACGGAGGCCCAAGCCCGCAGGAAGACGATAGTCTGACCCGCCCCTTGGGGCGTGTGAATTCGTTCGTACATAGCAAGCCGAAACTCAAGGGTTCGCCGCCCGGCTGACGGGCTGTGATCGCTTGGGATTTCGGCTCTCTATTTTCAGCATCCAGCAACGACGGCGGAGTAAAACAGCGTGAACGAGTGGCTTGGCGGCACATTACTCGCGTTCCTTGTGGCGGTGCCGGTGGTTGCGGCCGTGGTCCGCAGGAGAACCCGCCAGGCACATGCGGAGGAGGCCCGCGCCTCCGACACCTCCGAGGAGTTGACCCGGCTCACCGGCGAGCTTGCCCATGAGATCAAGAACCCGCTTTCCACAATCAAGGTCAACCTCAAGCTGACTGAGGAGGCCTTGGATGAAGTGGCGTCCCAGGCGCCGCCTGCGGCGCTGTCCGACCAGCATCGCCAGAAACTCTCCAGCGCGATGCGAAAGATGACGGTTATCCAGAAGGAGCTGGACCGTCTTGAGAATATCCTCGAAGGCTTTCTTCGGTACGTGCGGCGGCCCGACCTGCAACTGGCGACGACGGACATCAACGAACTGGTCGGAGATATGGTGGACTTCTACTCCCCGCAGGCGTACCGCCACGCCCTGACGGTGCGACAGAGCTTCTCAAAGGGGCCGCTTGTCTGCCGCGTCGATCCCGGGGCGATGAAGCAAGTGCTGTTGAACCTGTTCATCAATGCCCAGCAGGCCATGGACGGCGGCGGCGAGCTGATGATTCGCACTGCCCGGCAGGGGGAACGTGCCATCATCCAGGTCAACGACACCGGCAAAGGCATCTCGCCCGAGCGGCTCCCAACGATCTTCACTCCCTACTCCTCCTCTAGAACCGGCGGCACAGGCCTGGGGCTCGCTACGGCCAGGAAGATCGTCGAGGCCCACCAAGGCACGATCTCCGTTCACAGCGAGCTTGGCAAAGGCACCTCCTTCACGATCGATCTGCCCTTGGCCGACTCCGGTCTCGGCGCCGACAGTCCTCCCACCCAGTAGCCGCGTGCTGGGGCGAGTCCATTGAAGCCCGCACTCCAGCCGCCAGCCGTGATCGTTGCGCCCGGCGAGGATTATTGGGAGGTTCGTCGCTTTTCTCTGGTAAAGCTCGAAGAGAGACTGTACAATACGTCAAGGATGAAGATTTGGAGGACGAGCCATGAGACGTAGTGCGATAGTCATGGGGTTTTCTCTGGCACTGGCGATTGCCTCAGCGGGATCGAGCAAGATCATCTATGTGGACGACGACGCCAACGCCCCCGGCGACGGCAAATCCTGGGCCACCGCCTACCGCTATTTACAAGACGGCTTGGCTGACGCCAAAACCGCAGACAAGCCAGTGGAGATTCGGGTCGGCCAGGGTCTCTACAAGCCGGACCAGGGAGCGTCCCAGAAGACAGGCGACCGACGGGCGTCGTTTGCTCTGATCAGAGGCGTGGTTCTCAAGGGCGGCTATGCTGGCATTACGACAGCCGACCCCAACGCGCAGGATGTCAAGCTCTACGAGACGATTCTCAGTGGCGATCTGACGGGCAACGATGTACTCTCAAAGGACCCGGCTGACTTCGTGGTCGATCCAAACGATGGGAACTGGGACCGCCCGAATGTCTGGAATATCCTGGTTGAGTCCACGCGGCGTGAAAACAGCTTGCACGTGCTCAACGCCAGCGGCGCGGACCAGACGGCGATCTTGGAGGGATTCACCGTCACCGCCGGCAACGCCTACCGGCCCCCATACTGGTTTGGCAGCCTGCCGGCGGGTCTCGGTGAAGATGATCAGGGTGGAGCGATATTCAACAAGGGCGGCAGTCCCGTGTTGAGATCATCCACGTTCATTTCGAACTCAGCGATTGGAGGCGGCGCTGTCGCCTACAACGAAGGCCCATGTTCACTGACGATGCTCGGCTGTCACTTCTTGGACAACTTCACCTGGACAGGAGGGGGGACCGTTTACAGTCACTTGGTGGATCTCGTTATGAACGACTGCGTTTTTGAGCGTAATCAGGGCGTGGCGGCCACGTATAGCGTAGAATGCCACCACGGGATTGTTGATTGCAGGTTCTCTATGAACGGACGCACCGGAGATACGGCATTCGCGGTAGCGGCTGTCAGGAAGGGGCATGGCTCGTTTGAACATTGCGATTTTGAGTACAACTACGGAGGAGTCGCAGTAATGGACGGCAGCAATATAGTTCTTCAAGATTGCAGGTTGATAGGTAATTCAGGCGTTGAGGGGGGAGGAATGAATTGTAGTGGGGTAAGCAAGGTCAAGCTGGACAAGTGTATGTTCGTTCGTAACCGTGCGGCACTGGGTGGCGGATTGTACATCAGTTCCACCGAGCTTAGCGTCAGCAATTGTCTGTTCTACGGCAACCAAACTGACTTTGCTGGCTTTGGCGGCGGAGGCGCCGGAGCGGCGGTTCACGGCAATAGTGTTGTTGACGTACGTAGCAGCGTGTTCTGGAACAACCAATCTCCCGCCGGATATGAGATAGCACTCCTACTCCGGTCTGAGGGTCCCACTCCATCGAGGGGGACGATTGCCTACTGTCTCATTGAGGGTGGCCAAGCCGGGATTTGGACAGGTCGTGGTTATAGCTTCGTCACCGAGGCACCTCCGAAGGATAGACCCGGGGTGTTTGTCTGGGGGCCCGGCAACATCGATGCCGATCCCATGTTTGCCGACCCGAACCGGGGCGACTATCATCTGAAGTCTCAAGCAGGTCGATGGGATCCAGTCAACTCAAGTTGGGTCGTAGATCATGTCACCAGTCCGTGCATCGATGCTGGCGACCCCGGCGGTGCGATCGGGTACGAACCCTTCCCCAACGGTGGTAGAATCAACATCGGCGTTTATGGCGGGACAGCAGAAGCGAGCAAATCATACTTCGGCAAACCCGCTTGCGAAAAGATTATCGCTGGTGATATCAACGGGGATTGTCGAGTAGATTTCATCGATTTGGGCATGCTCGCCTCTCATTGGCTCGATCAGCACGACGACGAGCCGAGCGAGCAGGACGAGAACGGCCAAGGCCAAGGTGAGCAGGTGCCTGGTGATAGTCCGTCGAGATGACGAGAAGGTTGGAAGGGAGTATACGTATGGCCGCATCAAGGATGGTCAAGTGCATTGTCCTGCTATCGGTTGCTCTTTTGACATCTACTCTTCTGGATCAAGGACAAAACCCAGGTCCGGCCGACGAAGCTCGGAAGACCGAGGCACGGAGAACGCAACTGAATCAACTCGTCAGTTCCGTCCGGCGCGTGGCGCCGACCCCGGCCGACCCGCGCGACAGGCAGACTCCAATGGTGCGCAAAACAGCCCAGCAGTACCTCTATTCTCTGTGCGCGCCGCCAGGGGCCCAATTCGAGGTTCAAGGTGCAAGCGGGAGGGCGCCGGAGCAAGTAGCTGACATGTTCGTAGTGCAGTGGCGCAATCTCCTGGCTCGGGACGATCCTGCCATCGGGTTCAGCAAGCGGCGAGTCAGAACGCTCGATAACCACACCTCTGTGCGCTACAGGCAGACCGTCTCCGGACTGGAAGTCCACGCCAGCACCCTGATCGTCCAGACCAATACAACGGGCGGCGTGGAGGCTGTAGTCAACGATATCATGCATGATTCAGAGGCGATGACTTCCGGAAGATTGTCCCTTCAGCCCGCCACAGATGGGCAGGCCGCCGAAAGCCGGGCCGCTGAATGGATGGGACAACGGTATCCCAGGTTGAAGTTCCAAGCGACGCGCGCGGAACAGGTGCTCTACAGCCCTCTCGTCGTTGGACGCACAGGAGACGTCCAATTGACCTGGCGCACCGAGGTCGGCAGTCCCGATGATTCCAGCGTGAGAGAATTGATACTCGTGAATGCCCAGACGCGCGACATAGCTTTTCATCATACACTTGTCTTCCATGCATCAAGTCGACGGGTGTGGGATTCCGTGGATGACGAGACACGAACAGAGAATGACGGTCCAACGGGATTCCACGATGAGGTCAACCGTGCTTTCGATTATCTGGGCGATACCTACGAGTTCTACTGGGACTATTGCGAGCAAAGGGATAGCTGGAATGATGCAGGTGGGACGCCTCCGAACGGTGAGGAGATTGCGTGGGTACGATATCAAAGTTGGTCCTACTGGAACCCCTCAACGCAACTCATTGAACTCGGACCGGGTACTGTTACTGACGACACGGTTGGGCATGAATTCACTCACGGCGTGATTAGCACAGAAACCATGGGTTCCACATATAGTGGAGAGTCGGCTGCAATCACGGAGTCTCTGTGCGACATGTTCGGTGAGTGGATCGATCAGGAGTACGATCATCCCACTGGCGATCCGAACGAGGATGACGATTCAGAGGACTGGGTCCTCTTCGAAGACGACACGTCGATTGATCCAAACTTGATGCCCTGGCGTCGGATGGATGATCCCACGCAGATTTACACCAATGATCCGTGCGGATATGGTTCGCACTTTGATGGCTCGCATGCTCAGCCGGACTATCGGCCAGATATGCCCACGAATCCTACGCAGATCTGGTATGGTAACTGGTACGTCGGCTATCCAAATCCCCAAGACTCCGGTGGTGCCCATCACAATCTCGGCGTAGGCAATAAGTTGTGTTTCCTCTTGACGAGCGGGACGGGCGGTCAACCATTCAGAGGGTATACGGTGTCTGGGTTTGGCCGGTCAGGGGCAGCGTCACTGTTCTATAAAGCGCTGTGTCTCTACCTTCCAGGCGCGTGCACCTATTCGGATCTCTCCTTCGGCCTCACCCGCGCCGCAACTCACCTCAACTTCAACTCGGTGGATCGCGCCAACATCAGGAAGGCTTGCGAGGCGGTGGCCATCAGTCCGCCCGGCGAGTTGGAGGCACACTGGAAGTTGGATGAAGCGAGTGGGACGACGGCGAGCGATTCGGCTGGAAGCAATACCGGCACCCTTCATGGGGGAACGCAGTGGATGCCTACGGGTGGGAGAGTAGGTGGGGCATTGAGTTTCGATGGAATAGATGCTAACGTGGCTCTCTCATCGATTGACGCTTTGGAGGGAAAGACAGCGAGCATAACTGCTTGGGTCAAGCCGCATGCGTTGTCCGGATATGGGCCTATCTTGACGCAATACGAGTATACCGGCGGTAACAACCACGGTTACTACTTGTGCTTGTACGGCGGCGCACCTGCATTCTATCTGAATGACGCGGGCGGCTCGTCAGGCTCCGTGAATGCCGATGAATGGTGTCACGTGGCAGGAACCCAGGATGGGGTGACCCTGAAAGTCTATGTGGACGGTGTCTTTGGGGACGATTTCGATGGACTCAATCAGAGCGGCATCAATCATGCCGCATACATCGGCAGTTCCGGCACAGGCAACTACTTCAATGGCTTGATTGATGACGTGCGGGTCTACAATTACGCATTGAGCGACAACGAAATAGCAGGCCTTTCCGAAGGCGGCAATCCCCCGGCGCTCGTCGTAAGGAACGCTTCCAGGGCGATAGTGGCATTGATTGATGTCGAGGGTAACCTCTTCCTGGCAGGCACGCTGACGAGCGGAACGCCACAGGCATCGGCAAGTGATGAGTTCTGCGTGCAGAAACTGGACGGGCAAAATGTGGTGATTGTCGCAATCATCAACATGGCGACAGGGAACATGGTCATTGCGGGGACCCAGCAGCAAGGCGTGCCGAGTCCGAGCAACTTCATCGTCAAGAACACCTCGGGCAACCCGGTCGCGTACATTGACACTTCGGGCAACCTTCGCTTGGCCGGGAACGTGTATCCGAATTGGGACTTTTGACATTTGGCGTCTGATCGTGCAGGAGAAATGGGCACAAAGAGAAAGGAGCGCAAGCATGGAACGATTGGCGAACAGGAGTGTGTGGGCGTCTGTCTTGGGCATCGTTGCCTTGGTCATATCCCTCGCCTTGGCCGGCGACGTGACGGTGCAGCAGGGGAGTATCACCGGCACCAGCCTGACGCTGAGCGGAAACGCAAGCATCAGCGGCGACGCGAGCGTAAGCGATGATTTGACGGTGACCGACAAGATAGACTCCATGTATGTGGGCTATTACAGCCACCCCTACGCGTATGTCCGCACTCTGGATGTGTGGTACAGCGTGGACGTCGGAGACGACATCGACGCCACGCAAGTAGGTTACTACAGCCGTCCCTCCGGGTACTTCGATTCCTTGCAGGCAGACGACGAGTTAGCAGGTACGTACATCTATGCCTACAAGATGGACTCGTTCAACGGATATGACCCTCCGTATGTCTTGTATGATCGCCAATCGCGAGAGCAGGTTGCGGACCTGGTGATGAGGGCCGTGCCTCCCGAGAAACAGGGCGGCGCTGCGCTGTTCTTCAACTCGGATACGCACAAGCTGGAGGTCTATGCGCCGGCAGAGGGCAAGTTCTACGATCTGCAGGGCAATCTCCTTGGCTCCATTGTGAAACAAGCATCGCCCGCAGGGCAATACCAAACGGCCCATTTCCTGGACCCCCAAACCGGCGAGGTCAGAACCCGCCAGAAACCCGTCAGCAACCGCTACGTGGTGAAGAATGGGTACAGTCTGGATGAGAAGACCGGGCGATTCATCAAGCATGCCACCGGCGAGGCCGTCTCGCGCGAAGAAGCGCTGGAAGTGTATGCGCCGACCGAAGGCAAGTACTACGACCTTCGCGGCAATTTCGTGCGGGCGAAATCGGCGGAGCGTGCCGTGTACGGCACAGAATATCGCCTCGATAGCCAGACAGGACAAGTGGAGGCGCGGCGCAGACCGGTACATGATAGGTATGTGCTCAAAAAAGGCTACGTGCTTGATAGAGAGAATGGGCGGTTCATAAACGACGAGACGGGCGAGGTCGTTCCCAAAGAGGCTGCCGTGGAACTCAGGCAAGCCTCGTCAGCGGAGGGAGCTCAGAACGTGCGAGAGCCTGCTCGTTAGTTCTTCACGGTTAGGAAGGGCCTCCGTTCGAGAAAGACAGCGTCCATATCATGCGGCGGGCGTAAGATTGGAGAATTTCCCTTGCAATGGCAGTGGGAATCCGGTATAAAGGCGCGGTTAAGGCTCGGCCGGAGGCGGAAGTGCTCGCCGTCCGGCCGGTCCATGGACCCTGGTTGGAACGGAGCTTGCCATCATGAAGCGGTATGCCGGACAAAGGGCGTTGTACGAGGCGATCAGCAGGACGCGTGCTAAGTCCCGCCGGCGCGGTATTTTAGAGCTACTGCACCCGGGCAATGGGAAGAAGGCGGTCGAAACGACCGATACGCCGGTGGTCGAGGAGGCCAAGCCGCAGCTTGCGCCTGTTGAGCCCGTCAAGCCGGCGATGGAAAGGCCCGTGGCCGAGAAGATGCCTGCCCCGGCGGTTAAGCCGGGTCGGCTTCTCGAGCGGCCCGATCCGCCGGCTCGCCCGGCGCATTCGTGGCTGCGGCCGAAGGCGGTGCAAGTGCACGATGGCCGGGTCGAGATTTCGGTGCCTTATCCCATCGGCATTACGATCGTTCTCGTCGCGATCCTGCTGGTCCTGGCGGCATTTCGCCTGGGCCAGATGCAGCGCGGCTCCGGACTTGAGGCGATCAAGGGCACGCTGCCCGGTAAGGCCAAGATGGACAAGGAACCCGCACCGGAGGCCACGGCCAATCGCACGACGCCCATCGCCGTGGAGCCCCGCAAAGATGTGCCTCCGGAGGCCCCGAAGCCGGAGATCGACGCGTCCGCGGTGGAACCGGCCACGCAGGGCAACAATGTGATCGTGTTGGCGCAGTATTCGAAGCGCGACGACCTGGAGGAGGTGAGTGCCTACTTCGCACAGCATGGCATCGCCACCAGGGTCATCGACGTTGCTGTGTTGCGGGAGTGGCTTACCAGCCACCACCTGGATACGAAAGTGCTGGGAGATCGCGGCGGATTCGTCCTAGTCACCGCCGACTGTTATGACAATCCTCAGACCCCCGGGTCGCAAGGCGATGAGGTCAGGAAGAAGATTGTGAAACTCGGCCGCGACTACAAGGCCAAGCCGGGCTTTGAAAGATTCGCGCCAAATTACTTCAGTGACGCGTACCCTATGAAGATTCGGTAGAAGGAGAAGACTTGCATGTCAGTAGATCCGTCATTAAAGCTTAAGAACGCATTGACGCGGCACCGCAATGTATTGACGCGGGCCGAACGCATCGAGGCTCTCAAGGAGGAAGAACGCTGGTCGGACGGGACATCCGTACTGGGCTTGCCCAAAGTGGCCCATCGCAAAAGCGCGGCCGGCAAAAAGAGCAAGACAGAGGCCGAAGCGGCTGCGGGAGCAAGTCCTGGCGCTCCGGCGGCTGCGGCTGCCCCTGCCGCGCCCGCGGCCGGCGCTCCGAAAGCAGCCGGCGCTGCCAAGGGGGCCGCGGCTCCCAAGGCAGGCGGTGCTCCCAAGACGGGCAGCGCGGGGAAATAGTCTGCACAACTGCGCTGTAACCGTGGGGCATCACCTCTGCGAGCCGCAGCGCATGTCGTCTTCTGTGTTCATGAGCATGCCGAACAAGAAAGATTCGGCATGCTCTGTTTTTGGCGTCACGGCGGACCGGTACGGGTGCAGATGGAGGTGGAAGCATGGGAAAGCACGGTACGTGGGCCTGTGAGACTATCCTTCTGCCGACGATCATTGCGGCGGTCGGATTGGCCTTGGCGGAGGGCGCGACGCGAGATGCCGCAATTGTGGTCATTCCACTTATCGCGCTAGCCGCCTCACCGGCGAGCTCCCCATATCCTGCGAGCGAAGCCATCAAGACTGTGGAGTGGGCGCCGCTGGCGATGGTCGTCCGCAAGGGCTGCGGCAGCGACAATTGGCCCATCGCGTGGGCCGATGATGGCAATCTCTACACAGCTTACGGCGATGGCTGGGGATTCGACCCCAAAGTAGACACGAAACTCAGCCTGGGCTTCGCAAAGATTCATGGCGGACCGGAGGACTTCAAGGGTGTTAATATCCGCAGCGAGACCGGCGAGCGACTCGGGCAGGGTGAGGCCGGACCCAAGGCCAGCGGCATGCTGTGCGCGAATGGCGTCATGTATATGCTCGTGCGGAATGTCGGCAATTCCCAGATCGTGTGGTCGGACGATCACGGCGTCACCTGGCGTTGGTGTGACTGGAAATTCGAGACCAGTTTCGGTGCGCCGACGTTCCTGAACTTTGGTAGGAATTACGCCGGGAAGCGCGACGATTTCGTCTATGTCTACTCCCACGACAGCGATAGTGCGTACTCACCGGCCGACCGCATGGTGCTTGCCCGTGTGCCGCTCGACCGGATTCGCGACCGCAAGGCGTATGAGTTCCTACAGAGCGTAGATGTGGCTGGCCGGCCTGAATGGACCGCCGACATCCGTTGCCGGGGTGCTGTCTTTGTCAATCCCGGCCGGTGCTTCCGTTCGGGCATCACGTATAACGCCGGCCTGAAGCGATACCTCTGGTGCCAGATCCTTCCCTTCAGCACGGACCCGCGCGGCCCACGATTTCAGGGCGGTTTCGGCATCTACGAGGCCCCGGAGCCGTGGGGGCCGTGGCGGACGGCGTTCTACACTGAGCAGTGGGACACCGGCCCCGGCGAGACGAGCACCTTCCCCGCCAAGTGGATGAGCGACGACGGCCGAACCTGCTGTCTCCTGTTCTCCGGCGACGACTGCTTCTCCGTCCGCCGGGCGACATTTCGCTGAGTGACATGCACTGACTTTTGCCCCGCCGCCAGTACCAGGCGACTGCATGCGGGTGACACTGGCGTTTGCGGCTTGACGGACGGGGGAGGGGGTCATAGAATGCGGACCCTGATTCGGCCCGCCTGGGACAAGGCGGCGAGTCGCACACGGACAATCGGAAGGACTGTGGAGTCATGATTCGGATCAACGAGAACTTTTTGAAGCTGAAGGCCGGGTACCTGTTTCCGGAGATCGGCCGGCGGGTGCGGGCGTTCAAGCAGCAGCATCCGCAGGCAAAGGTCATCAGCATGGGCATCGGCGATGTCACGCAGCCGCTGGCGCCGGCCGTGATCGAGGCCATGCACCGGGCCGTCGATGAGATGGGCCGGCAGGAGACGTTCCGGGGCTACGACGACAGCGGCGCCGGTTACGAGTTTCTCCGGCGGGCCATCATCGATGGCGACTTCAAGGTTCGTGGCGTGGACATCGAGCTCGACGAGGTCTTTGTCAGCGATGGGACCAAGTCCGACACCGGGAACATGCAGGAAATCTTCGGCATCGACAACGTGGTGGCCGTGGCTGACCCGGTGTACCCGGTCTACGTGGATACGAACGTGATGGCGGGACGGACGGGGCCGGCGGGGGATGAGGGCCAGTACGCGGGAATCGTCTACATGCCCGCGACGGCCGAGAACGGTTTCGTGCCCGAGCCGCCGGACAAGTCGGTCGATATGATCTACCTGTGCTTTCCGAACAATCCCACGGGCGCCGTGGCGACGAAGGATGCGCTGGCCTGGTGGGTCAAATACGCCCGCGAGCACAGGTCCGTGATCTTCTTCGACGCCGCCTATGAGGCGTACATCAGCGACGTGGCCATCCCGCATTCGATATATGAGATCGATGGGGCCGAAGAGGTCGCGATCGAGTTTCGGAGTTGTTCGAAAACGGCCGGGTTCACAGGGGTCCGCTGTGCGTACGCCGTCGTGCCGAGGCAACTGAAAGCCTATACGAAGGACGGCAGGGCAGTCGAGGTCAACCCAATCTGGAAGCGCCGGCACACGACGAAATTCAACGGTGTCTCCTACATCACGCAGCAGGGCGCCGCCGCGATTCACACGCCGCAGGGAAAGCGGCAGATTCAGCAGACCATCGACATCTACATGGGCAACGCGGCCCTGATCCGCAAGCGGCTGACGAAGCTCGGCTACCAGGTCTACGGCGGCATCAACGCCCCGTACATCTGGGTCCGGACCCCGAACGGCGTGGGCTCATGGGCCTTCTTCGATCTGCTTCTGAACAAAGCCAACGTGGTCTGCACGCCGGGCGTCGGGTTCGGGCCGACCGGCGAAGGATACGTGCGACTGACCGCCTTCGGCACGCCCGACAGTGTCAAAGAGGCCTTGGACCGGATCGCAAAGCTGTAGCGATACAGCACAGCTAAAAGCGCTGCTAAGGATTGATGTGAGTCTCCACGCAAAGCTTATTGCCGTTCTTGTCATTATCGCCTGCTGCGCCGGTGATTCGGTGGCCGCAGAGCCAACGACGTCGGACCTGCCGGCGGAATGGCTTCAGGCT